>Ga0126310_10000738_pt1 | contig 11814 bp, 10 predicted proteins | sample Plot60_FD_92540 | JGI IMG/M metagenome (GOLD analysis project Ga0126310, IMG submission 92540) | Serpentine soil microbial communities from UC McLaughlin Reserve, CA, USA - Plot60 | ecosystem: Environmental > Terrestrial > Soil > Grasslands | place: USA: UC McLaughlin Reserve, Lake County... | reverse complement strand
TTGCCCGGAACATCTAGCGCCGTTTCGCCGGAGTCCGCGCGCGGGACTTGCGGGTCGCCGCCCACCGCGGGTATCACCGGCCTGGCCATGAGATGCGCTCCCCAAATGCCCTCGTCTAAAACCGAAACGCCCCCTCGAAAACGCGGCCTGTGACCCTAGTGAGACGTACTAAAAAGTCTAGCACCCGCGACAACCTGGCCGTTCGCGTAGGTAGCCTCCGATCAGGAGAGCTTCGCCAGAACCCCCGAGAGCCACTCCTTGGCCTCGGCGACCTCCTCGTAGGTGAGGCCGTGGCCCGTGTTGCGCCAGCGCAGGTCCAGGTCTGCGCCTGCTTCCGTAAGTATCTCGGCGAGGCGCTCGGTGTTCTGCGGTGGGATCATCTGGTCTCTGCGGCCCGCGGCCAGAAACACGGGCATCCCGGAGAGGTCGGGCGTCTCCTCCGGCTCGAAGGGCACCATAGCCCGGAACAGGACTGCCGCCCGTAGGAAGCCGGGGTGCAATAGCATCAGGCTCGCCGCGATATTGGCCCCGTTGGAGAACCCAACCGCGACTAGCCTGGAGAGGTCGAAGCCGTATTCCTGTGAGGCAGCTTCCACGAAATCTACGAGCTCGTGGGTGCGGAAGACGAGGTCTTCGTGGTCGAAGACGCCCTCGGCGAGGCGCCTGAAGAAGCGTGCTGCGCCGTACTCGGAGACCTTGCCGCGGGGGCTCAGGATAGCCGCCTCCGGCGCGAGCTGCTGTCCGAGCGGGATCAGATCGTCTTCACTTCCGCCGGTCCCGTGCAAAACCAGCAGGGTCGCGTCGGACTCGCCGGGGAAGAAGCGGTGGGCGAAACCGAGATCCCGCGTGTTCATCTGCTCACCGCGGGTGCGCGCAGGGGCGGCAATACGTCTTCGAGCCGGTCGCGCTGTGGCTCGAGCCAGGGCGGGAGCTTGAGGCTCTCGCCCAGGTGTTCCGGGTCCTCGTCGGCTGCGAAGCCGGGCGGGTCGGTGGCTACCTCGAAGAGGATGCCGCCGGGCTCGCGGAAGTAGATGGAGCGGAAGTAGTTACGGTCGAGGACCGGCGTGACGTTGTAGCCGAGCGCCGCCACCCTCTCGCGCAGCTCGAGCTGGGCCTCCTCGTCGGGCACCCTGAAGGCGACGTGGTGTACCGTCCCGACGCCCATCGTCCCCCAGGGGAACCCCGTGCCGTCCGCGACGTCCACCGTGTTGCCCGGTCCACCCTCGCCGGCCTCGAAGCGGGTCCGGCCCTCGGCCTCGCCGGTCTGCCTGAAACCCAGGGTGTCGCTCATGAGGCGGGAGGTTTCCGCGGGGTCGGAGGAGGCGAGGGTGACATGGTGGAAGCCCCTGACGGTGTGTTCCGCCGGCACGGGTCCGCCGGCCCACACCTCGCGGCGGTCGTCCGGGGCGGCGACGAGCTCGAGGCGCAGGCCGTCCGGGTCGGAGAGGCGGAGCACGGTCTCGCCGAAGCGGTCCTCGGGTCTCTCGAAGCGGACCCCCGATTCCACGAGCCGCTCGGTCCAGTAGCCCAGAGAGGAGGCCGGGAAGGAGAAAGAGATGACGGTGAGCTGGCCAGCGCCGATCCTGCCTCTGGGCGCGCTGACCCAGGGGAAGAAGGTCATGATGGAGCCGGGGCTGCCCGCTCCGTCGCCGTAGTAGAGGTGATAGGTGCCGGGGTCGTCGAAGTTGACCGTCTTCTTCACCAGCCTGAGGCCGAGCAGGCCCGCGTAGAAGTCCGCGTTACGCTGCGGCTCGCCGCAGATAGCCGTGACGTGGTGGATACCGGAAGTGACCGCGCTCATATGCTCCTCCTCCGCTGCGCCCTCCAGGGAGCTACTTTACGCACCAGGATTCTAGCACCAGCGATGGGACGGCCCGAGCTCCCCGGGGCTCGAGCCTACCTTCAGGTGTGCGGGACGACCAGGACCGGTCCTGGTGCGGCCGTAACGACCTTGGTCGAGACGCTCCCCAACCTGGTGCGGGACGCGCCCGCGAGCCCCCGGCTGCCGACGGCGATGAGGGGCGGCTTCGCGTCCTGTTGGGCCGCCTCGAGGATGGCGGTCGCCGGGTAGCCGTCCGACATCCTGACCCCGGGACGGCTGCCCAGGATCTCCGCCAGCTCCTCGGCTCGGCTATCGAGCCTCTCTTCGTTCCGCTTCCGCATGTCGCCGAGCTCCTGGACCGCCGCGTCCCTCGCCTCTCCCGGCGGCACCTCCGGCATGTCCGGGTGGGCGTAGATCAGGACCACCTCCGCCTCGTAGAGGGCCGCGATGCTCGCGCCGAACTCTCCCGTCTGCCTCGCGTCGTCCGAGAAGTCCTCCCCGATGATGACCCGGCTCGGGGGCCAGGCGCTGTCCCCGCGCCTCACCACGAGCACAGGGACGCGGGCGCGGTGCACGATCTCTTCTGAGTGGCTCCCCATCAGGATGCGCCGCACCGTGCCGAGCCCCCGGCTGCCGACGACCAGGAGTCCGACCCCCAGCTCGTCACTCAGCTCGATGACCTCGTTGGAGGTCCGGCCCTCCCTGAGGTGTGCCTTCGTGACCTTGCAGCCGGCGCTCTCCAGCTTGAGTACCTGCTCGTCCAGGATCTCCTGCCCCTGGCGCCTAAGCTCCCGTTTGACGAAACCGCGGCGGTAGGGGCCGGGAACGTCGTGCCAGACGTGGACGACGTGAAGCTCCGAGCCGCTCCTCACAGCGAGGTCTCTCGCCGCCTCGGTCGCCTGGGCCGCGTCCTCGGAGCCGTCCGTGGCCAGGAGTATCTTCGTCGGGAACACGCTCATCTCGAACTCCTTTTACGCCTCCACGCCACCGCCCGCATACTACCAACGTCCCGCGCGGGACACCGCGCGGTCAGCCGCCTGCGGCGGCCGGCTGGCGGAACTGGCGGCGGTACAGGTCGGCGTAGAGGCCGCCCGAGGCCAGGAGCGACGCGTGGGGGCCGTGTTCCACGATGCGCCCTGAGTCTACGACCAGGATCTGGTCCGCGTTGCGGATCGTGCTCAGGCGGTGCGCGATGATCACGCTTGTCCTGCCCTCGAGCAACATACCCAGAGCCTCCTGGATGAGCGCCTCGGTGCGGGTGTCTATGTTGCTCGTCGCTTCGTCCAGGATGAGGATGCGCGGGTCCGCCAGCACCGCCCGCGCGAAGGCGACCAGCTGGCGCTGGCCCCCGCTCAAAGTTCCGCCGCCCGTCCCCAGATCGGTGTCGTAGCCCTGCGGCAGAGAGGAGATAAAGCCGTGGGCGCTCACGGCGCGGCCAGCGGCCTCTATCTCCTCGCGCGAGGCGCCTATCCGGCCGTATCCGATGTTCTCGGCGATCGTCCCGGAGAACAGGAACGGCTCCTGCAGGACGGTCGCTATGTGGCGCCTGAGGCTGTGACGCTCCACGTCACGGACGTCGTACCCGTCAACGCGCACGCTGCCCCCTGTCGCGTCGTAGAAGCGTGGGATCAGGTTGGCTATCGTGGTCTTGCCCGCGCCCGTCGGCCCGACTAGAGCTACGGTCTGCCCCGGCTGGATATCGAAGCTGACGTCGTGGAGCACGGGACGGCCCGCCTGGTAGGCGAACGACACGTGTTCGAAGCTCAGGTGGCCATCTACCTCCTCGAGCCTCTCGGCGGAGGGCGGGTCAGGGGGCTCGGGTTTCTCGTCGAGGATGTTGTAGATGCGCTCGGCGCCGGCGAGGGCGGCCTGGGCCTGGGTGTAGACCTGGGAAGCGAGCTGGATTGGACGGAAGAACTGCTGGACGTAGATCAGGAACGCCGTCAGGAGGCCGACGGTCAACGTCCCCGTGACGACCAGGTAACCGCCATAGCCGATGACGATCGCCGTGGCGAACGTAGAGAGGACGTCTATGGCGGGGGCGAAGGCAGCGGTGATCGCCACGGCCTGGACGTTCGCAGCCCGGTTCGCTTCGTTGCGCTCGCGGAAGCGCTCGATGTTCGTCTCGGTACGGTTGAACGCCTGCGCCTCGCGCACCCCGATTATCTCCTCCTGCAAGCCCGCCGTTACGTCCCCGACCGTCTCGCGCGTCGCCCGGAAAGCCCTCCTCGCCCGGCGCGCGAAGATGACGTTGGTGAGCAGCATGAGGGGGATGATCGCGAAGCACACCAGCGCCAGCCGCCAGTCGAGGATGAGCATCGCCACCACGATCCCGGTGAGGCTGAAGAGCGACCCAAGCAGCTGGGTGAGACCCTGCGAGAGGAGCTGGTTGATCGTGTCCACGTCGTTCGTCACCCGGCTCATGAGGTCCCCGACGGGGCGGCGGTTGAAGTAGCCCAGAGGGAGGTTCTGCAGCCGCTCGAAGATCCGCTCGCGCAACGAGGCGAGCACGCTCTGTCCGACCGTGCCGACCTGCCGGATCTGGCCGCGTTGGGCCAGCGTGCTCGCGACGTAGACTCCGAACAGGAAAGTCATCGTTCTGTAGAGCCCCGAGGGGTCGTCACCCAGAATGTTACGGTCTATGGCGCGTCCGATGAGCCACGGGCCACCCGCCTGCCCGAACGCACCGACCACCACGAGCAGCAGTACGAGGACCAGCGAACGGCCGTAGGGGCGCAGCTCGCCCAGCAGACGCCGCGCGGTGGCGCCCGTGTTCTCTGCGCGCTCCTGGGGCGCGCGGGCGATCGACTGGATGCTCCGTACTGCCACGGCTACCTTTGCTTCCCGTCCGGGGAAGGTCCTTCGAGGCTCCCGGCGAGGGGCTCGGCGAGCACCTGGGAGCCCAGGATCTCGTTGTAGAGCTCGCTGTCACGCAAAAGCTCCTCGTGAGTGCCCATCGCGGCGATCTCACCGTTATCCAGGACCAGTATGAGGTCGGCGTCACGCACCGTAGATATCCTCTGGGCGATGACGAACACGGTGCGGTAACCCTCGCGCATCAGGCGGTCGAGCGACTCCTGGATCGCCGCCTCCGTCTCGGCGTCGACCGCCGAGGTGCTGTCGTCGAGGATCACCAGCCTGGGGTCTATGAGCAGCGCCCTCGCTATGGCCACGCGCTGGCGCTGGCCGCCCGAGAGCCCGACCCCGCGCTCGCCGACGATGGTGTCGTAGCCTTCGGGAAGCGCCCGGATGAACTCGTCGGCCTGCGCTGCGCGGGCCGCGGCCTCGATCTCCTCCTGCGTCGCGTCGGGGCGGCCGTAGGCTATGTTGTCGCGCACGGGGCCGGAGAAGAGCAAAGAGGACTGCATGACGATCCCGATCTGGCTCCTCAGGCTCGCTAAAGTGACGTCGCGAACGTCGTGGCCGTCGAGGCGGATGCTGCCCCCTGTCGCGTCGTAGAAGCGTGGGATCAGGTTGACGAGCGTAGACTTACCGGAGCCGGTCGTGCCAAGGATCGCCACCGTCTGCCCCGGCTCGGCGACGAAGCTGATGCCGCGCAGGATCTCGCGCTCGTCACCGGGGTAGCGGAAGCGCACCTCGTCGAACTCGACTCGGCACCGGATGGGGGGGAGAGGAACCGCCCCAGGGGAGTCCTCGACCTCGAGCGGGGCGTCGAGGACCTCGAAGACGCGCAGGGAAGAAGCCCCGGCGCGCGAGATACCGGCGGCGAGAAATCCTATCGTGAGGATGGGGAAGAGCAGGAAGCCGAGGTAGGTGTTGAAGGCTACCAGCTCGCCTATTGTCAGCCGACCCCCGATCACCTGCAAGCCGCCGAAGAGGACGATTATCAGGGTGCCCACGTTCCCGAGCAGGAAGACGAAAGGGAAGTTGTTTGAGAAGGTGCGCACCGTTTCGAGGTTCTTACCGAGAAGCTCGTCGTTGACGGAGCGGTAGCGCGAGACTTCGTAGTCCTCGCGGACGAAGGTCCGGATCACGCGTATCCCCGCCAGGTCCTCCTGCAAGACCGAGTTGAGCCGCCCGAGCGTCTGCTGTACCTGGCGGAAGAGCGGCCCGATCCTGCGCACGAAGCGGAACAGCAGCACGAAGATCACCGGCACTATGGAGAGGGCGAGGAGCGCCAGTTGCCAGTCCACCAGGATCAGGAGCGTCGTCGTGCCGAAGAGCATCACCACCGCCGCGGCGAGCTGCACCGCGCCGGTCCCGGCGAAGCTCCGGATCTGCTCCACGTCGCTGGTCAGCCTGGTGACGAGCTGGCCCGTCTCCACCCGATCGTAGTATCCGAACCCCAGGCGCTCGATCTTGGCGAAGAGGTCGTTGCGCAAGTCATATGCCACCCCCTGCGACGCCCGCTCGGCCAGGTACCCCTGCAAGAACGTGAAGATCCCCCGCAGCACCGCCGCGACCGCGAGCCCGCCCACCGCGAGGAGTATGACGTTCAGGTGACTCGGGGCGATGCCCTCGTCTATGGCTATCCTTATCAACTGCGGCGTAGCCAGGCTCGCCGCCGAAGCGAGCAGCAGGGCCACGAACGCCGTGAGGGCTTCGCCCTTGTACGAGCGCAGATACAGGAGCACCCGCCGGACGGCGGCGAGGCCGCCGGCGAAGCTTGCCTGCGAGGACCTCTCCAGGGGACCGCGCCGCTCCAACCTCGCTAACCGTCCTCGGAGGTCGTGTGTTGCGGGCGTACGAAGACGACCACCCGCTCGTCGCCCGGCCTGTAGTTCTGGTAAGGGTAGACGCCGAGGCACTTCTCGGACATCGAGTTTATGAAATCGAGGTCGGGGTCCTCCTCGACGCGGTCCACGACGCCCCGGATCTCCAGGTACCTGAGGTGGTTCTCGGGATCTACTAGATCTACTAGTGAGAGGGCGAGGGGCGGGTCGCGGTCCAGGTTTCGCAGCTTCTGGCGCGTCTTGGTCTGGCTGAACTTGACGTGTTGCCCCTCCCAGCCGAACCACAACGGGTTGTTCTGCGGCTCGCCCCGGGGCCCGATCATCGCGACGTGCGCTACCGCCGTGCTCTCCAGGAGATCCCGGACCTCCTCCGGGATGCTCGACCTCTTGTCCTGAGTCGTCAGCGCGATACCTCCTTCTCGCGTTGTGCCTGCCGGCACCCCTGAGAGTTTAACTCACGGACCCGTCCGCTAACCCCTGGCCTCGAGCGCCGCCAGCAACGTCTCGAAGCCATTGGAGCCGTCGTGGCGGACCCCTTCTATGTAGAAGGTCGGTGTCCCCTGGACGCCGCTCCTCAACCCACTCTTCAGGTCCTCGCGCACCCTGCCCGCGTGGGTATGCTCCTCCATCTCTCGCCTGAACCGCCCCACGTCGAGCCCGATCTCCGCGGCGTAGCGCTCGAGGTCGGCGCTCTCCAGTCTCCGGTGGGCCTCGAAGAGGCGGTCGTGCATCTCCCAGAAGCGGCCCTGGGCTGCGGCAGCCTCCGCGGCCTCGGCGGCGGCCTGAGCGTGGGCGTGGATCCGGGTGAGCGGGAAGGCGCGGAAGATGAAGCACAGCCTATCGTCGAGGCGTCGCCTCAGGCCCCTGACGACGAAGTACGCCCGCACCGTGTAGGGGCAGTCGTAGTCGCCGAACTCGACGAGTGTAACGGGGGCGTCTCGCGACCCCCGCGCGCGGTCGCTGTCCCCGACAGGAGGGACCAACCTGGCTGCGCCGGACCCGCTCTCAGATTCGTCCATCCTCGCGACTCCTTCCGGCACACCACCGCTGCGGCGACAACGAACCGATCCTACGGCCCCATGGGGAATGGTGCATCACCCGAACGGGTAGTTTTACTCCAGGACGCCGGCCGCTTCGCCCGCCGCCCGCACCAGCTCTCCGCTTCGCACTAGGCCCTCGGCGATCTTCAGTTCCGGGGCCAGGAAGCTGTCTTTCTGCTTGAAGGGCACGTCGCGCCGTATCCGGCGCAGTACCGCGCTCGTGGCGGGTCCGGGCTGCAGGGGGGCGCGGAGCTCCACGGCCTGGGCCGCGCAGAGGGCCTCGATGGCCAGGATGCGCGCGACGTTCTCCAGCACCCGGCGCAGCTTGCGGCCGGCGCTCCAGCCAAGGGAGTTGTGGTCCTCCTGCATCGCTGAGGCCGGGAGCGAGCCGACGCTCGCCGGGATCGCGAGCCGGCGGTTCTCCTCCGCGAGCGAAGCCGCGACATAGTGCGGGATCATGAACCCCGAGTTCGTGCCGGCTCGCGGGCTCAGGAACGGGGGCAGGCCCTGCGACCGCGCCGGGTCCAGCATCCGGTCTATCCGCCGCTCGGTTATGGCGCCGACCTCCGAGGCGGCGATGGCCAGGAAGTCGAGGGCGAAGGCAAGCGGCTCCCCGTGGAAGTTGCCCGTGCTCTCCACCCTCCCGTCCTGGAGCACCACCGGGTTATCCGTCGTTGAGGCGAGCTCGCGCTCCGCGACACGGCGGGCGAACCCCCACGTATCACGCGCTGCCCCGTACACCTGCGGCGCGCACCTCAGCGAGTAGGCGTCCTGGACCAGGTGGGTCGAGTCCCTGTGGGAGGCTACCATGTGGCTCCCTTGCAGGAGCCTGTGCAGGTTGCGGGCGCTACGGAGCTGGCCCGGGTGGGGTCTGACGGCGTGCAGCTCTTCCCTGAAGACGCGGTCGGTGCCGAGGAGCGCCTCTACAGACATCGCCGTGGTGACCTCTGCGGTCTTCAACAGAAGCTCGAAGTCTTCCAGGGCGAGGACCAGCATCCCCAGCATCCCGTCGGTCCCGTTGATGAGCGCGAGCCCCTCCTTGGTCTGAAGCCGTACGGATCTCAAGCCGGCCTTCTCCAGCGCTCGTTGCGCGGGGACTATCTCGCCGCCTTCGAGCACCCATCCCTCCCCGGTCAGACAGAGTCCGACGTGGGCCAGGGGGGCGAGGTCCCCGCTGGCACCGAGAGAGCCGTGCTCGGGGACGGCAGGGACGATCTCCGCGTTCAACATCGCGACGAGGGCCTCGACCAGCTCGACGCTCACCCCGGAGAAGCCCATCGCCAGAGTATTCGCCCGGATCGCCATCATCGCGCGCACGACCTCGGGCTCGACGAACGTTCCCATCCCCGCGGCGTGGCTGCGCAGCAGCGCGTGCTGGAGCTCGCGCCGCTCCGGCGTGCGGATGTGCGTCGTGGCGAGCGCCCCGAAGCCCGTCGTTACCCCGTAGACCGCGCGCTCCTCGCCGATGATCGCCTCGACGTGGCGCCTCGAGGCCAGGATACGGTCCCTCGCCTCCTCACCAACCGTCACCCTGGCCCCGTGACGCGCCACCGCGACCACCGATCCGAGGCTCAGACGATCCACGCTCGCTTCTACGTTGCCCAAGCTCACACCCCGTGTGTCTTCGCCGATCCATATTATGGTTTTTGGGAGGTCTTTGCTCCGGGCCGTTACTGTCTAGCGTTCTCTTGAACGCCTTCGGGTCGCTTACGAGCGTTCGGAGGCCACGGCCTCGCGTACGGCGGGGACGACCTCGCTGGCAAAGAGCTCGACCTGGCGCACGTGATCCTCGGCGGGCCAGTAGATGAAGGTGTCCATCCCGTACTCCAGCGCGAAGCTCGTAAGCTGTTCGACCCAGCGCGAGGCGGAACCGTTGAGAGGGCTCTCGCCACTCTCTCCGATCATGCCTGAGATGTTGTAGGCGCGCCGGATCTCGTCCGGATCTCTGCCTGCTCTGGCAGCACCCTCGTTTATGCGCCCATGCATCTCGGGGAGCCTGTCGGGTGTCGCCCAGCCCATCGAGGGGACCCAGCCGTCGGCAAGTCTACCTATGAGGGCGAGCATCCGCGGACCTCCAGCTCCAACCCAGATCCCTATGTCGTGGACGGGATGGGGACCGGGACGCATGCCTTTGAGAGAGTAGATCTCCCCGTCGAAGCGTGCCGCGTGCTCCTCGCTCCAGACGAGCCGCATCACCTGTATGGCCTCCTCGACGGAGCGGACCGCCTCGCCCGGGCTCCTCCTCGGCCCGCCCATCGCCTCTATCGCGTCCCAGAAGGCGCCCGCGCCAAGGCCCATCTCTATGCGGCCTCCGGAGAGCACGTCGAGGCTGGCTGCGGCCTTCGCGAGCATCGCTGGCGGACGCAGCGGCAGGTTGGCGACGTCGGGGAAGAAACGTATCCGCCCGGTGACGGGGACGAGCGTGGAGATCAAGGTCCACGTGTCCAGGAACCTCCTCTGGTACGGGTGGTCCTGTATGCCGAAGAGGTCAAGGCCCGCACGGTCGGCAGCTACCGCAACGCGCGCCGCGAAGTCCGCCGGGTCAGCCAGCGGCGCGACGCTCGCGCCGAACTCCAGGTCTCTGCCGTAATCAGCCATCTCTTATTCCTCCGGCGGCTCTGAACTGCGGCGCCTGACGGCAGCCTGTGCCCTCTCGTAGTTCCGGCTCAGGATCTCGAGCACCGCCGCGACGTCCTCCTCGGTCTCCAGCGGATAACTCACATAGCCCTTTACCCCGGCCCGGTGCGGGCGGGCGCGACCTCGGGCCAGAAGATCCTCCTTCATCTCGGTGGTGACGGGGAGGTCGGCTATCCGGTCGCGATGAACGTGTCCGATCTCACGCTTCCCGTAGCGGAACGAGGTGGCGCCGAACCTGCCCGGCTGCGAGGTCACGCCGGGCCAGCGGAGCACCTCCTGCTCGACCGCAACTAGCATATTGCTTTCCATGGTTCCTCCTTGCCTAGCCCTGCTTCTTCTTGCCGCTCCGCAGCCCGAGCGCGGCCACCAGGGAGAGCAGTAGCGGGACGGTCAGCAGCAAGAAGGAATCCGAAAAGGGGGCGGCGCCGACGTGGTGTAGCGGGTTTATCGGCGCGACGCCGGCCTCCCGGCGCGCGGCGAGGAACGCCCCGACGACCGCAGGTCCGGTCCCGCCGCCGAGAAAGAACAGGCCGTTGAAGATCCCCAATCCCACCCCCGTGTTCTCCTCCGGTAGCGCCGCCGCGGCCGCGGTGACGTTGGGGGAGTGGGTGAACGCGAAGCCGACGCCCACGCCGAGCATCCCTGTGGCCACCACGACCGGCGAGGCCCCGGCCGCGAACGTGGAGAGGAAGAGGACGGAGAGGAGCATCATCGAGAGGCCCGCGTACACGGGCACCCTGGCGCCTATCCGGTCCGAGAGGCGTCCGGCGAGGGGGGAGAGGATCGCGAGCGCCACCGCACCCGGCGCCAGCACCAGCCCCGTGCCCCCGGGCGGCAGCCCGTTCACCTGCGAGACGAGGAGCGGGATGGAGACGAGGCACGAGACGTTCACGAGCATGGAGAGGTAACCCACGATCACCGCCGCCACGTACCCCCGGTTCTTGAAGAGAGCGGGGGAGACGAAGGGATTCTCAGCGGTCGTGATCCGCCAGGCGAAGCCCGCCGCCGCGAGCGCCGCCCCGACGAAGCTGCCCCACGAGGAGGCCGAGCCGAAGCCGGCTACCTGTCCCTGCGTTATGCCGAAGAGGAACAGCCCCGCCGCCAGCCCGAGCATGACGCCGCCGGGAACGTCGAAGCCGCGCTCACCCGTGGGCTCGGTGTCTGGCAACACGTAGGCGGCGCCGGGGATCAGGATCAACATAAGGAACAACACGGCGTAGAAGAGCGAGTGCCACCCGGCTACCTGCTCGAGAGCGCCGCCCACCACCGGCCCGATCGCCGCCCCGACGCCGACGCTCGACACGATGAGACCTAGAGCGGTCCCACGCTCGCCGGGCGGCAGTACCTTGGCCACCGATGCCGTCGCGAGCGCCGGTATTGCCGCGCCGCCCATCGCCTGTACGACGCGTCCGAGCACGAGCACCGGCAGGCTGGGGGCGGCGATGCACACGAGGCTCCCGGCAGCGAACACCGCCAGCCCAAGAACGAACGCGCGACGGAGGCTGAAGATGTCCGAGGCGCGGCCGTAGAGCGGGATGCCGACCGCGTAGAGGAGCAGGTAGCCGGTTATGACCCAGCCCACCTGCGCCTCCGACGCCCCGAAGTCCTCCCTTATAAGGGG
>Ga0126310_10000737_pt1 | contig 11817 bp, 6 predicted proteins | sample Plot60_FD_92540 | JGI IMG/M metagenome (GOLD analysis project Ga0126310, IMG submission 92540) | Serpentine soil microbial communities from UC McLaughlin Reserve, CA, USA - Plot60 | ecosystem: Environmental > Terrestrial > Soil > Grasslands | place: USA: UC McLaughlin Reserve, Lake County... | reverse complement strand
TGAAACGGCCCTTTGTCGTGCTCTGCATGACCTGCAGCAACAGACTGTCCTGCCTTCAATCGTTTAGATGAATAAGCAATCAGATCTGAGGGAGGCCTGGATGGGGGTTTATGAGCATGAGATCTAGTCCCAGAGCTTCCTTTTTTGTGATGACGAGAAGCCAAATTTATTCTACAGTTTTACTACTAAAAGGCAACCAATAAACTTTTTACCAAATGCGGCGTATAATGGTGTTGAGACTTCAAGCAGGTATATTCTTAAGATATTTCCAGTATTACTGCTTTCATAGTTCACATTTTATTAGTTATATCTGAATCCAAATACGATTATAATGCATACATGTATCACGATATTTGGAATACTAAAGCCGATATTTCGTCTTTGGATTCAAATTAATTTTTATGTAAATCCCTCTGGGCCCGCTAAGTTATCATAAAAAACTATTGGGCAGTCCACGGTTATTTTCAAATTGGATGGGCTTACGCGTGTAGATATGAAATGGGGCCTCGATAAGGGAGATCATGCCGCCAGAAGGTTGGCCCCTGAAGTACTTGCTTAACGCGGGACAAGTACCGTTCCCCGTCAGCATGCGTAATCTTAGTGCAGAATACGGACTTGCAACGCCTATATCGTTGAGACAGTTGAGGCAACTAGAGGCTGAACGATACCCTTTTCCTTAAAGCCTAGGAACCCATGGCTGAACCAATGTGGGTGATAAAAGTATAATCGTGAGAGAACGGTGCTTTTGAAGAAGGTTACGAGAAATTTCCTTTTTGTTAATTTATTTATCACGCAACGCAAAAATATTTCTTTGTAGCGTAACCAATACAGGCATCATTTCCCAATTCCGCCATGTTTTGAAGTAATAGGTGGCTTTAACTATAATTTTAGGCGCTATAAGAACCGTAAAGGCTACGACAAATAACAAGTATTTTGGCGACAATCTTTTTGGCGCCAAACTTGGAGTTTCTAGAAGACGGAAGAGCCCCGACATAAGATCCGTCTATATCGTGTCGTTTTAGTTCAAGGACAGTCCAATTTATGGCGAGTTGCTATAAGGTAATTCCTTTTATTCAGGATATCGAAAGATGTTTCCTGGTTGAATACAAGTCTTAAACATCTCTCGATTTTCAGATTCATTTAAACATAGCATTGACACTTATTATTCATTATGATAAGCCTTAGGAATTCCCTGGAGAAAATAGGAGAACCAGATGGTAACGGTCCTTTCAAACCTATCCCGAGTGGATTTCATAGTTCGCCACAAAATATTAGAGCAGCAGTAAATGCTATGAATGATCCCCTAATGGAAGGATGGACTTTAACTCATATAGACAATTTTAATAATCAAGAATGGACGGAAGAATGTCAAGGAATAGCAACAGATGGAAGTTTTTGGTATGTGGTTAGTAACAATGAAAATAAGAGAGCAGTTTACAAATTTTCTCTAGATTTTAATTTGATCAAATTTGGAATAGCTCCAGTAAATTATCACATTGGACATCCGGCTGTCTGGAGCAACAAAATATATATTCCTGTCGAACCGCCAGATGAAGATAACAATTCAAGAGTTTGGGTACTGGATACAGAACTGTCCTCTTTTGGAATTTTCGATTTGGGTTTTAATGAGGATAGGAATCCACCTGGAAAGATGCCATGGTGTGCTATAAACCCATGGAATTCGTATTTGTATACATCAGTTTCTAGTGGCGTAGAGCTTGTCTCGGCATATGATCCCAACAACTCATTCTCGTTCAAGAAAACACTTAAGATGGAAGGTGAGAAGATTAACAGCGTTCAAGGAGGTTGCTTCTCAAATAACGGACATCTTTATTTGACTTCAGATGATTCTGCCGATATACGCGGATACAGTGCTCTTAATGGAAAATTTTTAGGATCATTTAAACTTGACTATGGGGATGGAGATGAAATAGAGGGCCTCTGTATTGGTCGCACTATTGATTCTACTGGGAAGTCTTCTTTTGTTCATGTTATAATTTTAGATAACGAATCGATCAGTAGAGATGATGTCTATATCAACCACTTTTCCGTACCGGATCCTTCTGTTCTCTAGTTGAAAATATAAAGACAGGTCAAACTTTTCATGCATCAGAAAAACCGAGTTAAACAACACGTTCATCAGATATAATCTTAAATAATTACAAATCCCAAACAAAATATGGCAGCGCTAGACCCATTTGGGGTAAGAAAAATTTATCGTACCAATAGACATCCAAAGCGTGCAAAACCATGGTATATGGGAAAAGGTGATTGGCTGGAAAGAAGGTATATAATGGAATTGGAGACTGGAATGATTGTCCATTCCACACAGAAAATGGGTACGTTGTGATAAATTTTACGAATCTTGATGGTGAGAAAGGAAGGTTTCCCGTTTTGGCGTTATATGACCTATCTCACACACACCTAGAAGTCGATCAAAGCATACTAAGGAAAAGAGGATATATGGGATGGCTAAATGATTGGAAAAATATAGAGGTCACATTGTACTTTAGAATATTCGCGGATGAAATTGATCCGAATAAATTTTGTGCACTCGCCTTTAGTACTCGCGGAGGACCCCATCATTCCAACGATTGCACGGGAACGGCGTTATATGTCCAGCTAAGTTTTCTAGGTACAGCACATATAACTAAGGAGTTAGGGAAATCCACATATACAACAAGTGATGTACACTCTGATCAAGTCGCTGACCCGATTGGCCATTGGATTGGCATGAAGGGGATATTTTATACTAAATCCAATGGAAATCCATACATTGAACTCTGGTTAGACAAGGAACCCGTTAACAATTTAAACAATTGGGAGCTCATACTCTCTAAAGAGGATTCGGGAGGGTGGTATCTTGAAGACAATAATGGTTGTGGCGGAGCGCAAGATGAAAAAATAACATGGGGCGGTCCAGGGGTTATTTTTAAGATAAATCACCTACATGTAGTAGATATGAAATGGGGTTCTATAAGGGAGATATTGCCTCCAGAAGGCTGGCCTCTTAGGTACCTGCTTAAGGCAAGAGATTTTCCGTTCCCGGTCAGCGTGCGTGCTCTGGTTCACGAACACGGACTTACTGCGCCCATATCTTTAAGAGAGTTAACTGAACGAGAGGCTGAACTATATCCATTTCCATAAACACTAGCCGACCGCATTTAATTACTAAAATTTGTATTTTGCAGAAAACATCCTATCAAGAATCCTAGAAAAAGTAACTCTTTATTTTGAACTAACGATTTTATTTTATTGCAGCGTAACCAATACAGGGATCATTCCTAGTCCTTCTTTAATAGAATCTAACGCCTTCCCGATTACTGCGCCAAAGGACCTCATAGGATCGTCAGCCTTCATGGCGTGACCTTCTGTCGATGATGTCGTTAACAGATCGCCAATTTCAATTGAAGAGTGTCTTGCATCTACTTTACAATAGACCTTACCCATGAGTGCTATCGGTAGCCTGAGTTTATTCTTTTTTTCCTCCTTTTCGTTTTGGGATTGATTTTGCCTGTTCAGAACAAGGGCTGGCCTATATCCTCCAGCGCCTGAAATTATACCTGCAACTTTCTTATCATATTCCTGACGACTTGATTGCAAAGAACCATTTCCAGTCAGCACCATCACAGTTCCAGGTTCAACGTTCTCCTCTAAAATATCAAAATCTTCAGCACAATCTGCATTCATCGGATTTAATAATTTGATGTCGCCAGTCACTTCAACATCTCCCTCAAAACGACCAGCGGGTTTTCCTATTCCTAGGACTCCTACCCAATTAGTACTCTTACCTCTCACTCCGACAGCTTGACTGTCCAATTCTGCGTTGTTCGCCGAACCAAAAACTGCCGCACCTTTCTTTCCCCCAAAATTGCCATATATGGCAATCCCCTGCACCCTCTCTGGACAAAATCCCAAAATAGCCGGATTACCCTCTCCACCGACCCCCGCGAAACCTGGCTTTGTGGATTTGCCTTTTACTCCTGCTGGGCCTTCTCCGTATACGCCTATGCCCCGTGTTCGAAGTGCTATGGCCACATTATTTATGCCAACAATAGCCGTAGCGGAATCGGTAGAAGCTTCTGCGTATATCGCTGTCGAGTTATTACCTGTAGCGTTTACTGTTAACGCTTTCGAGTTATCAGAACTCACGTTACCAGTTGATGGTTCATCAAACTCTATTTTTGTCATGAATTCTTAAGAGGAGAATCATTTATAACCTTTTTAATGGGTTAACTTTCATACGTAATGCTAGAGATGATATTAAACATTAGTTTTATTACTTCCAAGTCCAGAGTTTTCGCGGAAAGGTTTTGCTAGACTGTTTTAGATAAAATTACAGTAGGGAATCACAAATTGCAAGAAATAATAATGTCGCAAGCAGGAAATTTTTTAAAGCAAACTACCGATGGAGAAATGAAAAAAGAACTGATAGGACCAAAAACAAAAAAAGCAGCACTAGTAATTATCGGAGCACAATTGATTCGCAACGAATCGAGTTTTTGCTGCGCTTTTTCGTCAAGAGTAATTATGTATGAGTGAAGAATTAATGCCTTTTACGTTCTTGCTGAGAAGGCGGTAAAATCTTCTGAAAGTCTTCGTCGTCAAAGGAGTACCCTAATAACCATATTTTTATCCTTATATAGAGAGGATCCTATGCATTCTGAGAATGGATTACATTTCCGACACCGCGATGCTAGACGAGCAGATTACCTCACTTGAGCTGGAGCTCTCTACTGTAGAAGCGAACGATGCTGACTCTGATGACCTTCATTATGTGAACGTTGTCTTCTCCGATGGTACCCGACTTTATGAGCCCCTGAATCTGGGCCTCTATGAAGAGGTCGAAGGACCTGACGGAAATACTATTAAAATTGGAACTTTGCCAAAGCCTGGCGAGAGGAAGAGGTACACACTCCCCGTCCCAACCCCACTTGGCCGTACACTCGAAGATATCGCCGAGGTAATCATTCGCAAGGATGGTAGCGACGGGTGGTTTGTAGGTAGCGTGCTTCTGTTTGCCAATGGCTATGAACTCCCCTTGCTTGGAAACAGGAATGCCAACCAGTTTCTTGACAACGATCATGACGTGTTGCGGCTGAGAGATTGGTCTACAAGGTCATTATGTGTTGCCCCATCCACCAGTGCCAAGCATCCTCTGCCCCCTTCGGGTTACCGGGTCCTAGGCCCTGTGATTGGCCAAGTGTCAGACAGATCAGCGATTGTACTTTACCGGGTGGATCGAGAGGGCATCTATCGCTTCCGCGCAATTGATGCCATCACCCGTGACACAGTACACAATGAAACTCAACCGCTAGAGCCCACTGGTCAGTTCGACCTGAGAGGTCTTGAACCGAACCGGCGCTACGAGTTCGACCTCAGCTTTGAGCGCAACGGCGTCGAGACCCCGGTGCCTGACGCTGCCGGCTCGCTAACTACCTATCCTCCAGAAGGGTCATTTGAACTGTCACGGGGAAAGTTCACGTTTGCATTTGGCTCGTGCGTCAACGCCCGCGATCAGAGAGGAGCGCAGGGATCATGGACGGCAATTCGTGCATTGGCGGAAACACCGCCGACAGGCTTCGACCCCGTGCGCCTATTCATCCATCTTGGTGACACATTCTATTTTTACGATGACGGTCATGTTACTGAGCAGCAACCTCCTAGTAATGTAGAGTCTATTCGCGGTGCCCATGTCTCTATGCGGCGCAACATAGAGTTCCTTGATATGGCAAGGGTTGTACCATCCTGTGGGGTCTGGGATGATCATGACTTCGCTGGCGACAATAGTGACAGCACCTCTATCCCAGATTTGCTGATGCCGGCGGCGGAAACATGGCTGCAGTACTGGGGGAATCAACTAATGTTTAACAACGGAATGGAAGAGCATAGAGTTGTGTGTATAGTACACGATGAGAAACAACGAATTACACATGTAGGACTTGAGGGAGGTGAAATACATACAGTGTGGGATATTATACGCTTGATGAATAATGGCCATTTATTCTTTACACAAGAAAATAATATTCGAGCCAATGTAGTTGAGAGAACTCATCCAAATACTGGAAGAAAATATTTGACAACCAATCCTGACAATACCAATGAAAATAATCTAGATTTCTTACCTCAATGGATGGGACTAACCACGAGGATCTCTCACGGGCTGGTCGACATCTATCTACTTGACGGGCGGTTCAGACGCGATAGGCACAATGGTGTGTGCTTCGGTAATGACATAATTAATGGGTTACTCGAAATGATCGACCGGCGCGGCCAAGATACTCCTCGCGTTGTAGTGCTAGGTAGTGGTAGCTCTTGGAACCATCACGATGAGGATGAAGAGGGCTACGGTCACAGCGAGTATGAGGATGAACGCGAGTTGCTATACCGTGAGTTGGCAAGTCGCATAGGCAGGACTATCCATGGCCTTATATTTATCTCCGGCGACTATCATAGAAACGAAATTTACAATGTTAAGCTGGCTGAAGGCCGGAAGGCGCCGGAATTCGTTTCATCGCCGCTTACCAAGAACACAGGCGGCAAAGGGAGTCGCGCCAATGAGAATGAGCGGGTATGGAGTTCCCCGACAAGTGGGGATGATGGAAAGCGAGGGTTCGCCACCCTGACGATTGATACGTCAAGTGACAAAACGAATAACTGGACAGCGACTGTCCGTTATTTTCAGGAGGCTGCTGCAGCTCCCCCGTATGAGTCACGTTCGTATACTCTTTGTGACGGTCAGTTCCACCCTCGCCGAGTCGGATTCAACCAGGTAGTCGTGCCGGATGTCAGGCTGGAATTCGTAGCAACCGCATTCGCTACTATCATTGATGCGGGGCTTGTTCCGAAGGTCGTTTCTGGTCCAAACAATGAAAGATCCTGGGTCTTCTCCCAATCGCCCTTCCCAGGGCATACCGTCCCGCAATGCAGGCCCGTGGAGATGGTCCTGCGCGACGGTCCTCCACCATGACACTTCCTAATCTTTTCCTCGGGAGCCAGAAGATTTTGCAAGTTTCAGTAATTCCTGCAGCAGAGATGTTCCAAGTCCTATTACATATTCCACCGAACACACTCCGATATCGGTGTAGGTTCTAACATACCTCAACCAGAATAGTACTTATTTCTAAATCAAGCAGGTGATCTTTGATCACCATATTAAAGTATTAAAAAATACTAAAGGAATGAGCGCCCGAATTTCAATATTAACTATAGTCTAGACATTCTTGACAAGCAAAAAGATTTTCACCTGGTTTCAATAGTTTAAGCTTCCTCTTTTATTACCGATACATTTCTTTTGATGGTATAATGATAACAAATAGAGAAGTACACATGAACTCAATTAGTTATTGTTATGGATTAAAGGCAGATACCCAAAAGCCATGAAGTATCCAGCTATTTTTAATGTCGCCGAAAAATGACATATCGTCACATACCGAATCTTGAACGTCAAGGATACCAGCTTTAATAGGAACCCATTGTCCAGCTGAATAAGAACCATGGCTAACTAAATTGAAAGTCCTATATTCACCAGGCGTTACCATATTATCGCCCCATTCTACATCATCGTCAGTATGTCTGCGATCGTCTAGCAATTGAAAGTAAGCTTCATCCCCGTCAATCGATTCCCCTGCCGTCATAAAGTACCTACTTGTTTGCATGGTGGTAGCATCAGAATATCCAAAATAATTCCAAAGACCACCCCAGTAGCTAGATTCAACACATTGTAATTGCGTCCAAATATTTAATCGACCTGACTCTGGCATTTGAAAATTGATCAAGATCATGCTTGAGCCGACGGTAATTTCGTAGGCATAGTCGCCTGCATCATGTATGTAATTTTGAGTATGACATGAAATGTCTCCCGTTAAGTTGCTTTCATAATGAAGCGTGACGGGACCAAAAGCAGCATCACCAGAGTGTTCAGCATACGCCTCGCCGAAGCAAGAACCATTCAAATATGGTGGATGAAAATCGTACCATGGGCTTACTGGATCTGTGTCGACGACCTCTGAAGGGAGAGGACCAACCTCCAATTTCAATGATCCTCCTATGTTCCTCGTCTTTTCGATAATAGATTTAGATTCCTCTTGATGTTTTGACAGGATTGATTTGAAATCATTAACATTAATACCTAGGCTTTTGACAAATTTATTTGCCTCATATAATCTCGTTTTCTGAAACTGACTTTTTATCTTCCTTCCCTCGGGTGTTGCTGTAAACAAAGGTTGCATGGTTCTTGTAATTTCCCTGCTTTTCTCATGAAATTCCCTGTATTCCTTAGCTTTGGAACCTAACAGCCCATTAATTTCTTTTGTACATTTTTCTCGTATCTCTTCTAGGAGATTTGAAAGTTCTTTGTTTTTATCAAAATTCGCTTTAGTCTGATCGATTGAGTTCTGTATCGCAGCATGCTGTACCTTTAATGGTACATTAGGTTCATTCATATGCATTCGGACATGTTGCCATACAGTAATATCTCTTGCGATACATTTTTTTGGTATTTGTTATATAATAGTTCTACCTTCAGTATATGGTCCGTATACACAATAATGAAGTCATAGTCTTCGATGTATTTAATTGTCTATTGGTACTCTTTAATCAATTATACGACATCAATTAAATCCAACACAGTCACTTATCCATTTTTAGGTGAATTCGGGCTGTTTATGTACTCATTCCTTTTTGTTCTTTAATCCCGCTTACATGAAATCCTGAATTTATAGCGCCAATTAGTAACCTGCATAAGCTGTAGTAGGGTCATCCATGAAAGTGAATGAAGCTACTTGTCATAATTACGATTACTAATTACATATAATTTTCGTTGTATTTGGGAATGGATACCAATAGTAGCAATAGTAGCAGTGTTGCTCGTATGCATTTAAAAATGGCAAGACATTTGAGCAATGCAAAGAAGAAGCTGGACAAAATACCGAATTTCTATTAAAAGAAGTTTCGAAGAATGGTGAAGTTTTATTGGCAATAATATTGGAAATGGCAGGTTATGATGAATTAGTCCACAAACTAACTTTAAAGTGTATAGACAGAAAGCATATGATATAGGTTACGATAAAATTCCTAGAGTTAAAGCATAACACCATGTCTCTTTACACTGCGTAAACCTAGCTATTTTGTGACCCAAGCTTTTCCGATTATGTGTTTGGATGTGGGCTTAAACAAACACGAAAACTTTAAAGCTAACGAGTTGTATTGCAATTAGAATCTACTAAAACAACTAATATCGTTCTGGGTTCCGCTAGGCCAGCCTTCGTGATAAGACAGAGCTAATAAGATAATACCAGCTCGGTATATGAAGGAGTAAAACCCTCACAATAAAATCAAGGGTTCAAATCCCTCTCCTGGCAGCCGCTCGAACAAAAACTTTTTAGCTAGCCCAATGTCTATTAATATTGAACCTTTTCAAAGAACCGATATCAGCATGGAGCCCCTTGGGTCCGCACCACTTGTAAACAGAGGAGTAAAAATAATGTGTAAGCAATGACGTTGAAGGCCTCTAATAAGCGTAAACTATATGGAAAGGTTGCCCGATATATATGAAAAGAAGGAAGATAGTCGTCGACTTTCGCTACGTTAAACCTAGGGACATTTGTCGATTAAGGTAAGTAGTTAAAAGTAGCGAAACCAGAAGCCTTTTAGGCTAGCCGAATGATTGGGAGTGGTTGGGCAGAAGGCAAGCTATTGGTAATTTCCTATTATTGACTGTTTTATCCCTCATCTAAATATATACACTTGTCATGCAGATATTTTATTATCATGAGAAAGTTTCGATACATGTGGTAGTTTCTTGACAATTATCAGCATAGACGTAGGGCTATGTTGCAATTGCAGCCATAAATAACACATAAGAACTCTTTCGTATTTCGTACATCTGCATAGACACTGTTATTAATGTCTATTTTAGCTGGGCGCATAAAATATTACGACGCGCCAATAACTGCAACTATTGAGCCTGTTTTCTTATTTGCCATGGTATCGTGCTATCATGAATAACCCCCTCCCCTTTCCGGGCTTGCCGATTTATTACCATCTCCAATGGTGCTTAGCTTAAGATATACTCATGGTGATGATTGTAACGAAACAGCATCAAACTAATTGCTGTAGTTTGTGTGGCAGAAAGCTAAAGTTTGTTAGGATGAGTGACAACCCATTGACATGTTGGCAATGTATGATAGTGAATACGGATTCTTGAAAATATCTCATCAACTTCTTCTTCTCCTCTTCTCGACTTCAGGACAGGGTGATGGAGCATATAATGATGCTCAGCTATCCTATTGACAATGTCCCCCTATGTTGCATCAAATCGGCTTAAAGAGAACTCTTTTGTTGTTGTTATTATTATTGCCTTCCCGGTGGTGGTGGGCTGCCGACAGTAAAGAGAAATTGATCCTCTCCTGTATTGCCTGCTTCATCTGTTGCTCTCACAGTTACTTGGTGGGTGCCCCTACTCAGTCTATCATAGACTACAGGACTTGTGCAGGCTGTAAAATCTTGTCCATCTAAGCTGCATTCTATATTTTCAACACCAACTGCATCAGTTGCTTCAAATGTTGCTCTGATATATGGCGTTGGTGTTGTGTCACCCTCTTCTAGCACTCTATTTCTCCTGTCAACTACTTGAGTAATTTCTACATCTGGATCGGTACTGTCCTGGACTGTAATTGTGAACGTTTCTTCCGCAGGGTTACCTGCTGCATCTTCTGCGCTGCATGTTACAACAGTCTCACCTATTGGAAATGTATCGCCTGAATTGTAATCGCAAGTAACTACTACGGGTCCATCTACTTCATCTGTTGCAGACGGTTCTTCTTCAAATGAAACCTCTGCTCCATCGGGACCAGTTGCTTCTACTGTCATATCTTCTAGTACGGTAATAACAGGCGGTATTGTATCTTCTTCTGGCGGCTCACTTGTGATCACGGTTAAAGTCCCCATCCAAGCGTAAAGAGTTCCCTGATTACAACCACCTTGGATGCCCTCCACCCAGATGTCTAATGTGTGCGATCCGCTTTCAACTGTTCCAAAATCATAGGGCGGTATTGTACGACTGTCATCACCTATTGCTGAATAACCAGCTCTGCCTATGAATGTCCCTCCAAATGTATCTTCATCACCATCAACAGAGACATAATTGTTCGTAGAGGAGCAGGTTTCGGGTGCAACAGTTATACCAACTTTAAGAACAGATGACGTTTCGATTGTTACCCTGAATGGAACATCACACCGCTGTGGAGTGTTGTCATTACTGCATGAGATCAAACCAGTATCGTAATGGGTTGTTATCTCTTCCTGACTTTCTTGAGCATACGCATCGTGGTTATTATTGCCTATTATTAGATTTGTTCCAAAACCTACTGCTACTGCTACTAGCATTACCGCCATTGCTCCTACTCCGGCTAGTCTAAAACCATGCGGTATGGTCCCTATTGCCTTTGACAGTCGTGCCAATAATGGCGATGACACCATAAATTATGCATAATAGGAGGCTTCAAGGAGCTAGATAAGGGGATGGATTAATTATACTTCAAAAAATATTAGAGCTAAAGCAGCAGATGGTTTCATAGTAAAAGTTCACCATCTGCTAAGAAAAGCAGCAGCAGTCTGAGCATTGAAGACTAGACACTATTATTGTTGTTATTAGTGTATAACATCCTGCAAGCTCTTTGCCTTTCCATCTTCAAACACGTCGTTCGAAGAGTAGTGGAGAGAAAAAGGAGCAGTCTGATCTAGGAGTGGGTTGGTGGCGTGTCCTTTTAGTGTAAGAAAAGACAGTAGAGTCAATGGGGATTGAGGATAGAAGGT
>Ga0126310_10000736_pt1 | contig 11819 bp, 11 predicted proteins | sample Plot60_FD_92540 | JGI IMG/M metagenome (GOLD analysis project Ga0126310, IMG submission 92540) | Serpentine soil microbial communities from UC McLaughlin Reserve, CA, USA - Plot60 | ecosystem: Environmental > Terrestrial > Soil > Grasslands | place: USA: UC McLaughlin Reserve, Lake County... | reverse complement strand
ATGCTTTTGACAACAAAATATTCTAAAGCAGGCAGACAGGTAATGTTTACTTCTACTGGATTATAGCTTCGTATATATCATATCTATCAAACAGTTAGTCATGCAGGGAGACTAAATGCAAATGTAGCGCCTTTTCCATCCAGATTATTGTCAGCCCATATTCTACCACCATGCGCCTCTACTATTTTCTTAGAGATATATAGTCCTAATCCGACACCTTCCGAGGAAGTAGTAGCAAATTTTGTAAAGAGTTTTGGCAAAATGTTGGCAGCTATTCCTGTGCCATTATCCTTTATCTTTACTACAACAACAAGTTGTCCTTCTCCTCCTCTTTCTGCTCCTACTGTACCATCTGCGTCTGCTTGCTTTGTAATGACATTTGTTGTAATAGTTATAACACCACCTTTACTTGCAAATTTGATTGCATTTCTAAGCAAATTAGAAATAACCTGGTATACTCTTGTTTTATCTGCATCTATGAAAATATCCTTTTTTCTTTCTGCTCCAGTCTCTGTTTCAAATTCTATTTTTATATTTTTTTTATCATAGCCGGTATCTCTTCTCATTTCATTGGCAATAACATCTGCTACCATATCCCGTATTTTTTCAGTAAGATTGAATCGTTCCTTGTCAAGTGTTAGTGTATTACTTTCGATTTTTGTAATATCAAGTATCTCCTTCTCTAACCTGTCAAGTCTGGTTACATTTCTAACTATTGCATCTAAAGCCTTTTTCTTTTGCTCATCAGGTTCCTTAGCAGTGCTACCAATATTGGCGCTATTGCTTCCTATTATCTGCTCCTCCCCCTCGCCTTCTTCAAATAAAATTTGTTGTAATAACTCTGAATATCCCAGGATGGCTTGTGTAGGAGTTCGAAGCTCATGAGCTGCTATATTAATAAACTCTTTAGTAATCTCCTGCCTTGATTTAATTTGTTCATTGGCTAAAGCAAGCTCCTCGTTAATCCTTGCAAGCTCTTTATTTGCTGCTGACAATTCTTCAATAACCTGAGCAAACTTGCTATTGGTTTCTGCGAATCTCTGGTTAGTTATTGCAAGCTCTTTATTTACAGAAGCAAGCTGATGATTTGATTCAAATAACTCAGCATGTGTTTTAGCTAATTCTTCTGTCTTTGATTTGAGTGCATCATTTGATGCTAGCAGGGAGTTACTTGTTTGTTTTAATTCCTCTGTTTTTATGTCCAGCTCTTCTGTCCTTAATTTACGCATCAGGTCTTCTTTATCTTTGGTGCTCATTACTCTAGTTCCCAACAGCCTTTACTTCTTGTGCATCCTTCTTTGGTCTATAGGAGAAATAAATGTCACCTTGCTCTAGAATCTCAACATTAGGATTAGTAGTAGTAGCATTATTATTTTGAGATGGGCTCTCTTGTTGACCCATGTCTACTATCATTCAACATACTATATAGATTATCTATTATCTAGCAAGTTATGATGTACACGATTGTTGCTTCCGCTTAATTCCTGTATTCTAGCCGTTAATACAATGAGTTGGTCTGATAGCTGTGCTATAGCTCATATTTCATTTTGTCACGATTTCTTTCCACATTAGTTTGTACAACTGCTTCTTGTATTCGAGTCACTGTAGTCCATGCATATAATCGAGAATTATAAGAAGAGTTACAACGTCTTGATATAATAGCTAGATTACAACGTCAATTCATAGCCTGTACTCTTAAATATTCTAGTAGAAGTATCAAACTCTCCGCTCAGTATACAAACTAAGCCATTAATCCATCCTAAAGCTTTCGTTAGTAAAAAAGGTACGTAACACTACAAATTTGCCATTCTTGTTCATGTCTCGGCCTTTAAATGTGAGCTGTTCTTTATTTTCGGTATCAAAGATGCCTTCCCAATGTGAAATGGTTATGCTGCCATTATTATGAATATATGAGCGACCTGAGCCAGTAGCTAATCCTGAGGGAAAAGAGTTATACCCTTTAATAACGCCAGTCCAAGTGCTTTCTCTCTCTATTATTCCTTTGTCCTTATCTTCCAAAACAACGTTGCTACCTGTTGGTTTGTCTATCTCTTCAAATAATTTCCTTCCTACAGGTAATACTACATTTACCAACTCTTTGGTCTCATTTTCGGTTTTCTGGTTACTTATTAAAGAGTATCTTATGCATCTTGGGAAAGTATAAATTATATAAGTCCGGCTACTATTTTTCCGCTTAAATCATATTACTTAATGCTAATAGCCATTGTAGCTATTTTACTAGCTAGGTGATACTCGTGAAGCGTTTTTAACTAATTTCTATCAAGTCACAATCAAATGTATGTAGTGGGCTTCTGTGAACAGAACATCAGTCTACATACCAGTGCAAATCCTCGTGTACACAAGTGTCATGTTATACAAATTCCAAGTAGATTGGATATTGCTATTAGTTATTTCCTTTTACACATTATCTGTTATACTAGTATACAATAACATACAATTGCAGTAGCTCAAAACGAGGATGCAAATTTCCTAAGCTATACTAATACGCATCTAGGTTTTATAATCAGGTATCCACCTGACTGGATAGTAAATGACAGTGATATAGTAAATGGCCATAAATTGACCTCTTTTACCTCAGCAGACAAAGTAGGGATTGTATTTGTTCAAATTCAAAATGCAACACAGGGTGAAATAGCAGTATATAATATGAATGACTCAGCAAAAACAAATACCATCAGAACGCATCTGATAGCAGGTGAGACACTTCTTGAATTAGATGTTAACCATTATGTTCTTTCAGGTCATCCTGCAATTAGGATTATTGAAACACAAGGTTTTGGTGGACCAGGACAGCCCATATCATCTAAATCTTACGATGCTAAAGGTATGATATATAGTGTCATATCAGGTGGAAAATTCTATAAAGTTGCTTATATGGTTACGCCGCCTGAACGTTTTCCTAACCATCTACAAATAGCACAATTAATGATTAATTCATTCCTAATAATGAATAAGTAAACAATGATTGGGATTATCTTAACATCTGCTCCTCTTAGCCTACTTAAATGTAAATATAGTTTGCAATATGATGTATACGATGTTCTCTTAGGCAACGTAGTTAAGTGCTTAAAAATGTATTTTCCTGTGGAAAGACATTAGCCTTGTCTAATGTGTATAATATACATCAGATAGCATTGCTAAGACAATTCACAACTGGCTAATGGCCTGTTGATAATAGTAAAATAATGCTAAAGAGATAGTTGCTATTTAGTAGTTGTACATTATACCTAGAGCAAACTCTTTTTCTATAACTTATAATTTATCAATAGTTGTTGGTCTTAAGATGCAAGACATGTAGTTTAAAATTCGAAGAGAAAAAGCGTTTAGAGATTCATAAACAGGTGCATGGTAGGAAACCCAAAGTAACAGAGTATGGTAGTCCAGAATTCAGTCAAGATAGATTAAGAGGCTAGCCTCCGCTTTTATTTATAAGTGCATAGTAATTGTAGCTAATTTAGCAGTTAGTTGAGGACTGTATAGATGGAGTTAATAATACTTTGTATAAGACAATATTATAAAACTGTATTATTGCATCGTCACAAAAAATCTACTAATGAAACTTCAAACTTTAGTGTCAAAAATGCATTGGATAGTTACTAGCTTCTTGCGTGTGACCTAGAACAATAACCACAGTAACCATTAGTAGATGGTCTGTTATGACATATGCACTCACATCTACTGCCAAATCCTGAAGAAAATCTTTTTCGCATATACAGTATATTGTTACCATTACATGTATTTAAATACCATTAGTTACCTGAACCTAGATATTCCTTTTTGCCCTAGAAAGAGTAGGGAAGAAGAATTTTAAATAGTTAATTACAGATAAGTACTATAGATTAGGCTTTAGTCGACAATTTTGCTACGTGCTTTATTACTATTATTTTATAAATAACCACTCTAAAATGCTCTTTGTTTAGCTTGAAGAAATATTTCGTTGCATCAGCAGTTATACTTGTTTTGTTCGTCTTACTTTCTATATTGGTTTCGCCAAAAATCAAATTTAACGGTACTATTAATAGTGGCTATTCTTCACCTATCGTAAGAGCAGACTCGATATCTTTTCTGGAAGTAAACAATTCTCACTCCAAAGTGCTTAACCAATTAATGGTCTTGCTAACAAATTACGGAAGAGAAGTATTTTGGCCTGTTGCAATTATACTCTTGTTCGTATTAGGTGGCTGGACAGGCAAAAAAACAGCTATAGTTATTGCAATATCTATGATTGTTCTGATGCCTATAGGATTAATAGCAAAGGATGCTGTCGCAAGACCGAGGCCCATAATACCAAAATCAGACTTTTTAATTGCAGCAGATTCTGAGTTTGCTTTTCCTTCCGGACACGCATTAATCGTATCTGCAGGAGCAACTGTAGCTTTGCTGTTGTTCAACAATACATCAAGAAAGCTTGTAATATCAATAGCTCTGACTGTAGAGGCGGCTCTTGTATGTATATCTAGAGTATATGTAGGTGGACATTACCCACTAGATGTAGTGGGCGGTATCTTATTAGGAGTAGGAGTCGCTCTAATATTTGTAGGTATAGATAAGTCTATAGAGGCAGTAATAACGCCATTAAGAAAAAAGATACTAAAAAGATAAAATAAAAAAACTGATAAGATAGGACAATAAATCTATTTTCGTATCCTGTATGTGGTACAAACGTTATTGAAAAAATTGTAACGGCCTTAAACTTGAAAGTGGAAAATGCAGCCAAGAAGGAAAATCTAGATTTGGGTTGTGAAACAAATACTTATTACGGCAATTTTTATATGCCAACATAGCATCGGCGTACGTCTGTTTGACTTATGAGGTACCCTGTATGTATAGACTTTTGCTATTTGTATCATATCTAAGGTCAGCCATAGTCAATACTTTAAATCCATTGTCATACAGATATTTCATTTCAGCATCAAACAGATTCAATGTTGTATCAATAGGTCTGTTGCTATCGCTTAAATCAGGATAATTAACAATAGTATGATAGATAATTATAGGTATTGCTCTTACTATTCCATCCTTGTTATTATAATTATTTTAGCTATTAACAGCTGTAGTGAATTTTTGAAACGTCTGAGCGTTATTATATTCGTGGCGAACACTAGTACAGGTGCCAATGTTGCCATTATCAGCACTACTAGCAGAGGACCCATCCTCAATATGCTTATGAGCCCAACTATTGATAGAATATTTATTTGAAGGAGTTAATGTGCCATCACTGAAATATGTTCTACAATCTGTCTGTTGTAATTGCTGCTGCTGTTCGTCATTATTCACATCACAGTTCAAAAATGCAAGTGCAGATGGTTTGCTGTCTGTTCTGGCTAAATCATAGTTTTTACGCAGCTAACAAAAATAGTAAGATTGTAGTTAGTTTTCCGTTGTGCGATGTATAACTATTTTAGAGATTGAATTCCGAATCACATATTGCTATCTAGCAGGTACAGAAGAACCTATCGGGCCCATATGCCGCGATCCCATCATCATGCCACCATGATCAGCAAATCCTCTTCCGCCATCAGGAGTGTCATGTCCTCCAAAAAATGTCCCTATTTTTCCTTTTCCAAGCATACCATGACGGCCAGAATCAGAACCAAAACCAAATAACAATGATGGCGGTGTCTGCTTATACAGAACCTTTCCGTTTCCGGCATCTACTATTACAGCAGTCCCCTTTATTATAGTGCGGAAGACCCAGCTAATACAGGTATGGCTAAAAGTCCAGTACCAATTATACCGAGAGCAAAGATAGTTTAGATATTTCACCTGCCTGTGGAAATGTCTTCAGTAAAGGCTCTAATGCCTTTGCAGCCTGATCTGCACTCTGTATGTCTGTTATGCTATAAGTAATACCTCTTCTTTATAGCTGAAGATAGACCTTTACCTGATACAAGACCTATCCTAGCACAGATCTCCTGAATAACCGTCTTCATAGGATATTGAAATAAAGCAAGCCATAACATTCCAAATCCGAATTGTGCACCAGCTTGAGAAATGTCGCTATAGTTGATGGGTCATCATCAGATGCTTCGGTTATTATACCAGGACCTAATGATTTGAGAATTTTCTTGACAGACGATATCTTGGATGTTATGTCTTTGTCATGGGGTGCAATATCTTTTTCTTCTCGTTTTTTTCATCCATCACACTTTTTTCGATTTCATCTTCTATTTATGCTTCTTATTACAATTTACAAATACAATTAAATTACATATTACTTCATTAACCTTCGATCATATCTACCAACTTTTTACTCCTCAGAAAACCTGGTTCATGATAATCTTATCAGTTTGCTCTTCTTGCTCCTCTTCTAGAAAAAAATGGTACTTGTAGAGGTAGATGTGTAGAGCAAGCCATTACTATACCATTTTATTTCTCTATACTGGCTATTAGTCTCAATGGAATACAACAGCAGAAGTATTATTTTTTGCTCTGATCGTGCTTTTAAAGCAACAGTAGTTTTATCTATTTCATTAGTAATAATGCTCAGTTTTTTGTTTCTGCTTACTAATTCATTTGCATATGTGGAAGCAAGACTACAACATGAAGAACAACAACGACAACAACAAAGAGATACTCTAGTAGAGGCAGCAGCAACAACAACAATAGGAATAATAAAACAACAAAATCAGTTTCTTGACCAAAATATACCTGATCTTAAATATGACTATAACAGATCGTCATCAAAAACTTTGAACTCCGAGCTTGGAACAGAGTCGAAAAATAACAACAACTGGATAACCGTTAACCATGATATGTATGGTACCAGAAGTAGCAATCAGACAGTAATTAAAAAAGATAATGTAAATGCACTGCAAGTAAAATGGAGATTAATCAGCGATGTACAAATTCAAGATCCACCCATAACTGTAGGAAACAGAGGATATGTGCAGGATTATTCTGGTACTATTATAGCATTTGATATTACAGACGGAAAAGTTCTATGGAAGGTTCACGCAGGAGGTGGACCTACAATGGGCTTGACCTTTAATAGAGGGTTAGTATTTTCAGCTATAGGATATAATTCCACTGTTGTAGCGATCAACGCAACAAATGGTATGATTATTTGGCAGTCGCCAGCACTTGGCAATTCCAAAATAGGATTTCATATTACTACTCAACCTATTGTATGGAAAGATTATGTAATAATAGGTTCAGCAGCCCATGGGGATGATACCAACGGTGTTTTGCTGGTACAAGGAAACATTACTGCTCTTAATGCTACAAATGGTAGAATAATATGGAATATTCGTACGACTGCAGGAGATTGGGTTAAACCTGGTAAGGCCTCTGCTTATAATGGAGATGCATCAGCCTGGTCTGGTGGTTCTATTGATCCAGAAACCGGAATTATGTATATTCCTCTAGGAAGTCCATCACCAAACTTTAATGCAACTACAAGAAAATCACCTAATCTTTATGCAAATCATATGATAGCCGTAAATGTTACCAATGGAAAAATGATATGGGCCACACCGTTCATAGATTATGGAACTGTTCTGAATGTAAGAGTTCCTGATACACATGACTGGGATACATCATGGGGAAGTAGTATAAGCAAAGTTACATTTGATAATGGAACGAAGCAGAAAAAAATAGTCATAGGTCATGACAAGATGGGAAATATTATTGCAATGGATGCAACGATAGGAAAAGAAATATGGTGGAAAACTTTAGGAAAACAATACAATACAGACTCAATCCCATCCTCTAATGGTAGTGGTGTAGTATGGTCTTATGGAATATTCAATTATCATGCTATAGATAATAACGATAATACTCTATACATTGCTGCCACAAATAGAGGTGTAAATTATTTTACAGATAAAGGAGTAGCTGGACATAGAGTAGCTGCTCCACATACTATAGATCTAGGATTGCGTAATGGAACGATAGCTGCAATGGATCTTAGAACTGGGAAAATCAAATGGCAATACCAAACGGAATTTCCACCAAGAGTTTCCCCCTTAGTCACTGATGACATTGTGTTTGCTGGATATATTCCTTTTACAGAAAAAGCAAAATCAAAATCAAGTACAACAACAGCAATATCACCAAATCCCACTAGAACTATAAAGTCTGGGGTAATTTTGGCATTGGATAAACAAACTGGGAAAAAACTATGGGAATACAATGTTAGTGCTCCAATAAGTATTGTAGGGCCATCCATAGGAAATGGAATGCTTTTTGTACCAACCGGCAAGATTCAAGCTCAACAAGCCAAAGGTATACCAAAAGGGGAGGGATCCATAGTAGCATTTGGACTTCCATAAATGGAGGGAATAATACGAGTAATAATAATTCAAAAGTTACTTTAGCCATATATTGTCTTGACATGAGCTAGAACGCAAAGCTTGTTGTTGCAATAACTATGAGAAAAATTTATTGACATTAATGTGGCAGTCCTATGTCTTTGTCTAATGGAATCCATTTGCCGCTCTCACTTTTGTTTTCTGCACCAAAATGTTTCCTGGCCACAATATTATTACGACCTGTTGCTGTTGTAATTATTGCTTAGTACTTAGGTTGGAATATGTGTTTTTAATGTAATAGATAGTCAGCTTGGTCAAAATCCTAAATATACTTCATATCATTAGTTTTGATTTCAAATAAGATACATTGAAACAGCAGATTCATATAAATTTTGTAGTTGTCAAAATAGATGTGACTAAGTTGGTTAACCCTTAGTCAACAAATACTATAGTTACTATATACATAATGATCAATGGAATATGATCGAAAAAAATAGTTCATATGCAAACAATGCATTACTATCTTTATCAGAGGAAATACAGCATATAGCTGATAATATATCCCAGTCGGTAGTCAGTGTATATTCAAGGAACAGAGGAAATAGTTCAGGTGTTATTTGGAATGTTGATGGCGATATAGTGACTTGCAGTCATATCGTAGGAGATCTAAACGAAGTGGAAGTTAGCCTTAACAACGGCAAATCGTATCCAGCCAAGGTAGTAGGAAATGATCCATATTCTGATATCGCACTCCTGAAAATTAAAGACGCCAGCGGCATCTCCTTAAAGCCTATAGAGATTGCTGATTCAGAAAATCTCAAAGCAGGACAATTTATTCTTGCACTTGCCAATCCTTACGGGGATTACCATAGCATCACACAAGGAGTAATCACAAGTGAGAGAAGATCTATTAGAGGAGCAGGATGGCGATGGGGTGTTGCAGGTGATGTGATGGATAATATAGTTATTACCGATACACGCCTTAACCCAGGATATTCAGGAGGACCATTGGTTAATGTGCAAGGAAAGATGATCGGATTAAACATAGCATATATTTCATCTCGTGGAATAGCAATTAGAACAAGCAAAGTCAAAACTATCTCTGAACAGCTCGCAAAAGATGGCGAGATAAAGATAGCACGTCTTGGTATTGTAACAGCTGGAGTTTCCCTTCCTAGGGAGGTAGCAGCACAACTAGAGCCTGCTCAAGAAGAAGGCCTCATAGTATTAGCAGTAAAAAAAGATACAGCTGCAAAGAAAGCAGGACTGTTAATAGGCGATATAATTACAAAGTTCGAAGATCAACCTATAACTAATCTCCATGATTTAAGAAGACAACTGTTAAAACGAGATGCAATTGGAAAATCAGCAAAGCTTACTATAATAAGAGCAGAAAAGAAAAAGGAGCTCGTAATCATACCCGAAGAAGAGACAGGATAATGATGCCTGATATAGTTGAGAATTACTAACTAAAGTAAGGAAAGATATTATTATTATTGACATGATACCGGTTAATGAAGATCTAATTGTTAATGCAGTACAAAACGTAAGTAAAGCTGTTGTAAACATTGCAAGTGTAAGGCTTGTACAAGACCAGCTATACAGAGTATTTCCTGCTGAAGGTGTGGGCTCGGGAGTAATAATTGATGAGAGATGCCATGTACTTACCAACAACCATGTGGTCGAAGGGGCCCATAAACTGAAGATTACATTGACTGACGGCAGGATATTCAATGGAAGGGTGAAAGGAACCGATGAGGCTACAGATTTAGCTGTTGTAAAATTAGATTCGACTGAGACACTTCCATTTGCTACATTGGGAAATTCAGATAATTTGAAAATAGGCCAAATAGTAATGCAATTGGTAATCCATTTGGTTTGACTGGAGGACCAACGGTGACAGCTGGAATAGTAAGCTCACTAAATAGAAAAATCCAGTTTGACAAAGTGGTACTAGAATTAATTCAAACTGATGCGGCAATAAACCCGGGCAATTCAGGTGGGCCTCTTTTGGATACAAATGGAAAGGTAATAGCAATTAACACGGCAAAGATGCCATATGCACACGGAATTGGATTTGCAGTACCAATCAATATAGCTAAATCAGTAGTAAATGAGCTAATCCAAAATGGAAGAGTAATCAATAGACCATGGATTGGGATATCATATGTGAAGATAACAAGACAATTAGCTCAATACTACAGACTACCAACTACAGAAGGCGTGTTAATAGCAAATGTAGAACCACATAGCCCAGCTGATTATGCAGGGCTCCGAAAAGGGGATATAATTGAGGCGATAGACGGCAAGAGAATTGATGATACTGTAGAGATTTCTCTGAATTTGAGAAAGAAGAACATAAGCGACAAGATAATGATGAGTGTTAACAGATATGGGCGACACTTTGAAGTTTTAGTACAGCTACAGAATAGACCATAACAGTTTTTATTATCATTATTTGATCGTTAAGTGGGTTTAGTAATACTAAGATCTAGTGTTCGAATCACATTTGGATAGATACACAATACTAGTGCGTGCGACAAGTCTTGATCGCAGACTATTATTAACCGGTCTCTGAATTATCTGCAGCTTGATTCATGAAATCGTATTCTCTTATTGGTTTAAGTCATTACTGTCAGAAATATCATGCTGTCCATCTGGCGTTGGTTTCCCTTTATATTAGAAGTTAGAATGTTTTCCTAGAACTTATCAGATATTTGCTACAATTTGGCAGCAACCATGATTATTGTCTGTGTATGTATTGCATACATATACTTATCAAAACAATATTACTAGTGGATCTGGTGGAGTAGAAGTAATAGTATAATTAGCGCTAGCAGTTTCCTTGAGTATTCTTTGTTTTTTAGCAATTACATTTTATTTAGTATCTGCAGATATTTTCAAAGCTAATATCTCTAGTGTATCAATCTGAGAAAATGTAATGATGTATATATTCTACAATTCTATAAAGATCTAATGTTTTGCAAAGGCGAGCTTTTCTTGTATCCAATATTTTGGCATTGAGCATAGTCAGTATGCTTGCTGGTTTGAGCACAGAAATGATGCAGCCTATTTTGCCATTGTTTTTAGTTGGTTCATTGGGTGCAAGTTATTCATTTGTAGGGTTGATTGAGGGCTCCTCAGACTCTATTTCAAGTTTGGTAAAGGTTGTATTATTCTTCATTAGTAACCTGTAAACTCCTCAACTTTTATTCTGTCTTTTGGAATCTTAAGATCATTTTGAATTATGTCTTGCATTGCTTTTATCATACCTGGAGGACCACACGTGTAAAATATTGAATTCTTTATTTCATCATCTGTTAAATGCTTGGTTAACATATCTTTATCTATTCGTCCTCTTTCTCCTGTCCATTGTTGCCTGGTAGGAGAAGAAAATAAGATTGTATCTAGAGCCCCTTGTTGTTCTTCTTCTTCTGTGATGGTATAAACGATTTTCAAATTTCTGTTTATGTTTACAAATTCATCAAATTCCTTTTTAAATAAGGTATTTTCCTGATTCCTATTTGAATCAAACATCACAATTTT
>Ga0126310_10000735_pt1 | contig 11820 bp, 15 predicted proteins | sample Plot60_FD_92540 | JGI IMG/M metagenome (GOLD analysis project Ga0126310, IMG submission 92540) | Serpentine soil microbial communities from UC McLaughlin Reserve, CA, USA - Plot60 | ecosystem: Environmental > Terrestrial > Soil > Grasslands | place: USA: UC McLaughlin Reserve, Lake County... | reverse complement strand
TCGGGCGTGTCCTCTTCAACCTCGGCTATGCGCTCCCGGAGCGTCAGGAGCCACGCCTCGGTGCTCTCGGCGGTCAGCCTCTCCTCGGTGCTGCGGGAGACGTCGGCCTCGGCGGATTCGATCAGGAGGCGCAGCTTGCCGATCTGGTTTTTGAGGTCGAGCAGGTAGGTCTCCAGCTCGTCCTCGGAGACGTGGCCTTGCGCGTAGAGCCTGACGTAGCGATCCTTCTCGGCCTGCTTTGCGGCGAGGCGCATGGTCAGGTCGGAGTGCCTAGCTAGCAGCTCTACGGACTCGTCGGCGTCGGCGAATTGCTCGCGCACGCGCTCTAGTGTCGCGCCCGGGTTCTCCAGGAACTGCATGACCTCCCCCCACACCAGATCCTCCAACCACGGGGCGCTTACCATCGGGGCGCGATGCGCCAGGATGCGTGCGGCGTTCGCCGTCGATCCCCTATCGCCGCGGTTCGCGGTGCAGCCATAGTAAGAGTATTTCTTGCCGTTGCTCGTAGAGGTGCGTCCCGTGCAGGCGAAGCCGCAGACCTTGCACCTGACGAGCCCCCGCAGGAGGTATTTGCGATCGTTCTTGCGGTCTGGGTAGCGCTTGTTCTCGGCCAGCATCGCCGTGGCATGATCCTGGAGACTCCGGTCCACTATGGCCGGGACTTCTCGCGAGATCAGGCTCTTGCCGCCGTCGATCTTCACTCGGTGTGTGCCGGAGTAGGCGCTCTGGTGAACGATGCACCTGACCGTGGGCGGCGACCAAACTGCGCCGGGCCTGCGCTCGCCGCCCTTGAAGCGCATACCTGGAGCGGGAACGCCCTCGTCGTTGAGGCGCTTGCTCTCTCCGTACAGGGTCGAGCCCTCCGCTACGTTGGTAATGATCTCACGCACGATCCGCGCCTCGTCCTCGACGATCTCCAGGTTGTGCTCATCAGGAGCGAGCCTGTAGCCGTAGGGGATTCTCCCCGTGTGCTTGCCGTTCCGGTACGCCCGGTGCAGCCCGGATCGCGTCCTCTCCGCTATGGCGGCACGCTCGTACTCGGCGAAGCTGGCGAGCATCTGGAAGATGAGACGACCGGATGGGGTGGAGGTGTCTATGGGCTCAGTGGCGCTCTTCAGGGCGACGCCCGCGGCCTGGAGGCGGTCGTGGGCGTCTACGATGACCAAGAGCGACCTTCCCAGCCGATCCAACTTGTAGACTAGCACCGTGTCGAACCTGCCTGCCTGCGCGTCCTCAAGCAGCCGCCTGCCTTCGGGCCGCTCCTGCAGTGGGATTGTGCCCGACACGCCGTCATCGGCGTAGATCTGCGTTACCTCCAGGCCGTAAAGGCGACAGTATTCCTGCAGGAACTCGCGCTGGATCTCGATGGTCTCGCGTTCGCGCTGCTCCTCGCTGCTCACCCGCAGGCACAACGCCGCCCGCTCAGGCGAGCCAAGGCTGGCATCCTTCGTCGTCATCTATCCTCCTCCACTAGCCTGCGCCATCCGTGGTTCCACACCGCCGACCATCATGTCGAGGAAACACCTTGTGCACAGCGAATCCGGCTTTGGGACACGGTCCTTACGTCGCTCCCCCATCAGGGGACTCTGCCCACGGGCGCATTCCCGGTTTCAGCGTGACCGGCTTGAGATTCAGGACCTGCGACTCCGACGGGTTAGTGGTCATAGCCCAGCAGAACCATTTCGTGCCGTTCATCTCGATATCCAAGACGGTGTAGTCGCTGTTGCCGTACCGCTGCGAATAACCGTTGTCGAGAATGAAGCGGACGACTCGCTCGTACATCCTGGGCTCCCGAACCTTCTTGCGGGAGAAGTAAGCGTGCGGATTCTGCGGCGCCGTATGAGCCAGATTGAAGTATGCCGACCGGCACCACAAATTCACGTCCTCATGCGTCAACTCCCGATCCTCCGGGACCGTGTATTCTTCCAGGTTCCTCGCGATGTCCCTGTGACGCCGCTCGATAGCGCGCATCTCCTTCTGAAGACCCTTCTGCCACTCGGCGAGGCGTGCGAGGCCCTCCATCAGCAACACCCGCTCGCGCTCCATCTCCGCTAGGGTCTCCATCATCGTCTGCGTCAACCGCCCCTCCTTCGGGTCGTCGTGCTCGAACAAAGGCCTCGTCATCGGCTCATCCGGGACAGGCGACTCATGCGGACATAGTGCTGCTTGCCGTACCTGGTCAGGGTCTCCAGGCCACCGATAAGGCCACGCGCCGCCGGGCTCGGCTCCTTCAAGGCACGGACGCGCGCCATCTCGACGGCATCCGGGTAACGGTAGGGTTGCTCCTCCGGGGATCGCGCACGGCCTTGCGCTAAACTTGATTTGTCCACAGTGGCGTCCTTTCTCTGTGGGCCGGGTCCCGAGGTGCTCCAACACCTGCGGGGCCATTTACTTTTCCTCACTCATAATATATCACACCACCGCCTCTTTGTCAATTATGTAGCAACTAGACTGAAACAATCTGTATTGGGTCTGCAAGCGATAGGTAAGGGTAATTCGCGCTGATAAACCATGCTTGTGCGCTCGGGAATCCACACAAACGGGGGTCATTCACTTATTCAGCATCCTGCAGCATCCGGCGGTAAGCGTCCATGTTGGCCTGCAGCTCCTCGACCACGGGTGGCGGTTCGACTCTGCGCGCCTTGCACGCCAACTTCAGCAACCTCAGCACCTCGCTGCCCGATTCAAGGAGCGCCCTGTCTTCATAGCTTAGTGTTCCTGGGGCTCGCCGGTATGCCAACCACCGCTTATTGTCCTTAGTCCAGACCTCGCGCAGGCGACCCCTGCGGATCAGCCCGCGTACGCTGCGATGGAGGCTGTGGTGGCGCAGCCGAAGCGGGAAGCGCATTTTCAATTCACGCCAGCTCATGAGGCCGCGCGGGCTCTCGCTCACCACGTCCAAGATGTCCAGTTGCAGTGGACCTAATCCCCTGCTCATCTATCTCCGCCTTTCTGTGTATCTTCTCTGTCTTTGTCCATGATGGCCCGCAGTATCTTCCACACCTCGGACTCTGGCAGCGGTTCAGGGGGAGGCGAGAGGCAAACATAGCTGTCCTCCTTCCGCCGGGCATCCGTGAAGATCACGCTCCCGGCTCTCACCAGCGCCCTGATTGCCCTGAGCGTGTTGCTGCGATCGTGCTCTACCTCAACGAGCGCGTCTTCGAGCTGCGGCCGGCTCAGCTTGTTCTCTGGGGACTTCTTCAACTCCCTGAGTATCGCCCGCATCCGTCGCCCACACCCGCGGCTCACCATCCACCTCCCGGCTTCGCCTTGTCGTCCAGCACCTGTACCACCTCGGCCGCGATAATCGGGCGAAGAGATGTCGCGATCTCCAGAGGCTCTACCCAGGTGATGTTCTCTTCCTCCTCTGCGCGGTGGGTCTCGTAGGCCTCCAGCAACTCCTCCATCGCCACGGTACCTTTCGGTTTCCCCTCAGTCATCTTCACGCTCCCTTCGTTCCAGCGCTTCCCTCGTTGCCGATGCGTGCCGCTCTACTTGGGCGAACTCGGACGAAGGCGCGCCGTAAGCCAAGGCTCTGGGTTCCAGACCGTCGCAAGCATCGATGTGCGTAGCTTCGGAATCTGGCGTCGGGACATGGCGAGTTTTCTCCTGCAGCTTGAAGGCAAAGCGTTTACCCTCAACAGATCTCGCAGCTCGCTCGACACCATCCAGTAAGGCCTTCAAGTGAGAGACTCTACGTCCACCTGCCGCGAAAGATGCGCAGCTCCGAGACGCTTCCGCCAAGACCTCCGGGAACCTCTCCGGAAGTCCATCCGCCATGCGCGACCCACCTCGTAGTCGCCCCTCGCACGTCTCTCAACATCCTCCTCGGCTTCCGTGCTGGCCCTTGCCGCTCCTACTACCATGCACTAGATCCTCCTTCTTGACTTCCCATTCTTTGACGCTCATCTCACACTAGATAGGGTCATCGCGAGCCGGCGGTTGGGGCGAGGGATACGCCTGAAGGTCTTTCGAGTAGGTAGACAAGCACCGTGTCCCGCTCGAATCCCAACTGCCTTCCTAATGTTGCGTAGACTCCTTTCTACTGCTTCCATCTATAGACGCTCTTCACCCCTGCCGAAATAGGGGCCCTGGGGCCCAGCGCCTCGAGCATCCCCTCGATCATGATGGAGTTCATGAGCTTTACGTCCTCATTAGCACCGTCGTCAACTTCGAGGACGAACTCGTCGTGTACCATATTCACGAGCAGAGGATTTCCGGCGAACTCCTCCCGTCTCTCGTAGAACATTGCCGCAGCGATCTTGTAGCCTTCGGCGCACGAGCCTTGAACCGGGTGGTTCAACATCTGAGAGGGGTTGGCTCTCCACTCGCCGTCACGACGCTTTAGGTCAGCTAGTCGAGCTCTCCCGAGCACCGTAAAGGCGACATTCTCGCCACGCTTCGCCTTGGCTTTCTGCTGGCTAGACCATTCTTTGAGCTTGGGAGCATTGGCGAATAGAGCGTCGATGTAGCCGAGGGCGGTCTTCTGTGTGACCGAGAGTCTCTGGGCGAGGCTCTTGTAGGACGTCCCGTACAGAACGGCGAAGTTAACGGTTTTGGCTCTGGGCCGGAACTCCGCGACCTCCTCGTCGGTGACCTCACGATCATGGATGGACTCGAGGATCATTCGGGCGGTGATGGCGTGGAAGTCGAACTTCTCGCCTCGGCCGAGCGCCTCGCGCAGGGGTGAGAGTAGCTGCTCGTCTCCTGCTATGTGGGCTGCGGCCACGTACTCGACCTGATCATAGTCGCCCACAAGAAGCATCCTACCTGGTGGGGCGACGAAGTACCCCCGGAGGTCCGCCGGCAGATTCTGAAGGTTCGGGTGCTTAGAGGACCCTCGGCCGGTCACGACGAGTTGGTTGTATTTGGAATAGACCCGGCCATCGACAACCATGAGGTGAGCAGGCTTGCCGCTGGGGATCTTGCCCGAGCTCTGAGATACCATTGGCTCCTTGAACCAATTCTCCCCCCACGTCGTAACGTACTTCTCGAAGGAACGGTACTCGAGGATGGCTCGCGCGAGCTCTTTAGCCTTCTTCGGGCTCTTGATCGCGGTTAGGGCGGCCTCGTCGGTGATGTAGTTCCCGGTCGCTTCTCTCTTGTGCACCTTGGCGCCAAGGGCCTCAAGAGCCTGACCCACCTTCCGATGGTTCGACGCGTTCCATCCCCACGTCCCGATCTCCTCGGGCGGGTCGCCTGCAAGCTCGTCGCACCGAGCCCGAGCCTGTTGCATCTTCTCCTTAGCTCGGCGGGCGTGTTCCTTCCACCCTTCGATGTCCAGCTCGAACCCGTTGGTAGCGCACCACATCATGCTTGGCGTGAACCTCGCCTCGAGGTCGGCTACCGCCGCCATCCCGAGCTCTTCCAGTTCGGCGTAGAGCTTCTCTTTGAGAGGAAGTAGGACCGCTGCGTCCTTGGCCGCGTACTCAACCATCGCGGGGGTGACTATCCCGCCCCAGTCCGCGTCTCGCTCTTCCTTGTCGATGGTGTAGCCGAGACGCTTCTCTACCACTTCGGCGAGTCCGATCGTGTACGCTTTGTCCTTGTCTTTCTTGAGGAAGGCTTTCCAGTTTCCGTCCTTGGCTTCAGAGAGCGGACCCTTGGCGTAGAAGAGAAGGCCGTCGAGGACCATCGTGTCGTAGACGGGCCCGTCATGCTCATAGCCCAAGTACGCCCGAAGGAACGGCATGTCGAAGCCGGATCCGTTGTGGGTAATGAGGGGCTTGCCCTTGAGGGACCGCTTGAGGGCCTCGCGCACAACCAGAAGCGGCAGGCCCTTAACGTCTATGACGAATGCCGGGGCGCCCCTGGCACTCCCGAGGCTTATTACCCCGATCGCTCCCCGACGAGGATCCAGAGACCGGGCGGTCTCGTCCCTGGGATAGGTCTCTATGTCTAGTCCAATCTCCGGCTCGGCCTCGAGCTCGTCAGCCATTGCCCAGAGCTTCTCTTCGGTGTCGACCCGGGTGATGAGGGGGTCTTCAGGTATGGGGTGCTTCCGCTTTCGGCGACAGCACCATCGGCACGGTCTCCATGTGATGTTGCTGATGGTGCTGCGAGGGTATAGGTGAAGGGTCTTCTGTTTTCCCGTACGAAGATCTGCTTGGCCTTGTTCATCCTGGGCAGGATGGTGTTTCTGAGGTATGTCTCGCTAAGTCCGGTGGCTTCGACGAGTTGATCCTTTGTTTTGTCCCCCTTCTCGAGAGCCCTTCGGACCTTTACCTCTGCATTGACATAGACCTCGCTTTGTTCAGCATCAGGTACCTCGACGTTGGTGATCTCGATCTTCCCCGGAGAGAACTTGGTCAGAAGGGTCGTCTTCTGTCCCTCCTCGGCCCACGAAGCTTTCTCGTTTATCAGGCGGGTGTTTCGCTCGCCTTTGACCCGATCATCGCCGTCGAGATCCTCGGTTCTGAAGATATAGCGACCGTGGTATTCCTTGAGGACCGAGCCGAATATATGGTTGCCATGGTGCGGCTTGTGCTCGACGATGATCGCCGCAACCCCGCTCGCGATGATAGGGTCGATGTAGTTTGCTGTGTTGTCTCGCATGTCCATATAAGATAGTGGATCGCCCCGGGTAGCGAACCCGAAGGAATCGATCACCACGGCTACGGCGCCCACCACCTCGATCAGCTTGTGGAGTGTGGGGAAAGAGCTTGTCGGTGGTCGGCCGACAACGTTGAGGTAGTACAGATCTTTAGGCTTGTCGATCCCCATCCCCTGGCAGAGCTCTGTTGCCCGGCGGTTGAAGACATTCTTGTTAAGTTCGCTATCTAATATCACTACCGGACCGTGATCCTCAACCGGGTATCCGAGTACCTTGTGGACCTCGTGACTACTAATGCCGATGCCGACCGCTAGGGCCTTGATGGACTTTAGGGATCCCCGCCCCCCGTACATGTAGGTAGGGGTTGCCTCTTCGACGACGTTGCGGACGAGGTAGTCCGGTGGCTCAGGGTCTCCCATGTCGACGAACCTCTCTGCTCCGAAAGGCGAGAGATCGATAGCATCATTAGCACCTACACGTAGGGATGGTGCTAATGGTGCTGTCAGCGGGTAGTGCGGAGAGATCCGCTCCCCGCTGACATGCTTCTGATACTCGAGCTCTGCCTTCCACACCAAAGTGTCGAGGACCATCTTGAGCATCTCTGGCTGATCGGTCTCGACCGCCAGAAGGTGCAGATCGCTAATGTCTTTGAACAGCGGACTCATCGGGCCGACACCCTTCGAACCCTTTTCCCTAGGGTGGGGCACTCTAGCAGGGCCGTCCAGAGCGTCTCTCCGGCTTCATCCTCGACGAAGACGAACACTCTATCGATTCCCTCGAGAAATGCTGCCCACTCCGGCCTCCAATTTTGGACCCCAGGAACGCCGACCGCCGGCTCTCCGTAGTGCCAGAGCGTATGGCAATCGCTCTCGCCTTCGACAACAAAGACGTACCCGAGCTCCCGAGCTTCTCCGGTACCGTGGCGCCCGTACAAGGTAAGGGCCCCACCCCGGGACTTTGGGGTAGCCCGCATCCTGGTATCGGGTGTTGTCTTCTCTAGGCCCGTTCGGAACCGGGCGCATTCTCGTAGCTCGTATCCTTCCTCGTCGAAGTAAGGGATCTTCACGGCTGGCACCGTTCCCATGGTAACTCGGCACCAGTACTCTCTATTCTCGAGGCCGACGGCATCGCTAGTGAGGAACTCCTCACGTAAGCCCTTGTAGGAGGCGTACTCTGCCACGCTGCATCCGGGCAAGGCGGCCCCTTCTCGCTCTTTTTCAAAGAACCGATCCGCGTCCGAAAGGTCAACGGACCGAAGGATCTTTTTTCGGTCGCACTTTTGGCTGCGGCAGTGAAGTAGTATTTCTGGCCCTCGGCCATTGATCCTTAGATCGACGCCGAGCGAGGGGTGGATGTCGGCATGAACCGGACAACAGACGTCGCACTCCGTATTCGACTTGACGATGCGGTCGCCCTCAAAGTGATCGAGAAAATCCCTGTACCACTCCATAACTTGCGGTGTAAACTTATCTTGCATCTTGTATCGTTTCCTCACATGCTGGTAGTGGTGTGGTTAACGAGGAAGGGTCGGATTGCCGTCCGGCCCTTCTCATATCGCCTGTTCTCTTAGCTCGGCAAAGCCTCCATAACCCTCTCGTGTTCCAGTGGGAGCTCTAATTGCTGAGCCGCCTCTTGGGCCTCCTCTATCTTTCTCTTACTGCCTCCCTTCTTGTTCTTTAGGCACCCCTCGCCAACCAAGTGTTTCTCTGGATGAGAAGTCGTTTCCTCTTCCCAGTCGGGACCGAAAAGGCATAGTTGGATGGCTTTCATACCATACCTTTCTCTCTGTGGATCCCGTAGGATCCGGGACAACAACTGCGAAAGGCCGTGTTGCGACTAGTGTGTCGCCGGTCATTCTTGGGGGACCTCTTGTCGGTTGCTCAAACCAGAAGCTCAGCTCAAAGGCACCTGTGCGCCGAGTGTTGAAGACATGCAGTAGGAGCCCTCGTCTCACTAAAGGTGGTGTTTCGCGCATTAGCCATTGCCTCTGCTTATCATCCGGCTTGAACCCGTGGTGGTCGATCCATCAGTGTTGGTAAAGGCACGCGGGATCGCCTTCCTGTGGGCCTCACCCTCACCCTCGTTTGGGCGAGAGGCTCTTTTCAGAAGCAAAGTTAAGGCTTGGACGCAGGCCTGTTGGTTCACCTCATGGCGGCGCTGAACAACGGGCGTGCCCGAGCGCTCGCTGCTCAACCCGACGCCTCCTGGACCATCTCGATCGTCTTCAGGCGGTTCAGGCGGAGGACGAGGCGGGGCCTAGTCATCGCGTTCCCGATCCGCAAATGTCTTCTTGCGCTCGCCCACATCGAGTTCGCGGAGACGCGCGATGTCTTCGATTGTGTAGAAGCGCCGTCCGATGCTATCGCGCCTCGCTGGGGGAATCGATCCCCGTGCCTCGCCCCGGGGAAGCCAGTCGGCCGAAAGACCAAGCTCACGGGCTGCTTCGGAGACACTTGAAGTACGGGCTCGTGATTGCACCCCCCGACATTACAGGAGGTGGACTTATCCTGGAACTAGAATGGCAAGAGATAGAATCTCGGCCGAGATTCCGAGAGAACCGAATCTCGGCTGGCGGTTACCGTCCTCGGCCCAGCGCTATTAACAAGACAAGGCTCCTACGATTCGTCAGGATCGGTGTCCACATTGTTGATCAGGTTACGAGCATATTCGATGGGCACACCCAGTTTGTCCGCGAGTTGCATCACGCTCCTCGCTTCCTCGCTGAGCGCCAGGAAACCGTCGCGCTCGGCTTTCTTCAACTCGATTAGTTGCTGCCAGCCCTCTTCACTCAAAGCCTGAACCGCCAATTCACGACCGCGGTCTGCTGCTGCGCCCGCAGTTGAGTTTGTACGCCGAAACACGTCGCTGGGTGGAGGCGTAATGCCTAACTGCTCGCCTATCTGGCGATTGCTCAGGCCGTCGATATCTCGAAGTTCTGCGGCCCTTACATCCCGCGCTGCCTTCTCCAGCTTTGGTCTTAAATCCCTTTCGGGGACTCCGTACTCCAAGAACCCATCCAATCTACTCAGACTCGCAAGAACCTCGTTAACGCGCCTGCATCCATCCTTCAGTAGAGCTACTCGCTCTGGGTAAGGCAATTCATCGAACTCGGGGCGGCGATCACGTAACAGCGCCACTACATACTCCAATGCCACGTGCGTCGCGAGGTCGGGATCGTCGTAAATCTGAGACGAGGATAATCTCACTAACTCATTCTCTTCTAACTCTGTAATCTGTTCTGTGAGTCCTTCTATGGCTTCGTCCTCTGTAAGTTCTTCCTCGGATGTATTCAGCACTCCCTCGATGGAAGTATCGTCTAGGGCATCGACGTCTACCTGCTTGCCTTCAAGTGCTGTCAACGCTGCTAGAATCGCCAGATTCGTCCTCAAAGGCGTGTCCAGGAGCTGGATCATCCTGTAACCCTGCTCTGACCTGCGGCCGTTGAGCTTTAGCCACAGCACTTCGCGGCTGTCATTCAATCTCATCGGAAGAGTGTTGGAGTAGAGCGGCTCAGCTTTGGGATGATAAGTAGCTTCCTCCTTAGGGGGCGAGCCGGTAGATGGATCGAGTCCCCTCAACCCCACTTCCGAGAGGATACTGAGCCAGATGGGTGCCAAGGTTGAGAATTTAAGCTTTCCTTCTCCTTCGGCTATGGCTTGTGCTCTAGCAAGGTACGGATCTTCATCCAGTATGCTCTTCCAGTCTTCGGGTAAACTCTCCATGAGCTGTGGCGCGGGTTCTGACCTCTTGCCGAGCGGCCCGCGCCGCGCGCCTCCTTTCATGTACCTTCGTACTGGCGCTACATTGTAGCGCCACCGGTGCCAGGATCGGTGCTCATGTGTGTCCGCCACAGCTGATTCTGGGTGCCGTCGTCGAGGGCTATGAAGAGCAGTCTATCTCGGTGGAACACCTGGCTCTCTTATATAGATCCATCGGTCGAGGCCTGGCCGACTACACTGAGACGAAGCTTAGCCCTTTCATGAAGCCGGGCCTGCCAGACGGCACTATGTTTACGCTCCCGGCCTCGGGATCGTAGCTCCTGCGCTCAATACACGTGAGCATCTTCGGCAGATCTCCCCGGAAGCGGGGGTGGAGGTAGAGGACAGGGTCGGATCCGCCGCCCAGGTACACGTTGACGAACGCGAGCACGGCTGACCATATCGGCTCTCCCTCTCCCTTATTGAATACGCCGTCGGCGTGAAACTCACTCCCCGAGATGTCGAGAGGCCCCTTAGCTGTCTCGGTACCCAAGACGCCTACCTTTCTCCCGTAGAGGGCGTGGTCAAAGTCCTCGAAGGTAGTGCTGATCCCGTTGGCGTAAACGGCTAAGATCGATGGGATTTCGACATTCCTTCCCTGCAGTCTCTTCTTCTTGATCGCCTTCCGGATCTTCTCCTCCGAAGTGTTCCAGGCCGCTACGGCAGGCTCCGACATGATCACCCGTCCCTCGACCCCGCTGGCCCGCTGAGGCAGTATCCCCAGGCGCAGCTTTCCCTCAGGCAGCCGAGTCCCGACCCGCTTGAGGCCCGCCGCAGGCTCCGGGGGCTCGGTGTCCAGCAGGCGCTCGACTGCCGCCTTGAAGCCCCGCTTCGAGTCGCTCGGGCCCAGATCAGGGAGGGAGTCCACCATGATCCTCCACCCTGGAGGGGCCACGGATTCTATAATCTCTAGCAAGGGACTGCGGTGCTTCATCACCTCGCTGGCATCCGGATCGAAGGCCGGGGTGACGACCTCGACGCCAACCTTACCGTCGGCGAAGCAGGCCAGGAAGTCGATCCTGGTACCCGCCTTGCTCTCAGGCTCGGCCTCGATGTCGCCACCGAGCAGCTGGAGGGTGCGGGCCACGATCAATTCAGAGAAGGCGCTGTGCCACCGCTCATGAAGTGCCCAGTACAGCACGAGCTGGTGATCCTGCGGGATCTTGGCGAGGTTCTTGTTCAGGAAGCGACGGACCTCTCTGGCCCGTGGGACCGTGGACCTCTTCAGCCAATCAGTTAGAAGCTCTCCCCGATTGGCGTAGGTGTCATCCGCCCGGGATGGCTCCGGGAACCACGCCGCCGAGTCGCGACCTGCTACCGTCATGTTCTGCGAATATCGCTGTGGGTGACCAAAGACTCCACCTCATCACCGCTAAGCCGAATGCACTACAAGAGCGCCGCGGCCATGATCAAGGCTGTCGTTAATAATATCCCCGGAAGTCTATACAGAGTAGGACGAGGCCGGAGCATTGGGCTTAGGCTCTCGATCTAGCCCCTATTCACAGGAGT
>Ga0126310_10000734_pt1 | contig 11822 bp, 12 predicted proteins | sample Plot60_FD_92540 | JGI IMG/M metagenome (GOLD analysis project Ga0126310, IMG submission 92540) | Serpentine soil microbial communities from UC McLaughlin Reserve, CA, USA - Plot60 | ecosystem: Environmental > Terrestrial > Soil > Grasslands | place: USA: UC McLaughlin Reserve, Lake County... | reverse complement strand
GTCGCTATGTCTGGGGTCGGACTTCTGGCACACCGCCCCGATTCCGCATCTCGGCATCCCCGCGATCGCGGTTTCGGACGGCCCGCACGGGCTGCGTAAGCAACCCGACGAAGGCGACCACGTCGGGATCTCCGGCAGCCTACCGGCCACCTGCTTCCCGACCGCCTCTGCTGTCGGATCCTCCTTCGACCCGGAACTGGCGCGTCGGGTCGGCGAAGCGTTGGGGGTAGAGGCCCGCGCGCAGGGCGTGGCCGTGGTGCTCGGCCCCGGGATCAACATTAAACGGTCCCCGCTGTGCGGGAGGAACTTCGAGTACTTCTCGGAGGATCCGCTAATCTCGGGCGTGCTCGGCGCCGCCTTTGTCGAGGGGCTTCAGAGTCAAGGAGTCGGCGCCTCGGTCAAGCACTACGCGGCCAACAACCAGGAGACAGACCGGCTGCGGGTGTCCGCCGACGTCGACGAACGCACCTTGCGGGAGATCTACCTGCCCGGATTCGAAAGGGTCGTCACCCAAGCGCAGCCGTGGACGGTGATGTGCGCCTACAACAAGGTCAACGGCGTCTACGCATCGGAGAACCGCTGGCTGCTGACCGAGCTGCTTCGCGATGAGTGGTGGTTCGAGGGGCTCGTGGTGTCGGACTGGGGGGCAGTGCACGATCGGGTCGCCGCCCTCGCCGCCGGGCTGGACCTGGAGATGCCGCCGAACCTCGGGGTCAGTGACGCAGAGATCGTCGCCGCCGTACGGTCCGGCGAGCTGGACGAGGCCGTCCTCGACCGGGCCGTGGCGCGGGTGCTACGGCTGGTCGACCGCGCACCCGGTGGTGCGACCGACGTTGGGGAAGAGGCGATCGCCCAAGCGGGGTTCGACGTTGGCGGCCATCTCGCACTCGCCCGCGCGGTGGCGACCGAGTGTGCGGTACTGCTGAAGAACGACGGAGGCCTGCTGCCCTTGCAGCCGTCCGCCGGTGACACTATCGCGGTGATCGGCGAGTTCGCCCGCACCCCCCGCTACCAGGGCGCCGGCAGCTCCCAGGTCAACCCCACCCGGGTCGACAACGCCCTCGACGAGCTCCGGGCCGCGGTGCCGGATGGTGTCCGGGTGGAGTTCAGTCCCGGGTTTGGCATCGGCACCACCGCCGACGACGAGGAGCTCGCCGCCGAGGCGGTCGCGCTGGCCGGACGCGCCTCCGTCGTGGTCGCGTTCCTCGGCCTGCCCGACGCCGACGAGTCCGAAGGGTTCGACCGGACCCACCTGGACCTGCCCGCCAACCAGACGGTGCTGGTGTCCCGGCTGGCCGCCGCGAATCCCAACCTCGTAGTGGTGCTCGCCAACGGCTCGGCGGTGCGGCTGTCGGACTGGGAGCACCACGCCCCTGCCATCCTGGAGTGTTGGCTGTCCGGACAGGCCGCGGGGGGCGCCGCCGCGGACCTGCTGGTAGGTGCCGCGAACCCGTCCGGGCGCCTCGTGGAGACGCTGCCGTTGCGGCTGCAGGACAACCCTTCCTACCTGAACTTCCCCGGCGACCAGGGGCACGTCCGCTACGGCGAAGGCGTGTTCGTCGGCTACCGCGGCTACGACGCCCTCGACCTTCAGGTCAGCTACCCGTTCGGGCACGGCCTGTCCTACACCGACTTCGAGTACACCGACCTGACCGCCACCCCCACCGGTAGCGCCGAGGACGGTACCCTCACCGTCGCCGTGACCTGCACGGTCACCAACACCGGACAACGAACCGGGAAGGAGGTCGTCCAGCTCTACGTCAACGACCCAGAATGCTCCGTCGCACGGCCGCCTCGAGAACTCAAGGGATTCGCGAAAACCGCCACCCTCTCCCCTGGCGAGGGCCAGACCGTGACCTTCCGGCTTCGGTCGCGGGATCTTTCCTACTGGTCGATCCGGCAGCACCGGTGGGTCCTGGAGGGCGGAACGTTCCTTCTGAGTGTCGGTGCGTCCTCCCGTGACCTCCGCCTCACCACCATCGTCGAGTTGACTGCGCCGCCCCAGACCGTAGAGCTCGACGGCATGTCCACCCTCGAGGAGTGGCTCGCCCATCCTGTCGGCGCAGGCCTTCTCCGTGAGACCATAGGCGTCGACGAACGCGGCCGCCCGCGGGGCATCCTCGGCGACGAAGAACTCATCAGGGTCATCGGCAATTTCCCGATTAGCACCCTCGCCGCCTTCCCCGGCCTCGGCATCGACCACGCCACGGTTGACCACCTCCTCGGGCGACTGCCACAGCAATAGCGACCGGAGTCATCCCCATGCCGAGAAGCGACATCGAAGCACCAGTCTTGCACAAGGCCAGGGTCGCGCCGTCAATAACGTCCGCACCCGCTTTCTCACCCCTCACTCTACAAACCGCGCGGTTTGTTGACGTCGGACCGGTGGGATATTAGTCGTACCTACGAGTCAAGCACGCTATAGGAGTACGCCATGCAGATTACCAAGAACTACCTCGAAACTACTCCCGGGCCGAGCGAGTGGTTCACCGGCGTAGTCTACATCGACACCGTCGCAACACCGTCAGAGCCATCCCGCCTTGCGGCCAGCAGCGTCCACTTCACCCCGGGTGCCCGAACCGCTTGGCACACCCACCCGAACGGACAGACCATCTACGTCACCGAGGGCGTAGACCTCTGCCAGCGCCACGGCGGAGAGATCGAGGTCATCCGCCCAGGCGACCGGGTGTTCTTCGAGCCGGGCGAGGACCACTGGCACGGCGCAGCCCCGAACCGCTTCATGACCCACATAGCCATGCAAGAGGTCGACGAGCAGGGCATCCCCGTCAGGTGGGGCGAGCACGTCAGCGACGAGGAGTACGGCAGGGCGCCATCCATCGACCAGTGAAGAAGCGCCCCTCGGTGATGTACGGGTGATGTAGACGAGGCCCCGGTGGCGAGCTGCGAGCTTCTCCTTTGAGGCGTAATCGGCTTATCTACGCCGATTGTGGAGAGCCGACGAGCGGACTCGAACCGCTGACCTGCTCATTACGAGTGATCATTCAGGCGTTGCAGGGGTGTGCAGAGGATTGCAGATGCCGCATACCTAAGCCCATTTCTTTTCTCTGGCTTGCCCAGTGTTGCACCGTATTGCGTCCCCGGTGGTGTCAATCGGTGTCACGACCACAGGCCCCTGCTACGGCGGGTCGTCGCCCAATTCGTGCACCTCGCAGAACAATAGTCGCTCTCTTGAGGACCGAGGCGGTAATGTCTTCGGCAGTCAGGACGCTTGCACCGGCGAACGCTCTTGCCACCAGTGACATCCAGGTAAACCATGAGGTACATAGCTTGCAGGAGTGAACGGCAACGCCATCCCCGCTCGAGCTCACCGTCCCTGCCGAAGGAGGCGTACGGCGTCACTCCCGCTATGCGCTCGTTGAGGCCATGGGCAATCTCCGGATCGTACCGCGCTCGGACGAAGTTCGCGCACTCATACTCCCAAGACGCGAGGCTTTCCCTCGTCGGTACGACGGACACGCCCCGATCGGCGTCCGCATCCAAGAGGGCTACCACACCATACCGTTCCTCGACATCTTCCCAGGTTAATTCTCCCCCACCCGGTCGACCACCGAAAACCTCGGCGCCAGGAAACTCAGAACCAAACCGGCTGGTCGGGTAGAATTCAAGTTCTTCGGGGAGAGCTAGGGCCTGTAACGTCAGGCGTATCTTCTGGCCAGTCTTCGCGGACCGTCCATACTTCTCGTACAAGAACGTCTCCAGACGCTCACGGCCCTCCGAGGCTGGGTCAATGCGATACATCTTGCCGTCTTCGATGACCGCGTTGGGAGCCACCCAGAATTTGCCTGGTGGTGCGACGCGATCCGAGCAGTATTCGTGGAAAAGGCCGAGCAACCCGTGTTCCCGAGCAAAGAGAAGAGCGCCTTTTTCGAACAGACGGCGTTGTTCGCTGAGGTTGCGAAAGTCGCTCAGGTTGTGAAAGGTGAGGTGCGCCCCAGCTTCGGGATCGCGCTTCCTTGAGGTTTCCTTGTAGCTACTCAAAGGACTCACCTTGCTCCACGTTGCCCCCAGCGACACTTCCAACATTTGGGGGCCACGGTAGCCATCCGTGTAGCCAAACTGGTGACTAAAAGCGCGCCACAGCACGGGCCGTGACGGTTGGCCTACTTCGCTCTGAGACCGTCTGTGACGCGCCTGTGACAAGGTGTTTGTACGGTAGCAATAGATGAGGTCTCATACAACTCACTGCACGGTCGGGCGACTGAAGGGAGACGACAGCATGGAGTCGACGATAACGGAGAGCCCCTACCTAGACTACGGGCAGGCCGCAGCATACTGCAACGTGGACCGGACGACGATCTGGAGGGCCGTCAAGGCCGGTCGTCTCCGGGCGTCCGGCCCGGGGATGGCCGTCCGCTTTCACCGCGATGACCTCGATGCGTGGATGAGGAGTCGCAACCGCAAGTAGAAACGCCGCCGGGGAGACGAACTGAGAAATCCCGGATCTCCCCGCCGGGGCACGAAGTCCAACGGAAGGTACCGTAGACTGATGAGCCGCACAAGCACAAGATTAGAACAACCGACCGAGCCCCACTACAGCGATGCAAGGCCCTACCTTCAGTGCGAGGTGTGCGGAGACTACATCATCGCTCCGCCGGGTGCGGACTTCTGCGCCTGCAGCCGCTCCGGGCGGAACGGTTCCGCCCCGGTTGGGCGGCTGCTCTCCGAGGTCGAGCCGGAGAAGGTCGAGTGGCTCTGGCAGGGGCGCGTCCCCAAGGGCAAGCTCACGGTCATCGACGGCGACCCCGGCACCGGCAAGAGCGCGGCCACGACCGATCTAGCGGCCAGGGTGAGTGTGGGTCGGCCGTGGCCGGACGGTGCGCCGTGTGAGGCCGCCGGGGTGGTGATCTGCAATGCGGAGGACGGGGCAGCCGACACCATCCGGCCGCGGCTGGACACCGCCGGCGGCGACGCTTCCAGGGTGCTGGAGCTCGCCACTGTGCCCGACGGCGATGGCGAGCGGCTGATCTCCATACCGGAAGACCTCGCTGTGATCCGGCGGGGGATCGAGCAAGTAGAGGCTGGTCTCGTGGTGGTGGACCCGCTCATGGCGTTCCTGAGCGACAAGGTGAACAGCCACCGGGACCAGGACGTGAGGCGTGCGCTCGCGCCGCTGTCGAAGCTGGCAGAGGAGACCGGGGCCGCCGTCGTGGTGGTGCGCCACCTCAACAAGACGAGCGGCGGCAACCCCCTGTACCGGGGCGGCGGATCCATCGGGATCGTCGGCGCGGCCCGCTCCGCCCTGCTGGTCGCTGAGCACCCCGAAGACGAAGGCCGGCGAATCCTGGCCCGCATCAAGGGCAACCTTGCCAAGCCCGTCCCGTCTCTGGCTTTCGCGCTCACCGAGGCCCCCAACGGCGCGGTGAGGGTCGAGTGGAAGGGCGAGACGGCCCACACCGCCGCCGCGCTGCTCGCCGCACCCACGGACCCCGAGGAGAAGTCGGCGCTGGCCGAGGCCAGCGAGTTTCTGAGAGACGTTCTGCGACGCGGCCCAGTCTGGAGCGTCCAGGTCAAGGAGCAGGCCCGAGACGCTGGCATCTCGGAGTTCACGCTCAAGCGGGCCAAGTCGGCTCTTGGGGTGATCTCCGAGAAGGAGGGCGACGGCTCTTGGTCGTGGCGTCTACCCGACCAAGCCTCCAAGGGGATCGCGGATACGCCGGCTTCTGGGGATGATCCTCTTGATCCCCTTGATTCCCTTCCGATAGATAAAGGGGATGAGCCGGATCACCGAGGGGATCAGGTGAGCCCCTTACCCCGAAGGGGATCAGGCAAGAGGATCAGGTTGATCCCCTTGGCGCAGCGGGAGAAATCCCGCTGTCTACGCGGGTCTCCGAGGGCACCGACGAGCAAGAGGATCAAGGGGATCACGGTCTTGAGGACGAACTCCCCGACGAAGAGCGGCCCTGGCTACGGCACCCCCTGGGTTGCCTATGCGAACCATGCGGGAAGTACTGGCGATGAACGAATGCTGGAGCCGGGCCACGGAGACCGGGGCGGCGGTGCTCGGCTTGGATCTGGCAGGGATCGGCAGGAGATGACAGGTTCAGAGAGCTTTCCGCCTCGCCAGCAACAGGCTCTGCGCGCCCTTCTGGAGAATCCCACCATCGCGGCCGCCGCCGAGAACTGCGGCCTGAGCGAGCGAACCCTCTACCGCTACCTCGAAGACGCAGACTTCTTGGCGCAGTATCAGCGCCTTCGCGCCCGCCTCGTGGACCAGGCCGTAGCGGAGCTGCAGAAGATTGGCGTCGAGGCCGTCGGGGTCCTGCGCGCCAGCTTCGAGGACGAGAGCGTGAGCGTGAGGCTCCGCGCTGCGAGGACCGCCCTGGATCTGATGTTCAAGGGCACGGAGTTCTCCGATTGGGAGGACCGATTGCGGCAGCTGGAGGGTACGACCGATGAGACAGCGCATTGGTAGCAGGATCAAGCGCCTGGAGGAGAGGCTACGCCGGAAGACCCCTGCGGAGCGGGACCCGTACCATTACGCGACGATCGAACGGATGCGTCAGACGCCCGAGGGCCGGGAGGCGCTGGAGGAGCTGCAGCGGATGCTTGCGGAAGCCGAGACCATCCCGGCCGACGACCCGGCGCGACCTGGTGCGGACATCCGGGCGGCCATGCGGGTAGATTCGGAGAGGTACATCGAGGTGGTCTCCGGCTTCAGAGACTACTTCTTCGCCGCGCAGGAGGAGATCATGAACGAGCAAGAAGGAGGCAGTCGACGATACTGACCACCGAAGAGGAGAGACATAAAGGCGTGGTTTCCTACCGGGCGGAGATCTCCCGGGTCACAGCGTTAAGCATCGAACCTCCGAGGAGGACGAGGAGTAGCGTAGGAAATCGGGCCGGGACCCTACGCCCGGGCACCAGAGTAGAAAGGAGTGAAGATGCAGACTGAATACGAGAGGACGCCGGAGGAGGAATCCTTCTACCGACTCCTCGACGCAACGCGGGGCCTGCTCTCAGGGGATGCCCTCGAACTCGTCGGGCTAGCACAGAACGAGGCGTATAAGTACAACCTCGTCAGTAGTTACGGCTACCAGCCCATTGAGTACTACATGGCCATGGAGGACATGATTCGCCTCTCGGGTGAGATCAGCGACCAGGAGCGCGAGATTATCGCCGCCATAGGACGTGCCGCCAACGCAGCCGCCGCGGCCATAGATCCCGATGACGAGAGGCCCGCAGGTCACAAGGTGTGTGGAAGAGACGTCCGCCACTACTACGAGATGGTTTCAGGCATGATTGAGAGTGCCTTGGAGCCCAAGACAGATGGGGAGCGTGAGGAGGCAAGAGTAAGGCTCTGGATGGATCATGCAGATTTTGAGGCGCGGATCAGGCAGGATTCGGCCCAAGTGCAGCCCCAGGCCCCCGACTTGGCGCCCCAAGACCTCGACGACCATCCGTTCTAGCACCAAGCGAAGGCGGCCGGATTGAAGACGCATAAGCAGGAGATCATCCGAATACTCAGAGAGGATGAGGAGTTCCAGCGCACCGGGGTCATCCAGGCCGAGCGTCAGGTATTCGATCTGGCGCGAGAGTATTTCGGCAAGGGAGGCGGAGAAGGTTGCGCTCCGAGCTAGCCGGCAAAACGGGGGTTGGATAGCAGATGGCCAGATGCGCCGCTACTAAGCCAAACGGCGAGCAGTGCACGCGTATAGTTAGCGCAGAGCAGCGCTTTTGCTACAGTCACGATCCGGAGCGTGCCTCAGAGCGCAGCCTGAACGCGTCTAGAGGCGGCAAGGCCAAGGCCGCTAAGGAAGTCAGGGATCTCAAGGCCGAGATCAAAGCCGTGATAACCGACGTGCGCACCGGGACCCTGGAGCGGAACGACGCCGGCGTGATGATCCAGGGCTACCGGGCACTAAAGGACTTCATCGAACTGGAGAGACGCTGGCTCGAAACACTTGAGTTGGAGGCACGTCTGGCGGACCTGGAAGCCGCGGCAGCCGAGGGAGGAAGGCGACAGTATGAACGGTAGGCATAGCAAGCGCATAGAGCTCTTCGAGGAGTACATAGAACGCACCGTCCAGGAGCGTATGAAGTCGGAAATCTACGCCATCCTGGAGGCCCTTGACCGTGGTCTTGAGCCCGAGGAATTCCGCAAGGTCGCTCGGATATTGAGCGAGGCGTATGGTGAGTCTAAGTAGACGGTTGGCACGCTCGGAGGAATCCGCCCGCGAAGATGCCGCCAGCAAACTCCGCGATCTCTTCAGCGCATCGCCCTGGTCGAGGAGCCCGTGTGGGTGGAGCCGACATGGGGCTAGGAGGCGAGGCTAGGGTCGAACGAGGCCGAGTGGAGGTCGCCGGCGGGGCTTCGACCCGACCAGGCACAGAGGGCATCCTATCTGTCTTACGCTCACGGCCGCCTCACACCCCATCCTCTCGGTGCGCCACCTCGAACGCTTCGAGCTCGGGACCTGCTACCCAGCCGTCATAGAGAGAGTGCGTGAGTTCATCCGCACGCCGATTGACGGCAAGAGCAGCATCGCGGGGCTGGTGGACAAGACGGGGGTGGGGCGGCAGTAATCGACTCGTTCGTCCAGTCGGGTCTGACACCAATGGCGATAACCATCCACGGGGTCAGAGGTAAGCCCGGACCCGCATAGATTCGGATACCGGGTGCCCAAGAGGGATCTGGTTTCGGCCGTGCAAGTCCTCATGCAAAATGAACGCCTGAAGATATCTAGAAGCCTCGCCCTCGCCGAGACACTCCGCAAGGAACTCTTGACCTTTCGCGTGAAGATCGACCCGAGGACCGCGCATTACGCCTACGAGCACTGGCGGGAGGGGGAGCACGGCGACCTCGTGCTGGCAACTGCGATGGCCTGCTGGCTCAGACAGTGGTGGAACCAGCACGTGGACGAAGGAAACGCTTACACCTTGCTGGGGCGGGCAAAGGCGCCAAAAGAGGAGAAAAGAACATGACCGCCGATAAAGACAAGGTGGCAGCCTCGCATATCAATGGGACCGCATCCCGGACCGTCAAGTCGTAGACGGCCGCGTAAGTACCGGAGGGCAGGCCGCTCCGCCGCAGCGGCCGTGAAAGTAGCAAGGACTCTATATTTCAGGCCTTGGTCATACCATTTTTGTGTGATTTTTGTGTGATTTATATGGTATAATCTCTTCAAGTGAGGGGAAGAAACCGAACATGGAGGTGGACGGGATGAAACTGCGGAACCTGAGGGAGCGGCAAGCTCTCTCCCTCAGGGAGCTCTCCAACCTTTCGGGGGTGAACTACAACGCTATCTGGCGTATAGAGGTCGGCAGGACCGGAGCGCAGCCGCGCACTGTGCGCCGGTTGGCTGCAGCGTTAGGCGTGGAGCCCCACGAGCTGATGAAGGGACGAGAGTAGGAGATGCCCACCAAAGGCGACGGGATCACTAAGCGCAAGGATGGCCGGTACATGGCCCGCTACACGGTTCACACCCCGGACGGCCCGAAGCGCAAGCTGATCTACGGCAGGAAGTACAAGGAGGTTGCGAACAAACTCGCCGAGGCGCGGGGCGACGCGGCGCGGGGGATCTTCTTCGACGCGCACAGCCTGACCCTGGGGCAGTGGCTAGAGCGGTGGCTGGAGGGTGTGGTCAAGCCGAGCAAGACACACCGGACCTACGCAACGCACCTCCAGCAGGTCCGCTCCCACATCACCCCGGCTTTGGGGCGAGTGAAGCTGGAGGCGCTTCGCAAGGCTCACATAGACCGACTCTACAACGACCTCTTGCGAGCCAAGCCTGAGGGTGCGGGCCTCGCCCCGTCGAGTGTGCGCCGGGTGCACGCCGTGCTGCACGCGGCGCTCGAGGAAGCCGTCCGGGGCGACCTCATCCCCCGCAACCCCGCCACCCATGCGAACAAGCCGAAGGTCCGTCAGAAGGAGATAGAGCCCCTCGACACGAAACAGGCGGTGGCGCTCCTGGACGCAGCCCGCGGGGACCGCTACGAGGCGCTCTACGTGCTCTGCCTCACGGCCGGCCTCCGCCAGGGAGAGGCGCTGGGGCTCAAGTGGTCGGACATCGACCTCGACGCAGGTACGCTCCGGGTAAACCGTCAGCTACAGCGGGTGCGCAGGGATGGTGCCAGGTCGGGTTTGCTCGTCTTCTCCGAGCCGAAGAACGCCAGTCGGCGTACCGTGGCTCTTCCACCCCGCGCGGTTCGGTCGCTCCGGGAGCATCGCAAGCCCCAGCTAGAGCAGAAGCTTAAGGCGAGCTCCGAGTGGCAGGATAATGGCCTCGTGTTCACCAACTCGAAGGGGAAGCCCCTAGAGGCCCAGAACGTCGTAAACAGGAGTTTCAAGCCGCTTTTGAAGCGAGCAGGGCTGCCCCCGATCAGGTTCCACGATCTGCGGCATAGTTGCCTAAGCTTGCTGGCGAGCCGCGGGGAGCCAATAAGGGATCTCCAGGCCATCGCCGGGCACGCCACCGCGTCGTTCACCCTCCAACGCTACACCCACCATTACGATTCTTCGGCTAAGCGTACGGCTGAGACGATGGGCGAGATCTTCCCTGATAATCCCTAGCTGGCGCCCTAGGTCAAGCCTAAATACCGCTAGTGCCAGGCGTACCAGGCGTCCGAACTGCGAACAGTCCTGAGCTCTTCCACCACTCGCCAACGACGAGTTAGAGCGACGACTTGAAGGCGCCGTCGACAACCCGTACGTGTAGCGACACAGGCTTCCCTACCTCGAAGGCGTAGTCACCAGGCCCGACGGCCTGGTGACTACGAGGACTGACGCAGAAGCGAGGTGAGCCGGGGAGGAAGCTAGCATTGGTATTTCGTAACGGCATTCAGAACGACCTTCGCGGATAGCCGAAAGGCGAAGTTCGCATGCTGTCCCTTCTGCGAAATTCGGATCTTCCGTATGTATCATCGCGTCTTCTTTGCGGCCGTGGGTCGCGATCGAGGGTGGCTCCTCTAACCTGTGTACGTTTCTCGTTAAGCGCTGTTCGCGGCAATCCACCCAGTAACCTTGTACGAATCAATGACTGTTCGACAGTTTCTTCCTTGGGTTGTTCCGCTGTCGAACCTCCTCGTAAAACTTGCGACTCAGGGGAAGCGATCCCAACAGATATCAACCCACACTCCGTTGCGAACCGACGACCGAATGGCCCCGAACATGCTTTCCCGCGGTATGCTTCTGCTCTCGTGGCGCGAGACAAACTCGGCCGCGGAGCCGCGAAGCGGCGCCGTTTCGAGCGCGCGAAACTGTCGCGGTTCGGAGGAAGCAGGAGCTGACAAGAGAGCGGGAAAGGCGGCTACTCGCCGTCCAGGCGCCACTCGCGCATCCCTTCGAGGAACAGGTTGGCGCGCTCAAGAAGGAAGACGATCGCCCGTCGGCCGCGCTTATCGCCGAGTATTCTCGTAAGGGACTGCTCGTAATCGGATCCCTTGCGATGCGCCGTGACCTTCGACCGCAGCGTCTGGACATCACGAAGCAGCTTGATGTCGCGGTCGACGTACTCGTATCCTTCCTGCCTCAGCCATCGCTCCAGCTTGCCGATGCTCTTCTCGTTGCTCACCCCAGACGGCAAACGGCTCTGGATCTCTTTGTCGTTTACTCCGTCCGTGAGCAACTTCGCCAGGATACCGATGCTGTCCTCATAACTCGGTCTGGGATTCGCTCAATGGCACCCTGAACCGTCGAAGGAGATCGGCGTCCGAACCCACGGGCTCGCGAAACAGGGCCCAGCCTTCTTGCTCCCGCCAATCGCCGACGAACCGCTCGTAGGAGGAACGGAAGGCAAGGTCGGGGGACTGTGCTTCGGCCCATTCCCCCAGAAATGCACGACGCACGCCCGTCTCGCTCATGC
>Ga0126310_10000733_pt1 | contig 11824 bp, 10 predicted proteins | sample Plot60_FD_92540 | JGI IMG/M metagenome (GOLD analysis project Ga0126310, IMG submission 92540) | Serpentine soil microbial communities from UC McLaughlin Reserve, CA, USA - Plot60 | ecosystem: Environmental > Terrestrial > Soil > Grasslands | place: USA: UC McLaughlin Reserve, Lake County... | reverse complement strand
GCAACATGTTCCAAAGTATGTTTATCTAATGTAAAGCCATATGATTTTTTAGAGATAGAAACATCTACTTGATCAATAAATCCCAACTGGTCGAAAAGCGTCACCGTTTTTCCAACTTTTTTTCCTTTACCCTTTTTAAAGTCAATTTCTATATCGGCGTCAGAAGCTTCCTTTACATATTTGAATTTAACACCGCCAAGGGCGTCTTCCCAATCATTAATAGCTAGTTTGACAATTTTTGCCAAGTCTGATCCACCATTGTTAATAGAAAATGTTAAGACCCCGTCGTCTAATGAATCACCCCACGCACAACACAATTCAATCTTTTTCTTAGAAGATGAGTCTCCTTTTTTTGCAAAAGCTAGATTTGAGTCAAATATTAATAATGCCGTCAGAAGGAGGATAACTGAAACGGTTGAAGCAACAAAAAGTCTCATCTTAATAAATCACGTTGTTTAATGAATAAATAATTACAATGTGAGGTATAGTAAATTTATTTCTTTCTTTATTAAAATTACGAATATGAATACATCTAGAAAGATTGAGTTTATCTTTCCTACTTAAAACTTTTCTTATACAATGTAGCATGTTATATAATTATATAATTATATGAGTAATATTTATCGAATTCACTTACTTATTCTATATTTTTGTTCTAAATTAAACTATAAGATAATAAAAAGAAATTAAGTACTATAAGATTTATAGGTCTTTTTAGTGAATATATCGATGTTTTCAATTATAATAAAAGTATAAGTCATAAGAATATGTAAATAATTATTTATTATTAAAGTTGTAAACAAATATATAATTATACTATGAAGGCCAAAAATAGGTTTATAAATATTCCTCTGAATTCTCTTTGTAGATTGACTACCATTTTTTCTTCTTTTTTCTTTTTTCTTTTTCTTTATTAGGATAATCAAAGTTTGATTTACTGGCAAAATCCAAATTATAAGCTAGATAGATGAAAAGTCCAGTAATAATAATCAGTAAGGCATAATAGGAAATTGCCTGATTATTTGAATACGTCCCATAAACCATTACTGCTACACCGATAAGCATAATTGTCATGCCTATTTTAAGAGGTTTTGAAAAATTCTTCAATGTTTTCATTAAATTTCTCAGGTATTTATTTATAGAGTATGAGTAATTGGCATTCCTATCTTAACCATATTAATCAAAAGTAACCTCTAACATAAAAATATATCTTAATACTAATCTAAATAGTAATCTAAATTTTTTTAATAGTCATGATGTGAAGAATAATTTTTTAAAAAAATGAAGAAAATTGGAACTTAAATTAACTTCTGATTTGATGCTAATTAATAGTATAACAAAAGGTAAAAATTTAATTGGAAATAAAAGTCTTGTGTATTTTACTATGATAGCAACAGATCTATTTACAGAATAATCCGAAAAAATAGATAAACATCAATTTAATTGTATTGTATGGTTTTTAATAAGACAAATAAAACAATAATATGGTAATGAATTTCAATTTTTGAAAATTTAAAGTGTAGTCATTTCAACATTGATAGGTGATATTTGCTTTTTGTTATAAGATTAATATATGTTTCAATTGAACTTAACAAATTATCATATTCCTCTTTATGTTTTGCTATTTCGTTTTGAGACTCATTAAGATATGATTCAATATATCGGAGTTCTTTATGATAATTTGCAGATTTTTTTTTTAATTCAGTTAATTTAGAAATAATATGCATATTCTTATTACTATTCAATTTTTTAATTTCATTATTCAATTTTTCTTCCTTTTCTTTATAATCTGGTAATGAATTGATTATATTATCAAAATATGTTTCTATTTTCTCAGACTCTTTTAGTATAATTTTACCTTTACTAATTGCATTTTTAATTTCTTTTATTAAATCCATATAAGTTTGAAAATCTTCAAATATTTTCCATGGTTGTTCTGTCATTAAGTCAATTCTTTGAACAATTAATCGATTTAATCCATAAGAATATTTATTCATAGCTCTACTCACCCTGCTAAAAGCATTAATTAATTCTTTATGAAGATTATTTCTTTCAATGTCGAGAAGTTGTATTTTTTTCACTATATCTTTTGATTCTACATATTTTTTTGATTCAGTTAAATCATTTATTTCTGCATTCAATTTTTTGATTTTGAGTTGAAAATCATCTAATTGAAATTGTTTTGTTTTAAATTTGTCTTCTTCCAATTTGATCAATTCATTTTTTTGTATTAGGGCATCTATATTGTCAAAACAATTTTGAAGAGGTTGTCTTTCATTTTCAAAATTATCGATTTCATACTTGCATTGCATTGATAAGGAAGAAATATTTTCAAATTCTGTTTTAAGTTTATCAGCATATTTGCTTATAAAAAAATTGAATACCTTTTTGTGTGATTTGCTAACTTCTGAAAATCTATTAACCATCGAATCTAATCTTTCATGTAATTTAATAACATCATTAAGAGTTATAGGAGGGGGAATATTTGAAGAAAGTTCTTTCCTTATTGAATTAATTACCATTTTTTTTGAATTTACTACTACCGATTCAAAGCTACTTTCATGAACATCGATCTTGGTAGATTCTAAATCAGAAATTATAGATTGAATGTTTTCGATCGGTTTTTGGCTTAAATGCCTTATTTTATCAATTCTTTTCGTTAGAATATTAGTTTGGCTTTGATCAATTTCTTTAACTATATCCTTTGCTTCAACTATTGAAATGGTTGTTCGATCTTTAGGTTCTATAGGTTTTATGAGGTCTATTTTATTCGGATATTTTCGGTTTCCGTTCTCTTTTTCAGATTTCTTTTTAAATATATTGAAAAAAGGCGCCAATAATTAATATGATAACAACAATAAGAAAAATCTTTTTATTTATAAAAAGCTCAAGGAACTTTATAGTTTTTTAAAGTTGACTTTTAAAGAATTATAATTTGGTAATACCTGAGAAATATACTTTTATAAGTAAAGAGTCTAGCAAAACTTCTGTGGATCTTGAGAAAAATAGGAATTCTGATAATGGCATTTTATTTATTTTTATTTCTTTAGCTGTTTTTTCAGCTACTATTATAAGTTATATCATAGACCTAAAAGTTGATTATTTTTTTATCCATATTCTAGTGTGGATACTTTGTTTTTTTATTTATTTTCTTATTTTTAAAAGTAAAATAATACAATCTCTTCACATAATACGAAATAAAATACGAAAAAGTACTGGTTGGTCACCAATGATGAAATTGATAAATGGGCTTTGCTGGGCAGCTCCTTTCGGTTTAGGAGCATTAATTCCTTCTATTCACGAATACTTAATTTTGGCAGGAATTGGTTTAGGAAATCTATCTACCTTCATTATATTTATGGTAAACGATAAAATTAAAAATACAGATCAATTCATTGTAGGATTCATTTCTATAATGTCCATTGGAATAATTATTTTCCTCTATAATGATGACATAATTGCGAAATCCTCTGGTGATTTTTTAGCTAGAATCTTAATATCTGTTGCTTATGGAATTGGAGGAATATATTCCTCTGCAGTGAAAACAGAATAAGAATTATATTTACTATATTTAATAAGAATTAGAACTTCTAATAGAATATATGCAATATGTTCATAAATTTAGAAAACTATTTTTTATTATATAAAAGTTAATCTATTATACATCTTTATATGTACCTATTTAATCTCTCAAATAACTATGATATTAAAAGAAATAATAAAAGGTAAAAAATTTCTTAATCTTCTCAAACCTATTAATTTTTTTCTTTTGAAACCAATCAACTTGAAGGTACGAATAGTCTGTAATATTTATAACCCAGATTCGCATTTTACCGGAATTTAATCAACAAATATACCGTATTAGTTTTTGTTCTGTATATCCTTATCTTATTTAAAGCTATCAAAAACTTTGGATATTATTGCTAATATAATTTGATACGCCTTAAAACTAAATTTTAATTTAATTTTCTTTTCTGGTATAATTTGTGCGTGTGCCGCACTTGTCCTTCAATCACAAGGGGTGTTAGAGGCTACAATAACACCCCGGAGCGAATGATAATAGAGATGTGTAGCAATAATAGTAAAATCTAAAAGAATAAAACCTTTAAATCAAAAGATTACAGAATTATGTTAGTGAATATAGTAATGAATTTAAGATTTTTTCTAGTTAAGTGGAAGTTAATGAAATTCATCTAGGGGATAAGTATATTTGCAAGTAAACTTAGTCCAGATATACTGCATATTTAGGAGTCATTAGTTATATATCACAATCTCTACATAAAACCAAGAAATAATATAAAAGCGATTTGATAGTTTTATAGAGTCTCAAGTAATATGGACCGTTCTTCTCTTTTGAAGAACTATTATGAAATTGTTAGTGTCAAGAAAAATCAAATGTTTCATTACTTAATTCCATATTTGTTGATCACATTATATGGTTTTATTTTGATGGTTTTCTGACCTTAAATAAGTACCAATATCTAGTAAAGTATTTATGGTTACTTTTCCATTCTGCTTGATCTTAGTTGTCTGAAATCTAGCCCTACCAAGTCCTAACAATTCCTTTGATTGATTTAATATTAAAAGTATTGAATTTTCTTCAATCTTCTGAGAGGCATAAAGAATAGAGTTACCAAAAATATCTCTACCATAAAGAGTTAATTTTTCACCATTACAATCTACAATAACATATAAAAAATTGTTACTATACTTAGCAACCATATCAAAAAAGGCTATGGAAGGAATAAATTTTTTTTTTTTAATACTACCTATATATGAGCCACCATAACAACTATAAGGGTAAAACATCAATTTTTTTAACCTTAAAGGAATAATAAATATGGATTTACTATTATCATCAGACTCTTTCAGTGTAAATACTTTCTCAATAAGACAATTAAAAATTCCCCATTTATTGAATTCTCTACGTATAGAAGTCGTCTCTTCTCTTGTCAAATCTCTTATCATATCATTTCTCAATACTATTAACTCTAATCTTCGCTATGAAAAAACCTGCAGTATTGTGAATGTGAGGGTAGAACCTTTTTGTGAATTTAATAGATTTATCCATAACTTTACCTCCGAATTTTAATAAAGGATCTACCCCCCCATAGTCAATCGATTCGATAGTAATATCAAATTTGTCTATAATAGAATTAATTATATACTCGTTTTCTTCTGGAGCTATTGAACATGTTGAATAAACCAACAATCCTCCAGGTTTAGTTACATTGAGAGCCGATTCTATCAGTTGAGATTGCCTAATACTACAAAATTTTATGCTTTCCGTCGTATATGTATTTTTTCTTAAAGGATCTTTCTGCATTATTCCATCACAAGAACATGGAGCATCAAGTAACACCTTGTCGAATTTAAAATCATAATCGACTATTTTTTCTCCATTCATATTCCATAAGACAGTGTTACCTACTCCACATCTGGATAGATTAAACATCATTTTTCTTAACCTTTTTCTCTCCGATTCGAGCGCAAGAATAATTCCTTTATTATTCATTTTTTGAGCCATGAATGATGTTTTACCACCTGGTGAAGATGCCATATCCAAAACCATTTCATCTTCTTTAATATCTAAGGAGTCTACAGCCAGACAGGAGCTAAGATCTTGAATATAATAATATCCAGATAAATACTCCATAGTAGCTCCAATTGGATACTTAGCTTCCTTAATAAGAAAAACTTCAGGTAGTAGGGTTTTCTCTAGTTTAAAATCTTTTTCCAATAATTTTTGTTTTAGAGTATCAATATCAATCTTTAATGTATTTATGCGAATATATTGGTGCATAACATTATTATTGATATAATCGAGAAATTGTTCAGTATCTGGAATAATAGTAAGGTATCTTGCAATCATCCATTCCTTAAAGTTATATTTAGTTGCTAATTCTTGAGATTTGTCAGATTTAGGAAGAATGATACAAGACATTAATTTGAATGATAAAGAGTGAATATTTTAATCTTGATCTAAAATAATATGATTTGAAGTTTTTTGCAATTACCTTATAATTTTATAATTTTTCTAAAATTTTAGTTTGTTATGGTCCAATAATAAGAATAATTGAAAAATTCTAATACTATAACTTTTTTACAAAGAGTAAACAATTATTCTCTGAATTTTAACTATTAGTCATTAGAGGTATTATCATCATTAGATCTATGTTATAAGTAAAATTCAAAAACTTGGCTATATTTATCTTTTAGTATAATCTGAAATGTTTGATTGTGTTACCATATTATATTATGTTATTAAAAGTTTGATAAACTGTTTATGTATATTGTAATCTGTTATTGAATGTAATCTAATAATCGGAACTTTAATTGTTGCAGTCATTTCTGTATAAAGTATTAGTTTTTATTTTCACAATTAGATCAGTATATTTAGGACTTAAGCTCAAATTGTATCTAAGATTGGTCATTTAATATAATAATTAATTATCTATAATTCAATATAAGACATTGACGAAAATTATATAGAATAAGACTATTTACTAAGTTTGCCCTATAGAGATCAATCACTAAAATGTATATGCTAAGTATAACCAATAACTGCATTATATTTTTTTACAATGATCAATCACTCTAGAGAATAGATTGCACGGTCATTCAAGGGCGGTAACAAATAGAGATTAAAAAGCTAATTTTTCAATAATTTTAAACAAAACTTCTTAAATATACCCTTGAATTTTTTAATTACTTTTTTCAGTCTTTCAACCATTACATAGAGTTAAAAGAAGTTACAACAGAGTTATTTATCAAATAAAAATCTATTAATATTTATACCATAAACTATGTAATAGATGAAATTTGATTCAAATCAAATACTAGTTAAAATTGGCAAAAAAAAAGTTTCAGATTTTATTGAACCTGCCAATATAATTAATTCCAATGAAAGTATCTCTAAAATCCTAGGGAACCTTATAAAAATGAATAATTATGGAGTATATTTTAAAAATGGAAATAAAATAACAACTATTAATTTAAGAGATATTCTTTCCGCAAGAGATGTACATTCTCAAAAATTAAACTCCATTGCAAAAATTACTCCTACAATTGAGGAAAATAGCAATATTGGAAGAGCTTCAGGGCTCATGAGCCTCTATAGATTGCGCTCGCTTCCAGTAATTGAAGATGGAGAAATTATTGGACAAGTCACTACAAATTCAATTGTTAAATCCATGGAACATACAGATATTCAGAATAAAGCTACTAAAATAATGACATCAAATCCAATTAGTATACATGAAAATGATTTAGCACTTACTGCTAAAAATCTTATGATAAGACATAGAATTGATCATATACCTATCGTTGAAGAGAATTTGAAAGGAATTGTTACTTCGTTTGATATTGCAAAAATACTTCTTACCGCGGATAATTTGGATAATGTATATCGTGGCCTTACAGAACATACTAGACCTCTTGAATTTCCTGCTAAAGGTATTGCGGAAAGTAATGCTACAACATCTAGTGTAGATGATTCTATTGCTAATGTAATTCATTTGCTCAACTCTAATAATTCAACTTACTCTATCGTTACATTAGGCAATGAAATTCAGGGGATAATAACACATAGAGATATCATTTCCTTACTGGGAGAAAAGGTTGAAGAAGAAGAAGACGTTCCGTCCTATATAATTGGGTTACCTGATGATCCATTTGCATCTGAGTTAGCAAAAACAAAATTCAATACACTGGTAAAGTTACTAAAAAAGACAATGCCAGATTTAGAAGAAGCGAGATGTAGAATAAGATTATCGTCTGTCAGAGGTAAAATTAAAAAGTACGAAATTGAAGTTAGTATATTTACACCAACTAATAGATATAGTTACACTAACGAGGGTTCAGACCTTGCTACAATATTTGACCTGATGAAGGATAGTTTAAAAAATAAATTAACACAAAAGAATCAAAAACGTCAAAAATAATGAAAAAATGCAAAACTTTAATAACATTAAACGTTGTATATTAATGTATTCACTGCATTTACCTTTTCTAATATCATTATTGTATAATAATGGGATGTAAAAGAAAGGGAAAAATTAGAGAGAATATTAAAAAAATAGGCATATTTAATAGATTGTTTCACCTATAGAATATAATGGATTTTTCTTCTACAGGATCTATAATGTATTGTAGAACATGTAAAGAATATATGGTTATTAATGTTGATGAAAAAAATCCAAAGAATTACAAATGCTCTCGATGCCAGGTTGAACTTCTACCAGTTCTAGATAGCTAGAATAAATATTCATTTATTTTTATTTTTCATTTGATGTAGCGAAAACCTATACAAGATAAGGAAATTATAGTTTGGGTTTCACTGGTATTAAGACTACAATAGATCTTTGCCCTTATAGTTTCTTAGATAAAATATAATGATATTTATTAATTATAAGATATTATGAATAAAGTCATAGTTATGGCCATTGTGAAAAACCATACTACTTTATTCCAATTAAAAATTTTTTGTCCATCCAATACTCCAAATGGTAGTAAATTAAACATAGATATCCATGCGTTAAAACTTGCTCCAATATTAAAATAAAGTAAATATGGATATAAATAAGAAAGCAAAAGAAATAAAAATCCCATGACTAAATTAGTCATAGGCCCTATCAAAGCAACTTTTCCAAGCTTTTCTTTATTTGATATACCAACAATGACTGCCCCTGGTGCAATAAATTTAAATGGGATAAATGGAATAGCAGATATTGCCGTTACAATTAAACCATATACTTCTGCTCTAAACTCAGCCCAACTTCCATAAAAATTAGCTAAAAATTTATGGGCTAGTTCATGAAATAGAAATGCAATTATAAAAATAACCAAAAATTCAAAAGAGATATAGCGGTAATTATTAAGTGACATTCCTACTAACAATACCAAAAATGTTGCTACAAGTAGGTGTTTTATTTCTGTTCTAGAGAATCGAATATTGATAGTTTTACTAAAATTATTAAGAAAACTATTTGTGGTGAAATTATCACGGAATAGATTGATTTTTCTTTTTTCAGAAAATCTATCAATAGCACTACAGGAATGACTAATTGGAAGACGATGTTCGGTACAAAAAAATTCTTTACAATAATTACATTTAAAAAGAAAATCTTCACCATTACATAGATGACATTTCATAAATCATAATCAAAAAAGCAAGATATATGATTGTCTATTGTAACTACAGAATAATTTAACATAAGTACAATTCTTAAAATTCAATAAAATATATTTAATGGATAAAAAAATATTAAATATAGAAACTACTAATATTAAAATTTCAAAATACAAATAACAACGGTATGAGATTACTATATCCTTTTTAGAAGCAAAAATGGAAAAAAGTCGTCAACTTAAAAACGATTTTGCTTAGTTTGATTCGATTAACAAGTGTTGAATCTGACAATATCGCTTTTTTCCTTCTAGAAAACAATAAGATTCATCTATTTACATGCCAACACTGCATAATTAGAATTTTGAGGAAAATATCCCTCTATTAATATTTCTTCATTATAATAAAGTTGATTTTTATATTATGCTAGAATATTCTCTCATTCAGACTCAAACATTGACTTCAAAAATCGAAATCTTTTATAATCATCAACCAGAATTTTAGATAAATGTCTAGTTATATCTGATAAACTTAGAATACTAACAATTTGTTGATCTTCCTCTAATACTGGCAACCGTTTAATTTTATACTTGGTCATTTTTTGTGCAGCAGTTTCAATAGAATCATATGACATGATTGTAATTACTGGAGAAGACATTATTTTATCTACCTTCATTTCATTAGGCAAAGTATTTGTGACACAAACCTTTTTTATAATATCTCTTTCTGTTACTATGCCAATGGGAAAATTTGAATGGTTTATTACAAGAACTGAACCTACTTTATTTTTTACCATTAATTTAGAAATATCGAATGCAGTTATCTCAGAGTTAGAGTATATACTCACTACATTTTTTTTAGACATTAATTCACTAACTACACTCATAATTTAATTGTGATCTAGTTACTTTTGTAGTTAACTAAATTAAGTGCTTCAGCCTAATAATGTTTATAAATACTTTTATTTCTAATTCAGAGATTAGAACAATAAAAATGCAAATATAAAAAACAAGGAACTGGAGTTATTACATCGGGAATATGTTCAAACCCACTTAAATTTTTTTACATGGAGATAATTTAGTAAAGTTGAAAATAACGTTATAGTAATAACTTAAGTTTAAATAGACTGGGACGGAAGTTTTAAACTTTAAATTTATCAAACCAAATCATATGTCACTAAAGATTAGGGACATAAGTTAGGCTATTTTACCACTGTAAGTATATTAAGCAGTTTAGAGCGAAAGAATATCGAACTCAGCAAACTAAAAATAAACCAAAGGTAAATTAATAACCGAATTAAGTAGATTAAAAACCAAATAGATACACCAATCAGAATAAATGGATCTAGGAGGTTTGGTTAATCATTAATCCAGTTTCTACTATTCGTCCAATTTGTTCTAATTGATAAATCTTCATTGGAGCATTAACTATAGTATTTATAAGAGTACTTCCTCTAGGAAGATTTTCTAATGCGTTAACGGAAAGTGTTTTTTCTTCATTCTGTAAAGATTCTATTGCTATTGCAGTCTCATTTGTTATTTGAGACTGATTATTTATGAGTAAGGTTTTAAAATTATCAGAAATATCAGTTAACTTAAGAATATTCCCTTCTTGGGCTATAACATTAAAATACGAACCCATCGATACTATAGCAACTGCAATAAGAACAATAGACAGGTATAATTGTTTAACCTCTTTATCAATTGCTTTGGACATATCCAATAGAAGTATTTAATACTATATATATACATAAATGAATTCTAGAATAATTATAGATATTTTATACTCTAACTAAGTTAGTTATTTTTTTTTGAAAAAACTGAGACAAACCTACTATTTTTATACTAAAAATTTTATTTTTTCTAGAAAGTTTATTTTTAGGTCACATTTTAATCACTTGTATCACTAGAATAAGATATTTTGTTATCGCTTTTAATAGATTTAAAGTAGTTTATTTCTATCTTCCAATAGATCTTTTATGTGAGAAGCACTATTTTATGGGGATGTTCTCGATAAAGATATACTTATATTAAATGTTGAATATAATTTACTATGCAGATAAATACTTTAGTTATTTTTTTATTAATTTGCAGCACAGCTCCTCTATTTATTGGAATACAAGTTTTTTCACAACCAGAAAATCAAAATCTGGAAAATTGGAAATTGGATTCTCTTCTCTTTGAGAAAAAATCAGAAAATGGTAATTTGTTAGTACAATTGAAATCTTCACTTACTCATGATCGTTATAATTTTCCTCTAGAAGTTGTCTTTTTAAATTCCACTCTACCTACTCATACTTCTCAATCGGTGCCTAATCTAGAATCAAACAATACTGGTGACACTTTCAGTTCAACAGGTCTCTCCGTTCCTTCTTCGTTAGAGAGGGTTGTCCCTATACAAAATTATGATATTATTATCTATGATGCAAATGGTAATGAATTATGGAAAAAAACTTCACAATCTGCAACTGAGGGCAGGGCAACACAAAATGTAGAATTTGGAGATTATAGCGGGAAGTTAACTATTGTGATAGATAAAATAATACAAAGCCAAAGTACTAATAATATTCTTAATACAGACCTTCCTTCAAGAATTGAGAATGCAGATAACGGGTCGAATGTAGATCAATCATCACGAAATGACTCTGTTAACTTTACTTCTTCACTTACAAAAGCCTAATTCTAATATTAGATAACT
>Ga0126310_10000732_pt1 | contig 11825 bp, 18 predicted proteins | sample Plot60_FD_92540 | JGI IMG/M metagenome (GOLD analysis project Ga0126310, IMG submission 92540) | Serpentine soil microbial communities from UC McLaughlin Reserve, CA, USA - Plot60 | ecosystem: Environmental > Terrestrial > Soil > Grasslands | place: USA: UC McLaughlin Reserve, Lake County... | reverse complement strand
CTTCCCGGTTCGGCTCGTCGTCTGCCCGACGGTCCGCGAGCCCGACGGCCTGGCTATGAGCAGCCGTAACGCCTACCTCGATGCGGAGGAGCGCGCCGCCGCTGCGGCCATCTCCCGTGCCCTTTTCGTCGCCCGGGACACCGGCTCTGTCGATCCGGATGCCTTAGAGGAGGCTGTCCGCGAGGCGCTCGTCTCCGAACCGCTCGTCGTCCTCGAATACGTCTCCGCCAACGACGCTGCCACGCTCGGCCCTGTTAAGCCAAAGACCGGCGAGGTTCTGCTCTCCCTGGCAGCCCATGTCGGTAAGACCCGGCTCATAGACAACGTGGTAATAAAGCGGTAGAGGTTTGCCGGGCGCTACTGTCATCCGCTCTGCACGGCATTAGCCGTGCGGAACTTCACAAAAGGTGCTGTTGCGGGTAATATCCGGATATATTGGATAAGATTTCGCGGCGTTGCATCGGGGGGTTAGCATAGGTATAAAGCGAGCGAAGAGGGATCGTTGGGTCTTGGGTGTCTGCGGCGGGATAGCTCACCATTTGGGGTGGAACTCCACCATGGTGCGGGCCGTAACGATACTCTTGGCGGTGTTCATACCGGGGTTTAGCGTGGTCCCAACGATACTCGTCTACGCCCTCCTGGGTTACCTCCTGCCCGAGACGGAGGAGTATTAGGTCTTCGTGGACTTCGCCGAGGCGCAGAAGGAGGCCCTGGGATGCCGCAAGTGCGGGTCATTGTGCCACTCTAGGACACGAGCGGTCTTCGGCGAAGGGCCTTTGAACGCCGAGCTCTTTATCGTGGGGGCTGCGCCGGGCTTCAACGAGGACAAGGAGGGCAGGCCGTTTCGGGGCGCATCGGGGATGCTGCTCGACCGCCTGTTGTCCTCCACCGGGATCGATCGCGAGCAGGTCTACCTCACGACGCTCGTCAAGTGCAAACCACCCGAAGGCCGGTCCCCGAAGCCGGCGGAGATCAACGCCTGCCGACCGTACCTTCTGGCCCAGCTAGCCGCCGTCGACCCGAAGGTCGTGGTGGCCATGGGGGATTCAGCGAGTCGAAACCTCACCGGTCGCAAGGAGGCCGTGTCGCGTATCCGGGGCCGGGCGATCCCGCTCGACGGGCGCTACGTCTTCCCGACGCTCTCCCTGAGCCGGGCACTCTATACCCCGGCGGAGCGTGCGCTCCTCGCCTCGGACTTCTCTCGACTCCCGGAGCTACTCGCCGCCGAACGTCCTATCACCTACGAGACCCTCAACGTCTCCCGTGTTCCGGCCGCCGAACGCGAGCCTCTGCAGCCGGGCCTTTGGTAAGTATTCTTGGTGCTACGCGAACTCTCGTGAGGAGTAGCGCCAGGCTGCGGCGGGTGCCCTCCTGGGGAGTCGGGATCAGTAGTGTTCTTTTCGGCTCTAGATTCCCGAGCGAAGTCGGGCTTCCTTATCGGGTTATCATGGGAGAATGAGCAGGAGGCGATTTTTGGTCGATGCCCCTCCCGAATGGGACGACTTGAACGAGGACGCTCTTAAGGCACTCGCCGCGAAAGTGGCGGGCTTTCTGATGCCTGGAGACACCGTAGTGCTAAAGGGTGACGTCGGAGCCGGTAAGACGACCTTCGTGCGGGCAGCGGCCCAAGCTCTGGGTGTACAAGAGGTGGTGACGAGCCCGACCTACCAGTTCGCCCGCGGCTACGAAGGTTCCGTAAACGGGCGTGCCGTCACGGTGAATCATCTGGATCTTTATCGGCTGGAGGGATTGGACGCACGGGATGCTCTGGACCTCGATGATTACCTGGACGTGAATTCCATAACCTTTGTCGAGTGGGCCGACCCGGCGCTCGGACTTCTTGGGGAGCCTACCATCGTGCAGATCTTTCACCGGTCGCCGACCAGGCGTCGGGTGCGACTTTCGGGGCCCGTGGCGGCGCGGCTCTCTTCGTGCTGATCCTGGCCATAGACGCTTCGACGGGCGTCGTGACGGTCGCCGTCGCTCGCGCCGAGGAACATGCCGGATCGGAGGCGGGTCGGGAGGTGCTGGCGGAGATCTCCGTCTCCTCGCGCGGTGCCTCGGAGGCCCTACTCTCGGCGGCCCATGCTGCTTTGAGCCTCGCCGGGACGGACCTCGACGAGGTGGAGCGCGTCTTGGTCGGCGTCGGCCCCGGCACCTTCACCGGCATCCGCATCGCCCTCGCGAGTGCCAAGGCCCTCGCCTTCGTGACTAGTACTGCGCTCTGCAAAAACACGACGCTGCGCGCTTTAGCCGCTCCGGCTTTGCTGGGCGCAGAGAAACCCGACGTTCTAGCCGTGCTCGACGCCAAACGGCGGCAAGTCTTCGCCCAGCGGTTTGGGGGCGATAGTGCGCGCGGAGAGATTTTGTGTGTAGCGCCGGAGCAGCTTCCGATCAGGCTTGCGGCAGAGAATGCGTCGCTCGTCGTCGGCGATGGCGCGGTACGGTATAGGGAGGTGCTCTCGGGCCTCGGGCGCATTCCGTCAGACGGTTCGCTGCTGCACCGGGTGACGGCGGCGGGGCACGTTCTCTCGGCGGATCTTACGCCCGTATCGCCGGGGGAGGTCGTGCCGCTCTACGTTCGCGAGCCGGACGCCGAGGCGAGGAGGGAGCTTAACCCCTGGAGCAAGGCTTGACGGAGCCCCTCTTGCGTCCGATGCGCCTCGCGGACCTCCCGGCGGTGATGGAGATCGACCGGCAGAGCCTCCCCCGGCCGTGGAGCGGAGCCATCTGGCGCGAGGAGCTCATTAGCCCGTTCGGCTTGTATCTGATCCTCCTTGAAGATGGCGCCGTCTCTGGCCACATCGGCATCAAGCGCGTCGCCGACGAGGCGCACATAGTGACGCTCGCGGTGCGTCCGCAACGGCGACGGCGCGGCTTGGCGCGAACCCTCATCGAGGCCGCCCTCGTCGACCCGAGCTTGCTAAGCGCTCGCCGTGTCTATCTGGAGGTGCGCCCGAGCAACCTGCCTGCTCGCGCTCTCTACGATTCTTTAGGCTTCGTTCGGACGGGCATGCGTCCCGGCTACTACGGGGACGAAGATGCGCTGCTCTTGACCCTCGATCTCGATCGCCGCGGGCCGAAGGATCGCAGGGTCTGATCCTGGGCGGTTTCTCAGCCGGGATGATCTTCGGGGGGCTTTCCGCTTTCTTCCTCCCGCTGCCGGCGTTGCTCGGGGCGTTCGAACGGTTTGAGGAGGTAAAGAGCTGGGGCCAGGCAGGCCAAAAAGCCGAGGAAGATGACGCTCGCGATCATGGGGTCGACCGGGCCCCGGGTCACATAGATCAAGAACTGCCCTAGCAACACCAGGGCCATAAAGGCGAATAGCAACGAGAAGGTACGCACATCGTTTAGTATACTGCTTAGCGAGAGTGGTTTTCGCAATAACTGAAGGCCAGCTCGCAGCCACCATGCCCCGACTAGCTCCAGGCCTCAGAGAGGTTCCACACCATCTAGCGCTCGCCCGAGGGCTCCTAAAACGCCCCCTTCGCTTCTCCTGGCCTTCGCTTTCCTTAACGCGGCTCTTTCTCTCTTGGAGAAGAGGAAGCTTCCACTATTGGGTTGAACTCCGGTGATACATGGTAGGGCGCCAAGAAGGGGCCTCCTCCGCGCGCAGCCCCCCGCTTCGATCGGCCGGAGCGTACCCTCCTGCGCCCATCCTTGTTGTGGGCCTGCTGCGCAGGTTGCGTTCCGGGATCGCCACTCGTTGTGCCCCTACCCTTCGGGCTGTGCTAGGGGCTAGGAAGCGCCCGAGGGAACCCTAGAAGGCCTCCTTGCCGGTGCTGCTTCCTTCGAGGGCCACGCTCGCACCTATTCCTTTCCAGCAAGGAGGGCGATCGGAGAAGCGTTATGTTCTTGTGCCCTAGGTTCTTGGCACCTCCTCCCCTGGGAGGGGAAGAGAGCGCCTCCCCTCCTTAGGGGGCTCTGGCGTAAAGCGGCGTAAGGGAGAAGATGTTCGTCGCCCATTCCTGCACGAAGACGAGCCCCGCTTGGGGTCGGGCGACAAGCAACTCAAGAGGACTTGTATCTGCTACTAGACCAACAGGTTTTCGGTCAATGATTCCAGCCTGGATCTCTGGCTATCATTTTCTAATCGAGGTATGTTCTCAATGAGATGTCGTTTCCAACGAAGGTTGTGTCAAGGAAGTCATCGTAGAAATCCTCGTCCCATTGCTCTGCCCCCTCCAAGCAAGTACGCAAGTACGAGGCATTAGGCAGTATAGAATCGCTCTGCTTATCCGTATCTCCAATGTAGATATAGATATTTGGAGGGGTTAGGGTTGCAGAGAAAGTGTCGTATCTCCGAAGGGAAGAGGGAGCTACCCTTATTCGGTTGTAACCCTTCTCCCGTTTATCTAGGTCGGTGAAGAAATCGTCCTCTAAGCCCGAGATCAACAAGCCATTGAGCCAGTGTTGTTTAGAACCAACTATATTCAATACGGCTCTCTCCTTCACCTGATCAGACCTCCTCCAAGAAGGCTCTTGGCTAAATATACGTTTGAACCTTTGGACGATGATGGGATATGTGCTCTGCAGCGGGAACCCACCCTGGACCAACTCCGATTCGTTGATCAAGCTTCCGTACACGATGAGAGCACCCATTGAACTTGCCTCGCTTCGCTAGGGACGTTTTCCTTTACGTAGCGTTCCTCTTCTCGTGATGTAACCTCCCCGAACCCTCGGGGTAACCAAGTCCTGCTTGCTCGGGTACGTGACTTCCCTTCTTGGAGACTTTACCTAAACGGGTGTTATCCGAACTGGCTCAAGTCCACTTTGGCGCTGTAACATAGCGTTCTCCTGAAGTTGGGGTTTTGCACTGAGTAGTATTGAGAGCGTCAGACCAGGCGAAGGTAGCGAGGCCGGGGTCGAAGAGAGTTAGGAGGCGGCCACACTGTCGAAACGCTACAATAGTCCCCGTGCGCCAAGTAGTCGACACCAGATACCACCCGATGGAGCTCCTTGGCTACGGTGGGATGGCCGAAGTTTATTTGGCACACGACGCGGTCCTGAACCGAGACGTGGCCCTCAAGGTTCTTAGCCGCAGATACGCGGACGACGATGAGGTGGTAGAGAGGTTCCGGAGCGAGGCGAGGAGCGCGGCGGCGCTCTGCCACCCGAACATCGTCTCCATCTACGACCGGGGGGAAACGGAGGACGGTACCTATTACATCGTCATGGAGTACCTGCCGGGAGGCACGCTCAAAGAGCGGATCCTGCGGGAAGGTCCGCTACCTGCTCGCGCGGCCGCAGCGGTGGCGATCCAGGTAGCTGAGGCCTTAAGGGAGGCCCACCGCAACGACGTCGTCCATCGGGACGTGAAGCCCCAGAACGTCCTCCTAACCGAATCGGGGGACGCGAAGGTCGCCGACTTCGGCATCGCTAGGGCCGCATCCTCCGCCACCCTTACCCGGACCGGCGTCGTCTTGGGCAGTGTGCACTACATGTCTCCGGAGCAGGCCGTCGGAGCCCTCGTAGACCCTCGCAGTGACCTCTACTCTTTGGGGGTCGTCGTCTACGAGATGCTGACCGGCGAGTTGCCCTACGATGCGGAGCACCCCGTAGGAATAGCTATGAAGCACGTCGACGAGCGCCCGCGCCCGCCACGCGAGTTAGACCCTTCGATCCCGGAGGAGATGAACGCCGTGACGGTCCGGCTGCTCGCCAAGGATCCCGAAGAGCGCTACCCGGACGCCACCGGCCTCCTAGAAGACTTGGAGCGCGTACAGAAGGGCTTGTCGCCAACAGCAGCTACGAGGCGTCTTCTGGTCGGGACCGCCCACCAGACTGTGGCCGGCGGACAGTTCACCATGCCTCAAGAAGCTCGGATCGAGGCCCCGTCGCCACCCACTCTGCGCCGGAAAAAGGAGCGGCGACGGCGTCTTTTTCCCTTGGTCATCGCGGCCACCGTGCTCACCGCGCTGGCCCTAATCGGATCCGTGGGCTCGAGTCTTTGGCAAGACCTTCGAGGGCAGACCGAGGTGCCCCTCGTCGAAGCCTCGGCCCTAATCGAGGTGCCGGATGTTACCGGCCAAGACATCGAAGAGGCCTCCCAGAGCTTACGGGACGCGGGGCTGACGGTCGGCCGGGAGCAAGACGCGGTAGAGAACGACGAGCCGGACGGAACGGTAGTCGGTACCGATCCTCCTGCCGGGTCCGAGGTGGAGGCAGGCGCCTCGGTAACCTTGACCGTTAGCCGCGGCACCCCGAAGGAACAGACTGCGGTACTTAAAGCGCCTACGGGTAGCGATACCACTCCGGTAGTAAACACTCCGGTAGTAAACGTTGTGGAGCCCAGTCTCCAGCAACCCGATCCTGCACCGGTGCCCCCTCCGACCCCCGCTCCGGGGTTAGCTTCCCAGCAGCCCGATCCGGAACAGAAGACCGAGTACGGGGAGGAGCAGGTTCTAGAGGATCAAAGAGAGACCCAAGAAGAGGTCCAGGAAGAAAAGGGTGAGATCCAACAGAGGGTACACGAGGCGGTCGAGGAGATTCAGGACAAGGTTCAGCAGCGGACAGAGAAGGCCCGAGAAGATAGGGCAAAAGACTAGGCGTTCCGCCCGACTCACGCGTCTTACGTGTCAGGGAGCTTCTTCCTCCAGAGCAGCGGTAGGTAAGGGCAGCAGGAAGCGTGGAGGAAAAGGCCTTCTGGGAAACTCAAGGAGCCCAGAGGGAAAGAAGAGGGCCAGTGGCCATATTATGGGTTCCGGTCCTTTTGCGTGCGGGTACAATGCACGAAAGGAGGGACACGAGCGAGGAGGTAAAAAGCGTGCGGGAACGACTCGGGGAAAGGCGAATTTTCGGCGGGGGCGTGGTGGCGGCGCTGGCAATAGGAACTCTAACCATAATCGTGTGGCGCGTGAGAAGGCGCGCGACTACGGACGCTGTTGAGGAGTCGCACGAGCCGACCAGGGAACGTGTTGGCCAGGTTCCGGAGCAATCGATATTCGACGACACGGACTCTTCCTCCGAGCGTGGGAATGATGACCTAAGGCCCGGAGCCGAAAGGGCTCAGCAAGACGAGGAGGCCACGTTCCAAAGAGAAGAACTGATCGAGCGAGCCGAGGAAATCTCCGGGGAGCCCGCGCGAAGAAGCCACGGGGGAGAAGCAACCGAGCCGACCTCGGAAACGGAACAAGAAGTACGACACTACCTAGAAGGCGTCGAGTACCCGGCAAGCAAAGACGACTTGGTGTCGGCCGCCAAAAGCAACAGCGCCCCCGAAGAACTCATCCGGAAGTTGGTAGATCTCACTATAAAGGACTACTCGAGCTCCGAAGAGGTCGCAGTAGCAGTGGATAGCCGTCGCGGTAGCGATAGATAATCTTCGGCGAGCGCGTCCAAAAATCATCTCCAGTGCCATAGATGCGGCTACCTTCCTGCTGAACCCTCCCGATACTCTGCAAGAAGCGAGGAAGCCGTGTCCAGAGTGCGGCTGGCTCCACCGGAAGCGCGACAGCAGAGACGCCCCTAGCCCCCACGCAGAGGCTAGATCCAATGAACTTAATAGCTAGTTGCGGAGCGCCCTGGAAAGATAAAGCCTTACTTGGAGTAGTAGACGGGCAAAGGGACTCTCCTTAATACCAGCAGGGTCTGTACAGAGCAGATCCTCGATCGGCACGACCGAGCGGTTCGAACTTGGGAACCTTCCGACGAAGAGCGTCATACCGGTTGTCCTATCAGCGCCTCAACGGTTTTGCGATCCAGCGGCTTCCAAGAAGGCTTGCCGATCTTGTAGCGCCTCGAACCGCCGCGCAGGATCTCTCGGACCTTGTAGGAGGAGAAGGCTACTAGCTCGAACGTCTCGGTCCGCCCGTTCGTGGCTTCGGGTGGGTAGTGCTCTATCCATATCGGACCACTTAGGTTATGGTGCTTGATCACCTTGCCGGCGATGGTTTCTGTGGCCTCGGTTACGCTGGGGCCCGGGTTATTCGCCAGCTCGGAGCAGATAACCACCGGCGCATCGTTTAGGTCGTCCGATACGTAGATCCTTATACGGCACTGAGAATGCGAGACGCGAAAGCCCTTATCGTAAAGGTGGATGTAGTCGGCCATTAGGTCCATCGGTACTCCTCCGATAAGAGTATAGCCGAGGTGTCCGGTTAACTACTGTAAGACCCCGAGTTCTCTTCTCGCCTCAGGCTCCTCTCTGACCCCTCCGATACGGTCGCTGGCATAAGTCTCAAAAGACCGCGGGCGTCTCTTTCGCGGGCACGTTTGGTCAGGATGATCCCGATCGGTTCAAGGAGGTGTGGATCGCGATATGGAGGGACCTGCGGGCGGTGTTGGAGATGGTGACCCTGTTGGGCTTGGTCGAAGGGCGGTTGCCGGCCGTCGTGGAGAAGCTGACCCGCGACCCAGAGGCCCGGGTGCACCATTTAGGTGCCGGTACGGTCGTAAGGGCTCTCGTTCATCAGCGGCAAAAAGATCATACTTTAGGGCGTGCCATATCCTCTTTTCGGAGGATGTCGTGGCGAGTCCACCGTGTGAGACTCTCGCCTCCACATCTGCCGCAGTCGCCACCCCGACCGGACCGAGACGCGACGAAGGAGTCCGAAAGGAGGCGAAGAGGATGCTAGAGAGGGTGCTTGACATCGAGGTGTGTGAGTACGGGTGGTGATCGAAGAGATAGCGCTGCTCTGCACCATGATGGGCTTCAGGCGCAGGTTGCAGGTGCACCATCTCGGGGAGGGATTCTTCCGCTCCGTAGAGCTAGGACTAAGCTCGGCAGTCCTAGCGTCCCCAGCGGGTTTTCGCGGTTTCGCCTAGAGATAGGAAGGGGGAACTCTCTCCCCCGGGAAGCTTAGGCGGATTAGATTACTAGCCGAACTAAACCAAGGGCAGGGGCGCAGAGCATCTTCAGCCCTTTCTTCTTGCCCAACCTTTTGTGCTGGACGAGGTTCCTAACGCGAAGCTGCCGAGAGGGTTTCGGGCATGAGTTAGGCATTTTGGTTAGGAGGGGCTTTTGCGCAGAGCCATCCCGGCACTATGTTAGGCCGGAATTAATCTTCGCTACGGCAAGGGTGCTTGGTGGGGCACACCCTAGTAGGTGTCGGCTTCTTCGAGCGGTGCCGGTACCGCTGCGGCACGGTCGGTGTGAATCCCCCCCTTTAAGGGCTACTCCTCAAAGGGAAGGGTTTCTGTCAGACCGTCGTAGCCGAGTAGGGCCGCCGGGAAGACTGCGGTGGCGCGCCCGAGGCGGATGGAAGGGTCCTCTAAAGACGGGCCGAAATGGGTGAGCCACAACCCGCGCGCCCCGCCATCGCGGGCCAGCGTCGCAGCCTCGGCGAAAGTCATGTGCAACGATTCCCAACGTGCTGGCTTGTCTTCTTCCGAACCGTACATACCCTCGGCAATGAGAAGATCCGCCCCCTCGCCTCCCGCCCGCACAAACTCGAGGACGCCGGGCGTCGAGGCCGTATCCGTGACCAGCACCAGCCTCAACCCCCGACGGGGTGAACCGAGCACCTCCTCCGGCTCGATGGTGCGGCTGCTGAACCGGACGCTCTGGCCGCGCTGCAGCCGACCCCACTGGGTCACCGGCAAGCCGAGAGCTTGAGCCCGCTCGCGATCGAAGCGAGGCGCACGTCGGATATAGAGCGAATAAGCCAGGCAGGGCACGTCGTGCTCGACGCTGGCGCAGCTTGCTTGTACGCTCTCCAAACCTTCTAAGGCAAAGTCCTCACCGCCTTAGAGCGTGACGACGTGTAACGGGTAGGGCAGTCGAGGTGCTACGACGAGCAAACCTCGTAGTACGTGCTCTAGAGGAGGTGGCCCGTAGACGGTGAGCGGCTCGTCAGCACCCTTGCCGGAGAAGCCCAGTGAGAGCAAGAGGCCGGGCAGCCCCAAGACATGGTCGGCGTGCGCGTGGGTGATGAACATGACCTTCAAATGCCTCAGACCCCAGCCGCGCTCGCGCAGCGCCACCTGTGTGCCCTCGCCACAGTCGAGCAGCACCAGGCTTCCTCCTACACGCACAAAGGCCGCCGAGATTCGGCGCCTCGGTAGTGGGATCGTACTTCCTGTTCCGAGCAAGCACACATCGAGCATGATTTCCCCAGAAGGCATAATACTCACTCTGGCTGAAGCCGTGGCATAACAGTTCGTTTCCGTAGAAGCCGTCCGCCGAGGCGGGGTCTGCTGCCGCCACCGTCGCCGCCAAACCACAGCTTCTTCATACTGATTCTCCTCCCGATCGTTTGCCTTCTGGCAAAACTCTAGCCCCGACCGGCGCCCCGTTCGTGGGTATTCCGTCCTGGTGCCGACCAGGACGGAATATCCAGGCTGAACCGGGACAAATTACCTATATCTCTAATCCCACACCGGGCATAGGATGACCGAAGAAACCCGTTGAGGGCTGTTACAAGACCATAGAGGAGAAAATTGAGATGAAGAAGCGGATGACGATGGTACTAGCTTTGGCAATGACGATCGCGGTCTTGGTCGCCGCGCCGGCCCAGGCCTGCGCCTGCAGTTCACCGCCCTTGGCTATGACGGCCAAACCCGATCGGGTTGCCTTAGGAGAACCGGTGACCTTCACCGTCGGGAAGACCAACGTCTTACCTTCCGAGGGCGACTGGAGCGTGAGGGACCACTTACCGGCGGGTGTGGAGGTCGTCTCGGCGACCTCCAGCCAGGGGACCTGTGATTTTCTGGAGGGATCGAACGTCGTCCAGTGCGATCTGGGGACCCTCCCGTCCGGGGGATGGGCCATCATGGACATAACCGTGGTGCCGACGGTAGCGGGGGAGATAACGAACTACGCGGCGGACAACGGGGAGAACCAGGCATCTGCGACCGCGATAGTGGAGTAGATCATGACCACGTAGCATGGCCAGCCGGGCCGAGAGAAGGGTGTGTAGGGCGGGTCGGGATCCCGATTGGGGCCCCGACCTTTTCGGCTATGACATACAAGACATTCAGAAATACTAGGTAGGGAAGTCTGCAGCGACGGGTAAGATCTTCGAGCGTGGGTCGAGGATAGCCAGGGGCCCACGATCGCTCAGGTCGATAGGGAGTGCGCAAGGACTGTGGCGGGCCTTTGGCCCCCTGTAGCTCCTGATACCTTTAGGGTAGCAGGGCCGAGCTTCACGGCTTTTTCATGAAGCCTTAACGGTTACTTAACCCTGACTTCCCAAAAACCGCCTACAATAGGGTTCGCGGTCCGTTTCCTCTCTCTACCACTTCGATGAGCGGGCCGCTTTGTTCGGGGGCGATGACGGTCGAAGAAGAAACGATACTGGACGAGGCTACGGACAACCTCTTGGAGGCCCTCCAGAGGATCAAGGTCACTCGCAACCGGTTGTAGTCGACGAGCATGGAAGACCACCCAACTACCGGGACCTTTCCTACCGCGTGAGTATGGTTCTAGCTATGGCCGAGGCTGCGTACCTCGAAGTCAGCCGCAAGAGCGAGCGTGGTAGCGACCGGTAGCAACCATCTCCAAGAAGCTAGAAGGAACTTCCGGTAAGATATCCGCTGCCGAAGATCTCTGGCCGTTGACGGAGTGGTGCACGAAGATAGCGTCGGTGGCTGATACATGCAGTTATCCTTTGACGAGCCTCGTATGAGTGCAGGCGGCTTGGTACAACAGCGCTATTGTCAACGCGTTTACCGCCGCTACTGGCTTCCGTGGCGTCCCGCTACGTGGATTGGTGAGGTCCGGAGCAGGCCCGAAAGCAGATAGAGAGCTTTCGAAAGAGTGTTGAGGCATGGTTGATAAGATTACCGCGCAACCACATGAAAGCAGCGAGCAGTAGCAGTTGACCGTTGCTTGCTCACTGAAAGCGTAAGCTCCTCGTTTGCCGGAGAATTGCGCCACCGGGGAG
>Ga0126310_10000731_pt1 | contig 11827 bp, 15 predicted proteins | sample Plot60_FD_92540 | JGI IMG/M metagenome (GOLD analysis project Ga0126310, IMG submission 92540) | Serpentine soil microbial communities from UC McLaughlin Reserve, CA, USA - Plot60 | ecosystem: Environmental > Terrestrial > Soil > Grasslands | place: USA: UC McLaughlin Reserve, Lake County... | reverse complement strand
TTATAAGATAATTGGATCATACACCGGAAGTATTAGTGAAATGGTAGAGCTTGTATCATTGGCAAAGAGAGGGGTGATTAAACCTGTCGTTTCGGAAAGATTTAGGCTTAATCAAGCTACAGAGGCATTGTCAAAGTTAAAAGACGGCAAAATTGTTGGAAGAGGGGTAATTAATCCTTGAAAAGAACAACAACGGCTAAAGTAAAAACAATAAACCCCGCAACAGAGGAGGTTCTCAAAGAATATGAAATTATGAGCAAAGAAGAGATTAGTGATACTACAAGAAAGGCTAAAAAAGCATTTGAGGAATGGAAGAAAGATATCAACAATAGAATAGATTTTATTCATGATTTCGCAAGTGAATTAAAAAAGAATAAGGAAAACCTTGCCAGAACTGCAACAAATGAAATGGGAAAGGTGATAAAAGAAGCTAGATCTGAAGTTGAAAAATGTGCTTTGGTGATGGAATATTATGCTGATAATGGAAAGATCCTTTCAACAGATGAAGCTATCAATACCGATGCTAGGAAGACTGTAATAAAATTTCAGCCAATAGGAGTAATAGCAAGTATAATGCCATGGAATTTTCCTTACTGGCAGGCATTGCGATTTGCAGCCCCTTCTTTAATCGTTGGAAATACTGTAGTGTTAAAACCAGCTAGTGCTACCATGCAGTGTGGAATTGAGATAGAGAACGCCTTCAGAAGGGCTGGCTTACCAGATGGAGTATTTCAGACGCTAGTAGGTGATTCCAGTATTGCAGAGCTACTAATAGGTTCTAGCTATGTAAATGCTGTAACCTTTACAGGAAGTGTCCTGTGGGAGCGCAAGTGGCACAAAAAGCCACATCCCTGATAAAGAAAACAGTGCTTGAGTTGGGAGGAAGTGACCCTTTCATAGTTTGTGAAGATGCTGATATAGAAAAAGCCTCTGATGGAGCAGTCAAAGGTCGATTCATTAATTGCGGTCAGAGTTGTATAGCATCAAAGAGGTTTATAGTTACAAAAAAATAGCAAATGAATTTATCGAAAAATTTGTACAAAAGACTGAAAGACTAAAAGTAGGAGACCCTCTATCAGATGATACTGACATAGGACCTCTCGTAAACGCTAGTGGCTTGAACAAAATAGATTCTCAGGTTAAAGAGTCAGTCAAAGAAGGTGCTGAAATCCTCACAGGAGGTGAGCAGTTAGGAGAAGGAGGAGGAAGGAAAGGGTGTTTCTATAGACCAACAGTTCTCAAGAATGTTATCTCAAAAATGCATATAGCACAGGAGGAGGTATTTGGTCCCGTTGCCCCAATTATTATAGCTGGCGATGAACTGGAAGCCATAAAACTTGCTAATGATTCAGAGTATGGTCTTGGAGCAAGTATATGGACACAAGATCTTGAGAAGGCAGAACGGTTGTCAAGTTTAGTTGAATCAGGTATAGTGTCTGTCAATAATGTAGTAGCTTCCGACCCAAGAGTCCCATTTGGAGGAGTAAAGAAAAGTGGCTTTGGTAGAGAGTTATCAAGATATGGTATGCTGGAATTTGTTAATATTAAATCCGTCAGATTCTACGACCAGTTAGTTCATAATCATCATGTAGAATAGGCTGCGCATGTATATTCGTGTGTGATATGTAATATGTATATTTATCAGAGTCACAAGATTGATAAAATTTAACTATGTCTAATAATACTATCGAGAACGTTCTTATACTTCAAGGTGGAGGTTCTCTAGGTGCTTTTGGCTGTGGGGTCTTTAAAGCTCTTGCAAACAGTAATATAAAAATAGACATAATCGCAGGCACATCAATCGGAGGGCTGAATGCCTCTCTAATAGCTGGTAGCAAAGAAGAAGATCGTCCTGAAAAGGTGTTAGAGCAATTCTGGCTCGAACTAGCAGAGGAAAGCAATAGCATTAGGGCAAACTTCGATTTTCCATTTATAGAACCGCTATTAGCTAGATATCCGACGTCAAGTACTAACGCCACTACTGCTTCTTCTTCTTCTTCTTCATCAGCAGATCATTCAGCACTAACCCATATTTCTGAAGTTAAATCATTAATATCATTTTATAATTCAGCAATCTATGGAAATGAAAAAGTCTTTATGCCCAGATGCACTTACCGATCCAGAGTATTTTACGCCGTATCAGTGGACTTATTTATTTGACCATTCACCTTTAGTAAAGACTCTTGAGAAATACATCGATTACAACAAACTACAGCCAAATGGTAAGCCTAACGCACGTCTGATAATAACTGGAGTTAATGTCTTGACTTCGGAGCCTCTAATTTTTGATAGCAGCAAACAACAAATAAGTTCAAGACACATACTAGCAACAACAGCCTATCCAAGATACTACTTTAGATGGGTAGAGGTAGAAAAAGGGGTATATGCTTGGGATGACAGTTTGCTAAGTAATACTCCTTTAAGAGAAGTTATAGATGTCTCACCGATAAAAGACAAGCGAATTTTTCTTGTAGAAAATTATCCCAAACATTCTGAGAAGCTACCAGATAACTTGCTTGAGGTAGAGCATAGGAGTAGAGATATCATGTTCTGCGATAAAACTCTACATAGCATACAAATGTCCAAAGCTATAACTTACTACCTTAGATTCATCGATGAACTTTATCAGATGATTGAAGATCGCTTTGATTTTGAAAAAGAAAAGAAGGAAGACAAAGAAAAGTTTGAAAAGATTAGAGCAAAATACAAGACATTATGAGGAGGCGATACAGCATTTTACATAAAATACAAAAGCTTGGAAGATATGCTCAAAATTATAATCTATTCTTCACAATCAATGCTAGAAACGATTCCTATGCTTTATCATATTATTCATAATGATTAGCAGGTTCTATTCATCCAAACTGGAGGAACAACTTGTGCTATCAACTATATTTTACTTTTTAGACAGCAATTATCCTTTTCCTCACACTAAGATCTCTTAACTACTTACACAATACATGCTCGACCTTGACACTCTCAAGCAGAAAATGGCAAAATGGCTATAATAAAATAAAAAGCTGTATCCTCATGAAATCCCAATAGAAAGTGATTAGATCTGAGAAGGAAAAGAAATATTATCATTGTAATATTAGTCATAGTAGCAGTTATATCATTTGCAGCGACTTATGCTTACGCAAATTATTTTGGGCCCACAACAGTATTACAAACAAATCCTGACAAATTTAATTGTAGACAAGGAAATGTACTTGAAGGTGTTGACAGACAAGCCCGATTCAACGTATTGGCTACATGTGAAAAGGTGACTGGAATAGTACATGACATGAAAGGAACTAAGGAAGATGATGGTGATTACCAGTTCAACTTACTTTTAGACCAGCCATATAAGAATTTACTCAATGAACAAAATAGCAAACAAGTAAATGGAATGCTTGTAATAGAAATCATTCCTAAAGATCAAAGCTCAAGCTTAGTACAAATTCCAAAAAACGGGGATAGGATAGAAGCTTATGGGGCTTGGGTGACCGATAACCCTCATGGATGGAATGAACTTCATCCCGCATGGAAGGTCAAAATACTATAATAATGATATTTGATTGCTTTATAGAATTATTAGCCTTTACGTTTATCACAAATATTCTAGTAAGCAAGGCACAACTCTGTACGCGTTAATAATGAATATGAATGGGAAGCCAGTTACATCATTCTCAATGATATCAGCTGTAGTGGTCAGCATTGTAATGGTTATCGCTATGATTCTTGCGGTACAAAGCAACAACAATATCATAGGCAGTCTACTTCCATATAGCAAACAACTTTCAGCAAAAGCTTTGCCAGCTTCTTCTTCGTTCAACCTAGTTCAAACTATTGTCATTCCAAATGTTAATGGGCGCATTGATCATATGGCTATAGACATCAGAAATCAAAAATTATTTGTTGCAGAACTTGAAAACAATTCATTAGATGTTATTGATTTGAAAGCAGGAAAACGCACCCATACTGTTAGTAATAATAAACCCGGATTGCTAAATGAACCGCAATCCGTGCTCCTTATTCCAGAATTGAACAGAATCTTTGTATCAAATGGACAAGATGGTACAGTAGATGTATTTGATGCTAAATCATTCATACTCATCAAGAAAATAAAGCTTCCTTCAGATGATGCAGATAATATGCGTTACGATTCTAGCAGCAGACTTGTTTATGTTGGATATGGAGAAGGTTCAATTGGTGTAATCAATACTACGAATTACAATATTGTTGGAAATATACCGCTTAGTGGTCATCCTGAATCCTTCCAGATAGAATCGGAAAATAGAATTCTAGATAAACAGAGAATCTTTGTCAATATTCCTCAGTCCAACTCTATAGAAGTAGTTGATAGTCAAAAACATATAGTATCTAAAACATGGCCAATTGCCAATGCACAAAAAAACTATCCAATGGCCCTAGATGAGGCTAATCATCGTTTGGTTGTTGGCACAAGAGACCCTCCAAAACTCATAGTTTTTGATACAAATTCAGGTAAAGCGATTTCTGTTTTAGATATTGCAAATGATGCTGATGATATTTTTTATGATGCTGCAAAAAAGTGGATCTATATATCGTGCGGTGAGGGATTCATAAATATATTTCAGCAGCAAGATGCAGGCCATTATAATGCAATTGTTAGCGTTCCAACAGCACAAGGTGCTCGTACTTCCCTTTTCGTACCTGAATTACACCGCTTTTACCTTGCAGTTCCACACATAGGAAATCAAGAATCAAAAATACTTGTTTATCAAGTATGAGAATAATAATGATGATAATAAAAGGGATAAAAAATTGAGCTGGTTTCAATACCTCTATGACTCTCAGAAATACATCTTTTCGCTCATTTTCTTTGAAGGGTTTGACAGTTGATGGTATTCTAGTCCAAATTAGTTATTATTAATTAATTCATTCATTTATTGGATTAAAAATGAATATTTTCATTTGGCATAAGATATTGCTAATAAGAACAAGAAGGAATAGGGAAAATTACTACTAACACAAAAAAAGTTCTATTTATGTTCTGCACATTGCGAAAGTCAGTTTGATCAGAATCCAACCAAATATGGATATTGATACCTTCCTAGTCTAACCCTTGTACAATTTTTTACATTTGTATAGACTGTTAAATATCATTCTATGAGCTGCATATAGCAGAATGCCTACTCCACAAACGCTTCAGAATCAAAAATATCCAGGCTGTATAGATGCCTGCAATAGATGTGCCGAATCATGTGAGTTCTGTGCTACATCTTGTCTTAGAGAAAAAGTTAGAAGTAATTTCGTTCTGAGTTCTGGAACAAATAACTACATTGACTGACTTTTTGCTAATGTTGTGGCTACTTCTATTCCTATGCCTCTTCCGCTGCCAGTGATAATTGCAGTCTTCTTGTTCTCATTGCTCTGCTCTTGTCTGACGTTGCTGTACATATCCAAAACATTTTAATCATAAATCCACTTATTTATACCAAATTCAGATAGCGCCCAGGTAATCCTATGTACACCTATATTATTGAATACCTACTATAGGAATTTGTTATAGGTCTATTATAGATGGATAAGGATAAAAAAGAAAGAAAATAAGATAACACCCAAGTGATAGCCATTATTGTTCTGCCATCAATGTTATCGTAGATTGTATTCCACGAATTTTGGTCATATGCTTTCCTATTGATTCTTTTAGTGCTTCCATGCTATTATCAGATAACTTTACAATAATATCGTAAGGACCTTCCACTCTGTTGACCTCTGTTATATTGGGCAACTTACATAATTCGCAAATGATCTCGGATTCTGAGTGACTATAATCACATAGAATTAATACATAAGCTGTTGGCAATCTTACATATACATAATGGTCTGCGTATTATTTGAACTATAACCTTTGCAGAATGACTAACTTTAACTGAAAAGGACCTCATGTAATTAAACTAAATATTATAGATAGAAGCGTCTCCATTGTACTGTATTTTTTATCAGTGTTTCTTTTTTGTTCAATCAGCTCTAACGGTTTCCGAAAGTCAGAACGGTTCTACAAACAACCGAAATATGCTTCCTTGGAATCAATATCGATAAATCTTAAGCAGAATATAATCCCATTTTTGGCTCTTCACTGCGGATATTTAGTCGGCCTGTGAGAAAGTCCACCGTGTTACGGTTTCGGCGTAATAAATACTCTGCTAGAGATCATCTCTAATACTAAACCTAATTCCAGAATCTCAGATGGATGAGTTATCTATAGCATATCATAAGCTTACAGATTTAGGATTAGCAGGAGAAGATAAAGGATTTGAAGATAGCTATAGGTTTTCTAAAGATTTACTGGCCATGACCGACGCTGTGAAGATCGTTCGTAACCACGGGTATAGGCTTCCTGAACAGGTCCAGGCGGATTTACATCTGAAATATTTTAATAATTTTAAAGAACTCAATTCCTTTGAAGATACGTGGAAGCCACTATGCGAGAAGAGATTGAAAAGGCACTAATAAGACAAGAAGAGGAGCAAAGACGGGGAGTTGTTACTGAATGGAGAAACACTAACACTTACACTTCTTCAAATTACAATCCCATGGGTGAGAGATGTTGGGAGATAGCACTGGCACCGCTGAAACTGTTAACACTAAGGCTATATACTATGATGGAAACTTCTTAGAAAATCACTTTCAATAGCCTAAACACGATAGATTTACTTTTTTCAGTAATTTTCTAGAGTATCTGCCTGAACAGATTTTTATAAAGGTATTCCAGATGATTTTTCGGATGAATACCAAAACATTAACGTTGGCAATTGTAATAGTAGGAATAGCAACAGCACTGGCACTGGCTCCTTCTCTATCCTATAATGGTGCTTTAGCAAAAAAGAGTTGTGAAACAGGCAATTCAGGTAAATGTAACGAACACGCTATAGGCACTCCATCAACAACTTGTACTAATCCAACAGGAAAAGAAGTTAACTGCAACGGCAACGTCGGTTAAGGAACAATAAAAGCTCCAATACTATATTTTTTTTTAGAAAAATATAGCTACTAGAAAGACATAGATTTATTTAGTTCAAGATAAATAAATAAATAAGTAATATTACTAATGTTATTTGTAACGATTTTTAATTGTACGACAGCGGATAAATGCAACTTGGCCCCAGTACAGCGCAGGTTGTGCTATCTTGATTGCTCTTTGGTTTCTAAGTTTGACAGAATACATACGGATACCTCTACGATTATTATCACATTAAAGGTTCTATGGCTACAAGACTTAAAAAGTGCCATTCTTATTTAGATATGTATTTACGCAGATGGCAATATCATCAGCATTTTTTGCAACTTTGAGTCTAATTATATTTGGTATTATCATAACCTCAGTGTTGTCGGCGGCTCAACAAGTCGTATATGCACAGAAGCAACAGCAAAAACCCGTGCCTACTTCCCTTGAATTGAACAAACTACGAATTAGGTCTTTTGTGCAGGAAGTTCTCAACAAACATAACTTGACTGCACTCGATAAATACTATTCCTCGAATGCTACTCAACACAATCCTGCTACTGGACAAGGAATACAAGGATTCAAAAACTTCTTTGTACCATTCTTCTTAGCATTTCCTGATGTCCGTGTAACTATAGAACATATACTGGCAGAGAATAGTGTTGTTTTAGTATTTCTTAATTGGACTGGCACGCATAAGGGGGAGTTTCAGGGAATACCCGCTACTAATAAACTAATAAACATGAGAACAGCTGATTTATTCAGGATTGGTACAAATGGTAAAATTGTAGAGAAATGGGACGTAGTAGATTCATTGAGTCTGCTAAAACAAATAGGAGCAATTACATTTAATCAATCAAATACAAAAAGATAAAGAATACCTTGACCCGTAGTATTGCTCCTTGTATATATCTTTGACCGATTTCTGTACATTTCAGAAGGTATACTTATTGTATTTATCGTTGACCTTTGATGACTGGACCTCGAAATGGTGTAACACAAATACTTGTATCAAGTACCTATTTCTACTACTGCATGACAATAACTGAATATCTGTATCCCGATCATATAAGCAAGACCCAAATCCGAAAAGGCAACTGCGACATCACATGTTTTGATAGATCCATCTACTTCATTTATCATTCACTAGACTCGCAGTTTTTAAAACTGTCATTAGCAGGAAAATATCCATTAAACCGGATAATTGTCTGGTTACGATATACATATATATCCACTGGCGACTTCATACTACGCCGTAAGACTAAAATGAATAATAAATTGATGACATCCGCGGTTATCATAGGAATAATAGCCGCCGCATTGATAACAGGAATCCTTGCAATAACTGCAATATTGCCTGACGTAGCAATAGCACAAAGAAATAACACTGCCTCTAATACCCATAATACTACTGGTTCTAATGCTGGTTTATTAACATATGAAAATTCTACATTGGGAATAAAGATGCAACATCCATCTAACTGGACAAAGCAGACTACAGAGCGCGGAGTAACCTTTACTGTTCTGCTTAGCGATAGGAATACTACTAATTCGGAAGAGTTTTTGGCTAAGCTTAATGCAAGTGCGCTTAGAGGATTTCCTACAAATCTATCGCTCAAGGCTATGGCAGATCGAGTTGTTGATAGTTACAGGCACTTTCTTAATAATTTTCAAATACAATCATATAGCAATACTACTGTTGCAGGCAATAACGCTATAAAAATAGTATATAGCTATACAGACCCCAAAAACAATATGTTTAATGCATCAGATATTGCGACTATAGCGAATGATAAACTATACGTGATCCAGTACTACTATTACGCAAAATCGCCAAAATACCAAAGTTACTTAGAAACGCTTCAGAAGATGGTCAGTTCTTTTCAAATTGTAAAATAGCCAGAAAATTTATGTCGTGTCAAGTCCAGTAATAGCAGTTAGCCTATTCTAATAGCACAGTATTTGGAGTAAATCCTATGCCTCTAATACTGCGATTCTTGTCCTAGGCTATTTGGTATTGCAGCAAAAATTTCTGTATCTGATAATGCACGTCAACAGGTGTTAAGAATAGGGCTTCTTAAAGTTTTTTGAAGTTTTAAAAACGATCTGTCTTTATCCCCTGCCAACTAATCCAGCAATGAAAAAATTTTGTTCATAGAAAATGTAGCCGCAGAAGTCGATTGATATCGAATGGTGCCACTAACCGACGATATTTGTACGTTTTAATTAATTGATGTTTGAAACCAAAGATACAATGAACGACAAGTACAGATGCCTTACCAAAACTCAACCAAACCTTAGCATCCAGAATACTCACCAATAAAAATGTGTTACCAGATAATGCTAGAAGAAATATGCCTCTAGATTTTAGTATAAACAAAGTGTTTTTCCTCTCTAAATGAGTTTGCATCGGGAATAACCGGCGTTAATTATTTTTATGGGCCATCTAAAAACCTATGGGATATTTCTCGAATATCAGGCGGTTCCAGTGGTGGCTCTGCGGTTGCTGTTGCAACAGGTATGGTCCCAGTATCTTTGAGAACAGATACGGGGGGTTCCATCAGAGTTCCTTCATGTCTCTGCGGTGTGGTCGGTATGAAGTCTACCTTCGCTAGGATTAGTAGACACAATATTTTCCCGTTGTCCCCGTCTTTAGACCATGTAGGATGCATTACAAGAAGTGCTCGGGACACATCAGTAGTCATGCAACATATAGCTGGGTGGCATCAACTAGATGAAAATTCTACACACAAGAAAGTACCAGCATATGCAAGAATCGTTAAGAATTCAAACACTAAGGGCGTTCGCATTGGGATACCAAGGAAATATTTCTTTGATCATGTGCCATCCAGGGTAGAGAGTCTATTTTTCGATTGCATTGAGATTCTAAGGTCTGCAGGGTCAGTCGTATTGCATGATTTAGATTTACATAATACTGAACAATATCAAAGAGCTTGGCAAAATGCCGGTAGCTGCGCAAATAATTGGACCTCCGTTTATGGACCAGACAATTATGTCAATGGCTTATTATTATGAGTGCAGAAATGATAGTTTGAAAATGTTCATCCCACCAATTCTGTCCTAAGACAAAATTCTATTGACACTTGGCATCTTCTTATAACATAACATTGTTTGTTGTATAGACATCACAAACTAACAGTCATTTACGTACGTATTGGTTATTTGGTCAAATAATTTTTGGCACGAGTCTGTAAACCTCAGTGAACAATAACAAATTTAGTTAATGCCTAACCTGTGTTGCGTGGCATGCTATTCAGCCTGTCAATTTCCTTGTCCAGTTTGCAAGATTCTGAAGCAATTGTCCCAAAAACTTTTTTGTATCATTGTCAAGTAAGTTGCCGTTTGCACCGAATTTGTCCTGGGCGAATGGAACTATTACCTCTGGCCTGTTGATCGGATACATATTCAAAAATACAAAGATCTGGCGCAGATGATATTGAGCTCTGGCACCGCCTAACATACCAATAGACGCACTCATTATTGCGACTGGTTTTCCATCAAATGGATTATCTCCATATGGTCTCGAGGCCCAATCTATTGCATTTTTTAGAACTCCTGGTACAGAATAGTTGTATTCAGGCGTAGCAATAAGAATAGCGTCAGCTTCCCTTATTTTCGTTTTGAAATCCTTTACCTTTGTGGGCATATTTTGCTCAGTATCCTGATTGAATGTAGGAATACCTTCGAGGTCAAAAATTTCTAAATTCATGTCTTGAGGTACCAAACCTACCGCTGCACGTAGAAGCGCTTTATTGTAAGAACCCATTCTCAGACTTCCTGCGAAGCCAAGAACTGTCAACTTCTTTTTTTCCAATTTATTTAGTCACTCCTTCAGTTAGATTACATATTGTATTATGTGTTCTGAAGTTGATAGATATAGTAAGCATTTCTATGAAATAAAAAATATATATAATCAGTAGTTTACGAAATTAAGACATACCATTTGTAAGTCTTATAAATGACAATCTATCTCTAGTATTTAGCAATGAAGGTACTTTCTGTGAATGTTGGACTTCCAAGGAAAGTGCTTTTTGATGGGAAAACTATAACTACTGCAATTTTCAAGGATCCAGTCAAAGGTCCTATCATGTTACGAAAGCTTAATCTTGATGGTGACAAACAAGCTGATTTGATAGTACATGGTGGCGTGGACAAGGCAGTGTATTCTTATCCAGCAGAGCACTATGATTATTGGCGTAAACAATTGCCTGACGTCGATCTTATATGGGGAATGTTTGGTGAGAATTTCACGACTAAAGGACTAATGGAAGATGCTGTCAGCATTGGTGATCAACTTCAAATCGGATCTGCAAAGCTAATCGCAACACAACCTAGAATGCCATGTTATAAACTTGGTGTCAGGTTTGGACGTATGGACATGATTAGAAGGTTTTTAGCAAGTGGTCGACCTGGGATTTACTTTAAAGTATTAAGAGAAGGACAGATCCAGGCTGGTGACAACATAAAGATTATTAGAAAAGACAAAAATAATGTCACTGTAAAAGATATTGTTCATCTCTATGTTACAAGAGATCATGCAGACAACGTTGAAACAATGAGGCGGGCAATAAAAATAATTGCTTTGCCAGAAGGTTGGAAAAATGAATTCAAAAAAATGTTGAACGACTAGAGCACAAATCATGAATAAAACTTTGCTCATAAGAGTTGACCTTATTTATATTGAACCCTGCAAACCCACATTGTCGTGATAACGACAACTAATATTGTTTCAGTTGTAAAGTTCCCATAATCTGCCAGCTTTTATAACAATATCACATGAACAGTATCTCAATCATCTACGAAGCGCAGACTGTTGAATCACCTTGTCCGGAATTT
>Ga0126310_10000730_pt1 | contig 11835 bp, 8 predicted proteins | sample Plot60_FD_92540 | JGI IMG/M metagenome (GOLD analysis project Ga0126310, IMG submission 92540) | Serpentine soil microbial communities from UC McLaughlin Reserve, CA, USA - Plot60 | ecosystem: Environmental > Terrestrial > Soil > Grasslands | place: USA: UC McLaughlin Reserve, Lake County... | reverse complement strand
GACCACCACTCTTCGGCGGTGACGCCCATAAGGATGTCGTCCCAGAAGCGGCCGCGCGACCAGTGGTTCTCCCTGCGACGCCCTTCCACGACGAAGCCCAGTCTCTCGTACATGGCCAGCGCGCGGGCGTTGTACTCGAAGAGGTCGAGGTTGATCTTGTGGTACCCGAGGACGCCGAAAGCGTAGTCGAGAAGCAGGGTGCTAGCCTCGGCGCCGTAGCCCCGGCCAAGGTAGGCAGAGTCCCCGATAATGATCCCGAACGTCGCCGAACGACTCGGCAGGTTCTCTGTGTTCCTAAGTACCATAGCCCCGATAAGAGTGCTCTCGGCCTCGATCACGAGGAGTAGAAAGCGGTCCGTAGTGTCGAACTCCCCGGCGTCGAATCGGCGCTGGAGCCGGTTGAGGTTCTCGGGCACCCCGAGTCCGCCGTAGAGCAGGTTGATCCCCGGGTCGGAGAAAAGTTCCTGGTATCGCGGCAAATCTGCCCGCTCCAGCGGGCGCAGCCGAACGCGGGGACCGCGGAGCAAAGCCTCGTCCTGTGGCCGCTCTCCTTCCGCCATCGACCTACGCCCCAGCCCACGCCAGGAAGTTCTCGTACAGCTTGAGTCCGGCCCCGCTACTCTTCTCAGGATGGAACTGGACGGCCACCAGGTTCTCCCTGCCGGCCGCTGAACAGAAACGCGTGCCATAGTCCGTCTCGCCTATGAGGTCGTGTGCCTCCTGCGGCTCCGGGTAGTAGGAGTGGACGAAGTAGAACGCCTCGCCGTCGAGGCTTTCGAGGATAGGGTGACTTCGCACCACGGAGAGCTCGTTCCACCCGATGTGCGGGACCTTGAGGTCACAGGCCGTAAAGCGCACGACTCTCCCTGGCATGAGTCCTAGTCCTTCCACCCCTGGGGACTCTTCCGAGGCCTCGAAGACGACCTGCAGCGCGATGCAGACCCCAAGGAAGGGCTTACCCGACGCGAACGCCTCCCTGCACGCCTCATCCATACCACGTTTCCGCAGCTTCCTCATGCACTCGCCGAAAGCCCCTACGCCGGGAAGCACCACGGCGTCAGCCGCGGACACCCGCTCAGGGTCGGGTGTAAGATCGACGCTCGCCCCGACCCTCTTCAGCGCCCGCATCACAGAGAGCGTGTTGCCAGCGTCATAGTCGACGATCGCCACGTTCAAGCTAGTCAGCATTTCAGCTTGCGTGCCGTTCGAAGCCCATTGGCCACTTGCGAAGCCTTGAACATCACGAAGCCCGGGCGCTGCATGCCACTTCCTGACCGGCTGACTAGCTGAAGTGCTGACAAGCGAAGCCCGAAGGGCGTAGCGTGCTGAAATGCTGACATGCTCAATCGATTATCCCCTTCGTCGAGGCGCTTCCGCCCGCCCTGGGCGAGATGCCTTCCCTGATGGCCACGGCCAGAGCTTTGACGCCCGACTCTATCTTGTGGTGCGCGTTCTCGCCGTAGTGGCAGTTGAGGTGGAGCGTGAAGCGTCCGTACTGGGTGAAGGCGCGAAGGAACTCGGGGAACAGTTCGACGTCGAAGGTCCCTACCTTATCTGGCATCTCTCCGAGGCTGCACGTGAGGTGGCTCCTGCCCCCGAGGTCGACGACGGCCGTCGAGAGCGCCTCGATAAGCGGCGCGCTCGCGTCGGCGAAGCGTATGATGTTGCTCCTTTCGCCAAGCGCCTCGTCGAAGGCACGCCCCAAAACGAGACCCGTGTCTTCGACCGTGTGGTGGTCGTCGACCCAAGTGTCACCCTTAGCCTCTACCGTGAGGTCCATGCCGGAGTGGTGGCTGAGCAGGTGCAGGAGATGGTCCAGAAACCCTACCCCCGTCGCGACCTCGGCGCTTCCTGCGCCGTCGAGCTCAAGGCTCACCCTGACGAACGTCTCGGCCGTCTTTCGCTCAGCACTACCTTTGCGCGCCATCTTCCTCCCGGATCCCTAGAGCCCAAGCATTCTAGCTGACAACCGTCCTCCCATACTTCATCCCATCCGAGTCCTGACGCTGGCGGCGTGGTTTTCGAAGCCTTCGAGGCGGGCCAGGCGTTCCACGTGTGGCCCGAGGGCTCGCAGGGCCTCCCTGGTGAAGTGGATGTAGTTCGTCCTGCGGAGAAAGTCGTGGGTACCGAGGGCCGAGGCCCAGACGGCGGCTCCGCCGGAAGGAAGGGCGTGGGAAGGACCGGCCGCATAGTCGCCGAGCGCGACGGGGCTGAAGTCTCCCACGGCGACCATGCCGGCGGCGTCGAGGTCCCTAATGACGGCCTCTTGGTCCTCGGAGATCACGTGCGCGTGCTCAGGGGCGAAGTGGTTGCTGATCTCGACGGCCTGCGCCAGGTCCTCGACGTGTGCGAGCGTCACTTGCTCGGCAGGCTCACCGGAGAGGAGTGGCTCGACGCCCGAGATCAAAGCCTCGCTCGGGGTGAGCAGCACGGCCGAGGCCCCTGAGAGGTGCTCGGCCTGCGCCATGAGGTCGCTGGCGACGCGCTCGGGTAAAGCGCCAGCGTCGGCGATGACGAGAATCTCGCTCGGTCCCTGCGGCGCGTCGATGCCGACGATCCCGAAGACCTCGAGCTTCGCCGCCGTAACGTAATCGTTGCCCGGACCTACGATCTTGTCGACGCCATCCACACTCTCCGTGCCGTAGGCCATGGCCCCGACGGCCTGCGCGCCGCCGACGGTATACACCTCCTCGAGCCCGAGCAGGCCGGCGACGGCGAGCACGTGTGGGTCGGGTAGTCCATCCGGCCCTGGCGGGGTGCTGATCCTTATCTCAGGTACTCCCGCCACCAGGGCAGGTACCCCCGACATGACGAGCGTGCTCGGGTACGCTGCATGCCCTCCCGGGATGTAGAGTCCTGCGCGGCGGATGGGCCTGACGCGCTGCCCCGTCGTGGCCCCGGCGTGGCTCCGCTCCCACGAGCGGTCCATCTCATTCTCGTGGAAGGCGCGCACATTGTCTATCGCTACCCCGATGCTGTCCCTGATCTCGGGTGAGAGAGATTCCCTGGCGCGCTCTAGATCTCTTTGTGGAACCCGGATCTGCTGTGGCCTGATGCCATCGAAGCGCTCGGTGTATTCGAGGAGGGCTTCGTCCCCCCTATCGCGAACATCCTCGACGATCCGGCGCGCCGCCTCGCGGACCTCCTCGGAGAGGAAGCCGCCTGGACGGCGCAGTTCGCCGATTACCTCGCGTGGGTCTCTCGCCCTCGCATCTAACTTTCTAACCAAGGGTCCCGTCGCTCCCCTGCATCGCATCGGCCAGGGCCACGACCTCGCGGTGGCGCAGGCGGTAAGCGCCGCGGTTGGAGATCAGACGCGCCGTGGAGGTGGAGATCTCATCGAGCACCACGAGGTCGTTCTCCTGCAACGTCGTGCCCGTCGCGGTGAGGTCGACGATGCATTCGGCTAATCCGACGAGGGGCGCGAGCTCTATGGAGCCGTGCAGCTCAATGACCTCGGCCTGACGGCCCATGCGCTCGAAGTAGCGCCTTGCGGTGTCAGGGAACTTGGTCGCGACCCTGACGACCTCGGCGTGGCGAATGGCCCTCCTCACGTCTTCGGCCCGGTCTTCTGGAGCCGCCAGGATCATACGGCACCTCCCCGTTCCGAGGTCCTTAAGCTCGACCACGTTGGGCCTCTGCTCGTCGAGTACGTCCTTGCCGACTATGCCGATGTCCGCGGCCCCGTACTCGACGAAGACGGGCACGTCGGAGGGCCGGCTAACGATGAACTCGGTTCCTTCGGCCCTGTAGATGAGCCGCCGCCCGTTCTCGCGGACGACGGTCGCTGGGAGCCCAGCCCTCTCGAGCGCCACGAGCGCGTCAGCGAAGATGGCGCCCTTCGGCACGGCGACACGCAGCCAGCTCATGGGAGCACCGTCCTGGTGGCTGCCTCGGGGGTCATGAAAACGAATTCTCCCGCAGGGTCTACGGTGGCGAGCTTGAGGCCTCCTGCTACCGGGTAGGAGATCCAGGCCGCATCGACGCTCCTCGCGTACTCCACCGCGTCCTCTGGCGAGATATCCTCTAAGAGGTGCAACACGGGCACGCCGAGCCTCCGCAGGCCGGCCGCAGCCTCGATGCCACCCACGTCCCCGCCGACGAGGACGAGCAGGGGTCGCTGATCCTCCTCGGGCAGCACGGAGAGCAGCCTCTCCAGGTAGATGGCGAAGCCGGTAGCGGGCAACTCCTTTCCGAAACGCATGAGAAGATTGTCGTAGCGGCCGCCGTTGGCGACGGTGAACCCGAGGCCTGAGGCGTAGGCCTCGTAGACCGCGCCCGTGTAGTACTCGTGGCGCCCGGAGAGACCGAGGTCGAGGATGACCGCCCCGAGCGCCCTATGCCCCTCGAGGTGACGCAGTATCTCCCGCAAGTTCTCGAGGGCCTCACTCGCCTCTTCGCCCACCGCGAAACGCCCGGCCTCTTGGATGAGTGATTCATCCTTCGCAGGACCCACGATTCGCGGGATGCCGCGGACGCCGGCGGCGGCGTTGGCAGGCAACTCGCTCGCTATGGCTTCGACGGCGACGAGGTCTTTCGCGGCCAGGGCACTGGTTACTGCCTTTGCGGCATCAGGGACAGTATGGCGCAGGTAGCCCGCGTAGAAGGCAGACTGGCCGAGAACGACGGCGAAGTCCGTAGGTGCGCTGAGCCCGAGGCTCTGCAGCGCGTCTACGAGGAGCGCGATGGTGGCGGCGTCTTCTTTGGGGCTCGAGGAGCCCACGACCTCGACGCCTGCCTGGTAGAGTTCCGCGCTCTGTCCGCGGCCCACGCTCGCGCGGCGGTAGGCCGGGAGGACGTAGGAGAGCTTGTGTGGCGGCGGGCTGCCGGCCAGGCGCTGGGAGATGAGGCGGGCTATGGGGGTGGTCATCTCCGGCCTGAGGAGGAGCATCTGGTTGTCCTGGTCGAAGAGCTTGTAGGAGACATCCCTGAGGCTATGCTCCTCGATCACCTCCGAGTACTCGAGCGCGGGAGTGAGAACCTCCCTGAACCCGAAGAGTCTGAACCGCTCCCGGATCCTGTCCTGCACGTCGAGCAACCGCGTGGACTCGGGCGGCAGCACATCGCGCGTACCCGGCGTGGTGGCGAACTTTCTAGGCGTCTCACGATCCATAAGAGAGGCTATCTTAACCGATGGACGAGGGCGCGTGATCTACGCCGAGGCCGCCGTTGGGCGCCAGCGCTGTACACCGCACTCGCCACACTTGAGAATGTTGGCCGTTCCTGGAAGAGGACGCGTCACCGGATACGGTGCCTGATGGCGAAGTGTGACGAGATATCGTGTGTACAGGACTCCGGCTAGCGCCGAATTTGTGTAACCGCCGGGTCGTAGAAGATGTCCAGGAGCCAGTCGGCGGCGATCCTGGCCCGGCTCTGTGGGCTTTCCAGCTTGTAGAGGTACACGAGGCGCCAGAACAGGGCCGCTATCTGCCCGCTGAACTTGACGCCCATGACCTCGTTGACGGCGAACTCGCTCCCTAGCTCGACGAGCTCCCCGAGCGCCTGGTAGCGGAAGGGCTCTGGCTCCTCGCCGTCTATGGTGGCGAGAATGTTCCTGGCGACGGCTTCACCCTCCTGGACGGCGGCCTGGGCGTTCGGGGGCACTGCCTTGCCGTCCTCGTCCACCGTCGCCGCGCAGTCGCCGATCCCCCAAACGTTGTCGTGGCCGACGACCCGCATAAAGCGGTCGACCGTAAGACCCTTGCGCTCGTCGTGAGGGAGATCGAGCTCGTCAAGCTTCACGCTCGCACGGGCGCCCGCCGTCCAGATCACGTTCTCGGCCAGGATCTCGCGTCCGTCGCCAAGGATCGCCCTGTCCGCTCTGATCTCTTTGGCCTTGACGTTGTTGATCACCTCTATTTGAAGGTCGGCCAGCTTTTTTCGCGCGACGCGCCTCAAGGCCGGGTCGAGCTCTTTGAGGATCTCCTTGTTGCTGTCAACGAGGATTATCTTGACGCGATTCGGATTGATATTGGGGTAATCGGGCACGAGCAGGTCGCGGACGAGGCTGTGAAGTTCGGAGGCCACCTCTACCCCGGTCGCCCCGCCACCGATGACCACGAAAGTCAGCCTGGAATCGGGGACTTCGCCCCCCGCCAGCGTCGTCTCCTCGTAGCGCTCGATGACCCTGTCGACGATCGCCTCACCGGCGCCGATCCCCCTTATGCTTATGCAGTGCTCTTCCACGCCTGGGATGCCGAAATAGGCAGGCTCGGCCCCCAGCGAGAGCACCAGATGCTCGTAGGGGAACTCCTTGCCACCGGCCACCACACGTCGCTTTTCGAGGTCGACGCTGTCCAGAGGAGCCCGCCTGAAGCTGGCGCCGAGCCGGATCAGGGTCCGCCTGAGCGGCTGGGCGACATTCTGGGTCGCCACGTCGCCACCGATGACGCTGGCCAGCATCGGCCAGAACGTGAAGTAGTTCTCCCGCGAGATGAGCATCACCCCGACGTCGTCGCGGTCCCTGACGAGCTCGCAGAGGGTCTGGGCCGCCTTGTAGCCGGCGAACCCGCCGCCGACGATGAGCACCTTGTGTGGGAAGTCCCTGTAGGGCGACCTCTCCCAAGGCTCGTACTTCCGTCGCGCCCCGGGGAACAAAGCCCGCCGCAAGACCTCAAGACCGACCGCCCCGCCACCTGCGACAAGCGCCCCCTTGAGTAAACCGTTCATCACGCTATCCCCATTCTCTAAGTTCCATTGGCCACACATTCTGTTATACCCATTCCCCCCGTGCTACACGCCGGAACGGGTTCGACGACCGATGCTAGTGTGACGGCCCTGAGAGTCAAAGGAGCCTTCAGCAGCTCAGCAAGAACACAAAGCTGATTTGCCTAATTACTCCTGGGCCCGCGGCGGTTCCTGATCCATGCTCCTCTTGGCGAGGAAGTTTACGCCGTAGAGGATGAGCCCGAGCACGAGCAACAGCGCGGCGAGCCCGAAGACCGTGATATCCGATACCGCCTGGTAGCCGAGCAGCGCCAGCGAGACGCCGATACCGAGGATCGGGAAGACAGCCGGGGTCTGGAAATGTTCGTGCTCGACCGTGTCGCTACGAAGCACGAGCACGGAGACGTTCACCATCACGAAGGCCAGAAGCAGGAGTACCACGGTCGTGCTGGCGAGGGTGTCGAGGGCATCTTCATTCCTGCCGACGGTCACCAGGAGGATCAGGGCTATGGCGGCCGTGAAGGCGATGGCGACCCACGGTGTTTGCCTGCCCCTGTGCACCCTGGAGAACACAGTCGGCAACACGGCCTGATCCCCCATCCCGTAGACCACGCGGGAGGCCATGATCATGTTAATCAGGGCGCCGTTCGAGACCGCGAGGAGCGCTATGGCGGCGAACAGCTTGAGCGGAATCTCTATGGGCCCCCGCTGGACCACCTCGAGCAGTGGCCCGTCAGACGCCGCCAGTTGTCCTGTAGGCACCACCATCGAGGCGGTGAAGGTGACGAGCAGGTAAACGAGGCCGGCGACGAGCAATCCGCCGAAGATGGCGCGCGGGTAGATCCTGTTCGGGTGGCGTACCTCCTCGGCCACGTTGACCGAGTCGTCGAAGCCGATCAGGGCGTAGAACGCGAGCACCGCGCCGCCGAGGAGGGCGACGAGCACGCTTCCACCCTCTTTGAACTCGAAGGCACGGCCAGGGTCCCCCGTCCCTGTGCCGAGCGCGGCCACACCAATAGCGACGATGAGCAGCAGCCCGAAGACCTCGATGCAGGTAAGGATGACGTTGATCCTCACAGACTCAGAGATGCCGTAGAAGTTGATCAGGCAGACCACAATCAGGAAGATGACCGCGGCGACCAACGTCGGTATGCCGACGAACTGGCTCAGGTAGTCGCCCGAGAAGGCGAGGGTGAGGACGCAAGCGGAGGTGATGCTCGAAGCCATAACGGCGAAGGCCACCATAAAGCTTATGAAAGGCGACCTGAATGCGTTGTTGATGTAGGTCGCCGACCCACCGGCCCGCGGGTACTTGGTGACGAGCTCGGCGTATGAGGACGCGGTGAAGACAGCGAGAACGAACGCGAACAGAAACGCGCTCCAGATGGCGCCGCCTACCGCCGCCCCGACTTCCCCGACCAGCGCGTAGATCCCCGCCCCGACGATGTCGCCGAGGACGAAGAACAAAAGCAGGTACGGGCCGATGCCGCGCTTTAGATCCGGATGCTCGGTAGCGTGAGATACAGGTTCATCCATCAGCCCCACCTCCTTGCTCGCCGGCCGAAATCGTAACGCCTCCCTTTGATATTCCGACCCCCATGTTACAACACAGACAGCCGTGGGACGCGTTCTAGGGCCAGTGGTACGCCAGCGTGAAGGATCCCGACGGGGATCAAGTCGATCTCTTTGCAGGCATCTCAGCCAGTCAGCAGACAGCAAGCTGACTAGGTGAAGCGCTGACCCGTGTTGATTGAGGAAGGCTCAAGCCTTCCTCAATCCACCATCAAAGCAGGCTGGCGAGGCGGGCCACGCCCTCCTCGATCTGGTCCGGCGCCACGGCGCAGAAAGGCAGACGTACGAACCTGTCGCCGTCCGTCGCTCCCCCGTCGTCCGGATCGGCGAAGAAGGCTGCCCCTGGCGTCAGCACGAGCCCGGACTCTTTGGCCCGGTCGACGAGGTCCCGCGTATTCGCATCTTCTGGAAGCATCACGCTAACGAAGAACCCGCCAGAGGGGATGAATGCCTGCGCACCGGGCAGCTCACGGCGTACAGCGCCCACCATCGCCTTCCAGCGTGGTGTGTAGAAGTCCTTCAGCCGCTCTACGTTAGGCCCGAGGAGCCGACGCCGCAGGTACTCGGCGACCGCGGCCTGAGTGGGGAGTACGGGCGAGAGGTACGTGTCTTCGCCAAGCGCCGTAATCTCCGAGATCAAGTCTTCAGGAGAGATCATCAACCCCACCCTTATGCCTGGGCTAAGTAGCTTGCTGAAAGAGCTCATCGTGATCACGTTGGAGGGGTCGATCTCGCGCAGCGAAGGAAGGTCCTCGCCCTCGTAGCGCAGTTTGCGGTAGGGGATGTCTTCGATCACCCAGAAGCCGTACTCGCCGGCGAGCTCGAGAATCCTCCGTCGCTTCTCCAGTGAGAGCGTCGCCCCTGACGGGTTCTGGAAGTCGGGCACCAGGTACAGGAAGGCGGGGACCTCGCGCTCTAGCGCCGCCTCCAGCCGCTCGATGTTAATGCCGTCCTCTTCCAACGGTATGCCGACCGCGCGCGCCCCCCGGCGCCTGAACGTCTTGATCGCACGGTCGTAGCTGGGCTGTTCTGTGTAGACCGCAGCGCCGGGCCGGATCAAATTGGACGATACAAGGTCCTGCAACTGCAGCGATCCGTTGCCGATCAAAATCTCTTCCGGGGAGACCCCGTACTCCGCGGCCAGCTCCTCGCGCAACGGCGCGTAGCCACGCTGCTGGCCGTACTGCAGGACAACGTTCGCATCTTCGCGCACCACCGCGGCGAGACACTGCCCCAGCTCTTCTTTCGGGAACGCCTCGGGCGGCGGCACCCCACGGGTAAAGACTATCATCTCGCTCGTCGTCACTTGACCAACCCCTCGTTCTCTGTCTTCGGGAAAGCCCAATCCTATCTCTCACCCCGCGATAGGCGCAACCGCGGTCTTCGAGGCAGGCTTCTGATGGCTACTCAGCCTTCAGCAACCACTAAGCTTCTTAGCTGACATGCTGACCAGCTTCACGAGACCTGCTCCATCTCCGGTCCGGTGGCGGGGGATGTGTAGGTGAGGCATCTGGGACCGAGGAGTTGTTTGAGTTCGGCGTGCAGGTCTGAGGTGTCGGCGATGCCTCCGATCTTCTCAAGCATGCCGTCGCCGGAGACGAGGAAGAGCGGGCTCTTGCCCGGGTGACGCCCGAGCAACACAAACGTTTCCCTGGCTGCCTTTCGCGAGAGGCCGACGAACGCGCCGGCGTCGAGGTAGACGGGATCTGCTCCAGGCTCAAGATGCAGCTCCTCCATCTCCAGCGCGACGATGCGCGGGATGCCTTCTTTCATCTCGACCTTCCCCTTGACCTTGAGGACCGCATCCTCGCGCACGCATCCTGCGTACCTTGTGTAGACCCTCGGGAAGACCATGACCTCGGCGAGGCCTCGCGTGTCGTCGAGCTGGAGCATGGCCATCAAGTCGCCCTTGCGCGTCGTGTGGGTCCGCACCGAGGTCGCCAGTCCCCCGACCCAGACAATGGCTCCGTCCTTGTAACCTTCGAGGTCCGAGACCGTTGTATCCGTATGCTTGCCAAGCTTGTGCAAGACGGGACGCAGCGGGTGATCGGAGACATATAGACCCAGTGTCTCCTTCTCCCACTCCAGGTCCCTGCGATTGTCCTCCTCGACGTCAGGGAACTCGGGCTTGGGCGGCGCGAGCTCGGACGCATCGAACATTGAGAACTGATCCTCGTGCGCACCTTTGAGGCCCCTGGCGGACCGTTCGACGGCCTTCGCGTGGACCGCGACCATGGCCGCCCGCGAGGGCCCGACGTTGTCGAAAGCGCCGCACTTTATGAGAGATTCGATCGTACGCTTGTTGTAGGTCTTCGGGTCGACACGGTCGCAGAAGTCGAAGATGTCCTCGAAGGGGCCGTCCTCCCTCGCGGCGATGATCGAATCTACGCAGGAGTCCCCGACGTTCTTGACCGCGGAGAGCCCGAAACGGATGGTCTCACCTACCACCGTAAAGCGGCGCCCGCTCTCGTTTACGTCCGGCGGGAGGACCTGTATCTTCATCGCCCTGGCTTCCGCGACGTACTGGGGCACCCTGTCCTTGGTGTTCATCACGCTGCTCATGAGGGCCGCCATGTACGCCTCTGGGTAGTGTGCCTTGAGGTATGCGGTCTGGAAGGCGAGGAACGAGTAGCATGCGCTATGGCTCTTGTTGAATGAGTATCCCCCGGCCTTCTCCATCCAGTTCCAGAGTTCTTCTGCGCCCTCCGTGGAGACGCCGCTCGCCGCGCAACCGGCCATGAACTTGTCCTTAAGCGTGGCGAGCATAGCCGCGTTCTTCTTGCCTATGGCCTTGCGCAGCGTGTCGGCCTCGCCCGGGGTCAACCCTCCCAGGGACTTGGAGATCTCCATCAGCTGTTCCTGGTAGGCTGCAACGCCGTAGGTGGGCTCCAGTATCGGCTTGAGTCGTTCGTCCAAGTATTTGACGCTCTCAGGGTCGTGCTTGCCACACTTGAAGTTGGGGATGTAGTCCATGGGGCCTGGCCTGTAGAGGGCGTTCATGGCGACGAGGTCGTCGAAGCGGTCGGGCCTGACCTCCTGGAGCATACGCTGCATCCCGCTCGACTCGAACTGGAAGACCCCGAAGGTGTCCCCCCTGGCGAAGAGCTTCAAGGTCTTCACATCGTCAAGAGGGATCGAACGGATGTCAGGCTCCTCGCCGCCGCTCCTGCGGATGGTCTCGAGGGTCTCTTCGATCACATCGAGGTTCCTCAAACCGAGGAAATCTACCTTGAGCAGCCCCAACGCTTCGACGTCGGACATGGGATGCTGGACCATGACGGTCCCCTCGTCCCTGGCGACGCACTGCAGCGGCACTATGTCGGTTAGCGGCTCCTCCGAGATGACGACGCCGGCGGCGTGGGTCCCCGCGTGACGGGCGAACCCCTCTATCTCGAATGCCGTGTCGAGTACCTGCTTCGCGGCGTCATCCTGCTCGACGAACTGGATGATCTCGCGCGCGGGACCGGGGTGTTTGTCCCCGGCTATATAGGAGCCTTTCTCGGGACGCAATACGTCCCTCAGGGTGGTGCCGACGGGCTTATCGGGGATGAACTTGGCAAGCTTGTCCGTGTCCGAGTATGGATACTGGTAGATTCG
>Ga0126310_10000729_pt1 | contig 11837 bp, 9 predicted proteins | sample Plot60_FD_92540 | JGI IMG/M metagenome (GOLD analysis project Ga0126310, IMG submission 92540) | Serpentine soil microbial communities from UC McLaughlin Reserve, CA, USA - Plot60 | ecosystem: Environmental > Terrestrial > Soil > Grasslands | place: USA: UC McLaughlin Reserve, Lake County... | reverse complement strand
TCGGCGACTTCGTCGAGGCGCAGCGCCAGGTCCCTGAGCTGCGCGACCTGCTGCGAAACCCCCAGCTCGACCAGCGCGTCAAGGCCTCGGTGCTCGAAGAGTTGCTCGCCGGCGAAGAGGAGCTCGTGCGCAATTTCCTGCTTCTGCTCGCCGAGAAGAACCGTGCCGGCGAGGCCGACGAGATCGCCCGCGAGTTCGAGCGGCTCGTCGCCCAGGCAGAGGGCATCCTCGACGTTCAGGTGACGACCGCAGTCGAGCTCTCCGACCAGGAGGCGCGCGACGTCATCGAGCAGATCGAAAGAGCTTCTGGCCGCAAGGTCGACGCAAGCCACAGTGTCGATCCCGACCTGATCGGCGGCATCGTCCTCCAGGCCGGGTCGCTGCGCCTCGACGCCAGCATTCGTGGCCGTCTCGACCGACTCCGCAGAGAAATGAAAGGAAGAGCCGCGTGAAACTACGCCCCGAAGAGATCACCTCGATCCTCAAGCAGCGGATCGAGCAGTACGACGTCGAGACCGACCTTGCCGAGGTCGGCAGCGTTCTCCAGGTCGGCGACGGGATCGCGCGCGTCTACGGGCTCGAGAACGCCGTCTCGCTGGAGATGCTGGAGTTCGAGCACGGGGTCACTGGGCTCGCGTTCAACCTCGAAGAGGACAACGTCGGCACCGCGCTCTTCGGCGACTGGGAACACGTCAAGGAGGGCGAGGTCGTCAAGCGGACCGGCCGCGTGTCGAGCATTCCCGTGGGCGAGGCGCTGATCGGACGGATCGTCAATCCACTCGGCCAGCCGCTCGACGGTCAGGGCCCGATCGAGACGACCGAGACCCGTCCGATGGAGTTCAAGGCGCCCGGCGTCGTCGACCGCCAGCCGGTGAAGGAGCCGCTCCAGACCGGCCTGAAGGCGATCGACTCGATGATCCCGATCGGCCGCGGACAGCGCGAGCTGATCATCGGCGACCGCGGTACCGGCAAGACCGCGATCCTCGTCGACACGATCCTGAATCAGCGCGGCGCGGACATTGTCTGCGTCTACGTCGCCATCGGCCAGAAGGAATCGACCGTCGCGCAGGTCTACGAGCGCCTCAGGGACGCGGGCGCGATGGACTACACGATCATCGTCACGGCCGGCGCCTCCGAGGCGGCCCCGATCAAGTGGATGGCCCCGTACGCGGGCTCCGCGATGGGCGAGTACTTCCTCTACAAAGGGGGACATGCGCTCTGCATTTACGACGACCTCTCGAAGCATGCGGACGCGTATCGGCAGATGTCGTTGCTGCTCCGCCGGCCGCCCGGCCGCGAGGCCTACCCGGGCGACGTCTTCTATCTCCACTCGCGGCTGCTCGAGCGGGCGGTCAAGCTCTCCGACGAGCTCGGCGGCGGCTCGCTGACGGCGCTGCCGGTCGTGGAGACGCAGGCGGGCGACGTCTCCGCCTACATTCCGACGAACGTGATCTCGATCACGGACGGTCAGATCTTCCTCGAGTCCGAGCTCTTCTACTCCGGCGTTCGTCCGGCAATCAACGTCGGCATCTCGGTCTCGCGGGTCGGGGGCAACGCTCAGACGAAGGCGATGCGGACCGTGGCAGGCCGGCTGAAGCTCGACCTGGCGCAGTACCGCGAGCTGGAGGCGTTCTCGCAATTCGGCTCGGAGCTCGATCCAGCGACGCAGCGGACGCTGGCCCGGGGGGAGCGGATGGTCGCGACCCTCAACCAGCCGCAATACCAGCCGTGGGCGCTCGAGGAGCAGGTGGCGGCCATCTTTGCCGGCAACGAGGGTTTCCTGGACGAGATTCCGGTCGACCAGGTGCAGCGCTTCCAGGAGGAGCTGCGTGAGCATCTCCGCACCGAGGGCTCTGTCTACGAGGCGATCCGCGAGCAGAAAGAGCTCTCCGACGAGATCCAGGAGAAGCTGCGCAAGGAGATCGAAAAGTTCGCCCAGACCTTTGCGGTCCAGGAGAAGTCGCTCGTCGGCAGATAGATGGCCACCGTCCAGGACCTGAAGCGGCGGATCCGCTCCGTCAACAACACGCAGAAGATCACGAAGGCCTTCGAGCTCGTCGCCTCGGCCCGCCTCCGCCGCGCGGAGGCGCGGATCGCGGCGCTGAGGCCGTACGCCGACCGTATGCTCGAGCTGATGGGCGTCACCGCCCGTGCCGCCGGCTCCGTACGGCTGCCGCTGCTCGAACGAAGGGAAGACGTGAGCCGTGTCGCGTTGCTGCCGATCACAGCCGATCGTGGGCTCGCGGGTGCGTTCAACGCGCAGGTGCTGCGGCGGGCCTTTGCGCTCGAGCGGGAGCTGCGGAGCCAAGGGGTCGAGGTGAAGTGGCTCGCGTCCGGGCGTCGCGGCCGCTCGAGCCTGACCTTCCGAGGGTACGAGCTGATCCAGGCCTGGCAGGGGTTCAGCGAGCGCCCTGAGTACGCCGACGCGCAGGGGATCGCCAGACGGGCAGCCGAGCTGTACGCCAACGAAGAGGTCGACCGCGTCGTCGTCGTCTACAACCGGTTCAAGTCGGCCCTCGTCCAGCAGGTGACCGTCCAGGACGTCCTGCCCATCCCCGAGAAGGTGATCGAGGGCGGTGACGACGAAAACGAGCAGGCGGCCCTGCGAGGCGACTTCATCTACGAGCCGGAGCCGGAGCAGATCCTCGAGCGACTGCTGCCCGTCTACGTCGAGACGGAGCTCTACCGCGCGCTGCTCGAGTCCGCCGCCTCCGAGCAGGGGGCGCGGATGACCGCCATGCGCAACGCCTCCAGCAACGCGGGCGAGCTGATCGCGAACCTCACGCTGGCGATGAACCGTGCGCGCCAGGCCGAGATCACGCAGGAGATCCTCGAGGTCGTTGCCGGCGCGGACGCCTTGACAGCCTAACCAAGCGTCCGTCGAAGCGTCTCATCTGATAGTCACGCGCGGCCGCGCGTCGACTATATTCCGCACACCTGTGGCGACCGACCAAAAAGAGCGCGAGCTCGTCGGCTCACAAGCCGGACTCGCGTCTGCGATTGCAGTCGAGTCGCACGGAGAGCTCGGAGAGCTCGAGGAGGTTCGGGCCCGCGGGTACTGGGAGCAGGTCTGGCGGCGCTTCCGGCGCGACAAGGTCGCGATCGGCAGCGGTGCCTTCATCATCTTTTTGGTCTTCATCGCCGTCGCCGGCGGGCCGATCGCGTCCCACTTCCTCGGGCACGGTCCTTATGACTTCAACCAGGACGCCGGCAGCCACGGCATCAAGGCGCTTCCGGTCGGGCCGATGTCGCACGTCTCGTGCGCCGGGTTCGCGATTCCGCCGGAGAACTGCATCACGCACCCGCAGTCCAAGCAGCTCTACATCCTCGGAGCGGACGGGCAGCTCGGTTACGACGAGTTCCTCCGCCTCCTCTACGGCGCCAGGGTCTCGCTCGAGGTTGCCGTGCTCTCGACGATCGGGGTGATGCTGATCGGAATCCTGCTCGGCACGCTCGCGGGGTACTACCGAGGGTGGATCGACACCTCGATCTCGCGCGTGATCGAGTTGACGATGGTCTTCCCGGCTCTGCTCTTCATCATCGCGCTGAGCGCGACCGTCGGCCCGCGCCTCAACAACATCACCTTCGGGATCTTTGCCGAGGGGGTGGTGACTCTGGTGCTCGTGTTCAGCATCCTCGGCTGGTTCTATCCGGCGCGGATCATGCGCGCCCAGGTCCTCTCGCTGCGTGAAAAGGAGTTCGTCGAGGCCGCCCGGATGATCGGCGCCAGCGACGGCCGAATCATGCGCTCGCACGTCATCCCGCACCTCGTCGCGCCGATCATCGTCTACTCGACGTTGACGATGGCGCAGTTCATCCTGCTGGAGGCGAGCCTCTCGTTCCTCGGGCTCGGCATCAACCAGAACATTCCAAGCTGGGGCAACCTGCTCTCGACCGGCCCCGAGTACTACCTGACCCAGCCCTGGCTGATGCTCTGGCCGGGGCTCGCAATCCTCTCGACCACGCTCGCCTTCAACCTGCTCGGCGACGGCCTCCGCGACGCGTTCGATCCACGCGCGGTGCGCTAAGCGCGGGATCGACGAGCGGCAGCGGGTTAAGACGGCCGCACGGGCAAAGCCCGCGCGACCTCTAAGCGGCGCCGCCAAGTCGGCGCCTCTGGACCCACGCGCGGAGCGCTGAGAAGCGCGGATAACCAGCGGCATCGGTTTGAAGTCGGCGCATCTGGACCCGCGCCGCAAAAGCGCTAAGCGCCCAGACCGACGAGCGGCATAAGGCACTAACCAAACCGGTCGCCGGACGTCAAAGAAACCGTGCAGATCTTCTGCGGCCGGTCTATTCTCCCCGGCCTGTTTACAGCGGAAAGGAGTCAGATGTATAAGCGACTGACGCTTTCACTTGCCATGCTGGCGGTGGGAGCGGCGATGTTGGCGGCATCAGGCATCGCGAGCACAGGGAGCGCTCACAAGCAGAGTGCCACCCAGGGCTCGGTTGCCAAGAAGGGCGGCATCCTCAAGGCCTCCCTGTTTGCCGGCATCGAAAACATCGATCCGCAGCGCTCGTATTACGTGCCCGAGTGGCAGTACGAGTGGCTGACGGCTCGCCCTCTGCTCAACTTTGCCCACGCGGTGGGAGCCCGGGGTTACCGGCTGCTCAACGAGGGTGCGAAGAACTACACCGTTTCGAGGGACGGGCGCACGTACACCTTCCACCTGCGGCACGGGATGAAGTTCAGCAACGGCTCGCCGGTCACGGCGGCGAACTACAAGCACACGATGCTCCGGGTCCTGAACCCCGCGGTCGGCTCGCCGCTCGCGTCGTTCCTGACCGACCCGGCGTCCGTGAACATCCGCGGTGCGCTGGCGTACAACACGACCGGCAAGGGCTCGGTCGCCGGTCTCCAGACGAAGGGCAAGTACACCTTCATCATCAAGCTCGTCAGCGCGAACGCGCTGCTGCCGACTCTGGTCGCGCTGCCGCCAACCGGTGCGGAGCCGCTGAGCCTGGCGATGAAGCCGGTCACCACGGCGCCGCGCGGCCTGGCGTCTGCCGGTAGGTACTACATCTCCAAGTACACGGTCGACCGCTCGATCTCCATCCGGAAGAACCGGTTCTACAAGCCACTCGGGGCCGCCCCGATGCCCGGCAACGTGAACGGGTTCGACTACACGATCGGCGTCCAGCAGGACCAGGCGCTGCTGCTTACCAAGAAGGGCTCGCTCGACTGGCCGGCCGACGGCCTGCCGGCGACGGCATGGGGTCCGCTCTTCGCGCAGTACGGCACCAAGGGTCGCGCCCGCGTGTTCTCCACGTCGGTCGTCGACTACGCGACGATGAACACCTCGAAGGGCGTGTTCTCGAACCTCAACGCCCGCAAGGCAGTGTCGTACGGCCTCAACCGCAAGTCGCTGGTCAAGATCCGCGGCCCGCGGGCAGGCTACGCGCAGTGCTCGCTCCTGACCCCGGCGATCCCGGGTTACAAGAAGTGCACGGCGTACCCGCTGAACAAGCAGGACCTGAGCAAAGCCAGGAGCCTGGCGAGGGGCCATACCGGTCACATCAACTACTGGTACACGGCCTCGACTCTGGGGACGCTGATCCAGCGGCTCGGCGCATCGCAGCTGAACGCGATCGGCTTCACCAACATCGACACCAAGCCCTTCCAGAGCGGTCTGTTCACGGCGCTCGGCAAGAAGGGGAACGACTACGACTTCGCTCTGGTCGGCTGGTCCGCGGACTTCCCGGATCCGTACGACTACATCAACAAGCTCCTGTCGGGTAACACGATCCAGGACGTGCAGAACAACAACACGGCCTACTTCAACAACCCGACCGCGAACAAGCTGATGAACGCGGCCGCCAAGCTGCGTGGCGCGAAGCGCTACAGGACGTACGGCAACTTGGACAACATGATCATGACCAAGTACGCCCCGATTGCGGGGATCAACAACCGGAACGACCGCGAGTTCTTCTCCTCGCGCGTCGACACCAGGTCGGTCATTCAGTCCCCGATCTACGAGATCGACCTCGGCAAGATCGCTCTGAAGTAGTAGAGCGGAAGCCGAAGCAGCAATGAACGCAGGGCGCCGATCCGACAGCCGGGTCGGCGCCCTGCGTTGTATAAGCTCTCCGTCCACGGTGGGGGTGCGATGGTCCGGTACCTGATCAGGCGAGTCCTCTGGGCATGTGTTCTGTTCATCGTCGTCACGATGGTGACGTACGTGATCTTCTACCTCGTGCCGAACGACCTCGCCGCGAAGATCGCCGGCCAGGGGTCGAGCCAGGAAACGCGCGCTCGGGCGATCCATTACCTGGGGCTCGACCGCCCCGTCTACGTGCAGTACGGGAAGTTCCTCTGGCGCCTGGTCAAGCCCGTCCCGGTGCACGCCGGAGGTGTGCCGGTCTTCGTGAGGCCGCAGGGAGACCTCGGCCGCTCGTTCGTCCGCGCGACGCCCGTGAACGACCTGATCAAGTCGGCGGCGCCGGTCACGGCCTCGCTCGTCTTCGGAGGCGTGATCCTCTGGTTGTTGATCGCGCTGCCGATCGGGATCCTCTCTGCGCTGCGGCCGCGTTCGACCTTAGACAGGACGTCGATGACGTTCGTCCTGATCGGGATCTCCGCTCATCCGATCTGGATCGGACTGATCTTCGCCTACGTCTTCGGGTTCAAGCTCGGCTGGTTCCCGATCTCCAACTACTGCGACTTCTTCAACGCCGAGGGCGCCTGCGGCGGTCCCGTCCAGTGGGCGTACCACATGTTCCTGCCGTGGCTCACGTACGCGATCCTGTTCGCGGCACTGTACGCCCGCATGATCCGGGCGAACGTGATGGATGCGATGACCGAGGACTACGTCCGTACCGCGCGCGCGAAAGGCGCGCCGGAAGCGCGGGTCCTTCGCTCGCATGTCCTTCGCAACGCGCTACTGCCGGTGGTGACGATGCTTGGTATGGACATCGGCATCGGCCTCGGTGGAGCGATCTTCACCGAGACGATCTACAACTTGCCCGGGCTCGGAAAGCTGCTCCTGCGCGCGATCGGCGAGACCGACCTGCCGATCGTGATGGGGGTGGTCGTCTTCGCCACCTTCGCGATCATCGTCTTCAACCTGCTGATCGATCTTCTCTACGCCTGGATCGACCCAAGGATTAGGCTGAGCTGATGCGGCTCGAGGCCCCACCGCGGGAGGGCTGATGGCCCTCCTCGAAGTCAACGACCTGAAGACCTACTTCCAGACCGACGACGGCATCGTCAAAGCCGTCGACGGGGTCAGCTTCAGCGTCGACAAGGGGAAGACGCTCGGGATCGTCGGCGAGTCGGGTTCGGGCAAGAGCGTTACGTGCCTGACGATTATGGGCCTGAACTCGAAGAAGAACACGATCACGAGCGGCGAGGCGCTGTTCAACGGCGAGAACCTGCTGACTGCGGGGACGCGCCGGCTCCGCGAGATCCGCGGCAACGACATCGCGATGATCTTCCAGGACCCAATAACGTCGCTGAATCCCGTTCACTCGATCGGCACCCAGCTGATCGAGGCGGTTCAGCTGCACAAGGACGTCTCGAAGAAGACCGCGCGTGTGCGTGCCGTGGAGCTGCTGAAGGCGGTCGGCATTCCGCGAGCCGAGCGACGGGCGGACGACTATCCACACCAGTTCTCCGGCGGTATGCGCCAACGCGTGATGATCGCGATGGCTCTCGTCAACGATCCCGATCTCCTGATCGCCGACGAGCCGACGACGGCGCTCGATGTGACGACGCAGGCTCAGATCATGACGCTGATCAAGCGCCTCCAAGAGAATTTCGGAAGCGCGATCATCGTGATCACGCACGACCTCGGCGTCGTCGCGGAGTCTGCAGACGACGTGCTCGTCATGTACGCGGCGGAGGTCGCGGAGCAAGCGCCGGTCGAGAAGGTCTTCAGCCGGCCCCACCACCCCTACACCTGGGGCCTGCTCGGCTCGCTCCCGCGGCTCGACACCGACCTCGAGCGGCTCGTGCAGATTCCCGGCCAACCGCCGTCGCTTCTGCGCCCGCCCAGCGGCTGCCGCTTCCATCCCCGCTGTCCGTACGTGATGGACAAGTGCAAGCAGATCGATCCCCCGCTCACGCCGATCTCGGACGATCCGGCGCACCTCCAGGCGTGTCATTTGGATGAGGAGACGAAGGATCGGGAGGCCGCGAAGTTGCTCGAAGCGACCATGGCCCAGGCGAGCTAACAGGTTTTCCATGGCCGAAGACCTGCTCGTCATCGAGGACGTCAAGAAGCACTTCCCGGTCACCCGCGGAATCATCTTCCAGAAGCAGGTGGGCGCTGTGAAAGCCGTGGACGGCGTCAGCTTCACGGTGAAATCGGGGGAGACGCTCGGCATCGTCGGCGAGTCGGGGTGCGGCAAGTCGACGCTGGCGCGCTGCATCATGCGGCTGTTCGACATCACCGACGGCAAGATCGTCTTCGACGGCCGCGACATCACGAAGCTCTCGCGCCCGAACATGCGGCCGATCAGGCGCGAGATGATGATGATCTTCCAGGATCCCTACGCGTCGCTGAACCCGCGCAAGCGGGTGGGCCAGATCGTCGGCGAGGCCCTGGAGGTGCACAAGCTGGGCACGGCCTCGGAGACCAAGCGGCGCGTGCAGGAGCTGCTCGAGGTGGTCGGCCTCAACCCGGAGCACTACAACCGCTTCCCGCACGAGTTCTCCGGCGGGCAGCGGCAGCGGATCGGTGTAGCCCGCGCGCTCGCGATCAACCCGAAGCTGATCGTCTGTGACGAGCCGGTCTCGGCGCTCGACGTCTCGGTGCAGGCGCAGATCCTCAACCTGCTCGAGGACCTGCAGCAGGACTTCGGGTTGACCTACATCTTCATCGCGCACGACCTCAACGTCGTCCGGCACATCTCCGACCGCGTTCTCGTCATGTACCTCGGCAAGGTGGTCGAGCTCGCACCGAAGGTCGAGCTCTACGAGCAGCCGAAGCACCCCTATACCGGCGCGCTCCTCTCGGCCGTTCCGATCGCCGACCCCGTCCGCGGGCGTGCGCGCCAGCCGATCGTGCTCGAGGGCGACGTTCCGAGCCCGCTGAATCCTCCCAGCGCCTGCAATTTCCATCCGCGCTGCCCACGGTTCCAGGCGGGTCACTGCGACGTCGAGGATCCACCGCTCTACCCGTTCGGCGACGGCCACGTCGCCGCGTGCCATTACCCGCTCGAGCGCTGGCCCCTTGCGGCGGAAGACTTCAGGAAGCCGGGGGCCGCCGGCCCACCGGCGGAAACCTCGGCCGTTTCGTAGTGTGGCTTCCGGCCCTGCGCCGGTTCGTTCTGCTGGTCGGCGTGGTCGGTGTGGGGACGTTGGTCGTGTCGGTCCTGTTCGGGCTGCTGCTCGGCGCCTCGCTGCCGCGGTCGATCGCCCTCGGGTACTACCTGGTGGGCTGCTTCCTGCTCCTCGCGGGCTTCTTCTTCGGAAATCGGGGGCCGGTCCGGCCCCGCGGGGACGCCGACACCGGCGGCGGAATCTTCTTTCGCCCGGGCGGGCGGCGCGTGCGCTGGGCGACGAGAGAAGAACACGAGGAGGCGATCAATTACTCGGCGGTCTACGTCGTTCTCGGCCTCGTGCTCATCTGCCTCGGCATCGCGTCCGATAACCGTCATTCATTGTTCTAGAGGCTCCGAAAGGCTCCACTAGGAATTCCCCTAGAAGTACCTAACCGTCGTCGGTAGTTTTCGTCACACTCAGTGATGGTGAGACGCTCTCAAGAATGTGAACGCGTGCGTGCTTCGATCTCGGTCGCGCTCGACGGCGAGCTGTCCGAGTTCGAGTCGATGCACCTGAGCGCGCACCTCCAGGACTGCGCTACCTGCAGAGAGTTCGAGGCATCTGCGCAGGTCTCAACGGCGGCACTGCGCTCGGCTCCACTCGAGCCCTTGAGCCGGCCGGTTGCAGTCCCCTCCAGGCGGAGGCTGGCCTTGCCTGTGCGGGTGCCGACGGCGGCGGCTGCTGCAGTCCTGATGGTGGCCTTCGGCGGGGTGTTCGAGTCGCTGCACGGGGGCATCGCGATTCGCGGCTCCGAGCCGTCCGCGAGCGCAGTCGACAGCCGCATCGACACGCGGGCGATCACGAAACGGCAGCAGCAGGCAAACCTCGACCAGTTGCTCGCTCGCCGCGCTCTGTACCAGTCGAATCTGATCGCGCGTCACCCGGGTTTCCAGGCCCCGTAACGTTCTTCGCGCGCCGCGAGACGGCTATGGTGATCTCGTGGCGATGCCATCCCTCATCACCTCGTACGTCTGAAGCCTCGATCACGCCGACCGGGTGTCGGCCATGTTGAAGGCGTATGAGGAGTCGAACCTCCCGCGCCAGCCGAAATGGCGCAGGCTTGCCTCGCTACGTGACCGCTTGAGGCCGAACGGCCGGGTCGAGACCGCCGGGCCGGCAAACCCGCCTCGCCCCGTCGGCATCGCAGACGCCAATCCCCGCCTTCGGTAAACTGCGGGCGCTGGTGGGGCGCCTCCGAGGTCGCCCGGTTCCGATCCTCGAGGAGACGCATGCCTGAGCAGCAGAACGTCGGCAAGGTGATCGAAATCAGGGGCGTCGTCATCGACGTTCTCTTCACTGAAAACCTGCCCGAGATCAATACTGCGCTGGAGATCGGCGTGCCGTCCGAGGACGGCAAGGACGGCGTCCTGATCGCGGAGGTGCAGCAGCACCTCGGCGATGACCGCGTCCGTGCCGTCGCAATGGACTCGACCGACGGGATTCCGCGCGGCGTCGACGTGATCGATACCGGTGCGCCGATCTCGGTGCCGGTGGGCAAGCCGACCCTCGGCCGGATCTTCAATGTGCTCGGCGAGCCAATCGATACAGACGAGCCGGTCGAGGCCGGCGAGCGCTGGCCGATCCACCGCGACCCGCCCGGGTTCGAGGCGCTCCAGCCGACGACGGAGGTCTTCGAGACGGGGCTAAAGGTCGTCGACCTGATCGCACCGTTCATCAAGGGCGGCAAGGTCGGGCTCTTCGGCGGCGCCGGCCTCGGCAAGACGGTGCTGATCCAGGAGCTGATCCGGAACGTCGCCCGCGAGCACCAGGGCAACTCGGTCTTCGCCGGCGTGGGTGAGCGCACCCGCGAAGGGAACGACCTCTACCTCGAGATGCAGGAATCCGGCGTGCTCAAGGACACGGCGCTCGTCTTCGGCCAGATGAACGAGCCGCCCGGCGCGCGGCTTCGTGTGGGTCTGACCGGCCTGACCATGGCCGAGTACTTCCGCGACCAGGGCGCCGACGTGTTGCTCTTCATCGACAACATCTTCCGCTTCGTCCAGGCGGGCTCCGAGGTCTCTGCACTGCTCGGACGGATGCCGAGCGCGGTCGGCTATCAGCCGACGCTGGCGACCGAGATGGGCCAGTTGCAGGAGCGAATCACCTCGACTCGCGCGGGCTCGGTCACCTCGGTCCAGGCGATCTACGTGCCTGCCGACGACCTCACCGATCCGGCGCCGGCCAACACTTTCGCCCACCTCGACGCCTTCATCACGCTCGATCGGTCGATCTCGGAGAAGGGGATCTATCCCGCGATCGACCCGCTTGGCTCGAGCTCGCGCGCGCTGCAGCCGGGGATTGTCTCGGACGAGCACTACCGGACGACGACCCGGGTGCAGGAGGTGCTCCAGCGCTACAAGGAGCTCCAGGACATCATCGCCATTCTCGGCATCGACGAGCTCTCGGATGAGGACCGGCTGATCGTCCAGCGCGCGCGAAAGATCGAGCGTTTCCTCTCGCAGCCGATGTTCGTCGCCGAGGTCTTCACGGGCCAGCCGGGCAAGTACGTGAACCTCGAGGACACGATTCGCGGCTTCACCGAGATCCTCGACGGCAAGCACGACGACCTGCC
>Ga0126310_10000728_pt1 | contig 11840 bp, 12 predicted proteins | sample Plot60_FD_92540 | JGI IMG/M metagenome (GOLD analysis project Ga0126310, IMG submission 92540) | Serpentine soil microbial communities from UC McLaughlin Reserve, CA, USA - Plot60 | ecosystem: Environmental > Terrestrial > Soil > Grasslands | place: USA: UC McLaughlin Reserve, Lake County... | reverse complement strand
GCGCTACCACTACTCCATCGGCGGAGGGCCGGACCAGACCTTTCGCAGCGCGCCAACCGGTCCGTTCCGCTTCGACGTCCAGGCCGACGTCGGCGACGCGGCGAGCTTCAGGCGCGTACGCCTCACACAGGCGCAGATCGCCTCGGACAAGCCATCGTTCGTCCTGGTTCCGGGCGACCTGACATACGGCAACGAGAACGGCCAGCCGGCCGTCGACCGCCACTTCGACGACGTGATGACGTGGAGTCGCAAGGCGGCCTACATGCCGGCCTGGGGCAACCACGAGTGGGACGACCCGGCCGACGACCTCCGCAACTACAAGGGCCGCTTCGCGATCCCGCACGGCCAGCCGTCACGGGGAGCGCCGGGGAAGGGCTGCTGCGGCGAGGACTGGGGATGGTTCGACGCCGGTGCCGTGCGCTTCATCTCCTACCCCGAGCCCTACGACGACGCGACCTGGTCCGACTGGAAGCGAAAGGCGGCCCCGCTGATGGCGGCGGCGCAGGCGGATCACAAGATCCGCTTCATCGTCACCTTCGGCCACCGGCCTGCCTATTCGACGGGGTACCACGCGGGCGAGGGGCGGCTGGCGTCGATCCTCAACAAGTTCGGCGACCGCCACCCGAAGTACGTGCTCAACCTGAACGGGCACTCGCACGACTACGAGCGTTTCCGGCCGATCCACGGGGTCGTGCACATAACCGCCACCGGTGGGGGGGCCGACCTCGAGACTCCCTGGAAGGGCAAGGATGGGCGAACCGCGCGCCGAGCGCTGCACCTGGTCCACCTGCGCGTGAACGTGACGTCGAGCGGGATCCACACCGAGGCGGTGTGCGGACCGCCCACGCCCGACGACGACATCACGTGCGGTCAGGGCGAGGTCATCGACGCCGCGACGATCGCTCCACGGAGCTAGACCGCGTGCCGGGCGGGCGCGCCAGACCGCGCTGACCCGCCCGGCTGCGATGCGTCGAGAGGCCTAGCGGCGCGTGGTGCCGTCGCTGGGCTCGCGCAGAGCCTCGGCTGCCGCCTTCACGCGGTCGCCGACGCCGCCACCTTGCGCTCCTCCGCCGTCCGGGCTGTCCCAGTACGGATCCCGGGAGCCCGCCTTCGCGAGGCCGCGGCTGAGGAAGTAACCGATCGTCAGCAGCGTGATGTAGAGCCAGACCTTGTCGGCGGCGAAGTAGTCGTTGCCGCCCTCCTCGCCTTCGATCGCGTTGCCGGCGATCAGCAGAGCGATCACCATGACCACGTAGGTCCACCACTCGCTCGTCTTGAAGAACGACTTCGTCTCGGTCGCCAGGCGTCGCGCCGCGCGGCCGACACCACTACCACCGCCCTGGCGACTGATCGCCTCGGAGGTGTGATCGCGGGTTGCCATGTAGAACTCCTTCGGTCGGGAAACCTTCGAAGTTCCGTCCGCGCACGACCGTCGCGGACCAGCCCTTCACGTTCGCCCCTGCTGCCCGAGTCCGGACGCCCCAACCATGAATTACTGGCTGAAGATGTGCGGCACGGGTGCCAGCCCTTACCACGATGGTGACTGGCTTGCGCGGCGGCGGATCTGGCTGCGCGACCACGGCGAAGTGAGCATGTTCCCGCGGGTTCCGACTATTGAGGCGGGGGACCGGTTGATCGACTACGCCGTCGGCTCCTATCGCTTCTTCGGGGAGGGTCGCATCTTCGCGGTCAGCGAGGCGCTGTCGGACCCGGAGCCGAGCTCGCACGAGCGCTGGCCGGTGCAGGTGCGTACCTGCATGCTGCTGGCGGGGCCGCGGCTCGAGTACTGCCCGACGATCGACGAGATCGGCGTTATGCGCCGCTCACTGGGACGCCACTCCCACATTCGCCTCAGCGGCGAGCAGGGCCGCGCGGCCGAGGCGCTGATCGCCGCGGCCGCCGGTGAGTTCGGTTCGCAGGCGCCTGGTTGAGGGTTTGGTCCGGCCGCCCGCGCCTAGGGCACGTAGAGCGGCACACGGGAATAGTGGTCGTGGACCACCTGCCAGGCCGGCTTCTTGTCGCCCTCGTAGGTGAGCAGGCCCTTCTGGTGGCGGGTGTTGGGCTCGTACTGCGGCGCGCGGCGGCCGGCGCCGCCGGTCCAGCCCGGATAGATCTCGAACTCGCGCACGGTCCAGTAGATGGCCCCTGACAGGAACCCGGTGCGGTCGACCACGTTCAGGGTGCGGTCGGCATGCATGGCCTGGAAGGCATAGCCGCCCTTCTGGTCCGGCGGCGCCGCGGCCATCTCGGGCCGGCCCTCCGCGCCGAACTCCGTCATCACAAGCGCTCGCCCGGGGTAGATGTCGCGCATCTCCTGAAGCCATGGCTCGAGGTCGTCGAAGTTGTCGACCCACGAGTACCAGCCGAAGTACTGGTTGAGCCCGAGGATGTCGAAGTTCTCGTAGGTGACCTGCTCGGGAAAGCCAGGACGGCCCTTGATGTCGACGGCGATCGGCAGGGTCGGATCGAGGTTGCGCGCGTACTTCGAGGCCAGCGTCAGGAACTCGCGCGTGCCGCGCAGGCGGTCGGGCGTGAACGAGAGCTCGTTGGCCACGGCGTGGGTGATCACCGACGGGTGGCTGCGTGCCGCCTTGACGGTGCGCCTCACGGTCAGCCAGGCGCGGCGCCGCTGCGACGCGTACTGGAGCAGGTTGGCGCGGTGGTCGCGCTGCCAGATCGGCGCTTCGTTCCAGACCATGATCCCGGCGCGGTCGAGCCGTGACAGGAGGCGGTCGTTCAGCAGATAGTGGGCCCGGGTGACGTTGGCTCCGAGCCCCTTCAGGTCGGCGACGATGCGGTCCATGTCGGCGCCGGTGAGCGCCGCCCCGTGGCCCGGCATGTCCTCGTGGATGGAGGCCCCGCGCAGCTGGACGCGGCGGTTGTTCAGGTAGAGCAGCCCGCGCCTGACCGCGACCGAGCGCAGGCCGATGCGCTTGCGCTCCATCTGCTGCACGCGGCCCCGGTTGCGCAAGGTGAAGGTGGCGGAGTACAGCCTCGGGCTCTCCGGCGACCACAGCTGAGGAGCCGGCACGTTCATCGACACCGTCACGCGGCGGTGGCTTCGGCGTTGGCGGCCGAGCTTGAAGCGCTTGCTGATGACGCGTCCGCCAGGCGCGCGCAGGCGGACTACGAGCACCGGGTTCACCGACCGCGAGCGGCGCTGGAGCGTGCCGTCGACCAGAAGGCGCGCCTTGCAGCCGCGCGCCCGCCCCTTGCATGTCACCCGCGACATCGCGCCGAGCCCCTCGATGTAGGCGGGCCCGACCGGCACGAGCTTGACCGGGCGCACGATGCCGCCCCAGTTCCACCAGCCCTCGGGCAGGCGGGGGTCCTTGCGGCTGTCAACGACGACGAACAGCTCGTTCGTGCGGCCGGGCTTGAGTCCCTTGGCCTCGAAGGCGAAGGGCGTGTAGGGGTCGCCGTTGCGGCCGAGCCGCTTGCCGTTGAGGTAGACGGCTGCGGCGCGCCGCGCGCTCTCGAAGGACACGAGCCAGCCGAAGCCGCGCGGCGTGGCGGGCCCGCGGAAGCGGAGCCGGTAGCGGCGCACCTCGCCCGCGTAGAGCTCCGGGCGCACCTTCGCGTCGAAGACGCTCGGGACGGCGGTGGGACGGAACCTGAACGACTGCGAGGGGTCCCGGGTCGGCCCCGTGACGGGTGCCGAGGGCGCCTCGCCCTCGGCGCTTTCCTCCGGCGGGGGCTGCTGCGGCGCGGCGGGGTCGTTGCCCTGGTCGCGCACCTCCCAGCCGCCGGCGAGCGCCTTGGCGCGTGGCGCCGCCGCCCCGGCCGCGGGGACGAGCAGAAACAGGGCGGCGGGGACGAGCAGAAGCAGGGCGGCGCAGGCGAACAGCGCGGCGCGGGCAAGGCGTCCCATTCCCGCATCAACCACGGGCACCGGCCTGAAGTTGCGGCGCTCCACGAAGCGACCCACTCTAGGGCGATCGGTCTGGGACGCTGTGCGGATGCCACCGTTTGCCGCCGCGGGCACGCTAGACGCGCCCCTGGCGGCGTTCGGGGCACTGCTGATGCTGGGCGCTCTGCTGGCCGGGCTGGCCAGGCGCAGCTTCCTCTCGCTGGCCCCGGTGTTCATCCTGGCGGGCTTCGCGCTCGGCGAAGGCGGCTTCGGGGTGCTGGAGCTCGACCCGCGCTCGGGCTTCGTCGAGGCGCTGGCGGTGGTGGCGCTCATCGTGTTGCTCTTCCGGGACGGCCTCGAGGTGGAGGAGGAGATGCTCCAGACCGCCTGGCGCCTGCCGCTGCGAAAGCTCGTGCTGGCGATGCCGCTGACCGCCGCGCTCGTGGCCTGCGCGGCCAAGGCGCTCACGGACCTCTCGTGGACCGAGGCCTTCCTCGTGGGGGCTCTGCTGGCACCCACCGATCCCGTGCTGTCATCGGCGGTGATTACCAACCCGCGCGTGCCGCGGGTGGTACGCCACTCGCTGAACCTGGAGTCGGGGCTGAACGACGGGCTGGCCCTGCCGGCGGTGCTGGCGTTCACGTTCGCGCTCGAGGCCGAACAGGACTTCGTCTGGTGGAGGTTCGTGCTGCAGGACGTGACGCTCGGCTTCCTGACGGGGGCCCTCGTGGCCGCGATCGCGTCACGGCTGATGCCCCGTGACGGCAGCCCGCACCAGAAGGCGCTCTTCGCCCTGGGGGTGGCCTTCGCAAGCTACGGCGCGGCCACTCTCCCCCCGCAGGGCAACGGCTTCATCGCCGTCTTCGTGGGCGCGATCGTGTTCGGCATCCTGCGCGCCGATGTGCGCGAGTGCTTCGAGAGCCGGTCTGAGGACATCATCGAAATCGTGAAGCTCGGGGTGTTCGTGGTCTTCGCCTCGCTGTTCACGCTCGGAGAGCTGTTCGGCGACGGGCTCGCGGCCGTCGCCGTAGTGGCCTTCACGTTGCTGGTTGCGCGCCCGCTGGCGGTCTTCGCCGCGCTGGCGGGCAGCCGTACCGTCGACACCGCCGCCAAGGGCTTCATGGCCTGGTTCGGACCGAAGGGCGTGGCGACCATGACGTTCTCGCTGTTCGTGCTGGGCTCGGCGGTCCCGGAGGCTGCGCGGATCACCAATCTGGCGGCGCTGGCGGTGTTCACCTCGGTACTCGCCCACGGCCTGACCGACAGCGCGGGGGCCAACTGGCTCGCGCGCCGGTACGGCATGATTGCGGCCCGCTCAACGACACAGGAGGGCTGAAGGCCGCAATGGATACCTGGGACATCGCCTCGCTCGAGATCGAGCCGCACCGCCCCGAGGTGCTGCGCTCTGACGACGAGACCCGCGTGATCGCGATCAACCTGCCGGCGGGCGAGGAGCTGCAGGAGCACCAGGTCCACGAGCGCGCCTACCTGCTGGTGGCGGACGGCGAGATCGAGCTAGAGCAGGGGGGAGAGAGCGCCAGCGGCGGCCCCGGCTTCCTTGCTCACTTCAGCCCGAAGGAGCCGCACGAGGTACGAGCGAAGAGCGACGCTCGCCTGGTCCTGCTGCTGTCTCCCTGGCCGGGCGAAGGGCATCCCAGCAGAAGGTAAGCGGTCCGCGCGCACTCGGCCGAGCCGGGCGTTCTCAGGCCGGCCGCCCGTCAGAATCCTTGCGGCTGGCCGCCTGCCAGAATCCGTGGGGATGGACCCTGCCCGCAAGCGCAGGCTGCGGCTGATCGTCGCACTCGGCGCCGCCGCAGCCCTTGCCAGCGTGCTCGTGTACACGAGCTTCAGCGCCTCGACCGAGGCCAGCAAGCCCTCGCAGGTCAGGCCCGGGCACGCCTACGAGCTCACCGGCAAGGTCGTGAACGGCTCCGTGTCCCACGCGGGCGACGAGCTGCGCTTTCGCATTCGCGACCGCGACGGCCACCGCTCCGTGCCGGTGCGCTACGCGGGCGCGGTTCCGGATCCGTTCCGCGAGGGCCGCGAGGTGATCGTGTCGGGGGAGCTGCGCAGCGGCACCTTCGTCGCCGAGCGCGACTCCCTCGTCACCAAGTGCCCTTCGAAGTTCACGAAGGAGAAGCGCCGCTCATGACATGGCCGGCATAGGCTCCGCCTGCCTCGCCGTCGGGCTGTTCACCGCCCTCTACGCGGCGGGCGTTTCGATCTATGGCGCCCGCCGCGGCCGGCGCGCGTGGGTCACCTCGGGGCGGCGGGCGATCTACTGCCTGGCCGGCCTGATGGTGGCCGGCACGGCGATCCTGCAGTCGGCATTCCTGCGCTCGGACTTCTCCTACGCGCTCGTGGCCGAGGGCTCGTCAACCGACACGCCCGGCTTCTACAAGGTCACGGCGATGTGGGCCACCCAGGACGGCTCGCTGCTGCTGTGGGCACTCCTGCTCTCACTGTTCTCGGCTGCGGTGCTCTTCTTGACGCGGCGCTCGCTGCGCGAGATCGCGCCCTACGCCACCGCGGTGCTGGGTGTCGTGGCGGCCTTCTTCCTGGTGCTGATGGTGGGCTGGGAGAACCCGTTCGACACGCTCGCCGCCCCTCCGATGGAGGGCAACGGCCTGAACCCGCTGCTGCGCCATCCGGCGATGATGATTCACCCGCCCGTGCTCTACACCGGCTACGTGGGCTTCTCCATCCCGTTCGCGTTCGCCGTGGGCGCGCTGGTCACGCGCCGAACCGGCGCGGACTGGATCCGCGCCACCCGCCGCTTCGCGCTGGTGGCCTGGACCTTCCTGGGGACGGGGATCATGCTGGGCGCGCTCTGGTCCTACACGGAGCTCGGCTGGGGCGGGTACTGGGCCTGGGACCCCGTCGAGAACGCCTCGCTGATGCCCTGGCTGGCGGGCACCGCCTTCCTGCACTCGATCATGGTGCAGGAGAAGCGCGGGATGCTGCGCATCTGGAACGTGTCGCTCGTCTGCGGGACCTTCGTCCTGGCGCTGATCGGCACGTTCCTCGTGCGCTCGGGCATCCTGGACTCGATCCATGCCTTCGGGGCGTCCACGATCGGCACCCAGTTCCTGGTCTTCATCGGGGTCGTCGTCGCCTTCTCCGTGGCGCTGATCCTCGCCCGTCTCCCCGACCTGCGCTCCCGGGCGAAGCTCGACTCCCTGCTGTCACGCGAGGCGTTCTTCCTGCTGAACAACCTCGTGCTCGTGGGGCTCTGCCTGGTGATCATGTGGGGAACCTTCTTCCCGCTGATCTCAGAGGCCCTGACCGGCGACAAGGCGAGCGTCGGGCCGCCCTGGTTCGACCGCCTGACCGTGCCGCTGGCGATCGTGCTCGTGCTCCTGTCGGGAATCGGGCCGGTGCTGGCGTGGCGGCGAGTGACGCTGCGCGGCTTGCGTCGAGTGCTGGTGGCCCCGCTCGCTCTCACGCTGCTGGCGCTGCTGGCGCTGCTTGTGCTGACAGACGCCTCCCAGAGCCCCCCATCGCTCGTCATGTTCTGCCTGGTGACGTTCGTGCTGGCGGCCGTCGGCCAGGAGTTCTGGCGCGGCGCGTCGGCCCGCCGCACGGTGACCGGCGAGCCGTGGCCGCGGGCCCTCGTCCGGCTCGCCGGGCGCAACCGGCGTCGCTACGGCGGCTACCTGGTGCACGCCGGGATCGCTGTGCTGTTCCTCGGCGTGGCGGCCTCGTCGGCGTTCCACGACCAGCGCGACGTGCGCCTCTCGCCGGGCCAGAGCTTTCGCACGGGCCACTACACCGTGACATACCGCAAGCCCACCGCCAGGCTGGGCGGCGACAGCGCCGGCACCGGGGCGCCGATCTCGCTCGGGGCAGTGCTCGACGTAAAGAAGGGCGACCAGCGCTTCACCCTGCACCCGGCGCGCAACTACTACCCCACCCAGGACCCCTCGAAGGGCGTGGTCAGCCGCTACTTCGAGGGCGAGGCCAACAGCGAGGTGGACGTGCGTTGGGGGCTCAAGCGCGACTTCTGGCTGGCGGTGCGGCCGGACCTGGCCTCGCTCGACAGGCCGATCCGCGAGGCAGACCGGCGCTTTCCAGGCGCGTCCAACGACGTGCAGGCGGTCGTGATCGCCGCACTCACGGAGCGCTACCGCAGCCACCCGCCGCCGGCCGCCTTCCGCGCGATCGTCTCGCCGCTCGTGCTGTGGATCTGGATCGGAGGCGCAATAGCGGTGCTGGGCGCGCTGATCGCCGTCTGGCCGGCGCCCGAGGCGCGGCTGCGGCGCGTGCGCAGCCTCTACGCGGCCCGACTGGGCCGTGAGCTCTCTCGCGCCTGAGCGTTGGAGTACGCCCTGGCGTTCCTGCTACTCGCCGCGGTGGTGGCGCTCGTGGTGGCGCTGCCCTTCCTCCGGACGGGGTCCGCGGAGGCCGAGGAGGACGCGCGGCGGGCCGAGCTCGATGCCGCGAAGGAGGCGAAGTACCGCGAGATACGCGACGCCGAGCTTGACTACCGGATGGGCAAGCTGTCGCAGGAGGACTGGCGAGCGGTCGACCGCGAGCTGCGCTCGGAGGCGATCGAGATCCTGCGGCGGCTCGACCGGCTACCCTGACGAGCGATGGAGGCCATCCTCAGCGGCTTGCAGATCATCCTCTCGGTCGTCGTGATCGTCCTGATCCTGATGCACTCGGGCAAGGACGCCGGGCTCTCCGGCGCCTTCGGCGTGGGCACGGGCGCGGGCCCGTTCGGCGGCGGCTCGCTCGTCGAGCGCAACCTCAATCGCTGGACGATCGCGTTCTCGCTGCTGTTCGTGGCGAACGTGATCCTGCTGCTCAAGCTGTAGCGGCGCGCCCCTCGGCGCCGGCCTCGGCGCGCGCGGCCAGGCACTGGAGCAGCTCCTCACGCGACGTCCCGCGCGCGTAGAGCGCTCGGTCGAAGGTCTTGCCGTAGACGGCCAAGAGCGCGAACAGCACGTCGACGGTTCCCGTGACGTCGGCGTTGCGGCGGAGCGCCAGCTGGCGTGACATGCGTGTGACCTCGACGACCGGGTCGAGGTCGCGCGGCCGCCGCTCCTCGGTCTCCTTGGGGGGTCCGGCCGTACCGGTCTCGAGCGGCGCCTCCGGCATGCCGAGCGCCTGCAGGGTAACGCCGACCTGGCCGTGCAGCCGCAGGACCCGCAGCCAGCGGGCCGCCTCGTCCTGCACCGAGGTGGCGAACGGGATCGCGGTGGAGGCGAGCGCCAGCACGATCGCGGCGTCCTGGGACACGGGCGGGGGCGTGACGCGCCCGGCCTCGAGCGCGCCGAGGGCGTCCACCACGCCCCGCATGCCCGCAACGGCGTCCGCCAGCGCGGGGTCCGCCGCGAAGCCCAGCCGCTCCATTTCCTCGAGCAGCTCCAGCGCGCGATGGCGCACCGTCGTGACCGCTCCCTTCAGCTCGTACCTGTCTTTGCTTTGCATTCCCTTCGCAATATCGGGAGCAACGACGCCCCTGCAAAACCGGCGTTTCCCGACGCCCAACATCCGTCCAGCGAGGTTGCCTTTCGAAAACCTGCGGGCAAACTCCGAGCCATGCTGCCATTCCACGCCGCCGGGCCGGCCCCTGCGTTGGGGCCGATGGGAGTGGCCACCCGCCCGTCGGTTTCCGGCGGACCGGCGGCCTTCCCCGGCGAGGAGTCCCGAGAGCTGTGGCTGAACCCGGACCCGCGCGAGCTGCGGCGGGCCCGCCGGCTTGCCGAGGCGGCGGCCGCCGACCACGGGCTCGACGAGGACGAGCGCTTTCGCTTCGTGTTCGCGGCGAACGAGGCGGTGGCGAACGCGATCGAGCACGGCGCGGCCTCGGACGACGGCCACATCCTCGTGCGGGCCTCGGCGGCGGATGCTGAGCTCAGCTTCGAGGTCCACGACTGGGGCAGCTTCACGCCGGGGCTCGGCGAGGCCGAGGCGCTGCCCGACCGCGGCCGCGGCCTGGCGCTGATGGCGGCGATGGTCGATGAAGTGGACGTGAGGCCGGCCGACGACGGCACGGTCGTTCGCCTGGTGTTGCGCGCGGCCGTTACCGCCTAGTAGGCGGCGCCGGTGAAGCGCACGGAGCCGGCGCGCAGGGCGGGGCAGGCCACGCCGCTCGCGAAGCGGCGCCCGTAGAACTCCCCGTCGCTCGTGAGCAACGGAATCGCGGACAGCGCCTGCGTCCGCCCGAGGATGCCGAGCACGGAGTCGGTCAGCCGCAGATCGGCGAGCGGCCGCGTGACCCTTCCGTCCTCGATCAGGAAGGTGCCGTCGCGGCTGACGGCAGTTACCAGGCTCTCTGCGGGCCGCACGACGTTCGCGTACCAGAAGCGCGTCACGTAGACGCCCCGCTCGATCGGCGCGCACAGCTCCGCCTCGTCGGCGCCGCCGCCCGCCAGCACGAGATTGGTGGGAAGCGGGCCGCTGGCGGAGCCGCCCACGGCCAGCGCGTGGCCGGTCGAGGAGGCCCCGGCGAGCGCCCCGCTGTTGACGTCGTGGACCACGCCTTGGGCGACGCCGTCCTGGATGAGCGGCAGCGGCGCCTTGGGAACGCCCTCCGCGTCGAAGGCGCGCGGCAGCGTGCGGGGGAAGCGCGGGGAGTCGGAGAGGTTGATCGAAGGCGCAGCCACGGCCGTGCCCAGCCGGCCGGCCAGCGCGCCGCGTCCTTCGGCATGTGCCAGGCCGTTGAAGGCGGTCGCGCCGAGCAGCTCGAGCAGCAGCCCCAGGGCCTGAGGTTCCATCACCACCGGGTGGTCGCCCGGCTCCAGCCGCTCGGTCTCGCCCTCCGCGGTCGCCTTCGCGGCGGCGCGCCCGGCGAGCGAGCCTCCGTCGAGCGCCCCGGCGCGAACGGCCGTGGCCGAGGCGTACCCGCTGCGCCCCGAGGGCGCGATGCAGATGACCTTCATGAACGCGTCGGTGACGAGGTCGAACGCCACGCCCCATTCCGAGGCGACCGCGGTCTCGACTTCGGCCGCCGTCCAGATGCCGTGCGCCTCCACGCCCGCGCCGGCGGCCGCGCCGAACGCGGCCTCGAGCTCCGCCCGGCCGCGCGCCGGGTCGAGGCGGGCGGTGTTCGCGTCGTGTCCAGCGTGCGCGGGGCCCGGCATGGGGGCCGGAAAGCCCGGGTAGGGCCCGGGGCCGACCGCCCGGGCCGCCGCGTCGGCGGCGACCCTGGCGTTGCTCGCAGCAGCCGAGAAGGCGTCGTCGCGGACGTCGTTCGTGGAGGCGCGGCCGACGTGGCCGTCGCGCACCACGGCCAGCTCGACGGCCAGATCGTCCACCGCCGTGGCCTGCGTCGGGCGCGATGCGGCGAAGCGCAGCAGCAGCGACCGCTCGCGGGTGGCGGTGGCGAAGGGTCGGTCGCTCGCCCCCGCGGCCCCTAGGGCGCGCTCGGCGGCCTCGAGAGCGTTCACGCCATTCCGACTTCCACGTCCCGGAAGCGCGCCGGCGCCGACCCGTGGGACACGCGCGCGACCTGCCCGGGCTCGCCCTTGCCGCAGTCGATGAGCGACACCAGTCGCCACTCGGCAGGGGAGCAGACGGCGTCGCAACGCGCCCAGAACTCCGGCGTCACGCCCGCGTAGCTCGGGTTGCGCAGCAGCCGCCTGCGCTCGCCGCCGGCGATCTCCCAGGCGGCCTCGCCCTCGAACTGGAACTGCAGCCGGCGCGAGTCGATCGACCAGGAGCGGTTGGTGTCGATCAGGACGCCGCGGTCGGTGGCCGCCACCAGCTGCTCGAGCGTGCCCGCCTCGCCGGCGTCGAGGTTCACGTTTGTCATGCGCACGATCGGCTGGCGGTCGAAGCTCTCGGCGCGCATGCAGCCGCCCGAGCGCGGGAGCCCCGTCTCCGCGGCCGTCTCCCGCGAGCTCAGGAACCCGCTCAACACCCCTTCGCGGACAATCGGCAGCCGCTGTCCCTCCACGCCCTCGTCGTCCCAGCGGTAGCTGCCGAGGCCGCCGGCCGTTCCCGCGTCGGCGGTCACGTTCACGAGCTCCGAGCCGAGCCGCAG
>Ga0126310_10000727_pt1 | contig 11844 bp, 9 predicted proteins | sample Plot60_FD_92540 | JGI IMG/M metagenome (GOLD analysis project Ga0126310, IMG submission 92540) | Serpentine soil microbial communities from UC McLaughlin Reserve, CA, USA - Plot60 | ecosystem: Environmental > Terrestrial > Soil > Grasslands | place: USA: UC McLaughlin Reserve, Lake County... | reverse complement strand
CTAGCTAGAGAGGTAGGCATTCCTGTTCTACTTCTGCTATTGTTTACTTCATCAGTAGTAAAGCTACGCCACTCAGGACGGCTCTCTTGTACATTATCTAACATCACCATGCCGCAATTTCTACAAATGATTTCACCAGATTCACTATCTGTAATTATTTGACCAGTATTATTATTACAACTTGAACATGTAACTGATGTTTGCATGATATATATATAGTCATATTAATATTTAAAGAATAATAAACTGAATTGTTTAAAAATTATATATTTTATTTATAAATATTTCAATGAAGAGGACTTTCTAATAAATAGTATATGAATTGATAACTCTGGAATTAATCTTCCTCTATGTTATTTTTCTCCTATAACTTTGAGATTGAGCAGCGGTTCAATGCTTCGGTTCGCTTCAAGGATTTTAAAAATTCAGAAGCCTAATGATTAGAGTTAACACCGCAGATAAGCCTAATAATTACTTTTTTCGTAAGGTTCAAATTAATCATTCAGAGCACAAATCTTGGGAAGCGGTGTTGTATAATTAAGGATGTCTTTGCAAAGCTATTTTCCACTTCCCAATATGAGAGATAAGCAACAAAAGATACTGGAAGAAATTGAGCAGGCTATTAAATCAGGGTTCAAGCACATTTTTCTAGAAGCTCCGACTGGATTTGGAAAAAGCCCAGTGGCAATTGCAATGGCTAGGTATCTTGGAAGCTCCCATATATGTACTGCCACCAAGGACTTGCAAGCACAATATTCTAGAGATTTTCCTTTTATCAGAGAAGTGAAAGGAAAAAGCAACTTTACATGTATTATAAAGGATAATATAGGTTTGAAGGAAACATGTAATTACGGTCCGTGTCTAAAGGATGATGGATATGATTGTATCTACAAAACTAAACTAGCTGATTACAAAGTACAAGGCGAAGGTACAAAATATGAAAGTGTAAAATTAGATTACTTAGCTGAAAAAAAATATATTGAAAAGATGAAGTCTCAATCAGGAATTATACAATTCGATTGGAAACCATGTCATTATTATGATCAAAAATGGATCGGCCTTAAATCTAGTCATACTATCTACAATTACAAGTATTTTCTTTCGGATCTTTTCTATTCAGGGAATATGCAGAGAAGGCAATTGCTTGTCCTTGATGAGGCACATGCAATAGAATCCGAAATATCAGATTTTAAAAGTTTCACAGTATTTAATGAGAGCATCACCAGCTTTCTTCCAAAATTAAATGTTCCAGATAAAAGCGAATATGACATTGAAACTTGGATCGCATTCGGAACTGAATTAAGGGAAAAACTTCTTAATTTCATAGACAAAGCAAGCACAATACTCGGAAAAAAAAATTTTGAAGAATATCCTTTCACCGAGAAAAATCTCATTGATGCTATAACAAAAGAGAAGAATTTAACGACAGTTATTGAAGATATGAAAAATAATAAGGAAAACTGGATTGTGACGCAAGTAGAAAAGGCTGCTAACAACCAACTACGAAAGGTATTAGTTACTCCCATAGACGTTTCGCCTTATTTTAAAGACATTCTAGAAACAGGATCTATATCTCTCTTTATGAGTGCAACGATTCTGAGCAAGGATTATTTATGCAAGATTGGAGGGATTAAATTAGATCAAGTCAAGTTTATTCGTATTCAAGAGTCGAATTTCCCTATAAAAAATAGACCGATTTATCTTATGAATATTGCTTGGCTTAATGCAAAAACAATGAATCAGAGTTTACCTGCTATAGCTAATGCTGTCAATAATATTATGAGTATACATAGAAATGAAAAAGGAATAATCCACACTACATCATATTCTCAACTTCGATTTATAAAAGAGAATATCAGCAAAGAAAATACAATTAGACCTATAGAAACAGGATCCAAATTTGATCGAAATGAGACTCTTCAAAGACATTGTAAAAGTTCAAAACCGACAGTACTAATATCTCCGTCATTATATCTAGGAGTAGATCTCAAGGATAATCTTTCTCGATTCCAGATTATTGTGAAAGTACCATATGCAGATCTCACAGATAGAAAAGTTTCTGTTATGAAACAAAGAGATCCAAACTGGTATACGTGGAATGCCATCTTAAAGTTAGTTCAAGCATACGGAAGAAGCATCAGAAGTAAGGATGATTTCGCACACACCTATATTCTTGACAGCAGTATATCCTACTTACTAAAGCAAGCAAAGGAAATGTCGCCAAAGTGGTTTTCCGATGCTATAATACAAAGATAGCAGTAGAAGATTTTTATTTAGACCCATAAAAATAAGGACTACTGCATTTGTTCAATAAGAAGAAAAGTGTTTCTTCTAATAGAAAGATAGAATTAACGATATTTGGAATCAATTCTGGTATAGTTGTTACTCTGTTTCTTATTGCACCAATTATTTTTACTATGATTATTTCTCCTGGCACATTTAATCTAACATGGAATGCAGGACGTGGCGACTTTTTGTTTGTTATGTTTTTTATTGCGGCAGAATTAATTGGATCAAAACAAAAGATCGATAAAAAGAAATTATACATAATAATAGGTTTATTGAGTCTGACAATAGGGTACTTTATTGCTATTGAATATAAAATACCTTTAGGACTCAAAGAATCAATTAGAGCTGCTGCGCCTATCTATAACATTCAGCTGATAGATAGTTGGATCATTATGTGGGACTTTGTCATAATGGCGGTTTACGTAGGACTTTGTCTAGCCATAATGTATGGAAAGCGATGGTACAAGATTGCTCCTGCAGGATTGATATTTCTAGCAGGCACAGCAGTGATTTTGTCGCTAGACGCATTCTTTCCACAAGATACCCTCGGTCCTCTTCAGTATGTTGTACCTATGTTTTTACAAGTAGATCAGGAGATAATCAGATTTATCGATGGCTTCATCATGGATCTTGGGCCAGATAGTAAATTAGTGACAGCACGAGACAATACTCTCACCTTGAATGGTTCATACGGATCAATCCTTTTAACAGTATTTTGGCCATCAGCCGGCGTTCACAGCATGATTATCTATAGTCTACTCATGCTCATATTCCTTTTGAAAATGAAAATACCTATTAAGAGAAAGCTGGTCTATTTCTTTATTGGTACTCTAGGAACCGCTATAGTAAATATAGTACGAATAATTTCATTATCTTTATTTGCATTAATAGTATCTGCAGATTACATGGTCTGGCAACCATTTCATTCTATTGCTGGAGTAATGATGTTTATACCCTGGTTGTTTATCTATGTGTATAGTGTTTTCTCTCTCGAAAACAGACTAGCACAAAAACTACATGTATTACGAGTATAGAATCCACTTAAGAAATTATTAGAAGAATTGATGTTAACTGAAATTATCATTCCGTTTTATAAAAATATAGAGAAAGATATTAATGAAGAAGAACAAAATTGATTTTTTATTTATAGGTACTGTTATTGAGAAAATTAAGCATCGTATTCTGCCCTTCGTTAGCTTTCAGGTCAGATATCTTAATACCTAATCTTCTAACCTTAAGATTAGGCTTATCGTTTAATGTCTCATTTAATATCAATTTAACAGTTGAATACAATTCATCAAAATTTGTAGAATGAATCTTCAAACTTTTTGAACGAGTAATGTTGTCAAGATCATTTAATATTAATACGATGCCAATATTTCTAAAATATACATTTTGATCTAATGCCATTTTATGTACTGCTTTGCATATATATTGAAGTTCCTCATCGATTTCAGAGGCCTGCGAAACATCTTTCCTCAATGTAATTATTCTTCCGATTTGTTTAGCTGATCCACGCGATTTAACAGGCTCGTCATCAATACCTTGAGCAGCTTTATAAAGATAGGTAGCAGTTCTTTTGCCAAAGACATCGATTAACCTGAATAAACCACAGGTTGACAGTTGATCTGCTGTCCTTATTCCCATTTCGAATAATTTAGCACTTGTTTTAGGACCAATACGTGGAATTTTCTCTACATCGCATTTAGCAATGAAATTTTTTACCTCAGCCGGTTGGATCATCGTCGTTCCATCCGGCTTGTGAAAGTCAGATGCGATCTTTGCTATCAATTTATTGGGTCCTATACCTACTGAGCATGTCAATTCGGTTTCTTTCCTTATCTGCTTTTTAAGACTAGCTGCTAATTCTTTTGCTTTGATGTAATCAGCTGCAACTTTATCTGTTACTTCTACAAAACATTCATCTACTCCAACATATTCAAATTTAATGCATTCTGTTGCTTGACAATTTACTGAGCTATTAGCTGATAAAGAGTAGTTTTCTATAAAGTTACGTATTAAGGTCATTGTATTATCTGATAATTCGGAATAATACTTTATGTCTGAAGGCAGAAATAGCGGAGAAGACACAACAGCAAGTCTTGATTTTGCGGCCTTGATTGAAATGCCTGATTTGACTCCATATTTTCTTGCTAGATAATTACAAGTACTAACCACCCCGCTTTCTTTTGTCCTACCGGAATAGACGCAGATAACTACTGGTTTAACTTTTATTTCTGGCCTTCTAATTTCTTCACACTGCGCAAAGAAATAATCCAAGTCAATGTGGAATATTATTCTTGGAGCTGACGTATTGTCACTATTCTGCATCTCTTTTAAACACTAATGGACTTATTCAAAAATATAACTAATATTTGCACCGGGCTCTATGCGAATATCTTATGTAACAGCACTCAAATACATATAGTAAATAGTGGATAATGTCTATATCTTGTTAGCATATATATCTTGTTAAAAATTTCTCTGATATAGAAATTTTAGGACTTATTGTTTCTGTTCGATTGAAAGATAATGTATCCCTTTCTTCGTTAGCTTACTTTTCCCATAATAGAAAACCCACTACTAGAGCGTTAACGATCTTTTAATGTTTGATTATGATATAAAATATCATTTGCTGTCCTCACAGTTTATACAGATGTGATATCACAAATATGCATGAGAAATAAATATAATAGATACGATAATTACAAGTTTTCATAAAATACATCTTCTTAAAAGCCATCTAGAAGGAGTATAAAAAGCAGAGATAAATCAATCAGTAAGTTCATGATCTAAATTATATTCATCTTTTTATTTTCGAACTTATCTCTTTAAATGCCTCAATGTTAGTCTCCATATAGCTGGATATAAAGTAAAGTACGCCGTACTTTTCTCCCATTCTGCTGATGATATTATTCTTTTCTAGTACCGTAATATGATGCTGTATTGCTTTGTAGTCTAAATTCAATTTCTCTGCGAGTTGATTCATGTTGTAGGGACGTTCTTTTAACAATTCAACAATTTTGATTCTGTTATTGCCACCCTTAGAACCGGCAAAGAGATACCATAACAGCCGCTTAGCATTGGGATCAACCATGAACCATACTGGGGTTAATTTGGTAAAAATTTAAACTTGAATGAATTGTAAGCGACAATTGAATGTTATAGTCTTTGAAGTAGATATCCTTTCACCGCAATATTGTAAAGCAAACGGCAATGTTAAAGATGTGTCTAATTCTCAAATCAAGATACATTATCATTATTTGACACTATTCATATACATAGTACCTTTTTAGGTGTTAAGTAGTTCCATTAATAAAACTTAATATTCAATCTAATATAAGTCATAATAAGTAAGCCAAGAACGCAACTTATATCTCGTTCTGTGTCTAGTTATATGAAACGAACTGCCCTATTGACAAATATTAATGATATATATATGATATTTTGAGTCAACAATCAAACAAAATCTATGAAGCCCAGAGTAATAATTCTTCAATCTTGTGTATCTATCTAAATAAGTGATTTACGTTAACAAAATTGTATTTTAAAAAGGATACAATCGCAAGTATTATTGATGTTTTAATCTTTAAATGATGACATCTATTTTTAGCGCTTTGTCGTATATGCAATCCTAATACAAATGAAACTCAACTCTCTGCTCGGATATCTGATATGGAAAATATATCAAATTTAGGGAGTATAAGTATCTACGCAATACACTGAAATAAAATTACAAGGCAACCTAGGGCAGGCAAACTTATCTACAATCTACTTGAGATTATAACTCTGAAAATATATACGTAAAACCTCCTTAATACTTGGCCAGCTTTCTCAGTCTATTTTCGATAGATTTTTCTCCTTGTATGACGTACAAGTATACAGTGACTTGGAATCTCCTGTAGTAGTAGAAGCCGATGGAATTAAATTAAAGCCTGAAAAAATGAATATCGATCAATTATATCATTGTATTTTCGAGGATAAGGTTTTCCTATTCTATAAAGACGAACAGGAATTACTTCATTGCTATGAGGTTGAGGATACCTCTGCTATTAAAGAGATCTCCTCTAATCCATCAGAAATAGAAAATATATTGTTAAAACATTCGCAGAATGAATAATCAACTAGATAACAATTAATAAACATTATATTCCACTATTAGACATCATCATTCACACAATGTCGACAAACAACGCAAATACGGAAATCAAACCAAACAATGAAATTTTCATTGGAAAAAAACCGCTAATGACATATGTTACAGCAACTCTTGTACAGCTTGCTAATGAGCCGACTGTGATTATTAAGGCTAGAGGAAAAAGTATAACCAGAGCAGTTGATGTTGCACAGATTATAGTAAAAAGAATGGATACTTTAGGTTATAAGATTGGCCCCGTAAAAATAGGATCTCAAGCGGTACAATCTCAAGATGGAAGAAATCGGAATGTTTCTACTATAGACGTATATATCTCCAGAGCCAAGTAATTCGTATCGGATATTTATAGAATAATCAAGTAAACTGAAGTGGTCAATATAAAATACATTGCTTGATTAATGACGCCCATGATTTAAAGCTGAAGTAAATAGTGTAATATTTTCATATAATTTCTCGCTGCAAGTCATCATAATGTAAAAGAGGGATTTGCAAAAGTAAGAACCCTTCCAACTAGAAAACGATCTTTTTTTGTTCTTGGTGTTAAAAATGCTTTTCTGCGTCTATTTTTCTTTTTTAGGACCCAATAATTTGGATTGCAGAAAAACTAATATTATAATTGTTCCAGAAAGACCACCAATTATTTTCAGCAGAAGCTATACTCGTGGAAATTGATGAAAGTCTAATTAAAGCGGAAGTTAATATACTGAAACAAAAATTCTAATATATCTAATTCGATTTTTAATTACAATGTCGCAAAGTGCCGCCTCCTTAATGCTTCTATGAATCCATTTATGCCGTCACCTGGCAAGCCGAAAATAACGTCTACTTTCCAATCGATTAATGCTTCAGCTACAATATCTGCTGTTCGGATATTCTCATATAGACCCATGATGTACTACGTATGACATTATATAAGATATCTGGGTTAATCATATAATGATCGGCGGCGGAGACATTTTGCTATGCCGGTATTTGATAAAAAAAGTAAAGTTAAATTTTTTAGATCTTTTCTTTATCTAGCCATTAGCATTTAATATCTGCTATCAGAATATATCCTGGTAATATAATTTTAAACCGTGACTCATTGTAGCAAGGTTAAGGCAAGAGATTTAATACGTAAATTATTGTCTTTGGATATAGATGAAGGATTAAGAATAGAGAATAAGACCCAGGATATTAGACTCTTTATCAACAAGAGTGCTTCTGGTATCTTTGTCCTCCAGTTATGCAATTACAAGGATGATAAAGAGATTAGTAATAATAATTTTTTTTATTTCGATTCAGGTGAGGAAGTAATTAAACTTATAAAAAACAAATTTAAAAGAAATTTCTCAATCTGGTCGTATTGAAAATGATTATATGTAATTTGTCTCAGAAGCATATACATACTAGTGTAGAGAATTGATCTATAATTATAATATTAAATTTACTCATGTCATATTTATAAAGATCATGGTTCAAAGGAATTAGGATAAAAAGAATCTTTTACCCATTATTATGATTATTATTTGGTCATAAATCAGGATGGTATTGGATGAGAAAATAAAGATTATTATAATTAGTCTAATTAATCAACCTTCTATTGTTATAAAGCGAATTCTCAAACCTCTCATATGAGAGTACTTGTATACTTAAAATTACAAGTCCGAGTAACCGTACTACTGCTATTATCTTACGGGCTAGTTCTTTCTGTTGCTAGCATTAATAGCGTATTTGCTCAACAAAGGACAGATGAAGTAGGTGTTGCAATTACGTCGCCTAAACAAGGCCAACAAGTTCCAGTTGGTCAGCTTACCATTTCAGGAACATCAACAGATAATGAAACTACTGATTGCCAAGTTTCTGTAGATTTGAATGATATAAAGCCTATGCAAAATGCTACCGCAACAGGTCCTAGAGGAGTTAGTGATTATTCAACATGGGAGTTTACTTATACTGAAGCTTATCAGCTTATTAAAGAAGGAGTAAATGAACTTACTTCCAAATTAACTTGCATTAGCAATCCTCCTAATATAACAAAATATTATAGTGTGAATGTCACAGGCATCCCAGCGACACAATCAGAAGGTAATGATTTTGCTCCTTCTCTTGTCCCAACGCCATCAGGTTATTTTGATGATGGTGATGAGCAGAAAATAGCATCGAAAACATCATGAATTCTGCTGATCTTTACAGATAACTAAACAGAGATTAGAGTTAGACCCTGATGGACAATAATATCTTCCTCTTTTTGATGGTGTTGGAGGATTATTTTGTTGTTTGCATGTGATACTATATTTAATATAATTATAAATTATAAATTATCTATGATTTAAGACAAATGCATAAACTCTGATAATTCTATTAGTACAATTTATGTCGGTAAGCTGGTTATTATTAATAGATATATTATCCTGATTGAATGCATCGTATTATAACAAGACCTGAAACAATTGTGCAACCTTTAGTTCTTCAATATGAATCAGTTTACAGATTCTATATATTCGAGGATATTAAATATAAAAGTTGGAAGGCCTAAACTCTAATCCAAATACTGGATCCTTCAAATGCTCTAACCTTATGGGCTGATAAAAATATTGCCTACTGCAGTTCCTTTAGTATCATATATTTTACCATCTATCTTTGCTGTCAGTATGTTTCCGGCGTTTGCTGTTGTTGTATTACTGCTATAATTTCCACCCTTTTGAAAGTCAACAGGGGACATGAAATTCAATGTAGAATTTACGCTACCAAATATTGTTGGATGGTCTAACGATGTTGTAATAGTTAATGTTCTGAAGAGATCTGTTAGTTTAACATTGACGAAAGCTAAATCATATTCTTCTACGATGTTGTTCGTTGTAGAATCATATATTCCAAGAGTTCCTTCGAGTTTGTTAGGATCCATCTTTAGTTCCTCATGAGGTAAGGAAAAATAATTGCTGCTGGGTTCATAGGTACCTCGTATCGTTACTGTCACGGTGTTTGATGGGAGTGCCTTTTTATCGGTAGCCATAGGACCGTTAACATCCATTTCAGTAATGGCTCCCCAGTTTTCGTTACCTTTTTCATTATTTCCATTCAATGTGATTTTTACGTATCTTGCTATTATTTCTTTGAAGGTATATCTTTCCGATGATAGAGTTTTTCCGGTGCTAGTACCCTCATAAACGTTTGTATAACTATTTCCATCAGCCGAAACAGATATTACAAAGTTATGTGATCTTGCATTTCCCATATACCAAGCAATATCTATACTACAAATAACATTATTGACACCAAGATCAGCTTGAATCCATGAGCCAATGGTTTCTACTGACCACCTAGATTCAAGATTATTGTCAAGAATATTTCTTTCTATTGAATCATCGCCCTCTCCATCATCGCCAAAGGATATAATATCAGAAATCATTAGATTCTTGTTACATGTACTCTGAGCTTCTGTCATCGTCGTTGTCGTCGTTGTGCTCGTAGTGGCGATGCCGCTCTGTGATATTGTAAACGTTCTTGCCCCTAGTCTATACTGATTATCCTTGACAGATGGTATGGGATACAATAAAGAACGTGCAGTATCGTTGCTTGTTTCTATTGGCTGCAATGTTTGATTGTCAGTACCTACTCCTATGACATTTACACTATACCATTTTGTTAAATTAGTAGGATTACTAATACAAGTTAATTTTGAAGTTAGTTCATTTGTTCCATTTGTAATAAGATGGTATTTATCAGTAAAAGTAAAACTCCAAGTAGAATAATCATTTACTCCACCAGGACCTGTTGCTACAGCAGTTTGAAATGGCTTTAGGTTATTCCAATCAGCATATACTGTACAATCAGTAGTTGGATTATCTGTAGATATTCCTGAAATGGTAAGATCACCTGCTGGAACCTGTTGGCCGGTTGTATGAGAAGTAATTTTTAAACCTACAACATCAGGTGTTTGTGCATATGCATCAGTAAGAAATGGTAGTATGCTAAATACTATAGATACAATAGCAAATCCTACTATCCCAAACGCTATTTTTTTAGACATTTGAAACTACAAATTAATAATTATCAAGAAGATATGAATGTACGATTACCGTATCCATTCTACTGTGATTGAAATACGATTATACGCTATCGTCTTAGAATATTGGGTATAGCCAAGATAGAACTTTCAATAATTTAGTGAATTTCGAGTTCCGAACTCAAAAACACTGCTTGATATTCTTGCCAGTTTACAATACTTCAAAAATGGATCATGCAAAGTCTCTTTTTTTCTATGAACATCTTCCGAATGTATCGCTTCTTGCAAGCGGTTGTATGTCTTGCTGTATAACAGATATCTTTTCCGGCTCTTATGTCTAAGATTACTCATGACACATATAGTGATATTAAGATATATCATCTATAATGTTTAGGCAGTTTATAAGCAGTTGCAAATATCTCTAGAAAAAACCAAACATATACCTTTGGCAGGATTTTAGAATGAAAACCTTTGCTTTGACTATAGTATATTGGATGTAGCCGCCCCCCCCAAAAGTGTTTCACCTTTTATTTACTGTCTAACGGGCTAATATAATATGCATGAATATCTTTCATATAATAACCTAGCTTATTATGCCTGTATTGACTGTAACAAAAGAACTCCTCATGTCTGTATTAGATGTCATTATTGCTACTCCTGTCATCCTAAAATAGAGAGAATAGAAAAAGAGCTAGATTTAAAAAGGAGATATATTCATAAAATGCAAAAACCAACATTTCTCATGCATACTAAAAGTAATAAAAAATACATTTAATCATATACTAGTAGGTAGCCGTAATAAAAAAACAAGACATCATTATTCCTGTTATTATGATAATAGTCGATGAGTTTTAACCGATGCGTGATGCGTTTGGGCTAAATGATGTTAGGTCTCTTGCAGCTAATGGTCAGTAATTAGTAACAAGCTTCTAAATTAAGAGAATCTATGTTTGATTGAATTTTTTCAACTAGATATAATACAAAATAAGTAAGAATGTATGCCTTCCATACAGATTTGGACTAAGAACCGCATTCACTCTATGCTCACGCCTTTCTTTTGACTTTATCTTGGTTCATAAAAGCCAATTATGCTCTGCTGCCTACTGAATAATTCAGATTCATAAAATCCATAGGTGATTCTTGTAGAACTATAAAGGGTAATAAAAGGGATTTTTTGTTCTTAATAAAATTTTTATAATAATCCATATAGTGTATTCTTAGTAAGTTGGAATAGGTTGTGAGAGATTAAATAGTAAGCATAAAAGAGGAAGACAGAGAAGAACGATCGATGCATAATTCATTGTTTAATGTACATTTTGGTAAGTATGATACTCTTATCAAATACACACTTGTACCATCAATTCCTCTTTCAATAATAGCTATTCTATCTTTTAATCCTGAGACATGGATG
>Ga0126310_10000726_pt1 | contig 11846 bp, 11 predicted proteins | sample Plot60_FD_92540 | JGI IMG/M metagenome (GOLD analysis project Ga0126310, IMG submission 92540) | Serpentine soil microbial communities from UC McLaughlin Reserve, CA, USA - Plot60 | ecosystem: Environmental > Terrestrial > Soil > Grasslands | place: USA: UC McLaughlin Reserve, Lake County... | reverse complement strand
TCTGCTGTTGTTCCTGTCCGCTGTGTTCTGGTTCTGGTACGCCTGGCGCACCGTGGCCTTGGCCAGCGTCGTGCTCGCCCCCCTGCTTGCGCGAGGTCTCGACTCGTCGTTGGCGCGGGCGACACCACCAGAGTCCGGGGCCGCCGACCGCGCTCTCTCACCCAAACGCGAAGTCTGGCTACTGGCCGGGTGGCTGCTGGTGTGCATGTCTGCTCTCTCGGCGATGCTCCCCGCGACGGCCCACGAGCCGAGTCACGATTCGGCAGTGGACAGGCAGCTCGACACACTGCCCCCCGGCAGTGTCGTGCTCAACCAATACGATGTCGGCGGGTGGTTGACCTGGCGGCACCCAGAGCTGAACCAGGTCATCGACGGCCTGATCACCCCCTACTCCCCGGAGTACGTCGACAAGTACTTCCACGCCCGGAACGCTGACCCGGGGTGGCGCCAGTTCGTGGCCGAGGTCCACCCTCGCGCCGCGCTCCTGTTGTCGACGTCCCGCCTCACAGGAGCGTTGCGGGCGGCGGGGTGGACCCAGACGGCAAGGACGACTGACTACGTGCTCTTGGTCCCACCCGGGTCGCGGCCCTCGGAGGCCGGTGATGGCTAGACCCGAGCGCCGTCGTCATCTGGGTCGCGAGGCGCCATCGTGGCGACGAGATAGCCGAACGATGCGATGAAGAGGATCACCAGACCTACGCCGAGGATGCCCGGTAGGGAGTAGCCAAGGAGATTGATGATCACCAGCAGAACGGGTGAGGCCACCAGTCCCACCCAAGCCACCCGGCGTTCTGGCGTGATCACCGCCGGGGGCGGCAGCGGAGGAGGCGTGAAGGTCTCGTCGTCCAGGTCGAGTCGGTAGGAATCGGGCATCGGCTGGGGCTCCGGCTGCACGAGGGGCCCGGTGAGGTCGTTGAGCTGCTCTGCGTCGGGGCGCGCACCGTACCCGTCGACGATGTCGCGCCAAGCCAGCTCCTCGGCCCGGCCCCGGACCTCGTCGCCTGGCTCCTCCTCGGACATGCTCACCGCTCCAGCCTAGGCGCTGTTGTTAGGACGCGACCCGAGCAACGAACTCCGCGGACTCGGCGAAGATCCGGTCGGCGTCGTGGTCCAAGGTGGCGACGTGGTAGCTGTTGTCGAGCACGCGCTCCTCGACGTCGACGGAGGAGACGCCTCGCAGGACGGTCGGTGAGGACGACGGGTCGATGACATGGTCGGCGGAGGAGCGGAAGGACAGCACCGGCTGGGTGACCCGATGCAGGTCCGGGACGACGACCTTCCACATCTGGGTCACCGCGGCCAGGCCCTTGAGCGGCAGCCGTGGGTACCCGTGCTCGTCCTGGCCCGGCTTCTTGATGTCGTTGATGACGCCACGGAGCGACGGCACGAGGTGCTTGAGGACGGGCAACGCCACGAGCTCCTTGCGAGTGCTGGAGATGAACACGTTGACGAGCAGGATCCCCGAGACCTCCTCTTCCCGTTCCTCGGCGAGCCGAAGCGCGACCGACCCGCCCATCGACATGCCGCCAACCACCACGGCCTCGCACGACGCCCGCAGCCGGTCGAACGCCGCCTCCGCCTCGGCGTACCAGTCGGTCCAGGCGACCCGGTTGAGGTCCTGCCACCGGGTGCCGTGGCCCGGCAGCAGGGGAACCTCGACGGCGTACCCATGCTCGGCAAGCGCGTGAGCCCACGGTTTCATCGACGCCGGTGACCCGGTGAAGCCGTGGACCAGCAGGACGCCGACGGCACGGCCGCCGGTCCGTTCGGGATGGGCATGGAGCGCCAACGGCGCCGTGGCGTACTGGTGGGAGGGTGCCTCAGCCATGGCCCGAATCCTGCCCCAGCCCCCGCCGGTTGTCAGGCTGGACTGCCCGCTTGGATCGCCTGGTGGATGTCAGGGCGGCTTGCCGGGGACCACCCCCGGACGGGTGCGACTAGGGTGTGCCGGAGACGAGGTCAGGCATCGCGCAGGTCCACGAGCGAGGGGAGGGCGGGGTGCTCTACTGGTTCCTCAAGTGGATCGCGCTCGGGCCGTGGCTGAAGCTGGTGTTCCGGCCGCACATCGAGGGAGCGGAGAACGTTCCGGCCTCGGGTGCGGCGATCCTGGCCAGCAACCACCTGTCGTACGCCGACTGGCTGTTCATGCCACTGACCCTCCCCCGGCGGGTGACCTTCGCCGCGAAGACGGAGTACTTCACCACGCCGGGCGTCAAGGGCTGGTTCCAGAAGAAGTTCTTCGCCGGTGCGGGGCAGGTGCCGATCGACCGGTCCGGGGCGACGGCCGCCGAGGGCGCACTCGCCTCGGCTCGGCAGATCCTCGATGAGGGGGAGATCTTCGGCATCTACCCGGAGGGCACGCGGTCGCACGACGGGCGCCTCTACCGCGGCAAGACCGGTGTGGCGCGGCTGGCGCTCGAGACGGGCGTACCGGTGATCCCGGTCGCAGTGCTCGGGACCGACGTGGTGGCACCACCGGGGAAGAGGTTCGGGGCGTTCACTCGCCCGGGCGTGCGCTTCGGCAGGCCGCTGGACTTCTCGCGCTACGAGGGGATGGAGAAGAACCGCTACATCCTGCGCGCGGTCACCGACGAGATCATGTACGAGATCATGCAGCTCTCCGGTCAGGAGTACGTCGACATGTACGCCAGCAAGGCCAAGGAGCTCTCGCAGAAGTCGTCCGCCGAAGCCAAGCGCGCCGAGCGCGAGGCGGCCGCGACAGCCGTCGGCGAGCAGAAGAAGGCGTCCTGAACAGTTCGGGGTGACCCGATCGCATGACAGGCCGCTGGACACGACCGATGATGGCGTGGTGGGCAACGTCGGAGAATGGCGTCTGGGTCGCCGACCGGCGTTGGACGGTCTGCGAGGGCTCGCGATCCTTCTGGTGATCGTGTGCCACGTGTTCGACACCACGACCGGCGAGGACCACCCGGCACTCGGTTTGGCCGGGGTCACGGTGTTCTTCACACTGTCCGGCTTCCTGATCACCTCGCTCCTTCTCGAGGAGCACTCCGAGGAGGGCCGGGTCCGGTGGAGCCACTTCTACGGGCGGCGCGCGCGTCGACTGCTGCCGGCCCTGGCGCTGGTCCTGCTCGTCGTCGGCTCCGTCCAGGTCGCGGCGGGGTTCACGGGACCAGGCGCTTTTGCCCCGGTCGTGTTCTACTACGCCAACTGGTTCGCCGCGGGCGGCCATGACCTCGGGCTGCTCCCGCACACGTGGTCCCTGGCCATCGAGGAGCAGTTCTATCTCGGGTGGCCGCTCGTGCTGGTCTGTGTCCGTGGTCGGCGCCGGGGCGTCGAGGTCGCCTCCGTGGCCGGGATCATCGCGGCCGTGGTTCTCAGGATCCTGCTTTGGGACGGCGGCGCTGGAGCGCACCGGGTCTACTTCGGCACTGACACCCACGCGGACGCCCTGCTGGTGGGATGCCTCCTGGCCGCACTCGCGCATCGGGGTCGAAGACTGCCCGCGGTCTCTCACCGGTACGTGACGCTCGCGGTACTCGGCGTCGTCACATTCGCCGCGGTGGCCTCAGCGGCTTCCGGCGCCTACGCCACGGACGTGGTCCTTCCGACCGTCGTTCCCTGGCTGGGGGCGGTCGCGGTGCTCGGCGCCTGCAGCACCGGTCCGCGGTGGATGACGGATCCCGTCCTGCGTTACCTCGGCAGGCGCTCCTACGGGATCTACCTCTGGCACTTCGCGCTGCTGCTCTGCCTCGGGAACCTGACCTCGTCGCCGGCGGCGGCAGGGGTTACCGTCATCGTCTCGCTCGCTGTGGCGGAACTCTCCTGGCGGTTCGTGGAGGCACCGTTCCTCGAGCGTCCAGGTCGGAGCCGAGCGACGGGCATGGCCGACCCGCCCGCCTCCACAGGACGCTCAGCCTCGGGCGTCGGCGGAGACGACGGACGACTCGTCTGAGCCCGCCCGATCGTTCAGGTCGATCCAGACCCGCTGTGCCAGCCACCCAGTCCTGCCGCGAGCGCGCACCAGCATCCATCCACGACCGCTGCCTGACGCACGCCGACCTCGAAGGCGTTGTGGTGCCACACCAGGTCGAGCGGCAGGATCGCTCCGTCGCGGGTAGCACCCCCATGCGATGCCCAACAGCTGAACTGCCGACGCTTGGCCGATGAGGACGCGCGACCGCGTGGAGCACGCCCACTCCGACGGTGGCTTTACGCTCACGGAGTGTCGGCATCGCCGGCACCGCCGGCCCGCTCGCGACCATCTCGAAGGCCACCGCTCACCCCGGAGAAAAGAACTGCTCCTGGCAGGAGTGCCAGAACAGCTGAGCCATATCCCGATCGGAGGCCGTTGCGGCGATCGACGCGTGATGCCCCACGTCCGCAATCGCCCCGATCGCCGTCGCGGTCGCAGGCTTGCGACTCAGCATGTCGACAGTCTGGGCGGGCACGCGGGGCTGGGTCGTTCTTCGGTTCGCTGCCGCCTCTTGGGCCGGCGCGAGGCAATAGCGTGAGCCCGTGACGATCCACGCCGAGCACCCGTTCCGCGACCCCGAGCTCGACCCGCTGCGCCGGTTCCGGGGCCGGGTCGGCGGGACGGTGAGCCTGTGGACCTCGGGTGACGAGTCGGACCTCGCGGGCCTCACGGTGACGTCGTTGCTGGTGGCGGCCGGCGAGCAGGGCCGGATCCTCGGCCTCCTCGACCCGGACGCCGATCTCACCGAGCGGCTGCTCGCCGACGGCCGAGCGGTGGTCCAGCTCCTGTCATGGGACCACCGCGCCCTGGCCGACGTGTTCGCCGGGGTGGCTCCTGCGCCAGGCGGGATGTTCCGGCAGGCGGAGTTCAAGGCAACCTCATGGGGTCCGCGGTTGGCTACGGCGAGTACCTGGGCCGGCGTACGCCTGGAGTCGGATCAGGCCGTGGGGTGGTCGACCCTGGTGACGACGGTCGTCGAGCATCTCGAGGTGGGGGAGGAGGAGCCGTTGCAGCACCGCCGGGGACGCTACGGGCGTTAGGGTTCGCATCGTGTCCGGACGGCGCCGAGGAGCGCGCGCATGACTGCCGGCAATGACAGGATCAGCTTCCGTCCCGCTACGGCTGCGGACGGAGCCGCGCTGGCCACGCTCGAGCGCGACACCAACCTGGTGGCGCTGGCTCACGTCTTCCCAGGGGTGCCCTACCCGACGGAGCAGGTGCGCAAGCGCTGGCTGCGGTTGGTCGCCGAACCGGCGGTGCGGGTCGAGGTCGCCGGACCGCCGGAGCGGCTCGACGTTTACCTCGCATGGGAGGCCGGTCGGCTCCGGCACCTCGGAGTGCGCCCGGACCTGTGGGGCAGGGGGCTCGCACGCGCTGCCATGGAGCGGGCCACCGGCGTACGTCGGCTCTGGGTGCTGCGCGACAACGCCCGGGCACGCGGCTTCTACGAGCACCTCGGCTGGGCCTGGACCGGCCGCCAGCAAGCGGCCGAGTGGCAGCCGTATCCGGAGGAGATCGAGTACGCGCGATGACCGACCGGCTGCTGGAGATCGCGGACGCCTTGTACGGGCTGCCCCAGGGCGACTTCACGCCGGCGCGCGACGCGAAGGCCAAGGAGCTCAAGGCTGACGACGACAGCGCCGAGCTGGCGGCGGCGGTCAAGAAGCTGAAGAAACCGTCGGTGGCCGCGTGGGTGGTGAACCTGTTCGTACGCCGGGCGACTGACGAGGTCGAGCAGCTGATCAACGTCGGAGAGGCGCTGCGCCAGGCGCAGGAGGGGATGGACGGCGCCGAGCTGCGGACGCTGACCAAGCAGCGGCGGCAGCTGACTTCGGCGCTGACCCAGCAGGCTCGGTCGCAGGCCACGGACGAAGGGGTCAAGATCACCCAGGCCGTGGCGGATCAGGTCGAGGCCACACTGACCGCGGCGATGCTCGATCCGGACTGCGCGAAGGCGGTGCGGAGCGGACTGCTCATCGCGGCCATGTCGTCGACAGGCGTCGACGCGGTCGATGTCGCGTCCGCCGTCGCAGTGCCCGAGGCGGTGGGCTTCTCCGCCACGCCCACGATCGCGGAGTCGCCCGTCCCGCCCGAGCTGCACGTCGTACCGGGGGACGCCGAGGACGCCGATGCCCGCATCCGGGAGGAGGCCGAATCGGCGCTGGCCGCGGCCCAGGAGACCGTCGAGAAGACGCAGTCGGGGCTGTCGGAGGCTCAGCGGGCGGTCGAGGAGCTACAGGCGCGAAGCCTGCAGCTCCAGTCGGAGATCGACGAGCTCAAGCGCAAGCTCTCCCAGCTGGAGTCGTCGGCCGAGGAGACCGACGAGGAGCTCGAGGAGGCGGAGGAGGCGCACGCGGAGGCTGTTGCCGCACACGCCGTCGCGGTGAAGAGCCGCGACGCCGCGCAGCGGGCTCTGGACCGGCTGGGCTAGTCGCGGGCCCAAGCCAGCGAGCGCCGGACGCCGTCCTGCCAGAGCGCATACGCGGCGTCGGCGGCCTCCCGTGCCTCGGCCGCCGGCTCGAAGCGCGCGTCCAGCTGCCACGTCTCGCGGAGGTCGTCGACGGAGTCCCAGACGCCCACGCCGAGGCCGGCGAGGAACGCCGCGCCCAGTGCCGTGGTCTCGACGATCTCCGGCCGCTCCACCGGTACGCCGAGCTGGTCGGCCTGGATGCGGCACAACAGGTCGTTGGCAGAGGCGCCGCCATCCACCCGTAGTGCTCCCGAACCCGACTCCGGCATCGTCGCGAGCACGTCACGCACCTCGAAGGCGATCGCCTCGAGCGTGGCCCTGACGAGGTGGGCACGGGTCGTGCCGCGGGTGATGCCGAGAATCGTCCCGCGGGCGTGCGGGTCCCAGTGCGGCGCACCGAGCCCGGTGAGGGCCGGGACGAACACCACGCCCTCCGACGAGTCGACCGTGCGCGCGATCGCCTCAGTCTCCGCGGCCGAGGCGACGATCTGCAGTCCGTCGCGCAGCCACTGCACCGCCGCACCCGTCACGAAGATCGCGCCCTCCAGCGCGTAGGTGAGCTCGCCGTCCGGGGAGCGCCACGCGGCGGTCGACAGCAGCCCGGCGGCCGAGCGCTCGAGCGCCGAGCCGGTGTTGCTGAGAATGAACGACCCGGTGCCGTAGGTGCACTTGGCGTCGCCCGGGTCGAAGCAGGTCTGACCGAACAGAGCCGACTGCTGGTCGCCGGCGAGACCCGCGATCGGAAGCTCGAGACCGCAGAACGACGCCGGATCGGTGCTCCCTATCTCGCCCCAGTTGGGCACCAGGTGCGGCAGCGCCTCACGCGGTACGCCGAACAGCTGGCAGAGCTCGTCGGACCACCGGCCGGTCGAGAGGTCCATCAGCAGGGTCCGGCTGGCGTTGGAGACATCGGTGACGTGCCAGGTGCCACGTGTCATCCGGGCGACCAGGTAGGAGTCGACGGTGCCGACGGCGTACCGGCCCTGCTCCACCAGCGCCCAGGTGTGCGGCTCGTTCTCCCTCAACCAGGTCAGCTTGGTGCCCGAGAAGTACGGGTCGAGCCGGAGACCGGTCAGCTCGGTGACCCGCGCCTCATGGCCGTCGTCGCGGAGGCGCTGGCAGATGGCGGCGGTACGCCGGTCCTGCCAGACGATCGCCGCACGTGGGGAACCGAGGGTCTCGCGGTCCCACAACAGCACGGTCTCGCGCTGGTTGGTGATGCCGACCGCGCGCAGGTCGCCGGTGTCGTACGCCGCCAGGACGGCGCGGGTGGCCCCCAGCGTCGCCTGCCAGATCTCCTCCGGAGCGTGCTCGACCCAGCCCGGCCGTGGGAAGTGCTGGGAGAACTCCTGGTAGCCGCGGGCAGCGACCCGGCCAGCCGGCGTGACGACGAGCGCGGTCACGCCGGTGGTCCCGGCGTCGATGGCGAGGACGCTCATCCCTCGATGCCCTGGGTGGCCTCCCGGAGCCGGTCCAGGATCTGTTGGTCGATCCACGCGCCGCCGGCGTCGATCCGCATCTCGTAGTTCTCGGTGTCGGCCCAACCGTTGAGGTCGTCGAACCCGAGCGCGTGCAGCCGCCGCTCGATCTCGGCGCCGAGCTCTTCGGTGATCGTCACCTGCTCCGCCTCCGTGGAGGCGGTCAGGTAGAGGTCGTTGAGGTCGAGCAGCCGCGCCAGCTCGGTCACGGGGTCGGGATGGTCGTCGACCCGGAGGTCGACCGCGATGTCGTCACCGCCGGCGTACCCGGCGCCCTCGCGGACGACGAGCAGCGCGGCGGACTGGCGTCCGCGTCGGTCGCCCCCCGCGTCGTCGCCGGCGGCCAGGGCCGCGAGGAGGCGACGGGCCAGGTCCTCATCCGGGTCGCTGGCCTCATAGGCGTCCTGCATCGCGGCGACCACGAAGTCACCGGCCAGGATGTTGCCCTGGATGGCGTAGCCGGTGTTGTCGGGCCCGGTGACGCTGCCGGCCCAGTCGAGGCAGGCGTGTCCGGTGTGGCTCGCCGCGCCGCCGTCCACGTCCACGATGCCGACCTGCCGCTCGTCGCGCCCGTCGTCCTCCTCGAGCAGGCGCTGCAGGGCCACCGGGGCGGTGGCGCCCTCGTCGAGGTGGGCAAGCGCCAGCCCCTTGTAAGCGACGTTGGCGTCGGCCTGGGTGGCTACCGCGCCGACACCGGCAACGGCAGCCGGGACGACAGCTCCCACCGCGAGGAACTTGGAGGCGACGGCGACGCCCCATGACTCACCGTCGGCGGACCGGGCCACGATGGAGAACGTCATGGCGGCAGCCTAGGGGGGCTGGAGCTCGTGGGGCCGCCCGCGCCCTTGGGGGAACAGTGGCCCGCTGGTGATAACGGCTTGCCCTCAACCCGGCTCGAAGTTGGAGGATGACGGAGTGCTGACCCGACTGGGCTTTCCGGACGTCGGTCCCCATCGGCGGTTCGTGTCCGCACTGGCGATCGACGCGCTGGGCAGCGGCATCTGGATGCCTCTGTCGATGCTGTACTTCCTGAACCAGACCTCGCTCTCACTCGTCGAGCTCGGCCTGGCGATGACCGTCGCCAACACGGTCGTGATCCCCGTGGTCCCAGTGATCGGCTCTCTGGTGGACCGGGTCGGTCCTCGGGCGGTGATGCAGGTCGGGAACGCCGGTGCCGCCGCGGCGTTCATGCTGTATCCGCTCGCGCACTCACTGGTCGGGGTGACGGTCCTGGTGTTCTTCGCCACCGCGACGCGGCAGGCGTTCTGGGGAGCGCTCGGACCGATGGTCACTCAGATCACCCGGCCGGGGGAGCGGGAGCTGTGGTTCGGCTTCCTGCAGGCCATGCGGAACGCGGGGTACGGCGTCGGCGGGATCCTCGCCGCCGTGGCGCTGACGATCGGGTCCGGAGCGGCGTACCAGTCGGTCGTGCTCGGCAACGCCGCGTCGTACGTCGTGGCGCTCGTGCTCATGCTCGGCGTGGCCGGCGGCGGGCCCGCGGCCGGTGGCGACCCGGACGGCGCTCGCGGGTGGTGGGTGGCATTCACCGACCGCGGTTACCGGACGCTGATCGTGGTGATCTTCTGCTACGCGATGACCACGATGACTCTCAACGTCGCGATGCCGGTCTACTTCATCGAGCTGCTCGGGCTTCCCGGCTGGGTGCCCGGCACGGTGTTCGTGATCAACACCGTGATGATCGGCGTAGGTCAGGGGCTCGTGGTGCGGCGAATGACCGGTTCCGCTCGGCGCCGGGTGCTGCAGGCCGCCGTGGTCTTCACCGCCGTCTCGTTCGCGATGCTGTACGCCGCAGACGCGGTCTCGGTGACGGCCGGTGTCGTCGTGGTGCTGGCGGCGGCAGTCGTCTACACGGTCGGAGAGATGACCGCCGGGCCGGTCGTCGCCGCGCTGGCGGCCGAGACGCCGCCGCCCGGCCAGCGCGGCCGCTACATGGCGGCGACCCAGCTCGCGTGGAGCGCCTCGGCGGCGGTCACGCCCTTGTTGTACTCCACCCTGCTGGATCGTGGGTCGCTCGCGGCTTGGGGGGGAGCGGGGTTGATCTGCCTGGTGTGGGCGGGGCTGGTCGAGGTCCTGGCCCGACGTGTGCCGCACGTGACCCGCCCGGTGACCAATGCCGCCGAGCCCGCGGCGGGCGGCGCCGGCGACATCGGCTCCACGGCGGAGGCACCGACATCGTCGTAGCGCGATGCCACTTCTCCGCAGCCCCATACCGGGGCCTCGATGCGGCGCACCGGAGCAGGGGCGGTTGACGCCGGCAGCCGGCCGGGGCCTAGGCTGACGGCTGCCTGGTAACGGTCCAACGCGGGAAGTCAGAGGACCTGGGATGCGCATCGGAGTGCTCACCGGCGGCGGCGACTGTCCCGGCCTCAACGCGGTGATCCGGGCTGTGGTGCGCAAGGGCGTAGGCGTGCACGGGTTCGAGTTCGTCGGATATCGCGACGGCTGGAAGGGCCCGCTCCAGGGGCAGACCATGGACCTCGGCATCCCGCAAGTGCGCGGCATCCTCCCGCGTGGAGGGACGATCCTCGGCTCGAGCAGGACCAACCCGTTCACGATCGAGAGCGGTGTCGAGCAGATCAAGGACAACCTCGGCCTCGACGGCGTCGACGCGCTCGTGGCCATCGGTGGCGAGGACACCCTGGGGGTCGCGACGAAGCTCGCGGACCTCGGCGTGAACGTCGTCGGCGTACCGAAGACCATCGACAACGACCTCTCGGGCACCGACTTCACCTTCGGGTTCGACACCGCCGTCAACATCGCCATGGAGGCGATCGACCGGCTGCACACGACCGCCGAGTCGCACCATCGAGCGCTCGTGGTCGAGCTCATGGGGCGACATGCCGGGTGGATCGCTCTCCACGCCGGCATCGCCGGCGGCGCCAACGTCGTCCTGATCCCCGAGGTGCCGTTCGACATCGAGGAGGTCTGCGACCTCGTGCGCACTCGGTTCGAGACGAAGTACTCGCCGATCATCGTCGTCGCCGAGGGCGCCGTGCCGCGCGAAAGTGCGGACATGACCGTCGCCTCCGGAGACAAGGACTCGTTCGGTCACGTCCGCCTCGGGGGGATCGGTGACCGCATCGCCGCCGAGATCGAGGAGCGCACGGGTGCGGAGGCGCGGGCCGTCGTCCTGGGACATGTGCAGCGGGGCGGAACCCCGACGGCGTTCGACCGCTGGCTCGCGACGCGGTTCGGCCTGCACGCGATCGACGCCGTCGCCGAGAAGGACTTCGGGAAGATGGTCGCCCTCCGCGGCACGGACATCGTCCGGGTGCCCCTGATCGAGGGCACCGGCGAGCTCAAGCTGGTCACCGCCGCCCAGTACGCCGAGGCTCAGGTCTTCTTCGGCTAAGCCGCCAGCCTGACGTGGATTCGCGGGTGGCGATGCGATAGTTCTGGCATGCGGCTCGGTCTCTCGGATGCATACGACGGCCGGTTCCGCTGGGTGTCCTTCGTCTCGGTGGCATCCATCCTCGGCTGGGCGGTTCCCGGGCTGCTGATGCTGGGCAAGGGCTTCGCCGTCCAGGACGAGGGCACCTATGTTCTGGCCTATCGCTTCTGGAGCTCGAACCCGTACTTCGTCGCGGGCGCGCAGTACTTCTACGGGCCTCTGTTCGAGGCTGTAGGAGAAAGCATCCCCCTCCTCCGGCTGCTACGGCTGGTGATGGTGATCGGCGTCAACGCCTGGTTCGCGAGGTGCTTCCTGGCGTGGTTGGACCACGAGCGCCCGGGCCTTCGGCCCGGGTCGCGCACAGGCGCGCTCCTGCTCCTCACCGCGAGCGGCGGCATGTCGTACCTGTGGGCGCCGTTGACGCCCGGGTACTACGACCTCACCGCCGACTGTTGCCTGGTCCTGGTGTCGTTGTTGCTTCTGGCCTTGGCTGGATCGCCTAAGCCGGTGGCATGGATCCCATGGGCCACCGGAGTGGTCGGTGTGGTC
>Ga0126310_10000723_pt1 | contig 11862 bp, 10 predicted proteins | sample Plot60_FD_92540 | JGI IMG/M metagenome (GOLD analysis project Ga0126310, IMG submission 92540) | Serpentine soil microbial communities from UC McLaughlin Reserve, CA, USA - Plot60 | ecosystem: Environmental > Terrestrial > Soil > Grasslands | place: USA: UC McLaughlin Reserve, Lake County... | reverse complement strand
TCCATCCGCATTCAGAGCAGGCTCGCCAGACGTTGGACGCCCTCCTCGATCTGGTCCGGCGTCACGGCACAGAAAGGCAGGCGAACGAACCTGTCGCCGTCCGACTCTTCTCCTTCGTCCGGATCTGCGAAGAAGGCTGCGCCGGGCGTGAGCACGAGCCCGATGTCTTTGGCCCGTCCCACGAGGTCCTGCGCGTTCGCATCTTCTGGGAGCATCACGCTCACGAAGAACCCGCCCGAGGGGATAAACGCCTGAGCACCGGGCAGTTCGCGGCTCACGGCGCCGGCCATCGCCTTCCAGCGGGGCGTGTAAAGGTCCTTCAGCCGATCTACGTTCGGCCCGAGGAGCCCGCGCCGCAGGTACTCGGCGACCGCGGCCTGAGTGGGGAGCACGGGCGAGAGGTACGTGTCCTCGCCGAGCGCCGTGACCTCCTTTATGAGGTCTTCGGGAGAGATCATGAACCCCACCCTCATCCCTGGACTCAAGAGCTTGCTGAAAGAGCTCATCGTGATGACGTTGGAGGGGTCGATCTCACGCAGCAAAGGAAGGTCCTCGCCCTCGTAGCGAAGCTTGCGATAAGGGATGTCTTCGATCACCCGGAAGCCGTACTCGCCTGCGAGCTCGAGGACCCTTCGCCGCTTCTCTAAAGAGAGCGTCGCCCCTGCCGGGTTCTGGAAGTCGGGCACCAGATACAGGAACGCGGGGACCTCGCGCTCTAGCGCCGTCTCCAGCCGCTCGATGCTAATGCCGTCCTCTTCCAGCGGGATCCCCACGGTGCGCGCCCCCCGGCGCCTGAAGGTCTTGATCGCCCGGTCGTAGCTCGGCTGCTCGGTGAAAACGGCCGCGCCGGGCCGGATCAAATAGGACGACACAAGGTCCTGCAGCTGCAACGAGCCGTTGCCGACCAGGACCTCCCCCGGCGAGACCCCGTATTCGCCGGCCAGCTCCTCGCGCAGGGGCGCGTAGCCAGGCTGCTGGCCATACTGCAACACGACCGCGGGATTCTCCCTGAGCGCCGCGTCGAAGCACGCCACCAGTTCTTCGGTCGGGAACGCTTCCGGCGGCGGGACGCCGCGCGTTAAGACTATCTTGTCGCTCGTCGTCACTCGGCCAACCTCTCGTTCTCTGTCTTCGGGGAAGCCCAATCCTATCTCTTATCCCGTAACGGGCGCAACCGCCGTTGCACATTCCTTCTTGTGCGCCCGGTCCGCTCGCAATTTCTAGGGCAGGCTCACCAGCTGCTCCAGTGATCGTTCTTCTGGATCAACACCATAAGACGCGCTTTCCTCGGCCACCAACCCCGGTGCCTCAGCCCGCGATTCGGACGAGACCTTCGCCAGGCCGTCTTTGCACAGGCTCTCCACCGCCGCGTGTAGCCAGTGAGGATCCCGCTCGTCGAAGTCACGCTTGACCAGCCGGCCGAGCTCGCGGAGCGCGAGGCTCTCCCTACCTTCGTGCGTAACCTCGCGCAGTTCGGCCAGCACCCTCCCCCGGTAGTAGCGGTTCGAGTCTTCGTAGCGGTAGGCGAGGCTCTTCCTCTCTGGCTGTGGCCAACCAGATGAGGTCGCCTCTATCCGGGCGCGGCACCCTTCGCGCAGCGGGCATTCGTCGCAGCGGGGGCTGCGCGCGGTGCACAGCAGGGCACCTGTCTCCATGAGCGCCTGGTTCCACCTCCCGAATCTGCTCTTGCCCTAAACTTCCGATCGTCGCTGACGGCTCGTTCTTCGCGCTCACCCCGGAAGTTTACGCAAGAAAACGTCACCAACCAAGAGTAGCTTCTAACAACGCTTACCCAGGCCCGATCCGGAGGAGCGTCCGTCGAAGGTGGTGAGGGAGCCGGAGCGCGTCATCCGCCAGTGGCAGCTCCTCATCCCCAACTTCCGGAGGCCGAACGGCAATGAGGGGCCGGTAAAGACCGGGTGGGCCTTCGACCCGGCTTCGTCAGCGGGCGAAGCTCGTCCACATCTTACGAACGCCTACACGGACGTCTAACGCCCCCTCGCTGTAACGCAGCGTTATGATTGCGTCATGGCACCAAAAATGCGCACCACGTACAAGGAACTCGACCTGGTTTCTATCCCCGAGGACATCCCGGAGCTCGGCATCGAGGCGGGGGCGCGGGGAACCATAGTCACTGTCTACGACGATGGCCGGATGCTCGACGTCGAAGTCAGTCGCGAGGACGGCGCAACAATCGGGTTCGTGGACCTCAGGGTTGCAGGGGATGGCTCCCTGAGCCTGATCGCGTTCACGCCATTCGACTCTCCGTAACAGCGAGCGGCAATCCGTCGAGTTCCAATCCTCGTCCAGTCCTACGACCGGTCACAGGCAATGAGCTATACTGCCGTTCAACTCCCTTCGGGCGGCCGGTGCGTCTCAACATCATGTTTACTCAGAGCGAGTCCAAAACCATCGTTTGCAACATCAGAGCACTGTCACAGGAGGACCACAGAGATGCATATTCATCCTGTATCTACCGACGAGCTCGACCTTTTCGTCGAGGCCGCGGGCGCCCCCGACCACCGTAGAGAAGTCGAGGAGTACCTGAAGAGCATGTTCGCCGCCGGCTCGATGCGTCCAGAGTGGTGCTTTGTCGCCGAAGAAGCAGGAAGGGGCGCCCTCGGACGGGTGGCCTTCTGGACGCTGCCGGGCATGGATGAGCCCTTCGCTCTCGTGCTGCTCGATGTACCGTGGGACGGCGACTATATGGACGTGGGCACGCGCTTGCTCGAAACCGTACTCGAGGACGCGCGTGCTCTGGGCGCCGAGGAGATCGAGCACGTCGTGGATGATCCGCCGATGCGACCCCAGTTCCAGGACCACCGGGAGAAGAGGGTCGAGCTGCTGGAGAGCATCGGGTTCGCCTTCCGTCGAGAGACCGGGCGTTTCGAGTGGCGCGGAGGGGAGCCTCCCACCGCGTCCGCGCGATTGTCTTTCCGCGCACCAGGGGAGGTCGGAGACGAAGCGTTCGTCGAGGCGATGATGGAGGTCTCCGAGGGAACGCTCGACCGTGAGATCCGGGGCGAGCGCGAGAGGCTCGGGGCAGGGCGGGCGGCGCGCGAGTTCTTCGAGGATGCGCGAAGGGTGAAGCACGATCCCGCATGGTGGCGGCTTGCTTATGCACCGGATGGGGAACTCGTTGGCCTCGTGATGCCGGCGGAGCCGCCCGGCTTCTTGACCATCTTCTACGTCGGCGTCGTGCCCCAGATGAGAGGACACGGGTACGTCGACGACCTGCTCGCCACCGGCACCCGCACGCTACTCGAGGCCCGAAAAAAAGACGAGAAGCCCTTGCGGGCGGACACCGATGTGGCCAACGAGCCGATGGCCGCCGCCTTCGAGCGGGCGGGATGGGCGAGGTTCGCAGGAAGGCGAGAGTACGTCATGGAGCTTACTTCGGACCGGGCCTAGAACGCGATCCGCGGCCAGGAGGAGCCAAGAGCAATCCTGAGGTCTGTAGCCGCGGTTCGAAGGTGGGCGGTTCGCGAACCCAAAAGGGCGCTTCGCGAAGCGTCCCTACAGGCAAACGGCTCTATGAGACCTGCTCCATCTCCGGCTCTGGTGTGCCTTCAGCGGTGGGGGATTTGTAGGTGAGGCATTTGGGTCCGAGGAGCTGCTTGAGCTCGGCGTGCAATTCGGAAGAATCCGTGATGCCTCCGATCTTCTCCAGCATCCCGTCGCCGGATGCGAGGAAGATCGGGCTCTCCCCCGAGTACCGCCCGAGCAACGCGAATGCTTCCCTGGCCATCTTACGTGAGAGGCCCAAGAAAGCGCCGGCGTCGAGGTAAACGGGGTCTGCCCCGGGCTCGAGGTTTAGCTCCTCCATCTCCAGCGCCACGATGCGCGGGATGCCTTCTTTCATCTCGACTTTGCCTTTCACCTTGAGGACCGCATCCTCGCGCACGCACCCCGCGCACCTGGCATAGACCCTGGGGAAGACCATAACCTCGGCGAGTCCTCGTGTGTCGTCGAGCTGGAGCATGGCCATCATGTCGCCCTTGCGCGTGGTGTTGGTCCGGACAGAGGTCGCTAGCCCCCCGACCCAAACTATAGCCCCGTCCCTGTAACCTTCGAGATCCGAGACCGTTGCGTCCGTGTGCTTGCCCAGCTTGTGCAAGACGGGACGCAGCGGGTGATCCGAGACATAGAGACCCAGGGTCTCCTTCTCCCACTCCAGGTCCCTGCGGTTGTCCTCCTCTACATCGGGGAACTCGGGCTTGGGCGGCGCTAGCTCTGAGGCATCGAACATCGAGAACTGGTCCTCGTGCGCACCTTTGAGGCCCCTGGTAGACCGTTCGACTGCCTTCGCGTGGACCTCGACCATGGCGGCCCGCGAGGGGCCGACGTTGTCGAAGGCGCCGCACTTAATGAGCGACTCGATCGTACGCTTGTTGTAGGTCTTCGGGTCGACGCGCTCGCAGAAATCGAAGATGTCCTGGAAGGGACCGTCCTCCCTCGCGGCGATGATCGAATCTACGCAGGAGTCCCCGACGTTCTTGACGGCAGAGAGCCCGAAACGGATGGTCTGCCCGACCACCGTAAAGCGGCGCCCGCTCTCGTTCACGTCGGGCGGGAGAACCTGTATCTTCATCGCCCTTGCCTCCGCGACGTACTGTGGCACCCTATCTTTGGTGTTCATGACGCTGCTCATGAGCGCGGCCATGTACGCCTCGGGATAATGGGCCTTGAGGTAGGCGGTCTGGAAGGCGAGGAACGAGTAGCACGCGCTGTGGCTCTTGTTGAAGGAGTACCCTCCGGCCTTCTCCATCCAGTTCCATAGCTCTTCGGCGCCCTCCGCGGAGACGCCGCTCGCCGCGCAACCGGCCATGAACTTGTCCTTGAGCGTGGCGAGCATCGCCGCGTTCTTCTTGCCTATGGCCTTTCGCAGCGTGTCGGCCTGGCCGGGAGTAAATCCTCCCAGGGTCTTGGAGATCTCCATCAGTTGCTCCTGGTAGGCCGCCACGCCGTATGTGGGCTCCAGGATGGGCTTTAGTCGCGTGTCCAGGTACTTGACGCTCTCGGGGTCGTGCTTGCCGCGCTTGAAGTTTGGGATGTAGTCCATCGGACCGGGCCTGTAGAGGGCGTTCAGCGCCACAAGGTCGTCGAAGCGGTCCGGCCCGACCTCCTGGAGCATCCGCTGCATCCCGCTCGACTCGAACTGGAAGACCCCGAAGGTGTCCCCCCTGGCGAAGAGTTTCAACGTCTTCTCGTCGTCCAGGGGGATGGAGCGGATGTCGGGCTCCTCGCCACCGCCCCGGCGGATGGTCTTTAGGGTCTCTTCGATCACATCGAGGTTACGCAGACCCAGGAAGTCGACCTTGAGCAGCCCTAGCGCCTCCACGTCGGACATGGGATGCTGGACCATGACGGATCCCTCGTCCCTGGCGACGCGCTGCAGCGGCACTATGTCGGTCAACGGCTCCTCGGAGATGACGACGCCGGCGGCGTGGGTCCCCGCGTGGCGGGCGAACCCCTCTATCTCGAAGGCTGTGTCGAGGACCTGCTTTGCGGCTTCATCCTGCTCCACGAACTGCACGATCTCGCGCGCCGGACCAGGGTGTTTCTCTCCTGCGACGTATGAGCCCTTCTCGGGGCGAAGCACGTCCTTCAGGGTGGTACCGACGGGCTTATCGGGGATGAACTTGGCGAGCTTGTCCGTATCCGAGTAGGGATACTGGTAGATCCTTCCGGAGTCCCTTATGGCGGCCTTCGCGCCGATGGTCCCGAACGTGATGATCTGGGCGACGTGCTCGTGGCCGCCGTACTTGTCCGTGACGTAGCGCATCACCTCGGACCGCCCCGAGACCGAGAAGTCTATGTCCACATCGGGCATGTTGACGCGGTCGGGGTTCAAGAAGCGCTCGAAGAGCAGGGAGTATTCGAGGGGATCTAAGTCCGTGATCTCCAGCGCGTAAGCGACGATGGAGCCGGCCGCGGATCCCCGGCCCGGTCCCACCGCGATCTTCCTGTCCTTGGCGTACTTGACGAAGTCCCAGACGATCAGGAAGTAGTCGGCGAAGCCCATCTTCCCTATGGTCTCCAGCTCGAACTCCAACCTGCCGAGCACCTCCTGGCTCTTCGCCAGCTCGCCGTAACGCTTCACCAGACCCCGCTCGCACTGCTCACGGAGGTACTCATCGGCGGTGTACCCTTCAGGCTTCGGGAAGTTCGGCAAGCGCGTCTTGCCAAGTTCGATCCCGACGTCTTCGACGCTCTCGACGACCTTGATCGTGTTCTCGAGCGCCTCCGGATGGTCGGGGAAGATCCTTGCCATCTCATCTACGGTCTTGACGTAAAACTCTTCGCCAGAGAACTTCATCCGATTGGGGTCGTTGTAGAACTTGCCCGTCCCGATGCACAGCAGCACGTCGTGCATCCTGGCGTCGTTCCTCGTGGTGTAGTGCGAGTCGTTGGCGGCGACGAGCGGTATGCCCGTCTCTTCGTGGAGCCTGATCAAACCTTCGTTGACGCGCCGCTGCCGCTCGATACCATGGTCCTGCATCTCCAGATACACGTCGTCGAAGATCTCCGCATACTCGAGCAGAAGCTTTCGCGCTTCGTCGGGACGCCCCTCCAGTATCCTGGTGGGCACCTCCGCCGAGAGGCAGCCCGAGAGGCAGATGATCCCACGCCCGTACTTCCTGAGTATCTCCATGTCGACCCGCGGCTTGTAGTAGAAGCCCTCCAGAAACCCGCAGGTCGAGAGCTTCATGAGGTTCCTGTATCCCTCGGCGGTCCTGGCAATAAGTGTAAGGTGATAGTAAGGGGCACGGCTCCGGTCGTTGCGGTCGGCCGTGACGTAGACTTCACAGCCCATCAAGGGCTTTATGCCTGCGTCTTTGGCCTCTTTGTAGAACTTGACCGCGCCGTACATCACGCCGTGGTCGGTCAACGCGAGCCCCGGCATCCCCTGGTCTCTGGCAAAGGAGATAAGGTCCCCGATCCGGCTCGCCCCGTCGAGCATCGAATACTCAGAATGACAGTGCAAGTGCGCGAAAGCGCCGCCCGACCTAACCGCCAACCTGCCTCCCTTTCTCCCGGGTTTCGGCGACGCCCTCAAGAAGAGCGCCGCCGGTCGCCTTGTTCTCCCCGTCGATACCCGACGCGGGCTACTATACGGTACGGAACTACGGGTTGTCCAGGCCACCTCGACCACAAGTTGAGGCATGTTTTGCAGGACTTTTCATGTAGGTTTCAGGTATCAGGCTTCAGGTATCAGGTTAGGGAGCTCGCGGCGCGAGGGCCGCTGGCGGGCATCTTTGTCAGGTATTGCGGAGCTGTTTTGGGTGGGTTGGCCGGCGGGTCTGGGTCAGGTGTAAAGGGGATTACCTGAAGCCTTACTCTTCGTCGTCCTTCCACAAAAACCAGTTAAGGGCGATCTGTGCGCTGAGGACGGCGAAGAGTAGCGCGAAGAGGCCGTGGCTGAAGTCGTGGCGCCAGGCGGTGTAGACGACGAGGGCGCAGGAGACGGCCAGGGCGGAGACGACGAAGAGGAGGGTGACTCCGAGGACAAGCGCGCGGAGGGCCCTCCTTACGATCCCTTCCTGGCGGCTTTGCGGTAGGCCGGCGCCCCGCGCCACGGGTTCAGTCCTTTTTCCCCGAGCTGGTCGAGGAGCCTGCCGGCTTCTCTTTGCTCTTCTTGTCTTCCCCTGCGCCCTTGTCCCCGTTGGTGTTCTTGGGGCTATCCTTCTGTGCGGCCTCTTTCGAGGCCTGCTTGCTGTAGTCTGTGGAGTAGAAGCCCGAGCCCTTGAACGAGATACCGACGGGATGGAGGACTTTCCTGACAGGGGCGCCGCACTCGACGCAGGACGTAAGGGGGTCTTCTGAGAGCTTCTGCATCACGTCGAAGACGTGCCCGTTCTCACACTTGTATTCGTAGATCGGCATCCAGCCTCCATTTTGAGTGCTCTTGGATCCAGATTATACAGGCTGGATAGACTCATGGTCCCCTTCGACCCGGTGGTTATCGAGGACGCTGGCCAGGGTCGAGTTCCCCCGAGTCGAAGTCCCGCTTCATGTGCTCGTGGGCGGCCTCGACGAGCCTGGGATCCGCGCAAATCTCCTCTATCTCCAGGGGCGAGGCGTTGCGCCTCACATACTCCTCCTGCACCACGTCGCCCAGGTGCGCCCCTTCTCCCAGGCGGTGAATGATGTACTCGACGATCCTCTCCTCCCGCGCGGAAGGCTGATTGCGGCCAAACAACCTGTCCCAGAAGGATCTATTCTCGCTCTCAGGCATGCCCCTCTTTTCACCGTGGATATCGTCCAGCACCGAAGTTTAGCGAGTTGCACGGTTCCCGTACAGTGGCAGTGTTCGAACCCCTGCGAGCGTTTTCTGTCGTGCGAGAACCCGCAGTAGCGACAGCTGATACCAAGTCCGGGTGAATGCCAACGGTACGAAGGAAACGGCCATCGTGCGCAGGCCTCCTTCTCGTAGTGGATTCCCGCTTTCACGGGAATGACGTATTGGTTAGTGTTCGAACGGACCCGGTATGACAAGGTGAGAATCGAGGGCACGTCCCGCGTGGAGGCAGCCCTGACCCGTATCTCCGTCATGCCTGCGGCAGCGAGACTCTACGCCCGCGCGCGGGCGCCGACGAGCGACTCGGCGATCTGGACGGCGTTCGTCGCCGCGCCCTTGAGCAGGTTATCGGCGACGCACCAGTACTGGACGACGTTTCCCTCCACGCGCACCCGCCCGACGTAGGTCCCCTCTTCCCCGGCGGTCTCCAGAGGCGTCGGAAAATCGTCCGAGACCTCGACGCCGGGCGCCACCCCTAGCGCTTCGAGCACCTCGGGGAGCCCCGCGTCGCGCTCCGTCTCGACGTAGACGCTCTCGGCGTGGCCGGTGTGGACCGGGATCCTGACGGCGGTCGCAAAGACCGGAAGATCGGGTAGAGAGAGGATCTTACGCGTCTCCTCCCGCATCTTGGTCTCCTCGGTCGTGTAGCCGTCGTCGCCGACGCCCCCGATCGCTGGTATGGCGTTGCCCACGATCGGCCTGGGGAACGCATCCTCCCGTCCGTTCTCCAGCGCCTCGACGCCGCTGCGCCCCGCGCCCGAGACCGCCTGATATGTGGAGACGACGACCTTCTTCAGGCCGAACTCGCGCGCGAGCGGCGCCAGCGTGACGACCATCTGAATGGTGGAGCAGTTGGCGTTGGCGATGAGACCTTCGTGACCCTCGAGGGCACCCACATTCACCTCGGGGACGACGAGGGGCACCTTAGGGTCGAGTCTGAAGTCGCTGCCGTTGTCGATGACGACGGCGCCGCGCGAGATCGCCTCATCGGCGAGCTGGACAGCGGCCCCCTTCTCGCCTTCCGTACCGGCGAAGAAGGCGATATCCACGCCTTCGAAAGCCTCCGGCTCGGCCACCCCAACCTCGAACCTCTCCCCCGCGAGCACCGCGGTCCGTGCACTCCTGGCCAGAATCCGCAGCTCTCTCAGCGGAAAGTCCCTGCGCCTCAGCTCCGCGACCAACCTGTCCCCCACGAGCCCCGCCCCGACGACAGCTACCGTATACCCATCGCTCATAAGATCCTCCACAAAAACTAACTGAAACCTGAAGCCTGACACCTACAAAGCCTTATGCGCGATGTCCAGCAGGTCCCAGACCACGCCGCTCGCCGTGCGTTCTGGGCCGGCGCCTGGCCCGCGCACGGTGAGGGTAACATCCGAGTAGCGGCGCGTGCGGAAGTCGAAGACGTTCTCGGGGCCGCTTATAGGTCCGAAAGGACTCTCCACGGGCGTGTCCTGCAGCCCGACGGTGACAGGCCCCTCCTTCGGGATACAGGCCAGGTAGCGGAGCATGTGGTGTTCCTCGACGGCCAGGAGACGCGCCACGAACGCCTCGTCGTGCTCGGGGAGACGCTCCATGAATTCATCCAGCGGGACGTCTACGAGTCCTCGTGGAACCAACGACTCGTAGGGGATCTCCTCGGGTTCGATCTCCCTTCCCATCATGCGCGCCAGGATGATGGCTTTGCGGGCCACGTCGAGGCCTGAGAGGTCGTCGCGGGGGTCAGGCTCGGCGTAGTGGAGATCTACAGCCTCCCTCACCGCCTCGGAGAAGGACCGGCCGCCCTCGACCGCGCTCATGACGAAGCCTAGAGTGCCGCTAGGGCTGGCCTGTATCTCCAGTATTTCATCCCCTGTTTCGAGCAGGCCGCCTATGGTCGAGATTATGGGCATACCGGCCCCGACCGTGGCCTCGTGCCAGAGACGGTCCGGAATCATGCGCCTGAGCTGGCGGTACTGGGCCGTGCTGCCCGACAGCGGTCCCTTGTTGGAGAGAACGAGGTAGGCGCCGCCCCTTATGCCGAGCAGGTCGAGGTCGAAGGTGCCCCCGTGTACGGCCACGTCGACGACTACCCGCGTGAAGCCTGGCTCGGGCTCCGAGCCGAGCACGCCTTCGAGCGGTTCGACGCCTAGCTCGGAGAGCCTGCCACCTTCTTCCTTGAGGCGTATCGCTTGCGGTAGCGACTCCTCGCCGATCAGCGCGCCGGATGTATCCGAGACGGCGCGGTACCTCATCTCGATACCGTGGCGTTCGAGCCAGCGTTTGCGCTCTTCGAGGATTATCTGGGCGACGGCCCGCCCGACGTGTCCCAGGCCGAGCTGGACTATCTCGAGCCGCCTCACGCCACCTCTTCGCTGGCGAAGTCTCCTGCGGGTGGGATCAGGCCCGCGTGCAGCGCCCGCAGCGCCTCGAGGCCTACCTCGGCGGAGACGACGAAGACGAGCCCGGCGGCCGCGATGCCGAAGTGTTGCACGGGGATGCCAGCCTCACGCAGGCAACGCCGGCCACGTTTCAGATCCTCTTCCTCCGGCGAGCCGATGCAGACGACCATAGCGGCCCTTCCCTCGCGCCCGTCCGTGCAGGGGATCTCCATGGCGACGTTCTGCCTGAGCGCCACGCAGCGGACACCGGCCCCGGGATCGAAACCCGTAACGTGTGTGCCGGCGCCCTCCGGCGCGAACGTGTTGCGCACGTAGACCTCGATGCCTGCGTCGGAGGCAGGCTCCATCGTCCTCGGATGCAGGACCTTCGCGCCGAGGCCGGCGAAGATACCCGCCTCCCTGTAAGAGAGACGGGGCATCAGGGAAGCGTCGGGGACCAGACGCGGGTCGGCGTCCAGAACACCGTCCACGTCGGACATGATCCAGACCTCACCAGAGTCGAGTGCCCTCCCCAGTACGGTCGCCGAGAGGTCGGAGCCACCCCTACCCAGCGTCGTGGGCAGTCCCCCGGGCGAGCGACCCACGTAGCCGGGCACGACCGCGACAAGCCCTCCATCGAGCAGAGGCGAGACGTAGCGCTCCGAGCGCTCGCGGGTGGCCGCGGGGTCCACCTCGGCCTCCCCGAAGCGTCCGTCAGTGGCTATGGGGTCGGCTGCGACGACCCCTGCGGGTACGCCCTGGGTGCTGATCGCGCCGGCCAAAATCTGTGCGGACAGGCGCTCTCCGTAGACTGCGATCTCATCCCGGCGCGCCTTTACGTTCTCGTAAGGAGCACCGATGACCTCTTCGAGCTCGCAGAGCAGGTCGACCACTCGCCCTTCGACCCCGGGCAGATGCTCGGCCCCCACGGCCTCGCGGGCGGCGTGGAGGTGCCGTTCGGCCAGCATGCGGCGGAGCTCCGCTACGGAGGCTTCGTGCGTCTCGTCCTCGAGGGCCCGCTTTACCCAACTCGAACTCTTCCTGGCGTAGCCGAGCAGGGTGTCGGTCGTGCCGCTCATCGCAGAGACGACCACGGCCACGGGGTTATCCCTGGCGGCTTCCGCGGCGATGCGGGCGGCGCGGACGAACTGCGCGCCGCCTCCTACCGAGGTGCCCCCGAACTTGATGACCAGAGGTCTC
>Ga0126310_10000722_pt1 | contig 11866 bp, 8 predicted proteins | sample Plot60_FD_92540 | JGI IMG/M metagenome (GOLD analysis project Ga0126310, IMG submission 92540) | Serpentine soil microbial communities from UC McLaughlin Reserve, CA, USA - Plot60 | ecosystem: Environmental > Terrestrial > Soil > Grasslands | place: USA: UC McLaughlin Reserve, Lake County... | reverse complement strand
AGTTCGAGGATGCGGCGGGCGCCCCCGTACCCGTATAGTCCGGCCTCGAGGAAGTCATGCGGCGAGCGGCACAGGTGTCCACGGGCGACCAGAGGAAGGTGGAGGCCCGGGCTGGAGATCACCACGTCTGGCCTGCTCTCATCGATCCGCTTCGTCTGCCCCCTGTAGTCCGGCGAGACGACGACGTCGACGTCAGGGCCGAGGGCCTGCAGCTCGGCGGACAGAAAGCGGCGGTCCAGCCGCGGCGCCCCGACCTCGAGCACCACGGCCCCCGCGTCGGCGAGGAAGCGCGCGAGCGGGATCTCGAACCCCGTGTCGCCGGTGAAGAAGATCCTCTTCCCCCTTATGCGGTTCCTCAAGACCCCCAGGTTCTCCCAGGCGGATCTGGCCCGCACGACCTCGCTGGTTCGCGTTCCGGCTTCCTCTGAGACATCCTGGACGAAGCGGGCCGTGCCGTCGACCCCGATGGGCATTAGTGTCTTGACTACCTTTGCCCCGCGTCTCTCGGCGGCCGCTGCCGCTGAGGTCAGGTTCGGGTCCATCACGGCAACCACCGTGCCCTCCCCAATGGGTGGAAGCTCCCCTATCCCGGACCCCGGTACAGCCCCTGCTACCTCCACCCCGGCCCTAAGGAGTTCCGCGGCGAGGCCTTGCGCGGCCCCTGGGGTGAGGGTGCCGCCTAACAGCACCACGGGGCGGCTATCATTCGAATCCGGCGCTCCGGTGCCTCGTCCCAGCAGGCTGCCGAAGAGTCCCCCGCGCTTCGCCGGAGAGGTGGTCTCCACGAGGTCAGAGGTCTTCCGCTTCGGGCAGAGCTTCACGAGGGCGGCTAGGACACAGTCCTCGAGATCGGTGGAGAGGATGCCGGGGACTTCGTGTGGAGCGTCGGGATTCACAACCTCGGCCGGCAGGTCGAGCTTTCGGGCTACGAGCCTGGCCTCGAACTCGGCATCGACCCCGAGCGATTCTGCCGTTCGCCCCGCCACGAGCAGCACGAGCTCTGTGCCGCGGAGCCCGGCGGCACTCTCCACGATGCGGGAGGCCAGAAGTCCCTGCTGCGGTGGGTCGTCGGGGTCGATGACCGCGAAGATCACGCGCGGGTTGCGCCGGGGGGCGGGAAGGTTCGGGGAGGGCGCGGCCGGCAGGCACTGGACGAGGTGCGCTTCGGCCTGCGTACCGACGACGACGAGGAAGACATCAGAGAGCCTCTCAGCCAGGCCATTTACGGCATGCAAAGGAGTGAGAACGTCTGGTATCCCCGACTCGTTGAGGATCGTCACTCTACGTTCCTATCTAGCGGAGGTCGATGCCCGACCCGCTCCACCTCGTCCCCACAGGAAGTACTAGTTTAAGGCGTTGAGGGTGTCCAGCGCTAGTGCCATCATGTTATCCACGGCATTACGCAGTTGCTCGTCGCTGATCCTGACTATCTCGGCGCCGATGGTGTCGGAGACGGTCAGCAGGCATCCCGCCCTTACGCCATGCATCGCGGCTATGGTGAAGATCGCCGCAGCCTCCATCTCGACGGCGAGAACTCCGAGGTCGCCCCAAAATCTCGCCGGGTCCTCGGTAGGGTCGTAGAAGAGGTCCGAGGTGACTATCTGGCCGACGAACGCCCTTCGCCCCGCCCTCTCTGCCGCGTGGTGGGCGGCGTGGACGACGTCGAAGTGGGCGGCCGGCGCGTAAGGGACGCCGCGGGTGATCGAGGAGACCGTCCCGTCCTGCGGGGCCGCCGATGTCGCGACGACGAGATCCCCAAGCCGCAACTCCCTGCTGTACCCTCCGCAAGTACCGACCCTGACCAGGTTCTTCGCCCCGAGCTCTATGAGCTCCTCTGTCACGATGGAGGCGCTCGGACACCCCATACCCGTAGCCTGGACCGAGACCGGTTTGCCCCTGTAGGTGCCCGTATACCCGAGCATCCCGCGCTCATCGGTCACTAGCTTGGCGCCCTCGAAGAAGGTCTCGGCGATGTACTGCGCCCGCAAGGGGTCACCAGGCAACAGAACACTCTCTGCAAAATCTCCAGGCTCGGCACGCACGTGAACAGGGCTCATGTTTGCTCCTCCCTTGCGGTCGTCGCAAGCTTTCAGCCCTCAGCTATCAGTTCTTTGGCTGACTGCTGACCGCTGATGGCTGACAGCTATATTCACCGACTATCCAGGATAGCAGGGGGAGGCTCTACGGGCTCGTCGGAGATATCCAGCGCCTCGAGTATGAGTCGCCCGACTCGCTCCGCTTCGCGTTCGCCGTAGAGGCGGGCTATGGGTTGGCCTTTTTGGAGGGAATCTCCCGGCTTTACGAGGATTTCGATGCCGGAGCCGGGGTCGATCGTGTCACTTTTGTGCGCGCGGCCGGCCCCCAGGGCTAGGGCTGCGCGACCGATGCCTGATGCCCCGAAACGGGCCACGTAACCGGCTCGCGGTGACTCTACTTCGCTGACTTCGGCCGAGACTGGAAGGTCTTCCAGGGCGTCCGCGTCGCCGCCCTGGGCACTGACGAACGCCTTGAATTTTTCGTAGGCTGCGCCGGAGGACAGCGCGTCCTCCACGGCCTCCTCAGGGTCTTTGATCCCCTTGAGCTCCAGCAGACGGGTAGCGACATGCCTGACTTCGTCGGTGAGGTCGTCGGGGACGGGTTCGTTCTTTAGTAGGAGGACACTCTCGCGGACTTCCAGGGCGTTGCCGATGGCGCTCCCTAGGGGGTTGTCCATGTCCGTGATCAGGGCCGTCGCGTCGATGCCGAGGTCCTCGCTCAGGCGTACGAGAAGATCGGCCAGCTTGCGGGCTTCTTCGGTCGTCTTCATGAATGCCCCCGAGCCGCGCTTCACGTCGTAGAGCAGATGTCCCGCGCCGGTCGCGGCCTTCTTGGAGACGATCGAGGAGCCGATGAGCGGCAGGGAGTCTACCGTGCCCGTCGTATCACGGAGGGCGTAGATCTCCTTGTCCGCGGGCGCGAGATCCCCCGCCTCGACTATGGCGAGCCCGATCTCATCGACCTGGTTACTGAACTGTTCCTCTGATAGGTCACACGAGAAGCCAGGGATGGACTCCAGCTTGTCGATCGTGCCGCCGGTTGTGCCGAGACCACGTCCTGAGAGCTTGGCGACGGGCGCACCGCAGGCGGCCACGATGGGGAGCGCCGTCAGGCTCACCTTATCCCCGACACCGCCTGTGGAGTGTTTGTCCACGCACTCGGGGAAGGAATAAGTCTTGCCGGATTCGGCCATCGCCCGCGTCAACGCGAGCGTCTCCTCATAACTCATCCCCTGGATGAATATAGCCATCAGCAGCGAGGCCATCTGGTAGTCATGCACCTCCCCCCTGGTGTAGCCTTCCACCACCTCCCGGATATTAGGCTCCGGCAGTTCTCCACCGAACTTCTTGGTCTCTATAGCATCGAGCACCGCGCTCCCCAATGACAACGCATCCTCCTTCACGAACGTACCGACGGTTTCGGGATTTCGACCATACTAACGTCCGCTCGCCGACCGGACATCCCATGTACCCGTGGTGTCTGCGAATCAGGCCAGAGATTCCGGCCGAAGGAATACGATCCATCGCGAAGTTACGGAAGATCCGTCCTCTAGATGCGCTGGGGAGCAGAGTATCTTTAGGGCCGGGGCGTTCGGTTCAGAAGATCCTCTCCCGGAAGCCTGCCTTTTTCGACCCTGAGCCACGCGGCGACGAAGGCTCCGACATCGGAGAAGCCCTCGCGAACGCCGATGTCGAGTGGCTCGCCGTTGACTACGAGGAGCGGGACCCTCTCGCGGGTGTGGTCCGTACCTTTGAAGGTTGGGTCGTTTCCGTGGTCTGCAGTGATGATCATGAGATCTTCTGCGGTTAGCGCACCGAGCAACTCAGGCAATCTTTCGTCGAAGCGTTCGATGTTTTCGGCCATGCCCTCGGGGTCGCGGCGGTGGCCGTATCTGGCGTCGAAGTCGACGAGGTTTGCGAAGATCAGGCCTGAGTCGACGCGGCCGAGCGCCTGCAGGACTGCGTCTACTTTGGCGGCGTCGTCGGGCGGGGCGGGGAGGTGTTCGGTGATGCCCCTGCCGTCGAAGATGTCTTTGATCTTTCCTACGGCCACGGTCTGGTGGCCTGCGGCCTTTATTCGGTCCAGGTAGGTCTCCGAGGGCGGGGTTATGCCGTAGTCGTGGCGGTTCTCGTTCTCCCGCTCGTAGGAGCCCGCCTTGCCGTGGAAGGGACGGGCGATGACCCGTTCGACCATGATCTCACCCTCCCCGATCAGCATCTTGTGGGCTTTTTCGCAAGCCTCATACAGCTCATCGAGTGGGATCACGCCTGTATGCGCGGCGACCTGGAAGACGGAGTCGGCTGAGGTGTAGAGGATCCAGGCCCCCGTCTTCTCCTGCTCGGGACCAAGCTCCTCTATGATCTGGGTCCCCGAGGCCGGCCTGTTCCCTATAACCCCGCGCCCCGTCTCGTTCTCGAAGCGACGCAATACGTCTTCTGGGAAGCCTTCAGGATAGGTAGGGAGCGGGTCTTCGAGCACGAGGCCCATCATCTCCCAGTGTCCTGCGAGGGTGGCCTTGGCCGCCGATAGCTCGACCATCAGGCCGTAGGAAGCCCCGGGAGATCCGACCGGCGGCAGGCCTTCGATCTCCTCGACGTTCCCGAGACCGAGGGCCTGGAGATTCGGCGCCCTGAGACCGCCGACGGCCCTCGCCGTGTTCGCTAAAGTGTTGGCGCCCTCGTCGCCGAAGTCCGCCGCGTCAGGGGCTTTTCCTGCTCCAAGGCCGTCAAGCACGATCACGACCGCCCTGCGTCCCATCGACCTCCTTTCCGCTTCTAAATCATCTTAGCGCCTTCATCCGTTCGTCGCCGCGCTCCGTAGGGTAAGTAATACTCCAGACCAAGAGATGAGGAGTAGCATGGGCTCTAAGAAAAAGGTGCGAGAGGCGAACATCGAGGACGCCGCGGAGATCTGCGGTCTCGCCCGGGAGCTGGCCGAGACGGTCGGTGATTCGCCGCCCACGGAAGAGGCCGTCAGGGCGCGGCTCGAGGAGCTCCTGGACGAACCAAGGGCGCGGGTCCTAGTCGTCGAGAATGAGGATGGGATCGTGGGAGGGGCGAGCTTCTGGGTCAAACCCGACCTCGCCCACGGCGACACCGTCGTCGAGGTGCCGATGCTCGTCGTCGCAGAGGACCAGAGGCGGACCGGGGTGGGCAAGCTCCTGATGGAGGAGGTGCGCAACGTCGCTTCCGAAAATGACGCATCCCAGATCGAACTTGTCGCCACCCGCGGGAACGTAACGGCACGCGAATTCTACCGCTCCCTCGGCTTCGTCGAGACCGACGTGGTTTCGCTGGAGTACGTAGGATCTCAGGAAGACCCGCCCGATCCCGAAGAATGACCCTGATCCTGGCTAGGACGAATCCGGGCCAGGATCAGGCAACACTTATGAAGTAGTAGGCCGCCCCGAACACGACACCGACGGCCGCGCAGAAGAGCAAGGCCCTCGGCCTCCCGACCTCATGCACCTCCGCGAGCCCAAGCGGCATGAGCACGAGCCCTGAGTAAGCCGCCCCCAAAGGTCCGAGCACCGGGACGGCGGCGAAGGGCAAGTAGAAGCCGAGCGGGTACGCCAGGACCCTCCAGGTCACGATGTACCCGTACCGGCCGCCGAGGACGCCGAGATGGTAGAGGCCGGCGAGGAAGAACGAGAGCGGCAACGGCAATACGAGGGCTACTAGCGCGGGATAGAGCCCCCAGAAGAGTAGCCACACGATCGCGGCAGGGATGCCGGAGAAGATGAGGAAGAGACTCGGGGCCCTGATGTCCGGTATCCTCGGTAACACCTCGAAGAACCTGACCGGGTGCACGAGGAGCGTCGCCAGCGTCCGCGCGTAGCTGGAGAAAGGCCGCGAGACGTCCCACTCGCTTGCGCCGCCCCTGATCGTGTCCCGCGTGTAGCCGCGCTTAGCCACGTGCTCTCTGAGTATACAGAGGCCTATCGGGTAGGACGGCGCATTTACGTAGTATTCTGCCCCTGCGATGAATCCCTCCACTAGCGACAGGATCAAGCATCTAAGGCGGTGGAGCGCACCTCTACTCGGGGGGGCGGTTGCGGTCTTCGTTGGCATCCTCTACATCGGGACCCTTGCGCCGACGGTCCTGCCCTATAGTGTTCCTGACACCCTCGACTCCCCGATGCTGCAGGCCGAGGTCGCTGTGCTCGGAGTGGGCCATCCGACCGGTTACCCCACCTACATGATGCTGACGCATCTATTCACCTACCTGCCTTTCGGGGACCCCGCATATGGCGTGAACCTCGCCTCTGCCGTCTACGGCGTCGCGGCCGTGCTCGTCGTGTACCTCGCGGGGCTGCGGCTTGGCAGACGGGCAGTCGCAGCGGCGTCCGGCGCCCTGGCCTTCGGGCTCTCCGGGACCTTCTGGAGCCAGGCCGTTATCGCCGAGGTCTACACCCTCGAGGCGCTCCTGGTCGCGCTAGTCATCCTCTTCGTGCTCCTCTGGCGAGATAGACGCGACGACCGCTACCTGCTGATCTGTGCTTTCCTGGTCGGTCTCTCCCTCACCCACCATTTGACGAGCGTCCTGCTCGTCCCTGCCGTGCTGGCCTTCGTGCTTCTTACCGATAGACGCGTGTTGTCAAGGACAGGGTTGATGCTCAAGAGTCTCGGGCTTTTCTTGTTCGGCCTCCTTCCGCTCCTATACCTTCCGATACGGGCACTGATGCACGCGCCCCTGAACGAGGCCGACCCTTCGACCCCCTGGCGCTTCCTGCTTCTCGTCACGGGAGGCAGCTTTCTGGCCGAGTCTGCAGAGAAGGGGAGGCACTGCAGCCGTTCGAGCCTCGCGCTCGCTGACCCCTACACCAAGCTACAGGTGTTGGGGGATCACCTCCTCGGGCAGTTTCCTCTCTTCCTGATAATCGTCGGGGCGTTGGCGGCCGTCTACCTGCTCTTCACGGATCGCGCGACGGCCGTTCTCCTCGGCACGCTCTTCTTCGGGTGCCTCATTCAGGCCGCCGTCTACCTCCAGTTGGGGATCGAGGACTTCTACGTTTTCCTCATCCCCGCTTTCCTGGCTTTCGGACTGTGTATCTCGGCGGGCCTCGCAGCCCCGCTGCGTTTGGCAGAGAGCCTGGCGATCGACTCCGCTGCCAGGAAGGGTCTGCTCGTTGTCCTCTCGGCCCTGATGCTCGTCGCACCGCTTCTGAGCATGCGCGACACCTATTCCGCACACGACCGTAGCGGGGATTTTGGAGGACGCAGGACGATCGAGGCCGTGGCCGGCAACGTGAAACAGGGCGCGACGGTGCTGCATCACAGGAGCCCCCTCTGGTACATGGTGCTCGTCGAGGGTAGAAGGCGGGATCTCACCCTCGCTGACCCTTTCTGTACATCCTGGGACCGTCACACCGACATCGTATGGCCGGACCAGATCAGCGCTTCCGAGGCCGCCGATCGCTACGGTACCGACGACACCACCGGCGTCGAGGCTGCGCGCAGGGCAGCCAAGAGCGGCCCCGTCTACCTCCTGGCCAACGGCCGCGCCCGACTGAACACCTTCCGCGAGGCCGGTTTCGATGTGGTACTGGTCGAGAAGCACGGTTCCCTATACAAGCTCGTGCCCAAGGGGGCGGGTAGACCACGCTAGGGGTTCGTCTGTCGCGCATCTCGGATCATCTATAATCAAACAAGGCCACGCATACGAGTTTCGGAGAAGAGGTTGCGAACATGGCGAACGATCCCTTCGGTGCGCGCACGACGCTGAACACCGGTTCTGGTGACGTACAACTCTACAGTTTGAAGACGCTTGATGAGAGTGTGGATGGGGACGTGTTCTCGCTACCCTTCTCCATCAGGGTGATGCTCGAGTCCCTCCTGCGCAACGCCGGTGGGCAGTTCGTCTCGAAGGAAGATGTCGAGGCGCTTGCCGACTGGCCTGAGTCGATCGGTGGTGAGCTTGCGTATCTTCCGGCCAGGGTCGTCATGCAGGACTTTACCGGGGTGCCTGCGGTCGTCGACCTTGCGGCGATGCGGAGCGCGATGGAGCGTGTGGGCGGAGATCCGGGCAAGATCAACCCGCTCGTGCCTACCGATCTGGTTATCGACCACTCGGTCCAGGTCGACGCCTTCGGGACGCCTGCGGCCCTCCGGTTCAACGCCGAGCGGGAGTTCGAGCGTAACCGCGAGCGCTACGAGTTCTTGAAGTGGGGCCAGCAGGCCTTCGACAACTTCTCCGTCGTCCCTCCGGCCACGGGCATCATCCACCAGGTCAACCTGGAGTACTTGGCGAAGGGTGTGATCGTGAAAGACGGGATGGCGATGCCGGACACGCTCGTCGGGACCGACAGCCACACCACCATGATCAACGGCCTCGGCGTGCTCGGCTGGGGCGTCGGGGGCATCGAGGCGGAGGCCGTCACTTTAGGCCAGCCCTACTACATGCTCGTCCCCGAGGTCATAGGCTTCAAGCTGACCGGTGCCCTCCGGGAGGGCGTCACCGCCACTGACCTGGTTCTGACCGTCACCCAGATGCTGCGCTCCCACGGTGTTGTGGGCAAGTTCGTTGAGTTCTACGGCGAGGGGCTCAGTAAGCTCTCGCTACCTGATCGGGCCACCATCGCGAACATGTCCCCCGAGTTCGGGGCGACGTGCACGTTCTTCCCCGTGGACACCGAGACGCTCCGCTACCTGCGCGGCACGGGCCGCGACGAGGACCTCGTCGAGCTCGTCGAGGAGTACAGCAAGGAGCAGGGACTCTGGCGCACGGACGAGACGCCCGAGCCGCGTTTCTCGGAGACACTGGATCTGGTGCTTGAGTCGGTCGAGGCGAGCCTCGCAGGGCCGCGCCGCCCGCAGGACAGGGTCGCCCTCGACGACATGCAGCCCTCCTTCAGGCAGGCTCTGGCCGAGATGGTGGATCCCGACCACCCGCTCCTCGGGAACGGGCACGGGGACGCCTACAACCACGCCGACGAAGAATCCTTCCCCGCGAGCGATACCCCGAACCCAGATATACCGGTCGCTATCGGCGGGGCCAACGAGGCCGAGGGCAAGGAGGGCCGCGCCGCCTCCACGGGTGAGAGCCACACCGCAGACGACACCGAGTCTTTCCCAGCGAGCGATGCCCCCGCGGGCACCTCCGGCGTGACCGACGAGGGTGGGGGAGACCCGACCTCAGGCGGCGAGCCCGAGGGTGGCAAGCCTGAGGCCGAACCTTCGGGCACCATCACCGTTACGGTGGATGGAGAGGAGCTCTCCCTTACGCACGGTTCCGCCGTTATCGCCGCCATAACGAGCTGCACCAACACCTCTAATCCTTCCGTGATGATGGGAGCCGGCCTCCTGGCCAGGAAGGCCGTCGAGAAGGGGCTCTCGGTCGCGCCGCACGTCAAGACCAGCCTCGCGCCGGGATCCAAGGTCGTCACGGAGTACCTGCAGACCTCGGGGCTCCTCGACCCGCTGGAGAAGCTGAAGTTCGATGTCGTCGGCTACGGGTGCACGACCTGCATAGGGAACTCCGGTCCGCTGGCCGAGGAGATCTCCGCCGCCGTCGAGGAGAACGACCTCGTCGTCGCGGCCGTCCTCTCGGGCAACCGCAACTTCGAGGGCCGCATCAACCCCGACGTTCGCGCGAACTATCTGGCCTCCCCACCGCTCGTCGTCGCCTACGCCCTGGCCGGCACGGTGGACATAGATCTGTCGAAAGATCCCATAGGGGAGGACGAGGGCGGTAACCCCGTCTTCCTCGAGGATATCTGGCCTTCGCAGGAGGAGGTGGCGCGCGAGATCGAGAACGCCCTCGACCCGGAGATCTACAGGGAGCAGTACGCCGACGTGTACTCGGGTAACGAGCAGTGGAACGAGGTGGAGGTGCCATCCGGCGACCTCTACGAGTGGGACCCCGACTCGACCTACATCCAGGAGCCATCGTTCTTCAAGGACATGGGACCTGAGGCCGAAGACCTGAAGGACATCGAGGGCGCGCGCGTCCTTGTGAAGGTCGGGGATTCTGTGACCACCGACCACATCTCGCCTGCCGGCGCCATCCCTTCGAAGATGCCGGCGGGGCAGTATTTGATCGAGAAGGGCGTGGACCCGCGCGACTTCAACTCCTACGGCTCCCGGCGGGGCAACCACGAGGTCATGGTGAGGGGCACGTTCGGCAACATCCGACTCCGCAACCAGCTCGTGGACAAGGAGGGTGGCTACACCATTCACTTCCCCGACGGCAGGGAGACCACGATCTACGAGGCGAGCCTGAAGTACGGAGAGGAGAACGTGCCGCTCCTCGTCCTGGCCGGCAAAGAGTATGGGTCAGGCTCCTCGCGCGATTGGGCAGCGAAGGGTTCGTTCCTGCTCGGCATCAGGGCCGTCATCGCCGAGAGCTTCGAGCGCATCCACCGCTCGAACCTGATCGGCATGGGCGTCCTACCGCTCCAGTACGCAGAAGACGAGGGCGCGCAGTCCCTCGGCCTCACGGGCCACGAGTCCTTCGACATCGCCGGCCTCGCCGACCTCGAACCAGGGAAAGAGTTGACCGTGAAGGCCACGAGCGACGAAGGCGAGGAGAAAGAGTTTACGGTAAAGGCGCGCGTGGATTCCCCGGTCGAGGTCGAATACCTGCGTAACGGCGGCATCCTCCAGACCGTCCTGCGCCAGATGCTAAGAGAGGAAGAGTAGGGAGCGAGTTGGGGGAGCCTATGCCCGAGAAGGTGCTCGTAACCCGTAAGGTACCCGACGCCGGGCTCCGCCTTCTCGAAGGCTTCGACGTGACCGTCCTCGCCGAGCAGCCGCCCGAGCGCGGCGAGCTACTCGAAGCCGTCCGCGGTGCGGCTGGCATCCTGCCGACCGTTACCGAGAAGATCGACGCCGAAGTCATGGATGCCGCCGGGGGGGACTTGAGGGTCATCGCTAACATGGCCGTCGGCTACGACAACATAGACGTGGAGGCCGCTACCGAGCGCGGCGTCGTCGTTACCAACACCCCCGAGGTCCTGAACGAGACGACCGCCGACACAGCCTTCATGCTGCTGCTCGCCGCCGCGCGCAGGCTCGGCGAGGCTGAACGGCTCCTGCGTTCTGGCCGATGGGACGCCTGGGGCCCGAAACAACTGACGGGCCCTGACGTCTGGGGTAAGAGGCTCGGGATCATAGGATTCGGCAGAATCGGACAGGTCCTCGCCCGTCGCACAAAGGGCTTCGATATGGAGCTCGCCTACCACGACCAGTACCGGAACGAAGAGGCAGAACGCGAGCTAGGAGCACGGTACCTCGAGCTCGACGAGCTACTGCGGACGTGCGACTTCATCTCCATCCACACCCCCCTGACGCCTGAGACTACACACCTGATCGGCGCTGAAGAGCTTCGGAAGATGAAGCCCGAGGCCGTCCTCGTCAACACCTCGCGCGGGCCCGTCGTAGACGAGAGTGCCCTTGCCGATGCCCTCGCGGAGGGCCTCATCTTCGCCTCTGGCCTCGACGTCTACGAGAACGAGCCCGAGGTCCACCCGAAGCTACTAGAACTGGAGAATGTAGTCCTAGCCCCACACATCGGCAGCGCCTCCATCGAGACCCGCGACAAGATGGCCACCCTCGCAGCGCAGAACCTGGCCGCGGTGCTGCGCGGCAAGGAACCGAAGACCCCGGTCAACGGCTAGCCGTAGGCGCCTAGAGCGGTTTTCAGGAAGCTCATCTTCCTGAAAACCGCTTCAGTCCGGTATCGTTACCTTCTCCAGTCCTTCCTCGGCCGGTGGGTACCGCGGGTCCATCGCTTCTAAGGTGTCGGCGATGGTGCGGGCGACGACGAGGTTGCGGTACCACTTCTTGTTGGCCGGCACGACGTACCAGGGGGCATGCTCGGTCGAGCAGTT
>Ga0126310_10000721_pt1 | contig 11870 bp, 11 predicted proteins | sample Plot60_FD_92540 | JGI IMG/M metagenome (GOLD analysis project Ga0126310, IMG submission 92540) | Serpentine soil microbial communities from UC McLaughlin Reserve, CA, USA - Plot60 | ecosystem: Environmental > Terrestrial > Soil > Grasslands | place: USA: UC McLaughlin Reserve, Lake County... | reverse complement strand
GAGAACCGACCGGCCGTCAGGATCCACTGGAGGACCTCGATGCAGCCACCCCACGTCGGCCCGGTGACGGTCCGCTGCGGTCCGGCCCAGGTCCACGGTTCGGTCGCCTCTCGCTCGCCGTACGACGTGAGCGCCTCGGGAAGGCTCCAGTCAACGCCGTGGTCCTCGGACTCGCCAGGCTCGGTGATCTCCAGACGCCCGCCCTCGAGGAGCGCGGCGCGCAAGGACCGCCGATGGACGTCGTCGACAGCGGGCCCCGCGCCCAGCTGCACCTGGGTGGACCCCCCGTGGAAGGCGGCGACACCGTGGCTCCACAGCCAGTTGAGCAGGTTGGTGTTGTCGCTGTAGCCGAGGAACGGCTTCGGGTCCGCCCGCACCAGCTCAGGTTCGAGATGGGGGATCACCGTGATCTGGTCGTCCCCGCCGATGGTGGCGAGGACGGCCCGGATCTCGGGGTCACCAAAGGCGGCGTCGAGGTCGGCTGCCCGGTCCTGCGGGGTCGCGTCGAGCCGTCGCGTGGTCGGGTACTCGACGGGCACCATCCCGGTCAGCTGCCGGAGACGTTGCAGCGCCTGCTCGTGTACGTCGGGTGCTGCCGCTGGGGCGGCGAAGCCGGGCGACAGCACGGCGATCTTGTCGCCGGGCCGGGCCTTCGGGGGATGGACGAGTGGGTGGCGCATCCCGCCATCCAACCCATACCGCCGGATCCGGACATCCGAATTAGGTACGGGCCGCCGTCGCAGTGGCTCGTTGCAGTGCCTCCAGCGACCTGCGGACGTCGTCGTCGGTGGTGCTCCAGTTGCTCACCGAGATGCGCACGATGGCCCGGTCGTGCCAGCGGGAGCCGGACATCCACGTCGTCCCGTCCGCGAGGAGGGCGGCGGCCACGGCGCGGGTGCGCTCGTCGTCACCGAACGAAAGGCAGACCTGGGTGAAGACCACCTCGTTGATCACCTCGCAGCCGGGGATCCCGCGAGCGCCGTCGGCGAACGTCCGGGCGTGGCGGGCCAGCCGCTCCACCAGGTCCAGTACGCCGGAGCGGCCGAGGCTGCGCAGCGCCGCCCACGTCGCGAACCCTCGCCCGCGGCGGGACAGCTCCGGTGTCCGCTCCTGCGGGTCTCCGGACGCCTCGATCAGGTAGTCGCCGTGCATCGCCATCGACGATGCCAGCGCGTCGGCGTCGCGCACGATGGCGAGCCCCGAGTCGTAGGGGACGTTGAGCGTCTTGTGCGCGTCGGTGGCCCACGAGTCGGCGTCCCCGAGACCGAGGACGGCGTCCGCCCAGCGCGGTGAGGCCGCCGCCCAGAGGCCGAAGGCACCGTCGACGTGCACCCAGGCGTCGTGCTCCCGAGCCACGTCGACGCAGTCGGCGAACGGATCGAAGTCACCGGAGTGGATGTTTCCCGCCTGGAGCACCACGATGGTCGGGCCTCCGCCACCCGCCAGGGCATCCGCGAGCGCGTCGGCACGGACCCGTCCCCGGTCGTCCACGGGTACGACGTGCGGGTCGCCGAGACCGAGAAACCTCAGGGGCAGGTCCACCGAGGGGTGACGTTCGGCGCCCACCAGGACCCGCACCTCGGGACCACCCGCCAGGCCGCGCTGCACGTCGTACCCGGCCCTGCGCAGCACCGTGTCGCGGGCGGCGGCCAGGCAGGTGAAGTTGGCCATCGTCGCGCCCGTCACGAAGCCGACGGCGGAGCCGGCTGGCAGCCCCAGCAGCTCGAGCAGCCAGCGTCCCGCCACCTCCTCGACCGCCGCCCCGGCCGGCGTGAGTCCCCGCAGCCCGACGTTCTGGTCCCACGCGGAGGTCAACCAGTCGGCGCCGAGCGCGGCAGGAAGGCAGCCACCGATCACCATCCCGAAGAACCGGCCCGACGGGATCGCCACCAGGCCCGGCTCGCAGGCCTCGGCGAGCAGGTCGACCACCTCGGCCGCGGGCGTGGGTCCGTTGGGCAGCTCGCCGAGGCGACGCACCATCTCGTCGGCGTCGACGCTGGGGGGCACCGGGCGGTCGTCCAGCGAGCTGAGCCACGCCACGGCGTGGTCCCGCGCACGGTCCAGGGCAGCAGATCGGGGCTCCATGGGCCACACTCTTGCGGTCGGACCCGGAATGCGAAAATGCAGGCATGACGCATGCCCTCGACGACGCGGACCCGCTGGCCGCTCTGAGACAGCGTTTCGTGGGTGCCGAATCGCCGCTCGTGTATTTCGACGGCAACTCGCTCGGCCGTCCGCTCAGGGTCACCGCCGAGCGGCTGGGCACTTTCGTCGAGGAGGAGTGGGGCGGTCGGCTGATCCGGGGCTGGGACGAGGGCTGGTTCGACCTGCCGCTCAAGCTGGGGGACGAGCTCGGTCGGGTGTGTCTCGGTGCGGCGCCCGGTCAGATGGTGGTCGGGGACTCGACCACCGTGCTGCTGTACAAGCTGATGCGCGCCGCCGTGGCGGCGCGTCCGGGCCGCACCGAGATCGTCATCGACCGGGACAACTTCCCGAGCGACCGCTACGTCGCGATGGGTGTCGCCAGGGAATGCGGGCTCACCGTGCGCTGGCTGGACGTCGACACGAGCGCCGGCCCCGGCCTGGAGCAGGTGGCCGACGCGGTCGGAGAGCAGACCGCGCTGGTGGCCCTGAGCCACGTCTCCTACCGCTCTGCCTGGATCGCCGACGTGGAAGCCATCACGGCGATCGCGCACGATGCCGGTGCCCTCGTGCTCTGGGACCTCTGCCACGCGGCGGGCGCGGTCCCGGCCGAGCTGGACGTCTGGGGGGCCGACCTCGCGGCCGGCTGCACCTACAAGTACCTCAACGGCGGCCCCGGCTCGCCGGCGTTCTGCTACGTCGCGGAGCGCCACCTCGACACCTTCACCCAGCCGATCCAGGGCTGGATGGGGAACACCGACCCGTTCCTGATGGGCCCGGACTACGTGCCGGTCGACGGGATCCGCCGGTTCCTGTCGGGCACGCCCGCGGTGGTCGGGATGCTGGCGGTCCAGGACATGGTGGCCCTCATCGACGAGGCGGGGATCGACGCCGTGCGCAAGAAGTCCGAGCAGCTCACCGGGTATGCCGTCGAGCTCGCGGACGAGCACCTGGCGTCGTACGGCGTCACAGTCGCCTCCCCCCGTGAGCCGTCGCGGCGCGGTGGCCATGTCACGCTGCACCACCCCCGGATGCAGGAGGTCGTCACGACGCTGTGGGAGCGCGACGTGATTCCCGACTACCGCGATCCCGGCGGCCTGCGGGTCGGGCTCTCTCCGCTCTCCACGTCGTACGACGAGCTCGAGCGCGGGATGCGCCGGATCCGCGAGGTCGTCGCCGCCCTGGCCTGAGGGCGCCCCGGGTCCGGTCTGCACATTCAGTCTCCGGGGGTGCAGGCTGGGGTCATGACTCCTACCGGAACCCTCACCTTCGACGAGGTCGAGACGGCTGGACTGACGGACTGGCGACAGCTCTTCGAGGCCCTCCGCACGCGGTTCCTCACCGGCGACTTCGCCACCGGTCTCGAGCTGGTCGCCGCCATCGGCAGGCTGGCCGAGGACGCGAACCACCATCCCGATGTCGACCTGCGTTACCCGCACGTCAACGTCACGCTCTTCAGCCACGACGTCTTCGGCGTCACCTCCCGCGACATCGAGCTCGCGCGGGCGATCAGCGCCGCCGCAGCCGACCTCGGGGTGAGCGCGGACCCGTCTACGGGGGCGGTGGTCGAGATCGGGCTCGACACGTGGGACCACCACGAGATCAAACCATTCTGGCGGGCGGTCCTGGCCCTGGACGACCACCCGAAGTACGACGAGGAGCTGCGCGACCACTCCGGGGTGAAGCCGACGCTGTGGTTCCAGGAGACGGACCACCACGACGAGCCGCGCCAGCGCTTCCACCTCGACGTGCGGGTTCCCCCGGAGGTCGCCGAGGAGCGGGTTGCGGCCGCGCTCGCCGCGGGCGGGACGCTGGTCACCGACGAGTACGCCCCGCGGTTCTGGGTTCTGGCCGACGCCCAGGGCAACAAGGCCTGCGTCACCACGGGTCGCGGGCGCGACTGATCCCTCGGCGCAGCGCCCACGCCTTGAGAACGGCGGACCACCATCTGGGACGGCTGGCAGACTGGCTTGACGGTCCGGAACCGCGACGGGGACCGTGGGCCCATGCATCAGAGTCTTCTCGTACCGACCCGACGCGAGGGTTGAGCGCAGGCTCGCCCACGCGTCGCCCCTCGCCGTCTCGGCCGAGGGGCTTTTTGTTCCCCGCTCCCAGCAGAGCACCGCAGCGACACGACAGACAGGACACGGCCATGGGCCAGCAGGCGGGCGCGGCGACGACGGGCGCGCAGAGCTTGATCAGGTCGCTGGAGGCCGCGGGCACCCGACACATCTTCGGCATCCCCGGAGGCGCCATCCTGCCGGCGTACGACCCGCTCATGGACTCCTCGATCCGGCACATCCTGGTCCGGCACGAGCAGGGCGCGGGGCACGCCGCGCAGGGGTACGCCGCCGCGACCGGCAGCGTGGGTGTCTGCATGGCCACCTCCGGCCCCGGAGCCACCAACCTGGTGACGCCGCTCGCCGACGCCTACATGGACTCCGTCCCGATGGTGGCGGTCACCGGGCAGGTCGGTGCCAGCGCGATCGGCACCGACGCATTCCAGGAGGCGGACATCCGCGGCATCACGATGCCGGTCACCAAGCACAACTTCCTGGTCACCGATCCGGCCGAGATCCCCCGCAGGGTGGCGGAGGCATTCCACATCGCAGCGACCGGCCGCCCGGGCCCGGTGCTCCTCGACATCGCGAAGTCCGCGCTGCAGGCCCAGACGACCTACGCCTGGCCCAGTGAGCTCCACCTGCCCGGCTACCGCCCAGTCACCCGGCCGCACGCCAAGCAGATCAAGGAGGCCGTACGGCTGATCGTCGACGCCAAGCGGCCCGTGCTCTATGTCGGTGGCGGCACCATCCGGGCCGGCGCGTCACGTGAGCTGCTCGACCTGGCGAACCTGACCGGGATCCCGGTCGTGACAACGCTGATGGCGCGCGGCGCGCTGCCCGACAGCCACCCGCAGCACCTCGGGATGCCGGGCATGCACGGCACGGTGGCAGCGGTCGCCGCACTCCAGCGCAGCGATCTGATCATCTCGCTGGGCGCCCGCTTCGACGACCGGGTCACGGGCAACCTGGACTCCTTCGCGCCCGGCGCTCTGATCATCCACGCGGACGTCGATCCGGCCGAGATCGGCAAGAACCGGACCGCGGACGTCCCGATCGTCGGCGACTGCCGTGAGGTCATCGCCGATCTCACCACGGTCCTTCGCACCGAGGTGGCTGCCGGTGCTGCCGGTGACTATGAGCAGTGGGTCGACTTCATCGTGGGCATCAAGAAGCGCTACCCGGTCGCCTACGACGCTCCGGCCGACGGCAGCCTCGCCCCGCAGCTCGTGCTCGAGCGGCTCAGTGCGATCGCCGGCCCGGACACCATCTACTGCGCCGGCGTCGGCCAGCACCAGATGTGGGCGGCGCACTACATCGACTTCGAGAAGCCGCGCACCTGGATCAACTCTGGCGGCCTCGGCACGATGGGGTTCGCCGTTCCGGCTGCGATGGGGGCGAAGGTGGCGCGTCCCGAGGCCACGGTCTGGGCGGTCGACGGCGACGGTTGCTTCCAGATGACCAACCAGGAGCTGGCCACCTGCACGATCAACGACATCCCGATCAAGGTCGCGGTCATCAACAATGAGTCACTCGGCATGGTGAGGCAGTGGCAGACGCTGTTCTACAACGAGCGGTATTCCAACCCCGACCTCGACTCCAAGCGCATCCCGGACTTCGTCAAGCTGGCCGACGCCTACGGCTGCGAGGGCCTCGCCTGCGAGTCGCCCGACGAGGTCGACGCCACCATCGAGAAGGCGATGAAGGTCGATGACCGGCCGGTCGTGGTCGACTTCAGGGTCCACCGGGACGCGATGGTCTGGCCGATGGTGGCCGCCGGGACCAGCAACGACGACATCAGGTACGCGCGAGACCTCGCTCCCGACTTCGATGAGGATGAGCTGTGAACACTCCATGGAGCGGTGCTCGATGAGCACCCACACGTTGTCCGTGCTGGTCGAGAACAAGCCCGGAGTCCTGGCGCGGATCGCCGGCCTGTTCAGCCGGCGCAGCTTCAACATCGAGTCGCTCGCGGTCGGTCCGACCGAGCACGAGGAGATCTCGCGGATGACCATCGTGGTCAACGTCGCGGACTCGCCGCTGGAGCAGGTCACCAAGCAGCTCAACAAGCTGATCGAGGTGATCAAGATCGTCGAGCTGGACGGCCCGCTGTCGGTCAACCGCGAGCTGATGCTGGTCAAGGTGCGCGCCGACGCCGCCACCCGGGGTCAGGTGCTGGACGCGGTCCAGTTGTTCCGGGCCAAGGTGGTCGACGTCGCTCCCGATGCCGTCACGATCGAGGTGACCGGCAACGTCGACAAGCTGAGCGACTTCCGGCAGGTGCTGGAGCCGTTCGGCATCCGTGAGCTCGTCCAGTCGGGCATGGTCGCCATCGGCCGCGGCTCCCGCTCGATCAGTGAGCGCACCCCCCGACCGATCGCCGTCCCGACGGCCGCGGGATCCTGACACCCCAGCAGCCGTACCTCGACCGACCCTGCCCCGCCAGAAGGAGAGCCCATCGTGGCCCAGATGTTCTACGACGACGACGCCGACCTGTCCGTGATCCAGGGCAAGAACGTCGCGGTCCTCGGTTACGGCAGCCAGGGGCACGCCCACGCTCTGTCGCTGCGCGACTCCGGCGTCGACGTCCGCGTCGGGCTGCTCGAGGGCTCGGCGTCGCGCGCGAAGGCGGAGGCCGAGGGTCTGCGCGTCCTCAGCCCCTCCGAGGCGGTCGAGGAGTCAGACGTGATCGTCGTGCTCGCACCGGACCCCGCCCAGCGGAGGCTCTACGCCGAGGCCATCGAGCCCAACATCACGCCGGGTGACACGCTGGTCTTCGGGCACGGCTTCAACATCCGGTTCGGTTACATCACTCCGCCGCCGGGAGTCGATGTGGTGATGATCGCGCCGAAGGGCCCCGGCCACCTCGTCCGCCGCGAGTATGTCGACGGCCGTGGAGTCCCCGTCCTCGTCGCCGTCGAGGAGGATGCGTCCGGCAAGGCCTGGGACGTCGCCCTCTCCTACGCCAGGGCGATCGGTGGGCTTCGCGCGGGCGGCATCCGCACGACGTTCACCGAGGAGACCGAGACGGACCTGTTCGGGGAGCAGGCTGTGCTCTGCGGTGGGGCATCCCAGCTGGTGATGTACGGGTTCGAGGTGCTGACCGAGGCCGGATACCAACCGGAGGTCGCCTACTTCGAGTGCCTGCACGAGCTCAAGCTGATCGTCGACCTGATGTACGAAGGGGGCATCGCCAAGCAGCGCTGGTCGGTCTCCGACACCGCGGAGTACGGCGACTACGTCTCCGGCCCGCTCGTGATCGACGAGCACGTGAAGCAGAACATGAAGTCGGTCCTCGCCAAGATCCGGGACGGCTCCTTCGCCCAGCGGTTCATCGACGACCAGGACGCCGGTGGGCCGGAGTTCCAGGCCCTGCGAGCCAAGGGTGAGCAACACCCGATCGAGGCCACCGGCCGAGAGCTGCGCAAGCTGATGGCCTGGGTGAAGTCACACGACAGCGACTACACCGAGGGCACGGCGACCCGCTGAGTCGTCGCACTGGCCGCCGCTATGCAGCATCGTCGGCCGCACAGGTCCGCGACCCCCGGATTTTGTTGGGGCACAGGAACAGCGTGACCGGAAAGGTCAGCGACCGATCCTGTCCGGCCGAGGTGTAGGTGATCTCCACCCCGGTCATCCGGGCCTGCGTGCTGTCGGACATCGACACGGTCACGGCGAACTCATACCCACGCCCGTGCCGGTTGCAGGTCACGTCGACCGTTCGGCCAGCCTTGAAGTGGTTGTGAGACAGGTCTCCGTTGGCTTGACCGAAACTGATGCCGCCCTGCCAGAACGGGCTGGGCCGCACCCCGAACTGGTCGATCTGGATGCCACCCTCCGGGTTCACCGGTTTAGCTCCGGTGACGGTGACCTTGCCCTGACGGTCCAGACACAGGATCATCCCCCCGAAGCTGTTCTCGGCACCAGGTTTCATCTTGCCTGCTCCCATCGCCGCATCGTGCAGCGAGGCAGGCAGGACCAGTTGCGGCCCGTTCGAATGGAAGCCAGACCCACAACCGGTCAGAGCCAGGAGCAGCCCGGCCGCGCATCCCACCATTCTTGACGGTCGCATCCGGATCACCCGTGGAAGGACCGACTGTCGAGCCTGCCGGAGCTGAGCGGTCCGGACTGGTTGCTGCCGCAGACGAAGCCGTTCTGGGTGCCGTTGAAGACGAGCCGCACCGACTTGCCGAACCCGGACTGTGCGCTGACGTTGATCGGGCCGATGTCGAAGCCGTGGCCGATCGTGGACTGGTGAGCCGTCGTGGTGCTGAACGTCTGATGGGCCCGCAGACCCTGGCACGATGAGAAGTAGTAGGTGTGGGTGATGTTGTGCTCCAACGACCCGTCTAGGAAGGAGTAGTTCGACACCGGCCGACGCCGACCGTCTCCGGTAGGCCCGAGCGGGCAGACGAGCTTGTAGTCGCGGACGTTGGTCTTGTTGTAGAGCGCCTCGTTGACCAGCCGACCCGCAGAGACCGAGGTTCCACTGTTGGCGGTCAGTGACAACGTCACCGTGCCGCCCGCCTTGAGCGTCGTGAACCCATCGGCGGTGACGCCGATGCCCAGCGTGTGGCTGGCCGAGGAGGCCTCGGTGACCTCGGCCTTGCCGCCACGCCAGGAGTTCACGTTCATGAAGTGCTCAGGACGTCCGTAGTGCATGGTGGACGCCGACCAGGTGCAGGTGCCGGTACCAGCGGCGGTCGCAGTCGCATCGCCGTGGTAGGTCATCGCTCCACTCGCGAGGGAGCTGCCGCCGGCATCGAGCTTGGACGTGTTCTTGGTCGTGCCAGTCCCGAAGTCCACAGCCTCACCGGAGCCGGAGGCGATGCTGACACCGGTCTCGGCGTCCTTCCAGACCCCGGCGGTCCTGTTGTAGACCACCGAGTCGCTGGTGACCATGTACTTGCCGCCTGTGATCACGTCGACCTCGACCGACACCGATCCCGAGGTCTCTTTGTACATTGCCGGGATCGAGTCGGGGCTCGCCATTGACACGGAGTAATGACCGGTGGAGTCGGTGGTGGTGGCGTCCAGCTTGAAGATCGGCACCTGGGCGCCGCGGGCCTGGCCGACGAGCCTGCGCCCGTTCGGCCACAGGTAGGCGTGCACCGTGGCCCCCGCGATCGGGGAGCCGTTGTAGGTCACCACCCCGCGGGCGATGTCGAGCTGGCTACCTGTCGCCTGCGCCGGCGCTCCCATGAGGCTCATCGCCGTCAGGCCAGCGGCAGCCATTGCGGCCACCCCGACCAGTCTGGTTCTCCGTTTCGAGGTCGGAACTGTTCCTCGACCCCGTGGCTGGTGCCACCGCGATCTGGCTGCCGTCTGCACCGGGGTCGCGAGAACGGCGACGAGGCTGCGCACGTGAGGAGCGCGAGTGGGGGTGGTCATCGCGGGGTCCTTTCCCGAGAACGACGGAAGGTCTCCGTCGCGGCGGATCCTCGCATATAAAAATGGCCATGTATAGATGGTCAGGTGGGAGCTGTGAACAACTCATGCGACGTCGATTGCGACGAGCTCCTGGAGGACCGCGAGTAGTCGACGGGCCGAGTCCACCGTCACCACCAACCGGACGTCGCGCCCCTCCTCGCTGACGACCTCCACCCAGGTCAGGTCGGAGTTGGTCCTCCGAATCAGCCTCGCCACGACGGCGCCGCCGACGGCGAGGTCGTCGCAATCCAGCGCTGGATCACCGGTCACCAGCGCGATACGTCGCGGCGTGCTGACGTGATGCTGGTCGTCGGCGTGCACCCCGGGCCGGTGCCTGCGCTCGCACCAGGGCGGACACTCCTGGCGCCTTGCGGCGTCGTCGGTGTGATCGTGCATCAGCTCCCCGTCCATCGAACCCGTCGGCACGCTAAAGGCGGCTTCCGACAACCGGGCCGGTGTTCGGCCGGTTGTCCACAGGGCTGGCCTCGGTCATCTCTGAATTGCCATACCGGTATGACATGCGTTGGGCACATACCTAGCACAATCGCCGACATGTCGAGGCAGCGACGCACGGAACCGACCTGGGACGAGTTCGGCCGCGAGATAGGGCTGAGGCTCCAGAAGGCCCGTGAGCGCAGAGGCCTCAGCCAGGAACGGACGGCTCACCTGGCCGGCATCGCGTCCTACACCTACCAGAAGTTCGAGAAGGGTGAGTCGCGCCCCGGTTCGCCCCTCAACCCGCGCCTGTCCACGCTGCTGGCCCTGTGCCGGGTGCTGGAGGTGCGACTCGAGGACCTCGTGCCCGAGCCGGCCCCGGGGGCGCTTCCCGAGCGATGAGGCCGCACCGGGCCACGCGGCCCCATGGCGGCGGAGCCACCGATCATTCAGTTAGGCATACCTAACCTTAGTGTCGTACAGTCGGCAGCATGCTCAGCAACTACCTGATCGGGCTGCGCGAGGGGCTCGAGGCCTCGCTGGTGGTGACCATCCTGATCGCCTACTTGGTCAGGTCGGGACGCAGCCCTCTGCTGCCCCGCATCTGGGCCGGCGTGATTTTCGCCGTCCTGGTCAGCCTCGGCTTCGGCGCCCTGCTGACCTACGGCCCGCGAGGACTGGACGACGAGGCGGAGGAGATGATCGCCGGCACGCTCTCGATCATCGCGGTCGTTTTTGTCACCTGGATGATCTTCTGGATGCGTCGCGCTGCCCGCGGCCTGGCCGGCGGCCTCCGCGACCAGATCGACCGCGCCGCCGCGGCCGGCCGCTGGTCGCTCACGGTCGTGGCCGCCCTCGCCGTGGGCCGTGAGGGCCTCGAGACCGCGCTGTTCCTGTGGGCGGCCACGGAGACCGCCACCGGTGCCCACACCGCGTCGACCGTCCCGGCCTGGCAGCCGATCACCGGCGCCGTTCTCGGGATCGCCACCGCCGTGGTCCTCGGCTACCTGCTCTACCGCGGTGCGGTGAAGCTGAACCTGACCACCTTCTTCACCTGGACCGGCGCGTTCTTGATCGTGGTCGCCGCCGGTGTCCTCGGCTACGGCTTCCAGGACCTGCAGGAGGCCGGAGTCCTCCCCGGCATGAACTCGCTGGCCTTCGACCTCTCTGGGCAGTTCGACGAGGGCAGCTGGTACGGCGCCCTGCTGAAGGGCGTCTTCAACTTCTCGCCGGAGGCCACCTGGCTTCGGGTGGCGGTCTGGACGGCGTACCTCCTGGTCACCATGACGTTCTTCCTGGTTGGCATCCGTCGCGGCGGCCCGGCGAAGGCCACGACTGCGGGTCCCTCCCGGGACAAGCAATCGGTCTGAACACCCACTGACACCGACGGTCGGGCAGGTGTCGCAGCGACCCGCCGGGTAGAGTCGAGCGGGCACAGCGTCGTGCTCTCACCCCAGTCACCGACCGGAGGACACGCTGCTGTGAGCAAGCCCGTCGTACTGATCGCCGAGGCGCTCAGCCCCGCCACTGTTGAGGCGCTCGGGCCCGACTTCGAGATCCGGCACTGCAACGGCGCGGACCGTGCCGAGCTGCTGCCTGCGATCGTCGACGTGGACGCCATCCTGGTCCGTTCCGCCACCAAGGTGGATGCGGAGGCGCTGGCCGCCGCCCCGAGGCTGAAGGTGGTGGCCCGTGCGGGAGTCGGTCTGGACAACGTCGACGTCCGCGCCGCCACGCAGTCCGGCGTGATGGTGGTGAACGCCCCGACCTCCAACATCGTCAGCGCCGCCGAGCTGGCGATCG
>Ga0126310_10000720_pt1 | contig 11872 bp, 8 predicted proteins | sample Plot60_FD_92540 | JGI IMG/M metagenome (GOLD analysis project Ga0126310, IMG submission 92540) | Serpentine soil microbial communities from UC McLaughlin Reserve, CA, USA - Plot60 | ecosystem: Environmental > Terrestrial > Soil > Grasslands | place: USA: UC McLaughlin Reserve, Lake County... | reverse complement strand
GCAGCAGCGCGCGCGCAGCGGCCTCGCGGAACCTCGCCGCGAACATCGAGCTCGCGCCGAGCTGGCGCAGGATCAGTTGTTCCACCTCGTCCGGATCCGGTAGCACCAGATTCGAGTCCGGCGGCCTGTCCGTTTCGGGGAAGCGGACGATGAAGCCGTCGTCGCTCCACATCGTCTCGATGTCGATGGCCAGCTCGTTGCGGACCTTCGCCGCCACCGCCATGGCCCACGGCGCGTGAATCTTTCCGCCGAACGGCGTGAGCACGCAGACGCGCCAGTCTCCCAGCTCGTCGGTGACGCGCTCGATGACGATCGTGCGGTCGTCCGGCACCGCGCCGGTCGCTTCCTGCTGATCGTCGAGGTACTGCAGGAAATTCTCGGCGGCGCGCTTGTCTAGGTCGTGTTTCGTAACGAGCCGCTTGATCGCATCGGCGCGTTTCGACTCGCGGATCTCGCGCACGAGCTTTCCGATCGCCTCGCCGAACGGAACCGTCCGTTCCGCGGCGTCGGCTTTCCAGAACGGCATCTTGCCCGGCTGTCCCGGCGCGGGCGTGACGATGACTTTGTCGTGGGTGATGTCTTCGATGCGCCAGGTCGACGCGCCGAGGATGAACGTCTCGCCGACCGAGGCCTCGAAGACCATCTCTTCATCGAGCTCGCCGACGCGCGCGGATTGATTTTTGTCCGCGCCGGCGAGGAAGACGCCATACAGGCCGCGATCCGGAATCGTGCCACCGCTGGTGATGGCTACGCGCTTCGCTCCCTCGCGCGCGGTGAGCGTGTTCGCGACGCGGTCCCACGTGAGGCGCGGCCGGAGCTCCGCGAATTCGTCGGAGGGGTACATGCCGGAGAGCATGTCCAGGACGCCGTCGAACCCGGTGCGGCTCAGCTCCGCGAACGGCGCGGCGCTGCGGACGGTCGCGAACAGTTCGTCGGCGTTCCACGAGTCCACCGCCACCATGGCCACGATCTGCTGCGCGAGCACGTCGAGCGGATTGCGCGGGTAGCGCGTCGGCTCGATCGCGCCTTCGTGCATCGCCTCGGCGGCGGCGGCGCAGGCGATGAGATCGGCGCGGAACTTCGGGAAGATGATGCCGCTCGACGCCGCGCCGACCTGATGGCTCGCGCGTCCGATGCGCTGCATCCCCGAAGCGATCGACGGCGGGGCCTCGATCTGGATGACGAGATCGATCGCGCCCATGTCGATGCCGAGCTCCAGCGACGAAGTCGCCACCAGCGCCGGCAGCCGTCCCGTCTTCAGCGCGTCTTCGATCTCCACGCGCTGCGCGCGCGCGATCGAGCCGTGGTGCGACTGCACGAGCGTCTCGCCCGCCAGCTCGTTGAGCGCCGCCGCCAGCCGCTCCGCGAGCCGGCGCGAGTTGACGAAGATGAGCGTGGAGGTGTGCGCGCGAATCAGCTCGAGCAATCGCGGATGCACCGCCGGCCAGATCGACGGCGCCCTCGGGCCGGCCGACGCCGGCCCGCTCGCGATCTCCGTCGCCTCCGCAAAGCGGGCCATGTCTTCGACGGGGACTTCCACCTTGAGCGTGAGCTGTTTTTTTTCGCCCGTGTCGATGATGGTGACGGGGCGGTAGCGCGCTTTTGTATGGTCGGTGAATTCGTCGTGGAGATCGGGTTCCTCGGTTCCTCGGTTCCTCGGTTCCTCGGTGGGTTTTCCCGAGGACCCGAGGGACCGAGGAACCGAGGAACCACCTAAAAATCTCGCCACCTCCTCCAACGGCCGCTGCGTTGCCGACAACCCGATCCTCTGCGGCGCCATCTCACATCGCATCGCCAGGCGTTCCAGCGACAGCGCCATGTGCGCGCCTCGCTTGTTCGGCACGAGGGCGTGGATTTCGTCGACGATGAAGGTCTCGATGCCGCGGAGCATTTCGCGGGCGTTCGAGGTCAGCATCAGGTAGAGCGACTCGGGCGTCGTGATCAGAATGTCCGCGGGATCGCGGGTGAATCTCGCCCGTTCGGATTGCGGCGTGTCGCCGGTGCGGATCGCGATCTCGGGGAGGACCACCGCGTCGCCGCGCGACTGCGCGACGTTCGCGATCCCGATCAGCGGCGCCCGGAGATTCCGCTCCACGTCCACCGCCAGCGCCTTCAATGGCGAGACATACAGCACACGGCAGCGGCGCTCCTTTTCGGGGCGCGGTTTGAACATCAATTGATCGAGCGCCCACAGAAACGCTGTCAGCGTTTTGCCGCTGCCGGTGGGCGCCGTAATGAGCGTCCAGTCGCCACGCGCAATGGCCGGCCAGCCGAGTTGCTGCGCGCGCGTCGGCGCGCCGAACGAGGCCGCAAACCACTCCCGAACAGCAGGATGGAAGGGCTCGAGCGCTGGGTCAGGATTTGAGCTTCGTCCCATTGTGAGCAGCGTCACTCCGCTGGACAACCCGTAGGACCGCTGCAAGAATAGCGACTAGTTCCCCTTGCGCAAACGGGTGGTAAAGGACGGGAGATGCGGCTGAAGGTGCTCGGCGCCTATGGTGCGTCGGATGCAGAACACAATCTGACCGGCTATTTGCTCGACGATTGGCTGGCCGTCGACGCCGGGACGCTCACCTCCAAGCTCTCCTTCGCGCAGCAGGGCCGCATCCAGGGCGTGTTCATTACCCATCCGCACGCCGATCACATCCGCGATCTGCCGCATCTCATCCACAATCGCTTCAGCCAGCAGGCCGGGCCGCTGACCGTGTTCGCCTCGAAAGAAGTGATGGAGATCCTCGCGCGCGACGTCTTCAACGGCGTGGTCTGGCCCGATTTCTCGAACATCATTTCGCCGCTCACCGGCAAACCGGGCGTGCAATATCGCGCGCTCACACCGGGCAAGCGGATCATGTTCAATGACGTCGCGCTGACCGCGGTCGCGGTCGACCACGCCATCGCGGCGGCGGGCGTGATCGTGGAGATGGCCGGACAGGCGATCGTCTTCACCGGCGACACCGGGCCGACGCAGGAAATCTGGAAGCGGACGAACAAGACCCCGAACGTGGTCGCGATCGTGACCGAGGCGTCGTTTCCGAACGACCAGCAATCGCTCGCCGACGAGACCGCGCACCTCTCGCCGCAGACGTTCGGCGACGAGCTGAAAAAGATCACCGTCGATGTGCCGGTGTACGCGAGCCACCGCAAGATCCCGTACGAGCGCGACATCGAGTCGCAGATCCGCAACCTGCGCGACCGCAGAGCGCGGGTGTTGCTCGAGAAGAATTACACGTTGTAATGCTGAGCGAAGCGAAGCATCAACTTAGCACCTGCGCCGTGCATGCCACGGGCTGCGCAGGTACTAACCTGACCCTTCGCTTCGCTCAGGGTTGGGGGTACCCGCTACCGGATCCCCAGCTCCGCGTACACCGCGCGCGAGTCGTACACCTTTCCGTCCTTCACCACCGTCACCACTTTGCGGATGTCGCTGATGTTCTGCGTCGGATCGCCGTCGACGAGGATGAAGTCGGCGAGCTTGCCGGGCTCGATCGTGCCGAGGTCTTTCTCGCGTTTCAGCAGCTGCGCGGGAACCAGCGTGGCGATGCGCAGCACCTCCGCGGGCGCGATTCCGGCCAGCGCGTACAGCTCGAGCTCGCGGTGCAGCGCGAACCCCGCGAAACCGTCCGTGCCGGCGACGATCGTCACGCCCGCGTCGTGCGCGCTCTTCACGAAATCGAGCATGCGCTGGAACGACGCGCGGTAATCGGCATCCTTCCCCTCCGGCACCGGCAGTCCGCCGGTGAACAGGCCCCGGCGCACCTGCGGCGGCAGACGCTCGGCCACCGTTTCATATCCAGGTGTCACCGAGCCCGTGCGCCCGGTGAACATCCCCTCGAACACATTCACCGTCGGGTCGATGGCCACGTGGCGCGACTTCAGCTTTTCGAGAAACGCGCGCACCTCCGCCGACTCCACGTCGAGATTCAGTCCGCGATTCGCGACCTCGGTGAACCGCGCCGGCGTCCGCGTCTCCTTCACGTCCGGCATGAAGTTGAGAAACAGCATATTGACGTGCTGGATCTCGTCGTAGCCCGCGTCCACCGCCTGCGACGCGGTCATGCCCGCCGGAATGTGGCCGCTCACGCGCAGCCCCTTCTCATGTGCGTATCGGGCCATGAACGGCACGAGCTCGGGCTTGATCGAGCTGTAAATCTTCAGGCCTTCGTAGCCGCGCGTCGCGAAGAAATCGATCGCGGCGCGCGCTTCTTCTTCGTTGTCGGCGAGGATCTTCGTCGGACCCTGGTACGGTCCGCGGCCGTCGACGAGTCCCGCGAGCACGAGCCGCGGTCCGAGCGCTTCGCCGCTCTCGATTTTGCGCTTCAGCTCGAGCAGCGAATCATTGTCGTTGCCGAGGTCGCGCGCGGAGGTGATGCCGGACGCGATGTCGAGAATCGCGTCGGTCTCGCCGATGTGCACGTGCATGTCCCACAGGCCCGGGAGCACGGTCTTGCCGCGCGCGTCGATCACTTCGCCGGCCGGCGTGACGCCGGTGCCGGGCGAAACGCTGGCGATGCGATTCCCTTCGACGACGATCGTCAAGCCATCAACGACGCCACCGGTCCGCGGATCGAAGACGCGCGCGTTCGTCACCACCAGCCGGTCGTTCTGCGGACGATGCGTCAGCTTCGCGGCGAGCACTTTGCCGCGCTCGCGCTGGCGCGCGTCCTGCGCGTCGACGAGCTGTTTGATGTCGCCTTCGAAACCTTCGCGGATCGTGGAGAACCACGACGAGACCGTTCCGAAGAACTGTTGGTGATCGTCGAGCCAGACTTCGAACGGCGAGAGTCCGAAGCCGCTGATCTCGTACGCGTTCACGTGCGTTCCGCGCAGCGTCATCTCGCCCACTTTTCGGATCGACGCCTCGCCGCCACCGGCCAGCGGCAGCTTCCCGCCGCTGCGCAGCAGCGCGTTCGCGATCACGCCCACCTCTTCCGGCGGGCCGTACATGCTGGCGTAGAGCGAGCCGGGTTTGTCCTCGCCCGACTCGGAGGTGTTCTTCCATGTCGCGGCGCCGTTCTCGATGGTGAAGCGCTCTTCGATCTTCTGCTTCAGATAGTCGTTGCCGCTGGTCTGAATGGAGACCGGCATCGCGTCGCGAAGCTTCATCACGGTGTGCGTCTTCGGGCCGCGGCCGCGATCGTTGTATTCGAAGTCGACCGTGACTTCGTTTCCGCGCGTCGTCACGACCTGCGTTCCGGCGGTGTTTCCGCTCATCAGGACCGTGGAACGCCGCTGCTGCTGATGCGCGCACGCGGCGACGAGGATGGCGAGAAGAAGGGCGCGTTTGTTCGGCATGGGACGTAATTCTAGAATGCCCGCGGCCATGGCCCGTCAACCCGTCACGGCGATCGTCCATACCCTCAACGAGATCGAGAACATCGAGGACTGCATCCGCTCGGTCGAATTCGCGGAGGAAATCTATCTGGTGGACTCGTTCTCCACGGATGGGACAGTGGAGCTGGTGCGCCAGAAGTTTCCGCGCGCGCGCGTCGAACAGCGCGAGTACCTCGGCGCGGCATCACAGAAAAACTGGGCGATCGACCGCGCGGCGCACGACTGGATTTTCGTCATCGACGCGGACGAGCGGGTGACGCCGCCGCTGCGCGACGAGATGATCCGCACGCTCGAAGGACCGCTCGATCACTGGGCGTACTCCGTCGGCCGCCGCAACTTCATGCTCGCGAAGGAAGTGAAGTACAGCGGCCTGCAGCGCGATCGCGTGACCCGCCTCTTTCATCGCGGCCACGCGCGCTATCCGAACAAACGCGTGCACGCGGACCTGGTCGTCGACGGACCGACGTTCGATCTGCGGCACAAGCTGGATCACTACTACATCCGCACGTTCGATCACATGATCGCGAAGATGACGCGCTACGCGAACTGGGCCTCGGCGCAGATGTACATCGATGGAAAGACCACCAGCCTGTGGGGCATTTTCAGCCACACCATCGGCAAGTTCGTGCGCGACTACGTCTTCAACCTCGGCTTCCTCGACGGCACGCGCGGCCTGATCTCGGTCGGCATGCACGTGTATTACACGTTCTGGAAATACGCGAAGCTGTGGGAGCTCACGCAGCTCGAGCGCCTCGGCAAACCGGTGCCGCTGCCGAAGCTGGATCAGGAAGAGGGGCGGTGGGAGTTGCCGTGGCTCAAGAAGGACGTGTCCTAATCCGCCGGCTCCACCAAAACCTTGAGTCCTTCGATCGCCCGCACCCGCACCCGCGCTCCTTCCGCGATCGACGTGCGCGCGGTCGCGTTCCACAGCTCGCCGTGCACGAACACTTTTCCTTCCGGACCGAGCGTCGTTCGCGCGACGCCGATCTCGCCGACCATCGCCTCGGTGCCGGTGACGACGCGGTTCTTGTGCGCGCGAATCACGAGCGTCATCAGGAAAATCGCGATCGCGCCGATCGGCACGCTCACCGCGATCGCGGTCAGCAGGTGCACGCGCATCTCGGGAATCGGCCCGTCGACCAGCAGCATCGCGCCCATGATCATGCAAATGACGCCGCCCGTGCCGAGGACGCCGTAGGAGGTGTACTTCGCCTCGAGCGCGAAGAGGATGAACGCGACGAGGATCAGCGCGAAGGCCGCGTAGCTCGTCGGCAGCAGATTCAAAGCGAATACGGAGAGCACGACCGCGATGGCGCCGACGACGCCCGGCAGGATCGCGCCGGGATGGTTGAACTCCGCGTATAACGCCAGCGCGCCGACGGCGAGCAGGATGAAGATGATGTTCGGATCCATGATCTTCGAGAGCACGCGCTGCTTGAGCGACATGTCGAAGTTCACGACCGGCTTGTTCGCGACGTGCAGCACGGTGGTCGTGCCGTCGAAGCGCTTCACGGTCTTGCCGTCCGCCCACCGCAGCAGCGACGGCACGTTGGCGGCGACGACCTCGATCAGCTTCTGCGCGAGCGCCTCGTCTTCGGTGAACGACTTCGCCTCGCGCACGCCGCTCTCGGCGACGACGACGTTGCGGCCGCGCCGCTGGGCGATGCTGCGGATGAACGCCGCGGCGTCGTTCTGCAGCTTCATCTTCATCACGTCATCGACCTTCTGACCGAGGACGACCGGGTGGGCGGCGCCGGTGTTCGTGCCGGGCGCCATCGACGCGACGTCCGCCGCTTCGAGGATGAAGAACCCCGCGGACGCGGCGCGCGAGCCGCTCGGGCCGACCCAGACGATCACCGGCACGGGCGACTTCACGATCTTCTCGACGATGGCGCGCATCGACGTTTCGAGACCGCCGGGCGTGCGCAGCTCGATGAGCACCGCGTCCGCCTTGCGCGCCGCGGCGTGATCGATCGCGCGGCCGATGTACTCGTCGCTGATCGGATGGATCATGTCGTCGACGGCGACGCGGAGCACGTCGGCGCGCGCGGCGAAGGCGGCGGTGAGAAGAGCGAGAAGGGCGAGCACGGCGGTCTTCATCGGATGACTCCTCATCCATCGGAACGCCTGGGATCGCTCAGGATTCCTAACGCGCGAGGCCGCTGCGCACGAACTCGCCCGCGAGCGCCTGCAACTGGACCTCGATCCTCTTGTTGATCTGTTCCGGCGTTTGCCGCGTGCGTCCATCGAACAGCGGCGCGTACACCGCGCGCACGCGGCGCAGCGCGGCTTCATCGCGCATCACGTACGTGCGGCCATCGCGCGTGAACCAGAAAAACGACGTGCCGTAACGCGCCTTCACGCGTTTCACGCTCACCGGCGCGCCGTTGGTGATGGAGACGCGGTCATGGACATAGACGTAGGAGTCGCGCGTGCCGGCCAGCAGCGACCATGCGAGCAGAAGCGCTGCGATGAAAGCGGATTTCATGTGTCCTCCGCTCATTCGACTGCCTCGCGGCGGCGATGGTTAGCCGCGCGTTTTCGCGTACGATTTCGCGCATGCCGATCGGTCTCCCCATCCTGGCCGCGTTTCTGGCGCTGGTGGCGTTTTTCGCACGGCTGTCGATCCGCCGGCTGCGCCAGCGGCGCGCATTGCAGGCGCAGCATCCCGGCGAGCCGTGGATGTGGCGGCAGGACTGGGCTGACCGCGCGATCCGCGACGAGGCCGTGGTGAAGCCGGGCTTCCTCTGGGTTTTCGGGCTGCTCTGGATCGCGATATCGCTGCCGGTGCTGTTCGCGTTCCGCGTCACGGCCGATCGCGATCGCACGACGATGATCTTCCTCAGCCTCTTTCCGATCGTGGGCGTCGGCGTGTTCATGGCCGCCGCGTATCAGTCGCTGCGGCGGCGCAAGTACGGCGTGTCGCTCTGCCGCCTCCAGCGCCTGCCGGTGGCGATCGGTTCGACGTTTCGCGGTGAGGTGCAGGCGCGCGTGCACGACCTTCCGGAGCACGGGTTCCAGGTGGAGCTCGCGTGCGTGCGGCGGGTGGTGCACCGCTCGGGAAAGAGCAGGTCCGTGCGCGAGACGATTCTCTGGCAGGACGAGCAGACGGTCGGCAGCGGCGCGGCGATGCCGAGCCCCGACGGCATGCGCGTGCCGGTGCACTTCGCGATTCCGCGCGACTGCGAGCCGACCGACGACAGCAATCCAAGCGACTCTGTGCTGTGGCGGCTCATCGTACGCGCCGGCGTTCCCGGGATCGACTACGCCGCGCGATTCACGCTGCCGGTGTTCCGCACCGCCGACGCGCCCGAGGCCGACAACTGGCCCGCACGTGCGACGACCGGGTGGACGCCGCCGCCGAACGTGGTCTTCAGCATGTCGCGCAGCGGCGGCGAGGACGTGGTCGTGAAACCGGCGGTGCCGCTCGGCGACTGGTTCGGCTATCTCTTCTTCATCGCGCTCTGGTACAGCGCGCTCGTCCTCGTTTACCGCATGGGCGCGCCGCTCTGGATCGTGGTCCTCTTCGCCGTCTTCGGAACCATCGTCCTGATCGCCGCCGCCGATCTGTTGGTCGGCCGCAGCGCGATCTCCGCCGATCCGCAGACGCTCACCGCCCGCCGCTCCTGGCTCGGCCTCGGCCGCCGCCGCACGTTCGCCGCGAACGAAGTCGAATCGATAGTGACGCGCGTCGGCACCACCACCGGCGCCCGCGCGCGCTACAACATCGAAGCTCGTTTCCGCGACGGAAAAGCGCGCGTGATCGCGAAGCATCTGGTGAACCGGCGCGACGCCGACGGAGTCGCGGCGCGCGTCTGGCGCGCGCTGGGGCATTAGCCGCCCGGCGCAAAGTCGGGCTGCGGCTCGTAGTTGAAGAACTTGGTGATGTCGTTGCGGAAGACGAGCTTGAAATCGCCGATCGGGCCGTTGCGCTGCTTGGCGATGATGATCTCGGCGATGCCCTTCTCCTCGGTCTCCTTGTTGTAAACCTCGTCGCGGTAGATGAATGCGACCAGGTCGGCGTCCTGTTCGATCGCGCCGGACTCGCGGAGGTCGGCGAGCTGCGGGCGGTGATCGCCGGTGCGCTGCTCCGGACGGCGCGACAGCTGCGAGAGCGCCATCACCGGCAGGTTCAGCTCTTTGGCCACGGCCTTGAGGCCGCGCGAGATCTGCGAGATCTCCTGCTGGCGCGACTCGATCTTTCCCTTGACCGCCATCAGCTGCAGGTAGTCGACCATGATCATGTCGATGCCGGCTTCCATCTTGAGGCGCCGCGCTTTCGCCCGCAGCTCCATCGGGTCGATGCCGGGCGTGTCGTCGACGAAGATGCGCGCCTTCTTCAGCCGCACGTCGGCGTCGACGAGGTCGCGCCAGTTGCGCTCCGACAGCATGCCGGAACGCAGCAGCTGGCTGGACACGCCCGACTCCGACGAAAGGATGCGCAGGCCGATCTGCTCCTTCGACATCTCCAGCGAGAACACGCCGACGCCGTAAAGGCGCGAGCCGTACCGCGGCTCACCGTCTTTGCCGGGCAGGGCAATGGTCTCGGCCATATTCATCATCAGCGAGGTCTTCCCCATCGACGGCCGCGCGGCGAGGATGATCAGGTCCTGCGGCTGAAAGCCGGAGGTGAATTCGTCGAAGCGGACGTAGCCCGTGGGAATGCCGGTGACGAAATTCGAGCCGCGGTTGAGGTAGAGATGCTCGACCGCTTTCATGTTGTGCGCGGCGATGCGCTCGAGCGCGACAAAGCCTTTTTCGGTCGAGCCTTCGGCGATCTCGTACAGCGTCTTCTCGGCGATCGTCAGAACCTCCGAGGGCTCGGAGGGAGCGTCGAGCGCCGCGCGCATGACGCTGTTTCCCATGACCACGAGGCGCCGCAGCAGCGACTTCTCTTTGACGACGCGCGCGTAGTTCTCGACGTTGGCAACGTCAGGGACGAAGTCGACGAGGGAAGTGATGTAGGCGTAGCCGCCGACGCTGTCGAGCTGCGCGTTTTTCGCGAGCTGTTCCTTCAGCGTGAGCAGGTCGATCGGGCGGCTCTGCTCCGCGAGGACGCGCATGGTCGCGAAGATGGTGCGGTTCGCGTCCTTGAAAAAGTCGGGCGTGTCGACCAGGCCGATGACCCGGTAGAAGGTGTTGTTGTTGATGAGGATGGAGCCGAGCACCGCCCGCTCCGCATCGGGACTCTGCGGCATCGGCGTATCGAGAGAAATGTCGAGTTGAGCGACTGACATCGAACGGTGCACGCATTCTACGGACGGTAGGCGGTCAGCCCTTCGCGTCCACAGTATTTTCGTCCGAACCCGCTCCCCGCGCACGCTCGTTCCCGAAGCAAAAGCACGTTTTGCACAGCTGTGGAAAACGCGGCGGAAACCTTGACAACAAAAACTCCACTTTGGGTAGAGTCGGGGAAGGGGGTTGGAGGCGGGAAAGAGGGAGCGCTCACCGACGATGAGCCGGTGAGCGGACGATGTCAGGGGACGATTTCAACCTCGGGATCGTTGAGCTTTCCATTCGCGCGAATCGAGTACTTGAGAACCGTGCCGATCTCTTCATAGAACGGTCCGGCTTTCGCGTCGTTCGGACAATCGCCGCCGCTCGATTTTGAAGGGACGTCAGCGGCGCCATCGAACTGGATCGAGAACGGAAAGTCTGCGCACCAGCGCAGTTTTTGTTTCTCCTTCCTGACGTTGACACGATTCTCCTGCGGTATGGGCATGCCGTGAGAATCGAGAGTAATGCGCACCACCTTATCGGAGTCACCGTTGGCCATTTGAAGCTCCTCTCTGGTTAATGGCGCTCGGACCGGAACGCCGTAATGATGGCGTCGAGCCTACCGCTTTTCTTCAAATTCGCAAACTCGGGATCGCGCAGAAGGTTGCCTGGCGTATAGCCGAGACGGAGTGCCTGTTCGATGTACGAAACAGCTTCGTCTTCCGATCCGGAAATGTTCGCGATCACTGCAGCTTCATAGGCGTTGGATTCGAGTCTGGGCTCGAGCTCAATGGCACGAAGAATCGATGTTCGTGCCTCCCGCAGGCGGCCCAGCTTTGCCAGCGCGCTGGCGCGCGTCTTATAGGCGGCTGCATCATTGGCGTTCATCTGAATCGCCTCGTCGCAGAGTTCGACGGTGCGCGTAAAAGCGCGCGCGGCATTCGCCTCCTGGCCGGGGATTCGGCGGTACGAGTCGCCGAGGTTGCGCCAGTACAGCGGCTTTCGCGGCGTGAGTTGAGCCGCTTTCTCGAATGCGGCCGCCGCCTCGGCATAGCGGCCGAGAAAGTAATAACAAGTGCCGAGATTCGTGTAGCCCTGGCCGGACGGTGCGCGCCGCGTGGACTGCGACGAAACACGTAACGCGTCCTCATAACGACCGAGGCGCTGGTAAGCACCGCCTAGATTGTTGTAGCCGCGTTCATTGTCCGGGACGAGCACAGTCACCTTTTGAAAGAATGGGACGCTGTCAGCGTAACGGCCCTGGGCCATGTAAAACGCCCCCAGCTTGTTATATCCGCCCCAGTAATTCGGCCGCAGTTCAATC
>Ga0126310_10000719_pt1 | contig 11876 bp, 11 predicted proteins | sample Plot60_FD_92540 | JGI IMG/M metagenome (GOLD analysis project Ga0126310, IMG submission 92540) | Serpentine soil microbial communities from UC McLaughlin Reserve, CA, USA - Plot60 | ecosystem: Environmental > Terrestrial > Soil > Grasslands | place: USA: UC McLaughlin Reserve, Lake County... | reverse complement strand
GGTGTTCGTCGCCATAGGCGGCCGCCCGGCGGGCCTCGTCGCCGTGGCCGACACCGTGAGGGAGGAGTCCGAGGAGGCGGTCGAGAGGCTGCAATCTTTGGGATTCGAGGTGGTGATGCTCACCGGCGACAACCGCCGCACCGCCGGGGCCATCGCGAAGGAGCTCGGCATCGACCGCATCCTGGCCGAGGTCCGTCCCGAGGAGAAGGCCGCCGAGGTCGAGAGGCTGCAGACCGAAGGCAAGAAGGTCGGCATGGTCGGGGACGGCATCAACGACGCCCCCGCGCTGGCGCAATCCGACGTCGGCATCGCCATCGGCACCGGCACCGACGTGGCCATGGAGGCCGCCGACCTGACGCTGATCTCCGGCGACGTGCGCGGGGTGGCGCGGGCGATAGGTCTCTCCAAGGCCACGGTCAGGAACATAAAGCAGAACCTGTTCTGGGCCTTCGCCTACAATGTCGCCCTGATCCCGGTGGCGGCGGGCGTGCTCTATCCTGTGTTCTCTGGCGGGAGCGTTCCGGAGGCGCTGCGACCGTTCTTGGGCGAGCACCGGGTTCCTGAACCCGGTGCTCGCGGCGGCGGCGATGGCGCTCTCCAGCGTGACGGTGCTGACGAACGCCCTGAGACTTAGGGGAGCGAAGGTTGACTAGCGAAAGGAGTGCCGGCGTGGAGACGGTGGGAAGCGGGGGATCGCCCGCGGCAGAAGGGCCGGTGGGCGAACCGCACGGCTACATAAAGGCGCAGGACAAGGAGAAGCTAAAGAACCGCCTCAGGCGGATAGAGGGGCAGGTGCGCGGGCTGCAGCGGATGGTCGACGAGGAGACCTACTGCGTGGACGTCCTCACCCAGGTCGCGAGCGTCGTCTCCGCCCTGGAGAAGGTGGGTGCCCTCGTCCTGAAGGACCACGTCGAGCACTGCCTCCGCGAGTCGATCGAGAGCGGCGACAGGCAGAAGGCCGACGAGAAGGTCGAGGAGCTGACCGCCGCCGTCGAGCGGTTCCTGCGGGTGTAGAGAAGACCACACAGAGAGAAGGAGGCACGATGATCGAGAAGGCGATGAACGTCGAGGGCATGAGCTGCGCCCACTGCAAGGCCGCCGTGGAGGAGGAGCTCTCGAAGCTCTCGGGAATCGAGTATTCGAACGCCGACCCCGAGAAGGGCACCGTCGAGGTGCGCTACGACGAGGCGAAGGTGACGAACGACGACCTCGATGGCGCCGTCGAGGAGGCCGCTACTCCGTCTCCGCCTGACGCGGCACGAAACCTCCTGGGACGCGGAGGCGGTCGAGACCCTTCCGCCTCCGCTGCCTGGCTGAGCCGGGCTTCGCCGGCGACGGCCGGTCGCGTGACGGCGGTCCCCAGAGGGTTAGCGAGACCCGGACTACGGCGCCCGAGCTCGTGGTACGGGCCACACGCGCAGGAGGTAGGATCACATTAGCCGCGCAAAGGAGGACAGGTGAGGCGCGACCCGAATCCGGAAACGAACTACCAAGAACGCGGATCCGGCTCGAAGATCACCCGCCGCAGGTTTTTGGGACTCGCGGGCCTGGGAGCCGGGGGACTCGTCCTCGGCGCGTGCGGGACCACCGACAAGAGCGCTCCTTCGCGGGGCCGGGGCGGCGCCCGCGTCGCCAGCTACGACCTCGAGGTCCGCCCGTTCGACTTCGAGTTGGGCGGCCGGCCGGTCTCCAGCTGGGGCTACGACGGGAAGATACCGGGACCCGAGATCCGGCTGAAACGGGGGGAGACCCTCCGGGCCGCGGTCCGGAACCGGCTGCCGGAGGGCACGACGGTCCACTGGCACGGCGTGCCCGTCCCCAACGGGATGGACGGCGTACCGGGCCTCACCCAGCGACCCATCGGCCCGAGGGAGGACTTCACCTACGAGTACGAGGTCCCCGTCTCGGGCACCTACTTCTACCACTCCCACGTCGGGATGCAGCTCGACCGCGCCGTCTACGGCCCCCTCGTGGTCGAGCCCGAGAGCGAACCGTTGGGCTACGACCGGGAGTTCACGCTAGTGCTCGACGACTGGCTGGACGGGGTGGACGGCACCCCAGAGCAGGAGCTGAAGAGCTTGAGGTCCGGCGGCAGCGCGATGTCCGGCATGGGCGGCATGGGATCCATGAAGGGCATGGGCCAGACCGAGGGAATGGGGGGCATGGAGGGCAGGCGATCCGGCGGCGCAGCCCCCCGCCAGTGGGCGCCGGACATCGTCTACCCCTTCTACCTCGTAAACGGCAGGCCCGCGGACGACCCGGAGGTGCTAAAGGTGAAGCGGGGAGAGAGGGTCCGTATCAGGTTCATCAACGCGTCGAGCGCCACGATCTTTCGGGTAGCCCTCGAGGGCCACCGCATGGGCGTCACCCACGCCGACGGGCAGCCCGTCGAGCCGGTCGAGGTGGACGCCTTGCGCATCGGCCAGGGCGAGCGCTACGACGTGCTCGTGGACGCCACGGACCCAGGGGTGTGGCAGCTCGCCGCCCAGGCCGAGGGCACCGAGAAGATCGGGCGCGCCCTCTTCCGCTACGCCGGCAGCAGCTCCGCCCCGGCGCCCTCGGCAGATCACCGGCCGCCCGAACTCGGGAAGGAGCTACTGCGCTACGACATGCTCTCCGCCGCGCCGGAGGCGGAAGCGCCACCAGGCGGGGAGCCGGACGAGGTCGTCCCCATCACCCTCGATGGCGACGAGGGGAGGTATGTCTGGACCATAAACGGCGAGGTCTTCTCCGAGGCGGACCCCATCTCCGTGGGGCGAGGCAAACACGTCCGGTTCGAGATGGAGAACGAGACGATGATGCCCCACCCGATGCACCTGCACGGCCACTTCTTCAGGGTAGACAACGGCACGGACGAAGGACCGATCAAGGACACGGTGCTCGTGGAACCCATGCAGAAGGTCGCCGTGGACTGGCTCGCGGACAACCCGGGCGACTGGGCCTTCCACTGCCACATGGCCTACCACCAGGCGGCGGGCATGATGCGAGTGGTGAGGGTAGCTTGACCCGCGGACTTCGGAAGGAGGCACGGTGAGCCCGCTCGCGCAGTACGCGCTGCTCCTGGGGCTCGCGGCGGGCTCCGTGGGGCTGGCGCTCAGCCTGTACGGGATTGCCCGCTCGCTCGGCAAGACGCGCGAGGAGGAGGGCAAGGACGTGCCCGCGACGGCCGGCAAGCTCAGTAGGGACCCGGTGTGGGCCCGCTACCACGTCCGCTACTACGGGTACGCCCTGCTGTTCCTGGCCTTCGACATGGAGATGGCCTACATGTACCCGTGGGCCGTGGTCTACAAGGAGCTCGGCCTGACGGCGCTCCTGGACATGGGCGTCTTCCTCGCGATCCTGTTCCTGGGGCTCCTCTACGGCTGGAGCCAGGGGGCGCTGAGGCGCCAGTGAGCGGTCCGTCCAAAGCACCCGCAAACGCCAGGGCGGACGCGGAGGCCGGGGCCGAGGCCGCGCTCTCCGGGGCCAGGGAGGCGCGACCCTCTCTCCTTCGCCGCCTCGTCTCGCGGGCGGGGGCCCGGGATCTTTGCGCCTTCGTCGTGCCCGGTCCGGAGGTGGCGCGCGCACGCGGCCTCGGCCTCCGCGCCGCGGGCCTCTCGGTGTCCGCCACCCCCCGCCACGCCAACGTGCTGGTCGTAGTCGGCGAGCTGCCGGTGGGCCTGAGGGAGGCGGCGGTCGTCGCCTACGCGCAGATGCCCCGCCCGCGGGCGGTGCTCGCGGCGGGGGCGGCCGACGTCTCGCCCCTCCCTGGGCCGGACGTGTCGGCAGACGCCGCGGAGGAATCGCTGGCCGCCGGCGTGGCGCGGCTGCGCCGCCTCTTCGCCGGAGGCGCCTTCGCCCCGGAGGCGGAAGCGTTCGAGGTCGCCGCCCTCGGCAGCAGGACCGAGTACGCCTGCCCGATGCACCCGGAGGTGGTTCGAGAGGAGCCCGGCACGTGCCCGAAATGCGGGATGGAACTCGTGGAGCGAGAGGCCGCGGACGGAGGCGAGCAAGGCGACCCAGAAGACGCCCACCAGGGACACGACCACCAAGGAGACGGCCGCACCCACGAGGAGGATATGCACCACGACGACCACGCGCATCACGGCGAGGGCGACGAGCACGGCGGGGCGAACCACGCAGATCACGGGAGCATGGACCACGGCGACATGGGGTTCATGTCGATGGTCAAGATGACCCGGGGGACGCCGCGCAGCTCCGACGGCCTGCAGATGGAGTGGGTCGAAGCGCCGTTCGGACCGCTCCTCCCCGGGCTGCCCGGAGGGCTCTCCGTAACCTTCACGCTCGACGGGGATACGGTGGCCGAGGCGCGGGCCAACTCGGCCGTTGGCCGTCGGCAGGACCCGAGAGGTCCAGTCGAGGAGTTCGTCGAACGTTTCGCGAGGCTGGACCCGCTCTCGCCGGTCTCCTACCGCCTGCTGGCCCTGCACGCCGTCGAGGACGCGGTCGGCGCGGGGGCGCGAGATGAGGGCGCGCTCGCGCGGGTGGGGGCGCTGGAGCGCGAGCGCGCCGCGAGTCACCTGAATTGGCTCGCGGGCTTTGGGCACCTGCTCGGCTACCGCTGGCTCGCGCGGCGGGCGGAGGAACTGCAGCTCGCCCTCCTGCGGGCGGAAGCCGGCGGTATTCCGCCCATCCGGGCGGAGGTGCGCAAGCTCGCGCGCCGGGTGGAGAGGACATCGCTCCTGCGCCGCAGGCTGGCGGGGGTCGGAATAATACTGGCGGACCCCGCGGGCGCGAGCGGACCGGTGGCGCGGGCTGGTGGGCGGGGCGCCGACTCCCGCGCGGACGAGGAAGCCTACCTCACCCTAGGCTTCGAGCCGGTCGTCCAGGAGGGGGGCGATGCCCTCGCGCGGCTGCGCGTGCGGCTCGCCGAGGCGCAGCGGAGCCTGGGGCTCGTTACGAGGGCGGGCGGGATCTCCGGAGCAATCCCCGTTCCGGACGCCGGCGCCTCGGGGAGGGGAGCGGCCGCCCTGGAGACGCCACGCGGCTCCGCGAACCTCAGGGTGAAGCTGGAGGACGGCGAGGTTACGGGCGCGGACCTTGAGACGCCCTCGGCGGCACAGACGCGGTTGGTGGGTGCCGTGACGGAAGGGCGGGAGGTGGCCGACGCCCTCGTCGGGGTCGCCTCGCTGGACATCGCGCCGTGGGGCGTGATCGGGGAGGCACCCCGGGAGGCGGCCGGATGAGCGCGCTGCTGGCGATCGTGGCGCTGCTCGCGGGCGCCTACTTCGTCGCTGTCCTCGAGGGGTGGGCATCGACGGGCCGCTTCCGGCCGGCCGGGCCGGTCCTCGCGGGCCTCTCGCTGCTAGGACGCGAGTCCGTCGTTCCGCGAAGGCCGGACCGGATTTTCTTCGAGGTCGCCCCGCCGCTCTTGCTCGCCTCGGCGGTACTCGCCGCCGCCGTGCTGCCCCTCGCCCCGGGCCTCATCGTCGCCGACCTCGCCACGGGCGCCCTGTTCGTCAACGCCGCCCTCGCCTACGTGATGGTGGCGCTCCTCATGGCCGGCTGGGGGCCGGACGGTGCCTACGCGATGGTCGGCGGCTTCCGCTTCCTGGGCCAGCTCGTCGCCTACTCCATGCTCATAGTCATGCCCGTGACCGCGGTCGCCATGCGCGCCGAGTCCCTGACGACTACCGAGGTCGTGGCCTCGCAGGCGCCGCTCCCCAACGCCCTCTACCAGCCGGTGGGCTTCGCGGTGTTCCTGGTGGCGGCGATGGCGGTCTGCTTTCTGCCGCCCTTCGACCTGCCGACGGCCCCGGGGGAGCTCGCGGGCGGGGTGATGGCCGAGTACACCGGCTGGCGCCTGGCGATGATGCGCCTCGCCCGGGCCGTGCTCGTGGTCACGCTCGCCTCCTCGATCGCCGTCTTCTACCTCGGCGGCTGGCTCGGACCCCTCCTCCCGCCCTGGGCGTGGACTGCGGCGAAGACCCTCGCCGTCGCGGCGGCGATGCTTTTCGTGGGCCGCTACGTGCCGCGCGTGCGCGAGGCGGACCTCCTGGCGTGGTGCTGGAAGATAGGCATTCCGCTCGCGCTCTTCAACATCTTCTTTGTCGGCGTCCTCCTTCTGGTGGTGTGATGCTCCTCCAGACGGTCTTTCTGGCGTTCTTCGGCCTCGCGGCGATCTGGTTCGCCGTGGTGGTCTTCAGGACCTCTTCGATGGTCCGCTCGGCCCTCGCGCTGCTCTTCTCCCAGGCCGCGATAGGGACCATGTTCCTGGCCATGCAGACGGAGTTTTTGGGGGTCCTGCAGATCATGATGATGGCGACGGAGATGGCGATCATGGCGATATTCATGGTCATGTACATGATGGACCCCGGTGGCCTCTCGGGGATGGACATGACCCACCAGAAGCGGGTCTCGATCGCCGCTGGGGTCCTGGGCACAGCCGTCGCCGTCGGCACGGCGCTCCTCGTGGACTGGGGGCCAATAGCCGGGGTGCCCCGCCCGGGGGCCCAGGTCCACGACCTCGGGATAGAGCTGATGGAGCGCTCGATGCTGATCTTCGAGACCGCGGGCGTCACGATCCTTACCGCCATGGTCGCCACCACCGCCATAGCTATTGGGCCGCGCGGCCCGCGAGGGGGAGTGGACGACTGATGGCACCGCTCTACGTCGCGCTTCTGGTCGGGGCGGTACTCTTCGGGGTCGGGCTCTACGGGGCGCTCTCCCAGACGAACCTGGTCATGATCATGATGGGCGTCGAGGTCATGCTCGGCGGAGCGATGGTGAACCTCGTCGCCTTCTGGCGCTTCTTGCACCCCGAGACCTACTCGGGCCAGATGTTCGTCCTGATAGTGATGACCGTGATGGCCCTGGAGATGGCGGTCGGCTTCGGTGTCGGCACCGGGCGCTTCCGCGCGAAGGGATCGGTGGAGATGGAAGAGGCGCGGGACCTCAAGGGATGATCTTCTCCTACCTCGCGATCCTCGGCCCCCTCCTCGCCGCCGCGGCGGTCCTCGCCCTAAGGCGCGGCGCGGCGCCGCTCGCCCTGGTCGGCTCGTTCGCGGGCCTGGCCGGCGCCTCCCTCGCGCTCGCTCATGTCGCGGGCGGGGCGAGCCGCTCGGCGGAGCTGCCCGGGCTGCCGGGGCTGCCCTTGCGGCTCGTCGCCGACCCTTTAGGCGCGCTGCTCTCGTTGGTGGTCGGGGCGGTGGGGTTCCTGGTCATGGTCTACGCCGTCGGCTACATGGAAGGGGAGGGCTCGGGAGCGCGATTCTACGCCGGCATGTCCTTCTTCGTGGCGGCGATGCAGGCGCTCGTCCTGGCGGGGGACTGGGTGCTCTTGCTCGCCTCGTGGGAGCTCATCGGGTTCTCCTCGTACCTCCTCATCGGGTTCTGGTTCTGGCGCGACGGCGTGCCTTCATCCGCCACGCGCGCCTTCCTCTACACCCGAAGCGCCGACCTCGGGCTCTACGTGGCGATCTTCGTCCTGATCTCGCGGACGGGCACAAGCGAGATCTCCGCCACCCTGGATGTGGGCAGCCCGGCTGCCACCGTGGCGGGCCTCCTGCTCCTCCTGGCCGCGGCGGGCAAGTCGGCCCAGACGCCCCTGCAGGGCTGGCTCCAGGACGCGATGGCCGGTCCCACACCGGTCTCGGCGCTGCTGCACTCGGCGACCCTGGTCGCCGCAGGGGCGATACTGATGATCCGGGTCTCGCCGCTCTTGCCGCCCGGGGTGCGGCTCGCTGTCGGCCTCCTCGGCGCGCTGAGCGCGGTCGCCTGCGGCCTGATCGCGGTCTCCCAGCGCGACCTCAAGCGGCTCCTGGCCGCCTCGACCTCGAGCCAGTACGGCCTGATGCTCCTCGCGGTGGGCGCGGGGTCGCCCGTGGCGGCCCTCTTCCACCTCGTGGCCCACGCCGCGATGAAGAGCTCCCTCTTCCTCGCCTCCGGCGTCTTCCAGCACGCCCGCGGCTCGACCGCCTTTACCGACCTCGCAGGGGTGGGGCGCGAGCGGCGCCTGGCCTTTTTGGGCTTCGTCGTCGCTGGCCTCGCGCTAGCCGGCGTGCCGCCCCTCTCCGGCTTCTTCTCCAAGGACGCCATGATCGCCGCCTCGTTCGCCTCGCCCTACGCGCCCGTTTTCGGCCCGCTCGCGCTCGCCGGCGCCCTCATGAGCGCCGTCTACGTGGCCCGCGCCATAAGGCTCCTCTGGCACAGTACGGGCGCGGGCTCCCCCGTGGCGGGTTCCGGGTGGATGGGCGCGGGCCTCGCCGCCCTCGTGGCGCTTGCCGCGGCCCTAGGGTTGGCGGAGGGGCCCATCGCCGGCCTCATCGGGCAGGACATCCCGAGGAACCTGCTCGTCGCGGGAGTGGGCCTGGCGCTGGCCCTGGGCGGGTTGCTCCTCGGCTGGTTCGTCCCCGCCGGGCGGCTGCTGGGACCCGCGAGGGGACCGGCGGAGCGGGGCTTCCGCCTCGGCGGCGGCTTCGACGCCCTCGCGGCCCGGCCCGCGCTCGCCCTGGCGGGCGCCGCAGACCGCTTCGACCGGGGCATCCACCGGGGCGTGGTGGGCGTGGGGGAATCGGCGCTCGCGCTCGCGCGGGCGGCCCGGCTCGCCGACGACGCCGGCATAGACCGCCTGATAGCCGCGCTCGTGCGGGGGACCCGCGGCCTCGGGGGCAGGGCTCGGAGGCTCCAGAGCGGCCTCGTGCACAGGGAGCTCGTGCTCGCCACGGCGGGCGCCGCCCTGATCCTGGCGTTCCTGATCCTGGGCGCGTTCGCCCCTTAGGGAGGAAGGAGAGGTATTGTTCCCGCTCGTCTCGACGACGCTTTTCCTCCCGCTGGTTGGCGCGGTGCTCCTGGTGTCCTTGCCGGGGGCATCGGCACGCGCGGCGCACGCGGTAGGCATCGCCGCCAGCGGTCTCGCGCTCGTCGGGGCCGCGCTCGTTTGGGCGAGGGGGGTCCCAACGGGGGCGGGCTTCTCGCAGGTCGAGCAGATCGCCTGGATCCCCTCGGCCGGCGCGGCCTACCGGGTCGGCGTCGACGGCATAAGCCTCCCGCTCGTCGTGCTGACCGCCCTGCTCTTCTTCGTCTCGCTCGTCTTCTCCGCGCGGGTCCGCGAGCGGGCGCGCTCCTACGTGGCCCTCTTCCTCCTGCTGGAGACGGCGTGCCTCGGGGTATTCGTGGCGCTCGACGCGATCCTGTTCTACGTCTTCTTCGAGGTCACGCTGGTCGGCATGTACTTCGTCATCGCCGGGTGGGGCTACGAGGAGCGGGGACGGGCCGCGCTCACCTTCTTTATCTACACCCTGCTAGGGAGCCTGCCGCTCCTCCTGGCGATCCTGGCGCTCTACCTGGGGAGCGACCCGAACACCTTCGACATGCGCGTCCTCATCGCCGACCCGCCTCTCTCCGGCCTCGCCGCGACGCTGGCCCTCGTGGCGATGCTCGTCACCTTCTTCGTGAAGACCCCGGTGTTCCCGGTGCACACCTGGCTGCCGCTGGCCCACACCGAGGCGCCGACCGCGGGAAGCGTGATTCTCGCTGGCGTCCTCCTGAAGCTCGGCACCTACGGCCTAATCCGCTTCGCGCTGCAGATGACCCCTGACACCTTCCATGAGGCCGCCCCCATCGTGGCCGCCTTCGGCGTCTTCAGCGCGCTCTACGGGGCCTTCGTGGCCCTGGCGCAGACGGACCTCAAGCGCCTCGTCGCCTACACGAGCGTGAACCACATGGGCTACGTGGTGCTGGGCGTCGCGGTGGCCGCGGCGGCGACGGGCGCGGAGAGCAGGACCCTGGCGCTCGACGGGGCGGTGCTGCAGATGGTGAGCCACGGCGTCGTCACCGGCGCCCTCTTCCTCCTGGTCGGGATGCTCCAGGACCGGGCGCACACCCGCGAGATGGGGGACTTCGGCGGGCTGCTGCGGGTGGTGCCCGTGCTCGGCTGGTCGTTCGTCCTGGCCGCCTTCGCCTCCCTGGGCCTGCCGGGCCTGGCGCACTTCCCGGCGGAGTTCCAGATCTTCCTCGGTACTTTGGGGGTCTACCCGGCAGCCGTCGTCGTGGTGCTGGGGATAGCGGTGACGGCCGGGCTGTACCTGCGTGCCATACAGCGCGTCTTCCTCGGCGGGGCACGGGGTAGGTGGTCGAGGATGAAGGACCTCTCGCGCCGCGAGGTCCTGGCCGCGGCGCCCTTGCTCCTGCTCGCCGTGCTCATCGGGGTCGCCCCGTCTTTGGTCCTTGGCGTCATACACGCGGCAACGGTGGCGCTGCCGTGATCGCGCTCCTGCAGGGGATGGGGGACGGGATGCAGGACACGGGGACGAGCATGGCCCGCGACCTCTCGCTGCTCGCGCCGGAGATCGCCGTCGTGCTGACTGCCGTAGGCGCCTTAGTCTTCGAGATGCTCCGGCTCCCCCGCGCGGCGCTGCCTTTCACCGTGATCGGGCTGCTCGTCGCCACCGGACTTACGGTGCCCCTGATCGGCACGGAGACGGTCGTGTTCTCCGGCACCTTCCGGGTGGACCCTTTGAGCGAGTGGGCCAAGCTCGCGCTCCTGCCGGCCACGGTCCTCTGCGCCGTGCTCGCCCACCCGGAGGTGAAGGACACCGACCGCGAGGGCACGGTCCACTCTCTCTTCTCCTTCACGGCCCTGGGCGCGCTCGTGCTCGCCGGGGCCGGCGACCTGATGTTCGTCGTGTTGGGCGTGCTGCTCTCCTCCTTAGGCTCCTTCGCCCTCGCCGCCTACCCGCGTGACGACCGGGCGACGGAGGGGGCGATGAAGTTCCTCGTCTTCGGCTCCGTGACCTCGGCCGTCATGATCTTCGGCCTCACCTACCTCTACGGGGCGACGGGCTCGACGCTCCTCTCGGAGCTGGGACGCCTCGAAGGCACGCCGCTCGCCGCCGCCGTGGGGCTCGTCGCGGTCCTGGTGGGCCTCGGGTACAAGGCGGCGATCGCGCCTTTCCACTTCTGGGCGCCGGACGCCTACGACGGGGCGCCCGTCTCCGTGGCGGCGTTCCTCTCGGTGGTGCCGAAGGTCGGCGCGATCTTCGCCCTCGCGCAGGTGGCGCGCGACCTGCCCGCCCCGGCGGGGCCCTTCGGCTGGCCGCTCGTGATCGCCGCCCTCGCCGCCCTCTCGATGACCTACGGCAACCTCGCGGCCCTGGTCCAGGAAGACGTGGTGCGGCTGCTCGCCTACTCCTCCATATCACAGTCTGGCTACTTCCTGCTGGGCGTCGTGGCCCTCGGCAAGACGGACCTCGCCCTCCCCTCGCTCGCGGTCTTCGCCTTGGCCTACGCCGCGACGAACGTGGGGGCGTTCGCCGTGGTCGCGGGCCACGGGCGAACCCTGCGCGACCTCGCGGGGCTCGGGCGGTACGCCCCGTGGGCCGGGGGGGCGATGGTGGTATTCCTGATCTCGCTCGTCGGCATCCCGCCCACCGCGGGGTTCGTCGGCAAGCTCCTCCTCTTCGGGGCGGCCATCGGCTCGGGCTACGCCTGGCTCGCGGTAATTGCCATCCTCAACAGCGTCCTCTCGCTGGCGGTGTACCTGCGCGTCGTTGTCCCGATGTACGGCACGCCCAAGGAAGCGAGGATCGCGGGACTTCCGGTCGTCGCCGCCTGGGTCGTCTCCCTGATCCTGGTGCTGGCCGTTGGTCTCGCGGCCCTGGGGCTCCTGGGCGCGATCGCATGAGTCGGGCCCATCGCGCGGCGCACGCTTCCCGCGAAGGGCGACGAAACCGGGGCCGCGCCCACGCGTATCGACAAGACGGGTAGAAAGAGCGGAGGAAACGGTGACCAAGGGAAAATCGGCGCTCGTCAGGGGCGGACTCGCGCTCGCGGGCGCGGCGGTGGCCGTCGCGACGGCGTACGCCCTGTGGTGGCGCAAGAACCCCTCGGCCTGCCCCTACTCGCAGCGCTTCTTCCTGGAGGTGCCCCACCCGTTC
>Ga0126310_10000718_pt1 | contig 11899 bp, 12 predicted proteins | sample Plot60_FD_92540 | JGI IMG/M metagenome (GOLD analysis project Ga0126310, IMG submission 92540) | Serpentine soil microbial communities from UC McLaughlin Reserve, CA, USA - Plot60 | ecosystem: Environmental > Terrestrial > Soil > Grasslands | place: USA: UC McLaughlin Reserve, Lake County... | reverse complement strand
TCTATCTATCTTTATCTTTTTAGATATAGATAATTGCTATTTGTATCATATCCAATGTCTGCCATTGTCAATACCTTAAAGCCATTATCATGTAAATATTTAATTTCTTTTTCAAATAAATCTATAGTAGTAGCATAAGCACCTGGATCACCTTCTCCGCTATTATCTATTCTATGCCATATAACAATAGGAATTGCATTTATTGTACCGTCTGTGTTATACATAGATGCGCTATTAACAACTTCAGTGAATTTATTTAACATTTCAGAATCATCATATGAATTCTCTTTTCTAGCATCGTCATGACTCCAACCTATAATAGAGTACCTATTTACAAAATTGAGTTCACCATCATCAGAATACGTTCTACAATCAGTTTGACTTGATTCTTCTTTAAAGCCATCACAATGTAAGTACATTAGTGGCTCAGTACCAGTTCTAGCTATATCATAATATTTAGCAACTACATCGATTACTGACGCCTCATCAGATCCTCCATTAAAAGGATATGCAAAGCTTGTGGTATTAATGCCATGATCAAGAAAGCATTGTTTTGACTGACCTACTTCAAAGTTTACCATCTTTTCTGAAAGTTTAGAAAGATCTTTGTGATTCATTGTATGAGATCCTATATCATTTCCATCATTGTATAATGCTGTTATATCTCCCCAACTAAGATATTCATTATCTCCTACATCGTTGCAGATTATATAGAAAGTAGCCTTATAACCATACTTGTCTAGAATTGGCTTGGCATTAGTGTATTGGCTCTTGTATGCATCATCAAAATTTAAAATTACTGCTTTATTATTATTATTGATAGTATTGATATTGGCATTATTGGGAACAGAGAAAGAAGACTGGCTGTAGGCTACATGTGGCATTGTGATAACAACATTTGCTAGAATCGTTATTAATGCAATAGCAATAACAAATATAAATCTAAAATTTCTTATACCATTCAGCAATATAATCAACAAAAATTGTATAGTATATATATATTTTTTGGATAAAATGTTATGACCAGATGTCGCGTTTACATTAGGAAAGAGATACTCAAAAGGAAACCAGTTACCGAATATATAAAGCGATGTTGATGTTAATTTATAAAATCGCGATACCCTACAGAATTGTATGTTATAATAACTTGGTAACTGAGTCATCCTTCCTTTCTGATGCACTATTTATTTGGTGGAAGTATTTCCGTATTCTTACCATAATGTTCAGAACACGGTTTCTTTTCTCACCAATCCAATGCAATAGTGAGGATATTTCTTGGGGCTTACCCTATTGTCATCCTCTTTTGCAGGAAAGTAGAATAATCTTAGAAACTATATTATATAACAATTTCGATCAAGTGTCTGTCATCTCTTAGTCAGATAGTTCTGTAATATGTGATATTTATCGTTTTGTAAGACTATAGATTCTGATAAATAATACTCTCTTCCTAGAATTCACATTAATATGACATAAAGGAAGGAGAAGGTAAAAGAAGAAGTAGAATGTTCCCCTACTAAGGAGAAAGAACATTAAATTATTATTATTATTATCTTGTCAGGTCAACCATACCTTATTCTGTTAATACTATCAAGTTGCCTAATACGGTCGACTAATGGTTTATTTCTTCTGTATTCTTCCAGATCATTCATATTTATATTGTAATCTCGTAATACCTGGAGTTGTTTTACTTCTGCATCTTCTGTTTCTCCTTTCAGTTTCTGCAACTCTAACTGCTGTTCTAAGATATAATTAGCCAACTGATCTACTGGAATTCCAAGATTCTGTGACAAAGCAACTGCCTTGTTTATAATATTAACAAATTCTTCAGCACTCAAACCGCGCTTAAAGCAGTGAATATTGCTAATTTCAATAAGAGATTCTATCTGATCTTCATTCAAATCCATGTCATCCAATTTCTTTTTTAGTCTGATAGAATCTGCAAGTACCACCAGATCTAAATCTTTATTCTTTAGGAGTAGAGCTACTTCTCTGAGTAAGTCAATGTCTGGAATATCTTTTTGTTTAGTATCTTTTATAATAGCGCTTACAGTTCCAGCTCCTATGTCATTATCTTCGGCGATTTGATCTCTAGAGATACCTCGAAGCCATTGTTTAATGATTCGTTCCTTTATTGATTGTGGGACTTTTCGTTCCATAAATTAGTCTCATACTTTAAAAATTCATACTTTATAAAACTTCGTACGGGTTTATTTGTTTGATAATTTTATTGATTAAATGCAAATGTCATATCAGCGTATATATTACATCTGACGGGTGATTTGACGATCTTTTGGCGATTATCTGACTGTTATTTGACGACTGTCTGACGCGTATTACTATGGAAATGATAGTGCCAATGCAGAAAGACGACGACAACATTAGTTTTATTTTATATAATATTTTTTAGATAGGATTTATTAGGATCGTATTGATTAATAAGTTATTTTTAAAATATATTATAGTAAGAATCTACTTAATGATTCTTCTACCATCCTCTGATATGATCTAATATAATTCATTTCCACTGTTTCATGAACCTTGTTGCAAATATACATCAATACCTTGAACATGTGCCGTGTTGCAGTAGCATTCTTCTGGAAGGGTGTTATCTTTTAACTTTTAATTAAGTATCCTTCAGACTGATTTACTAGAAATATATACAAGAAGTAAAAAACACATATTATCGTTTGTTATAGTTTATTTATTCTTGAAAAGCGATTCACAGGGACATAAAGAAGTAAGGCAGGTATTTGGAGTTCTTTTTATCGCTATATCTATAGCAATAGGCGCTGCCACTGTTTTGAGTGAAATTGCATTTGTCAACAAAGAACCCTTCTATTATTATGCCATCATCTCAATTCTAAGTTTTGGTATTACTTTTGGTATAATATTTGGTAAATCACGTAAATTAATGTCTTCTATAAGAGACAGAATGAAACACAGTGTGAAATGGTCCACCGGTGTAAAAGCTCTGAATGGTATATGTTGGGCTGGTCCTTTTGCTGCAATAGCTGCATTTCCATCTCTCTATCAATATCTAATTTTACTTGGTATTGGATTAGGTAATTTTTCAACATATCTGCTGATGAAAAGGTATAGTGGGCTTGATAACCGTGAGCAAATGATAGTAGGCCTGATTTCTCTAACAGCAGTTCCTATTGCGGTGGAGATTAATACAACTTTATTCATCGCAAGACAAGATATTGCAATAATGCTATCTAGAATTTTGATATCACTTGCTTATGGTATGGGCGGAATTTATGGTATAACCACAAAATAATATGATACACTAGCAAGAGAGGGGGATATTAAAAACCAGGATATATTCTTGTCATATTTATTTGCATAAATGTACGTAAAATACACATATAAAATACATATACAGTCATGTTATTGAATAAAAATGCCCAACCATCAAAAATAGAAGCCAAAGCGGCAGTTTGCATAATAAGCGGAGGTCTTGATTCTGTCTGTACTGCAGCTTATTTAAGCAAAGAAAAAGGTTACGATTTATACATGCTCACCTATATTTATGGGCAGCGAGCAAAGAAAGAAGTTCAACAGGCTAGAAAGTTCTCAAAAGTTTTGAAGGCGAAGGATCATCGTATCATTGATATTTCATTCATGAAAAACCTCTACGGTAGAACAAATGCTCTGACAGACAGCAAACAGCGTTTATCTAAAAATTTTGATTACAGTATTGTTGTGCCTGTCAGAAATGCAATTTTCATTACGATTGCAACCGCATGGGCTATGAGCATAAAAGCGAATCTAGTAGCATATGGTGCGCATAGTGGCGACATTCATTATCCTGATTGCCGCCCAGAATTTATAAAATCTATTACTAGAACACTCAATATGGCAGAAATAGATGGCATTATATCAGGTATGAGGAAGAAAATTACTGTCTGGTCTCCCGCAATGGACGGAATGGACAAATCTAAATTATTGAGTATTGGATACAAAATTATAGGTGATAAAATTTTCGAAACGTGGAGTTGCTATTCTAACGGCGTAAAAAGCAGTAGGACAAATATTTTGCACTGTGGAAAATGCGAATCGTGTATAAATAGGAAGATTGCAATTAGGAAGGCAGGTATCGAGGATAAAACGCATTATGCAAAAAGTCACTAACAGAATACAACTAAGCGAAATATTCACCAGTATTGAAGGCGAGGGCATCTTTTTTGGTACAAAAACAATGTTTGTAAGGATGGCTGGCTGTCATCTAAAATGTTACTGGTGTGATACCGGCTATGCGTTGCCCTTGGATAGCGGAACTGACTATACTATTGATGAGGCAAAGAGACTGATTAAAGAAAACTTACAACCATGCACTTACAAGGTTAATTTCACTGGAGGCGAGCCGCTAATACAATATGAGGCTGTTATTGAACTTGCGAAGTTTGTCAAAGAAGAGCATAGACTTAGGACATACTTAGAATCTGCATGTTTTGATTCTAATAGATATGTAAAGGTTCTGCCATTTATAGATATTTGCAAAATAGAGTTCAAAATGAGCGATTCACAAGTAATCGATGTCAGATATTATGATAGCCTCTTACGCAACGAATTTGAATGTCTTGAAGCTGCCATTATGAACCATAAAATTACATATATTAAAATTGTAATATCGAACTTGACGAACCTTTATGAGTTTAAAGGTTTGGTACAAAACATCTTTAACCATGTGAAAATTGCAAATATAACAGGATTTATAATACAGCCAAGCTATGGAATAAATGAGCCAACAGCAGAGAAGCTTTTTGAGTTTTATGACACAGTTTATCCAATATATCGAGACGTTAGAATCATACCACAATTACATAAGTTAATAGGAGTCAGATAAAAGAAAAAATGCATCAGCATAAAAAGAAGGAAAAAGATACTATAAACAAGAAAAAGATTGAAAAATTGTTAAGACAACTTTTGATAGAGTTAGGAGAAAATCCAGACCGCGAGGGTTTGATCGATACACCTAGACGCATGGCTGCTATGTATGAGGAAATCTTTGCAGGATATAGGATGAACGCTGAGCTTGACGTGAGTTTTGGTGAAGAAACTGACGCAATTATTGCTAAAGATATCCAATTTTACAGCATGTGTGAACACCATATGCTTCCATTTTATGGAAAAATACACATAGCATATGTTCCATCTGGCAGAGTATTTGGAATATCAAAGTTAGCCCGTCTAGTTGAAAAATTCTCTCGCAGAATGCAGATTCAAGAGAGATTGACAAAAGAAGTAACTGAAGAAATAATGAAAATGGGAGTAAAAGGAGTATTAGTTGTAGCAGAATGTGAACATCTTTGCATGAAAATGCGTGGTGTCAGAAATAGCAGCTTAATTATGACAATAGCTCATCGCGGTATTATGGATCAGAAAGAACTCAGAGAACATATCATTGCTCTTATACATACTTCCAAATCAGAGATGCGAGCCATTTAGAAAAAGCAGATAAGATAACCTGATGTGTATTATTGTAATATTTAATTAGATTAACAAGATAGATGATTATTATTTGCTTTATTGATAGTATCGATGACAAGGCTTATAATAAAGAAAATTTCCTATAGGTAAGAAGAATGGCAAGTACAATCTTCAGAGTACAGTCACACAAATTTAGCCAGGACAATATTCAGACGACTCTGGTATGCTCAAAATGCGATGAAGTCTTCTCAAAAGAATTTCCTATAGATCTAGAGGGACAAACAATCGAATTCAAGTGTCCTGTCTGTGGAGCACTTGGTGAAGCAGATCTTCCATATAAAAGTGCAGAAGAAAGAGAAGAATTTGAAGAAGACTTTGAAGAAGTAGAGGAAGAAGAAGGCGGAGAAGAGTTTGAAGAAGAGTATTAGATTAGTTGTAGAAATAAACACACACTGTAATTCTTCATTTATTCTTAGCGCCTAATTTTCCTAATTGGGCTAATAGTGCTGATAATTGAATTTCGGCATGTGCGCCAACTACAAGTCTATAGTCATATTCTGCCATTAGCGCAGCAAATTCATCTGGCCTGTCTAATTTCATATCATAAGCTTCTTGATTAGCAAATTTGAGAAAATCGCTTTCGGACATTCCATACACTTGTATTAACTCAAGCAATTTAACTCTGGCATCTTTGAATTTACCAGAGAGAGCCAGCTTAATAATTTCTCCGACTTTGAACTTTCCTGAAATTCCTATTGATGCGACAACATTAGGCAGTGAAACAGAGCCCATCCCTGCAGATGCTTGTAGAATGTTGATAGAATGGCGGAGATCTCCAGAAGTAGCCTCGTATATTTGTGCAAGAGCTTTATCGTCATATTTTACTCCTTCTTTTTGACAGATAGATTTCAAGTGATCTACAATATCTTCATTTGCTAACCTTGTAAAGCGAAAAACTACACATCGACTCTGAATCGGCTCGATAATCTGTGATAAGTAATTACAGATAATTATAAAGCGTGTTGTTCTAGAGCTATCTTCAATTATTCTTCTTAATGCAGTTTGGGCTTCTGATGTCATTTCATCGGCTTCATCAAGAATTATTATTCTGAATGGCCTATTGTCTTCTTTATTGCTAGTCGTGAGTTTCATTACAGCTGCAAATTCTTTTACTCTTTCACGAACCATCTTGATTCCTCTTTCATCAGAAGCATTTAGTTCTAGGGTATCTCTTAGCCATTCCTCTCCAAGTAACCCCCTTGCAACACACAAAGCAGTAGTAGTCTTACCCACTCCCGCAGGTCCTGCAAATAGTAAATGTGGAATTTCTTCCGGATTCTTAATAAGATTTTTTAATCCACGGATAATTTCTTTTTGATCTATGACCTCATCCAATTTCTCTGGACGATATTTTTCGACCCACATTAAATTTGAGAAATTTTTGTTCATTGTTGACATATCTGTCCCTGAAAATTCGATGCTCTTTACAGCATTAATAACTTACCTAAAATTTCCCATTTAGCTTAGAGCTTAATAAAAATTACCCTTACAAAAGATATAACTAATTGGAACATCTAACTTGTATATATACAATGAATGCAACTACCTCCTCGTCTTTATTAGGAAAGATAGAAACCATTCAGGGCGCTTATCAGATAGAATATCTTATGGAAGATGTCCGTGTAACATTTAAGCATGACGTAAAGGCATCAGTAGATGGAGTTACAATTGATGCAAAGGAAGGCGAGATTTCTTCTCTTCGTCGATGGGTCGCAAAAATTTTATTTGAACAAGGCAATATTGAAATCCAAGATAGCGACATTTCAGCCTATCTCTCAAGAGCTTTGAACCGTGAGAGGATAGCAAAACCGCATGATCTCTCTGGTCTAGATCCCGACTTTTACATTAGAGTTAACGATTACCTTGAAGGATTAAGAGAAAGGGAAAGGGAAAACATTATAGTTTCACTGAATTCATTCCTTGCCTCGCGTCTTGAAAAGATTGTTAAATTAGCCGCTGCATCACCTCTTTCACCGGAACTAGAAGAAAAACTGTCAGTTGAAGAAAAGGAACTTTATATTCTAATTCACAATTCTGCTTCAGAGTTCAAAGAAAGGGCGTTAAAAAAATTTGACTGAACAGCAGACCACCGCAGCATTAGCAAATGATTTGGAACAATTTTTACGAGCATTTAAGGATAGAGAAGGGACCTACAAGTATTTTGATAGAATCAATCATATGATGGCCTCTAATTTTATTTCACTAGTAGTAGATTATATAGACTTTGATACATTTAATCCTGGCCTTGCTAAACAAATTACACACAATCCAGATGATATGCTTGACGCATTTAATGAGGCAATATTGTCAATTTTAAGTGAAATTCATCCAGATTATGCACAGGAAATTAGAGATAAGATCAAAGTCAGAATAGGAAACTATACTGTACAAAAGGGATTGCGTGATATTAATGCTGATGTAATCGACAAATTGATTGGAGTTTCAGGAATGGTGGTCAGATCATCTGAAGTTAAACCGCTTGCTAAGAAAATCGGATATCGTTGTCTCAATTGCAATACCATTAATGAAGCACAGTTAAAAGGACTAGTACTGAAGAAACCTTTGAAATGTATAAATTGCTCAGAAAAAGAACTTGAAATGGATCCGGAAAATAGCATTTTCACCGACTTTCAGATGGTCAGACTCCAGGAATTACCAGAAGATTTACCAGCGGGCCAGCTTCCGCACTATGTTGAAGTCACTGTGATGGGTGACCTTGTAGATCAATGCCGCCCTGGCGATAGAATTATGTTGACTGGGATAATTAGGATAGAACAGGAACAGCTTTCTCCCCAGGTAAAAACAAGTCTTTTTAGATTACGAATGGAAGGAAATAATATTGAATACCTTGGCGGAAGAGCTGGCAGTAAGGATACACGTACTGTAGAAAGAATAGCAATCAGCACTGAAGACGAAAGACAGATTGTATCTATTGGAAGTAAACCAGATGCCTATGACAAACTAATTGCTTCATTTGCTCCACATGTATACGGTCATGAAGTAATCAAGGAAGCAATTCTTCTGTTAATTGTAGGTTCAGTAACAAAGAAACTAGATGATGGTTCAACTAGAAGGGGTGATATTAATGTACTTTTGGTTGGTGACCCTGGTACCGCCAAATCAGAAATGTTAAAGTTCGCTGCCAAAATTGCACCTAGGGGTCTTTATACTTCTGGAAGAGGATCAACAGCAGCGGGTTTGACTGCAGCAGTAATTCGTGACAAGATAGGAATCATGATGCTGGAAGCTGGTGCTGTGGTATTGGGTGATCAAGGACTAGTATGCATTGATGAATTCGATAAGATAAAACCAGAAGATCGCTCTGCATTGCATGAAGTAATGGAACAGCAAACTTGTTCTGTTGCAAAAGGCGGTATAGTTGCCACATTGAATGCTCGAACATCCATTTTATCAGCAGCAAATCCTTTGTATGGTAAGTATGATCCATACAAGAATATTACAGAAAATGTCAGTCTGCCAATTCCACTTTTAACTAGATTCGATCTCATATACGTTATAAGAGATACACCAGAAAAAGAGAAAGATAATCGGGTCGCAAGTCATATTTTAGAAATACATAGAGATTCAGAACATGCTGCACGTCCTGCTATCTTTATTGATCTCTTTAGTAAATACCTTGCATTTTCTAAGCAAATTGAACCAAAATTGACTACTGAAGCAATTGACCTCATTAGAAATTACTATATGAAAATGAGAAATGTTGATTCGGAAGGAATGATTACTGTTACTCCTAGGCAACTCGAAGGTCTAGTAAGATTATCTACAGCACGCGCCAGATTGTTATTAAAAGATAAAGTAGAGATAGAAGACGCAGAGCGTGCAATATACCTTGTACAGAGAATGCTAGAAACTGCAGGAGTCGATGTTAATACAGGAAAAGTGGATCTTGGTGTCCTTCATGGTAAACCCCACAGCGAAGTTTCTAAACTGAAAATGTTTATGGAAATTTTTAATGCACTTTCTGGACAAGACAAAAATGATGTCGAAGAGAAGAATTTCATTAACGAACTAATGAAGTCAGGAAAGTTTACAGATGATGAGGCTAAATCTTTCATCAAAAAGGCAATGCAAAACGGACAGATATATGAAAGAAAGTCTGGCTTTTATGCGAAGGCATAGTTTTGGAAATGTAAAATTTAATCTAGTTTTTTATCTTGTTGTATCTATGTAGTATATTGTTTCCACGCTCAGAAAGCAGAGAATGATAATTTCAGGAACTTAGTTATGGGGCAAATCTTTAGACAAAAAGTATGTATAAGTCAAATTGATATTCACAATATTATTTATCAGAATGTAAAATATGGTAATGAAAAAAAAGAGTTACATTACATTTAGTTTACCAGTAAGCAAATAACAACTGCATTCGCCGATATGTAATTTCGATAAACAATATTATACGGATTTGAATATTTGCTGCTATGGTCGTAAAAGGAAAGCATATAGCCATAATAGCAATAGCTATAGTAATAGTAGTATTAGTAATACCTGGTCGATCTTTCCAACTATCATCAGATCAGGCTATGACGGTGGTATCCAATAAGCACCTAAAAATAGCATTATTAACTGATGCTTTATTTAGTGATGCAGGCTGGGGTGCATTCGCTTACAATGCCGCACAAGCAATAAAAACTAAATATGGTCATGAACTTGACTTTAAAGATAATGTTGCAATTCCAGATATAGAGGTTACATTAAGAGATTATGCCCATGAAGGTTATGACCTGATTATAGCTCATGGTTTTGAATGGGGAGAACCGGCTGCAAAGGTAGGAAAAGATTATCCAAATACAAAATTTGTAGTTTTTACTGGCCTTGCTAAGTCAACCAACGTTGCTTCCATTTTTCCAATGCAGCAGGAAGGATCCTTTCTGTTAGGAGCACTTGCTGGGATGATGTCAAAAACAGGTGTCATTGGTTATGTTGGCGGAGACGTCACATATCCAAATCTTGTCAATATTTTTGAAGGATATAAGCAAGGTGCAAAGTTGATGAATCCCAATGTTAAGGTACTTGTTTCATATTTAGATGATTTTGATAATCCAGCTAAAGGAAAGGAAGTAGCACTATCGCAAATAAATAGTGGTGCTGACTTTTTGTTACATGTAGCCGATACATCTGGTCAAGGTGTTATTGAGGCTGCTAAAGAAAAGAGAATATATGCATTTGGCGCAGTATCGGATCAAAACAAACTAGCACCAGACACTGTTTTGACCTCATTTGTCTTGGATGTAGATAAGGCATATGACCAAGCTGTTAAAATGGTTCAAGCCGGCAATTTCACAGGAGAAATATTTAAGCCTGGACTAGAAGTAGGCAAAGGGGCCGCAGGAAATGGTATTGTCTATCTAGCACCATTCCATGGCTTAGAGAATAAAGTACCTGAAGATGTAAAGGTGAAGCTAAATCAATTGACACAAGATATACTCAATGAAAAGATTATTGTGTCAGAGCTATCATGAGGAGTAGTAGCATGTCATTAAACGACACTATATGCTCCTGTTAACTTCTATTAAGAAAAGATTTAACACATGTAATTCACTAATTTTTATATTGCAGCGGAAGGAAAAAAAAGGACGCATTAACAATAGTCTGTTTTCTGGACGTATAAAAGGAATAGGTATTATTTCCACAATTTTAATAATCGTAATTTCATATGGTTTGTTCTTTTATCTACAAAATGTTACGGAAGAAAATGTTAAGAATAGCCTATTTGTACAGCAGAGAGATCGTCAGATAGAATCTACACAAGCTATGGGTCAACATATTAGCTCTGATCTTCACTGGATTATGTCTATTCTGCAAGGATTATCAGACTCTACTTATTTGCAGCGAGGCGAATTATATGGTGATAGAGTTGAAAAGTTAATGAGTGAGAGATTTGATCAAATCAATACTATTACTAAAGTTGATGGACTTTTCCTTGCTGATAAAGATGATATAATAACGTATAACAAAGTAGCAGAAGGACAAAGAAGCTTTGTAAATATAGATATTTCATTTAGAGATTATGTACAACAGACAAGAAATACCTTAAGGAGTGTAGTTTCAAACGGTTTTGAAGGAATTGACGGTGTCTACAGGATTGCATTGACCTTTCCGATAATAAATAGAGAAAATGGTCAATATATTGGAATGGTGGGCGTTGAAATACCTACAGTAGATTTCTTCGCACGTTATGCGAATGTTTACGATGTCAATTCAAAGTTCTTGGTAGCTTATGATAGTAATGCGAATTACATAGCTACTCCTACAACGCAATTTTTAGGAAAGAGCTTTTTTGATAATGAGGTTCAGAAATTCTTTAATTATAGTGATATTCAAAATGAGTATTATCGCAAAGTTTTTGCAGGCCAATTATTAGGAGGTTATGCAGTATATGATTTTG
>Ga0126310_10000717_pt1 | contig 11900 bp, 12 predicted proteins | sample Plot60_FD_92540 | JGI IMG/M metagenome (GOLD analysis project Ga0126310, IMG submission 92540) | Serpentine soil microbial communities from UC McLaughlin Reserve, CA, USA - Plot60 | ecosystem: Environmental > Terrestrial > Soil > Grasslands | place: USA: UC McLaughlin Reserve, Lake County... | reverse complement strand
GTGTTGTCCCTGAGGCCCAACGCGTCGAGCTTGTGGAGGAGGCGTCCGATCCAGAAGTCCACCATGGTGACCTCGCCGCAGTAGGTGGCGTGCCCGAGGTTCACGTCGTCTCTTTCGAGGCCCGCCTTCTTCCAGTTGCCGTAGGCGGGGTAGATCTGCTCCCCCGCATAGCCTTCTCTATACCTGGCGGTGTAATAATCAGGCGCGTCCCAGGGCTCGTGCGGGTCCCAGGTGTCAACATAGAGGAAGAACTGCTCGTCGTGGTGCCGCTCCAGCCACCTCTCGGCCTGCGTCACCGTGCGCGCGACCATTCTGTCCTCCTCACAGCGCCACGTCGACCGCGCGTCGGCCCGCTCGTGCGGCCTCGTGTCGTCGCCTTGGCCCCTGACCCAGATGAAGTCGTCGAAGCCGCGGTCGTACCCAAAGCCGTTGCGGATAAAGAACGGCGTGTCCACGACCCCCATCGTGTGGTAACCAGCCTGGGATAGGGCGCCAGGCAACGTCGTCAAGTGCCGCGGTAAGGGCTCCCAACCCATGTGCGTGTACGAGAAAGTCCCCGTCAACATGTCCGCCCGCGCCGGCATCGTGGGAAACGAAGAGACCACGTGCTGCTCGAAAACCACAGAAGAACGCGCGAACTCGTCTACGTGCGGTGTGCTTATGAACGGGTTGCCATAGGCCCCCAAGTGATCCCTGCGAAACGTGTCCGCCACGATCATCACCACGTTCGGACGCTCCATATTTTCTCCCCTCTTGCTCTCTTTGCCTACTGAATTTGTTAACAATGCGTCGGGAACTCTAGAACAGGCCGGGCGTCACGTCAAGGGTATTTGCGTAGAAATCTTAAGATTTCCGAAGATTTCTCGGGGTTTGTGCTAACGCGCTCTACCACGAAGGCGTTGTGCGTTGCCTTGCGACCGCGGCTTTCGGGCGTGATCAGGGGACCATTATGTATCATTTTCTCGATTTTGCAACACTTTGTTATCTCTAAGGGTTGACACCCGGCCCCAAGCCTCTACCGTACATCATCTTCACAATACTAGTGAAAAATACAAGCTGGGTGAAGAATGGAGAAAGAAGGAGCACGAGTGGAGAAAGAAGGAGCGCGAGAGGAACGAGAGGAGACGGGTGTGCGCGTGAGGCTAAGAGGGATTACGAGCATTGCAATCGTCGCGGTTATAGTCGTTGCGTCGCTGATGCTCTACGGTTGCGGGGGCGGAAGTTCGGCCTCGGGGGCTGACAGTGGGGGGAGTACGACACTCAGCCTGGTCGGTTATTCGACCATAGAGGAGGCCTACGACGAGCTCACGCCGGCCTTCGCGGAGACCAAAGCCGGCAAGGGCGTTACGTTCACCTCGTCGTACGGTCCGTCGGGGGACCAGAGTCGCGCCGTCGAGGCCGGGCAGCCGGCCGACGTGGTGGCGTTCTCGCTCGAGCCCGACATGACGAGGTTGGTGGACGACAAGCTCGTCGACCCCGACTGGAACAAGAACGAGTACAAGGGCATGATCACCGACTCGGTCGTGGCTCTCGTTGTGAGGAAGGGCAACCCGAAGAACATCGATGACTGGGACGACCTGACCAAGCCGGGCGTGGAGGTTATTACGCCCAACCCCTTCTCCTCTGGCGGCGCCAAGTGGAACATCATGGCCGCTTACGGGGCACAGTTGAAGCAGGGCAAGTCCCCCGCCGAGGCGAAGGCGTATCTGAAGGATCTCTTCTCCAACGTTCCCGTGGAGCCGGGCAGCGCCAGGGACGCGCTGACGACCTTCACCGGGGGCAAGGGCGACGTTCTCATCAGCTACGAGAACGAGGCCATCCTCGCCCAGCGGGAGGACAGCAACATTCAGTACAGCATCCCCGACCAGACCATCCTCATAGAGAACCCCATCGCCGTGACCAGCAACACCAAGTACCCCGACCAGGCCAACGCCTTCCTCGACTTCCTGTATTCGTCTAAGGGTCAGCACACCTTCGGCGAGGTGGGCTACCGGCCGGTGGACAAGAAGGTGCTCAAGGACTTCGACTTCCCCCAGCCGCCCGACCTGTTCACCATAGACGACCTCGGCGGTTGGGAGAAGATCGACGCCGAGTTCTTCGACGACCCGCAGACCAGCGTCATGGCCAAGATCAATCGTTCGCTAGGACAGCCGACGGAGTGAGCGCATCCGCAAACACGGGGGCGGCACCGGCCGGCAAAGCCGGCGCCGCCCCCGTGAACGGGGCCCTGACGCGCGGCGTCACGGTAATCTACCTGAGCCTCATCGTGCTCATCCCTCTGGCCGCGGTCGTGTGGACCTCCTTCGGCGAGGGGATCGGGGGCTTCTTGCGCTCGCTCTCCAACCCGCAGGCCATAGCGGCGCTGCGGCTAACCTTCGAGGTCTCGCTGGTTGTGGTGTTCATCAACATCGTGACCGGGACGCTCATCGCCTGGGTGCTGGTAAGGGACTCCTTCCGGGGTAAGGGACTGGTCAACTCCTTGATCGACCTGCCGTTCGCCCTGCCCACGGTCGTCGCCGGTCTGACGCTGCTGTCGCTTTACGGGCCCAAGAGTCCCCTGGGCCTCAACATTGCCTACACCAAGGCGGCCGTCGTGATGGCCTTGCTCTTCGTCACCCTGCCCTTCGTCGTCCGCGCCGTGCAGCCTGTGCTGGCCGAGATGGACCTCGAGATGGAAGAGGCGGCGCACTCGCTCGGGGCCAGCCCCTTCACGACCTTCCTGCGGATCATCTTTCCCAACCTGCTACCTGCGGTTCTCTCGGGTGCTGCCCTAAGCTTCGCCCGCTCCGTGGGCGAGTTCGGTTCGATCGTGCTCATCAGCGGAAACCTGCCTTACAAGACGGAGGTTGCTTCCGTCTTCATCTACAACCAGATCCAGACCGACAACATAGCCGGGGCTGCGGCGGTCTCCGTGCTGCTCCTGGCGTTATCGCTCTTGATACTGATCGGACTCAACGCCCTCAACCGGTGGGGGAGGCGGCATGATCAGTAGGCTGGGCCTCAGGTTCGTGGCGTTGGGATACCTGGCGCTCCTGCTGGTCTTCCCCGTCGCTATGGTCTTCGCCCGCGCCTTCCAGGACGGCGTCGTGGCCGCGTGGCAAGCCGTGACGACCCCGGAAGCCCTGCACGCCCTGTGGCTGACCATCCTGGTCGCGGCCATCGCCGTCACGGCCAACACCGTCTTCGGCATCATTTGCGCCATAGTCCTGGTGCGACACCGCTTCCGCGGCCGCAACCTACTTGACGCCGTGCTCGATTTGCCGCTCGCCATCTCGCCCGTCGTGGTAGGCCTCTCGCTCTTGATCCTCTACAGCCTCACCTCTCCCGTGGGCGCGTGGCTCGCACAGTACGGGGTCAGGATCGTCTTCTCCACGCCGGGGATCGTGCTCGCCACCATATTCGTCTCGCTGCCCTTCGTGGTGCGCGAGGTTATGCCGGTGCTGCGCGAGATAGGGACAGAGCAGGAGCAGGCGGCCTCGACCCTGGGGGCCTCTCCGTTCCAGATCTTCCGCATGATAACGCTGCCCGCGATTCGGCAGGGCGTGGCCTACGGCGTGGTCCTCACCACCGCCCGCGCGATCGGCGAGTTCGGGGCCGTGAGCGTGGTCTCGGGTAAGATCAGCGGCGTCACGGAGACGATGACCGTATTCGTAGCCGACCGCTTCCAGAACTTCGACCTGGTGGGTTGCTACGCCGCATCGGTGGTTCTGGCGGTGATCGCCATAGGCACCTTGCTCCTGACAAACCTTTTCGAACCCAGGGAGGACCGCTGATGAGTATCGCCGTCTGCAACGTCTCTAAACGCTTCAATGATTTCGTCGCCCTCGACGACGTCTCTGTGGAAGCACCAACCGGCTCGCTTACCGCGTTGCTCGGCCCGAGCGGCAGCGGCAAGTCCACGCTGCTGCGCGCGATCGCTGGCCTCGACGATCCAGACTCCGGACAAATAATCATCTCCGGCGAAGACAAGACGGGTATGCCGCCGCAGCGACGCGGCGTGGGCTTCGTCTTCCAGCACTACGCGGCCTTCAAGCACATGACCGTGTTCGATAACGTGGCCTTCGGCCTGAAGATCCGCAAACACCCGAAAGACGTTATAAGGAAGAACGTCAACGAGCTACTCGAGCTCGTACAGCTCGATGGCTTTGCCGGGCGTTATCCGACGCAGCTCTCGGGCGGCCAGCGCCAGCGCATGGCCCTGGCGCGTGCCCTCGCCGTCGAGCCCCAGGTCCTCCTACTAGACGAGCCCTTCGGCGCCCTCGACGCGCAGGTCCGCCAGGAGCTCAGGGCGTGGCTGCGCCGTCTGCACGACGACCTCAACGTGACCACCATCCTTGTGACCCACGACCAGGAAGAGGCGATGGAGGTTTCGGACCGCATCGTCCTCATGAACCACGGCAGGATAGAGCAGGTCGGTGGTCCCCAGGACCTCTACGAAGACCCGGCAAGCAAGTTCGTGATGGAGTTTATCGGTCCCGTGAACAGGCTCGGGGACACCTACGTCCGCCCGCACGATATAGAGATACAACTGAGTGCCAACGGCTCGACCTCCGAGGCCACGGTAGAGAACCTGATCTACCTCGGGTTCGAGGTGAGGGTCGAGCTGGCCCTGAAGGACGGGCGGAAACTCTGGGCCCAGGTTACCCGTGAAGACGCCAGGCAACTGGACCTCGAAGGCGGAAAACAGGTGCACGTCCGTATGGTGCACAGCAGGGTTTTCGATAGGGCCAACGAGGAATCGCCCGCCGAAGACTCGCTCTAGCACCCCTAGAGATAGGGTCCGTCAGCACGACAGGGCCGCCTCGCCTATAAGGGCAGCCGGAAGGAAGGCCGAGCGTGCCGGCAAGCCGCCCCACAGGCGGCGCTTCGGCGTGCCCAATGCTTGACGATCGACCTCTTGTGCCCTATGGTACACAAGCTCCACCGGAGAAATGAACAAACTGGAGAATGGGGAGGTCGTCGGAAAGTGGCTAATTTCCTGTTGTTGGCGATTGTGGGATTGCTTGCGCAGTTGGTCGATGGGTCCCTTGGCATGGCTTATGGGGTGACTTCCCAGAGCCTGTTATTGGCGGTGGGCATCACGCCTGCGTTGGCATCGGCCAGCGTGCACATTGCCGAGGTTGGTACGACTGCGGCGTCAGGCACCTCGCACTGGCGGTTCGGCAACGTGGACTGGGCGAAGGTGTGGCCGCTGGCCATACCTGGTGCGATAGGGGCCTTTCTTGGTGCGGTGGTACTGAGCGCGTTCATCACCGCGGAGGCGGCGGAGCCGATCGTCGCGGTCTTCCTGTTCTCCCTTGGTATCTTCGTGCTCGCCAGGTTTTCGTTCAGGCGGCACGAGCGGTCTGTTCGAGAGAGGCCTGTCCCCCGAGGCTTCCTGGCTCCTCTGGGCCTCGTTGCCTGGTTCCTCGACGCTGCCGGCGGTGGGGGTGGGCCCAATCGCTACGCCGACATTGCTCTCCTCCGGGCGGATGCAGCCGCGAAAGATCATCGGCACCGTCGACACCAGCGAGTTCCTGGTGGCCCTCAGCGCGAGCATCGGGTTCCTCTTCGCCCTGAGCTTCGCGGAGATACCGTGGACCATCGTGGGAGCCCTGCTTTTCGGCGGTGTGATCGCCGCCCCGATAGCCGCGTACATAGTGCGCATCCTGCCCGCCCGTATCCTCGGTAGCGCCGTCGGAGGCCTTATCCTCATCACGAACATGAAGACGTTCCTCGAGGCCGTGGGCGTCAGCGGCCCGCTCGCTATCGTGATCTACATCCTGATCGTGGCCGTCTGGATCGCCGCTCTCGTCTTCTCTATCCGGGTCAACCGCCAGGAGGAGGGAAGCGGCGTCGCCACAGACTCCTCCACGAGCCGGGTGGTCTGAACCTCTCTCAGATACTTCCTGACATACGGCGGGAGTTCCCACAAAACTCCCGCCGCGCACTTGACACCATGCGTCCCACCTTTTAGAGTCCCTGACGGTCCTGTAAAGCAAACAAAAGTCATAGACAAAGTTGTTTTTAGGGAGGTTTTCGTAGATGAAGAACTTTTTACTCCTGGGGTTGGCCGGTATCATCGCCCAGCTGGTGGATGGCTCTTTGGGGATGGCTTATGGGGTATCGTCGACGACGGTGCTTTTGGCGGCGGGTGTAGCGCCGGCGCTGGCATCGGCGGGAGTACACATGGCGGAGATAGGGACCACGGCGGTTTCGGGGATCTCGCACTCGAGCTTCGGCAACGTCGACTGGTCCAAGATCGTCTGGCTCGCCGTTCCGGGTGGGATCGGGGCCCTATTGGGAGCGCTGGCGCTGATCTGGGCATCTTCGCTCGAGGCGACGGCGGCATACGTGGAGCCGGCGGTCGCCGTATTCCTGTTCATACTCGGGATCTACGTCCTCAGCCGTTTCGCTTTCAGGAGGAACGAGCGTCCTATCCAGGTCAGGCCGGTCCCCCGAGCGTTCCTGAGTCCGCTCGGGTTCGTGGCCGGGTTCCTCGATGCCTTCGGCGGCGGTGGCTGGGGTCCTATCGCGACGCCGACGCTGCTCTCTTCCGGGCGGATGGAACCGCGCAAGATCATCGGCACCGTGGACACCAGCGAGTTCGTGGTCGCCGTGTGCGCGAGTATCGGCTTCTTGTTTGGCCTTAGCCTGGCTGAGGTACCGTGGACGATCGTCGCGGCCCTGTTCCTCGGCGGTCTCGTCGCCGCCCCCGTCGCGGCCTACATCGTCCGCATACTGCCAGCTCGTATCATGGGCACGGCCGTCGGCGGGTTCATCCTCGTCGTCAACGCGAACACGTTCTTCTCCGCCATCGGGCTCTCGACCGGCGTCGCCACCGTGGCCTACATTCTCCTCGTTGCGGTCTGGATCGCGGCGCTCGTCTTCGCGATAGGCGCCAGGCGTCAGGATCAGGAGGAGGCAGAGGGACAGCCCGTCTAGAGCTGCTTGCAAAGGGGCCAGGGCCCCTTTGCAAGCTATCAGCATTCAGCGATCAGCCAAAACAAAGCTGAAAGCTGACGGCTGATAGCTGACGGCGCGGGTTTTGGAAGGATTGTCCTTCCAAAACCCGCTGTCAATCCTCGCTTCGCTGTTCGGAGTTACGACTGGCCGCGCGTTTTGCGACGTAGCGGCGCGCCTTCTCATGCGTGCCGCAGACTTCCATGGTGCACCAGCGCCGGCTACGGTTCCTGCTGGCGTCCAGGAAGAGCCAGTAGCAACCGACGCAGAGTTTGAGCCGATCCAGGCCGTCCGAGGTCAGAAGCTCCGTGGCAGCGTGCGCCACGGGCCACAGCATTTTGGCGAGATCCACCTCGTCCTTCCACTCCCAGCCGAAGCCACCACCGCCCCGCGCGAGCCTCCCCCGCGCAAGCGCCTCGCACTCGTACCGACGCAAAATCTCCAGGTTCCGGACGCGGGGCTCTTCGCCCTCCGCGATGGCGCGGAAGACCCCGTAGATCGCGTCACGCAAAGCCAGGGCCTCGAGGTGCACGGCCTCCGCCTCCTCGGGCCTCCGCTCCGCTAGGCGGACCAGACGCCCACCCTCGTCCACCGTCAGGATACCCAGCCGCGCGCTCCAGGCGACGATGTCCCTATAGCTCTGGAAGTTCTCGAAACCAGGGTCCCCATCTACCGTGTTCACGAAGTCGAGCGCGAGGTGCCCGCCGACTATCCGTAACTCGTCGATGTACTCAGGTGTTTCCATCAAAGAACATTTTACCGGTTTACACTACTCCGGGTGACGGGTATGCTTGTTACCACCATGAAAGATTTTGGTGGAAACAAGGGGATAGGGCGACGCTGGCCTGCGCTGGGGCTGTTATGCGTGGCGCAGTTCATGGTGGTGCTGGACGCGACCATCGTGGCCATAGCGCTTCCTGAGATACAGGCCGAGCTTGGGTTTTCGCAGGCCGGGCTTCAGTGGGTCGTCTCGGCGTACACGCTGGCTTTCGGGGGCTTCTTGTTGCTCGCCGGTCGGGCGGCGGATCTGTGGGGGAGGCGGAGACTTTTCATGATCGGGCTCGTGGTATTTTCGGGGGCTTCGCTGGCGTGTGGGCTGGCGGTCTCTCCGCTCTCGCTCGTGGTCGGACGCATCGCGCAGGGGCTGGGCGCGGCGATCGTGGCGCCCTCCGCGCTCTCCTCGCTAACGACGGCCTTCCCTGAGGGTGAGGGACGCGGGCGGGCGCTCGGCGTGTGGACGGCGGCCGCGGCGGGTGGTGGCGCGACGGGCTGGTTGTTGGGGGGTCTCTTGACCGGGGGACTGGGGTGGGAGTGGGTGTTCTTCGTCAACGTGCCCGTCGGGGTCCTGGGTGTGGCGTTGGCGCCCGTGTTGATCTCCGAGAGCCGCGACGATACGGTCCCTCCCCGGCTGGACGTGGCCGGTGCGGTGAGCGTGACGGCGGGCCTCACGCTGCTCGTGTACGGGATCACTCGCGTGCAGGAGGCGGGCTTGAGTGCGCCGGTAACCCTCGTGGCCCTGGGATCTTCGGTCGTGCTCCTGGGAGGATTCGTGGCGGTGGAGGGGTGGGTGCGGCACCCGCTGGTGCCGCTGGGGATCTTCCGCTCGCGCGTGTTGCTCGGCGCGAACCTGGTAGCGCTCGTGCTCACGGCGGCCACCACCCCGCCGATGTTGCTGTGCACCCTCTACGTGCAGCAGGTCCTGGGGTTCCCGCCGGCCGAAGCGGGGCTCGTGTTTCCGCCGTTCAACCTCGCGGTCATCGTCGGGTCCCTGCTTGGCCCGCGGCTCGTGGCGCGGTTGGGGCCGAGGGCGACGATGGTCTGCGGGCTACTCGCGATCGGGGCGGGGGCCGTGTGCTTCCTCGGGATCAGCCGTCATGGTGGCGGGTATCTCTGGTACCTGATCCCCGGCTTCGTTCTCATGGGTTCAGGTCTGGGATGCGCCTCGGTAGCCTCGACGGCGTCCGGGATCGCCGCGGCCGACGGCGCGCTGCAGGGACTCGCATCCGGCCTCTTGAACTCCGCGGCCCAGATCGGGACGGTGCTTGGGCTCGCGATCCTGATCCCCCTCTCCGCCGCCCGCTCGGAGGCCCTCGCCGGGACGGTACCCGCCGGCGCTGCGCTCGTCGAAGGATTCAGGCTGGCATTCTTCGGCGCCGTCGGGATCGCGGCGTGTGGCATCGTGGTCTCGGTGCTGCTGACAGGCCAGAAAAATAAGTTGAGATGATCTCTGTTTGCAGAGGAAACCTGATGCCCGAAGCCGCATAGCGCGGGTTGCGTCGGGTGGCAGGGCTTGAGTAGTATTCAGCACGTAGTGGGGGTTGGAGGTCCAAAGTCCAGATCGGGCTCGGGCATGCAAAGGAGGATCGTATGGAGAGATTAGGCGGAGAGTACGAGGGGGAGACATCCTCGATACGGCAGGTCGCGTTGGCCAGCTTTATCGGGACGGCCATCGAATGGTATGACTTCTTCCTCTATGGCACGGCGGCGGCGCTCATCTTCCCTGCGCTCTTCTTCCCCGAGTTCAGCGAGACGGCCGGGAGGCTCGCTTCGGCCTCAACGTACGCGGTCGGCTTTGTGGCGCGGCCAATAGGCGGGCTGGTCTTCGGCCACTTCGGGGACAGGATCGGCCGCAAGACCATGCTGATACTCTCGCTCCTTATCATGGGTATCGCGACGGCCCTGATCGGGCTGCTGCCTACCTTCGAGAGCATCGGCGTTTGGGCCCCTATTCTGCTCGTCGTGTTGCGCTTCTGCCAGGGTATCGGGGTCGGCGGCGAATGGGGCGGCGCGGTACTTATGGCCGTCGAGCACGCTCCCGATGGTCGGCGTGGCTTCTACGGGAGCTGGCCGCAGATGGGGGTCCCGGCCGGACTCCTCCTCGGCAACCTGGTCTTCTTCGCCTCGAGGGCCGTGCTGCCGGCAGGCCTTGACTGGCGGACGCCTTTCCTCTTGAGCCTCCTGCTGGTGGTGGTCGGTCTCTTTATCCGGCTCAGGATCCTTGAGAGTCCGGTGTTCGCGGAGGTCAAGGAGAGCGGGACCGAGGCGCAGATGCCGATATTAGACGTGGTGCGCACCTACCCCAAGAACGTTCTTCTGGCGATGGGGATGCGCGTAGCCGAGAACGGGCCCTTCTACATCCTGACCGTCTTCGTGCTTAGCTACATCACGGCAGAACTGGGACTGGGGGAGAACGTCGGCCTCGTCGGGGTGCTCATCGCAGCCGCGATCGGCCTGATCACGGTGCCGCTCTTCGGCTCGCTCTCGGACCGTGTGGGCCGGCGACCTTTGTACCTGTTCGGGTCGGTCTTCTTGTTGCTCTTCTCCTTCCCGTTCTTCTGGCTGCTCAATACGGGGACAACCCCCCTGATCTGGCTCGCCATCGTCCTCGCCGTCAACCTCGGCCACGACACCATGTACGGTCCGCAGGCAGCCTACTTCGCGGAGCTCTTCGGCACACGGGTGCGCTACTCCGGAGCCTCCATCGGCTACCAGCTCGCCTCGGTCCTTGCCGGCGGCCTGGCCTTCCCGATCTCTGAGTACCTGATCGCCAACTACGGGTACCAGTCGATCGCGATCTACATGGCACTGATGGCCCTCATAACGGTTATCTCGGTCCTACTGGCCTCGGAGACCTACCGGAGCGACATCTACGGGACACAACCCCAGGAGCGCCAGCTCGTCTCGGAGGAGTCCTAGCCTAGACCCAGTAGAAGACACTCGAGCGGTTTGCGGAAGGAAACGTCCGCAAACCGCTCCGCCAGAAATCATGTATCAGCGGTCAGCGCTCGGCCGCCCTTCCCTCGCGCCAGGCGCATCACCTCATCCCCGCTGTCTGAACCTTCGAGCGCTTGACCGTCCCTCCGGTACGGTTCGCCTCGATGATACCCGCGCCCATGCTCACCGAGATCGCCACGGCGTGACTGATCTCTTCTTCGTCGAGCCCGTAGACCATCGCCGAGGCAAGTGCCGCACCGAGAGTCCCGGCGATGGAGGTGGCGTGCAAACCCTTATCGAAGAAGATCGAGTTGCCCAGAGCAGGGTCGTAGTAGGCCATACCGACGCGCACGACCAGCTCGTCCCCGCAGGCGATGGCGGTAAGGAGATCCCGGCCCCTGGCACCGGATCTCTCGGCCGCCGCGAGCGCCGCGGGTACGACCGCCGCGCTCGGGTGCAACACGGAAGGCAGGTGCGTGTCGTCGTAGTCGAGGGAGTGGGCCAGGGTACCGTTCATCAGGGCGGCGCTCGCGGCCGGATACCTGTCGCCCTGACCTATGACGCTCGCTTGCTCCTCGCCGCCCCATAGAGTACCGTGACAGCGAAACCATCAGCCTCTCAGCACACAAGAACCTGACCAGCTGAAATGCTGACCAGTGCGGGTTATGGAAGGGTCACCCTTCCATAACCCGCACTATCCTGGTTTTTGAGTTGCATTCTGGGGAAAGAACCTGTCGGGGACAGAGATACTCTTGGACGAAGGAGGGACATGAGTGAGGCTTCCATAATGCCAGGACAATCATCGGTCAACGTGGATCTCACGGGACGAAGCGCCCTCGTGACGGGGGCCGCCAGCGGGATCGGGCGCGCCTGCGCCGAGAGGCTCTCGCGGGCAGGCGCAGCGGTCACCGTGCTCGACCTCGACGGCGATGCCGCCAGAGAAGTCGCCGAAAGTATCGGTGGAGAGGCGCTTCAGGCCGACCTCTCGGACTACGAGGTGCTCGGTAGCTTAGAGATCGACACCGACATAGTGGTCAACAACGCGGGGCTGCAGCACGTCGCTGCCGTAGAGGAGTTCCCGCCCGAGCGCTTCTCCATGATACTCAGGATCATGCTCGAGGCGCCTTTCAGGATCGTGCAGAAGGCCTTGCCGGGGATGTACGAGAGGGGCTGGGGGCGCATCATCAACATCTCCTCCATCCACGGCATGGTCGCCTCGCCTTACAAGTCGGCCTACATCTCGG
>Ga0126310_10000716_pt1 | contig 11905 bp, 6 predicted proteins | sample Plot60_FD_92540 | JGI IMG/M metagenome (GOLD analysis project Ga0126310, IMG submission 92540) | Serpentine soil microbial communities from UC McLaughlin Reserve, CA, USA - Plot60 | ecosystem: Environmental > Terrestrial > Soil > Grasslands | place: USA: UC McLaughlin Reserve, Lake County... | reverse complement strand
GGGGGCGGGAACCGCGAGGAAGGACACGGTGCAGCTTACCGACAGCCACAACCGGAAGATGGACTACCTGCGCATCTCGGTCACCGACCGGTGCAACTTCCGCTGCCAGTACTGCATGCCCGAAGACATCCAGTTCCAGGACAAGAGCCACATCCTCACCTATGAGGAGATCCTCATCTTCGCCGAGGCCTGCCTGCAGCTCGGCGTGACCAAGGTGCGCGTAACAGGCGGGGAGCCCCTGGTGCGCCGCGGGGTCGTCTGGCTCATAAGCCAGCTCAAAGAGCTCGGCTTCGACGACGTAACCATGACGACCAACGGCTTCCTCCTCAAAGATAACCTCGAAGGCCTGGTCGAAGCGGGGCTCGACCGGATCAACATATCCCTCGACACCCTCCAGCCGGAGAAGTTCGCCTACATCACGCGCCGCAACCACTTCCAGAAGGTCTGGGAGGCGATTATGGCGGCACTAGAGACGCCCCTGTCGCCCGTCAAAATAAACGCTGTGGCGATGCGCGGCGTGAACGACGATGAGATATCCGACATGGCCAGGCTGACGCTCGAGTACCCGATGCACGTTCGCTTCATCGAGCTCATGCCCCTCAACGGCGACACCGACGGCTCCCACTTCCGCTCCCTCTTCATCTCAGGGCGCGAGATCCTCGAGAGGGCGCAAAAGGAGCTCGGGGACTTGAAGCCTGTGGAGAAAGAAGACCCGGCGGCTCCGGCCGACGAGTTCAAGTTCGAGGGCGCGCCAGGCACCTTCGGCGTCATAACCCCGGTGAGCGAGCCCTTCTGCGCGCGCTGCTCGCGCCTGAGACTCACCGCGGACGGCAAGATCCACCCCTGCCTTCTCACCGACCTAGACGTCCCCGTAAAGGACGCCATACGCTCCGAAGACCCGATCCCGGCCATCCACAAAGTGTTGTGGGAGACCGCGAGGGTCAAGCCAGCCGCAGGCCTCACCCTCCCCGAGGAGTCGCGCAACCGGACGATGAGCCAGATCGGGGGGTAGACAGGAACACGGCGCTCGCGTCCGAACCCCTTCCGAAGTCCCAGGAAGAGCGAGAACAGGAGCCACGCGTGGCTATCCGCCCGGGCGGGTAAGGAGCTCCGTAATCGGCGGTCCGCCGGAAGCATAAAGCCCTAACCCGCTGTCTAGCGTAAACGGCAACTTCGCACATCAAAGTAACCACTACTTTAGCAAGCTCTCTCTTCAGGCTTCCTCACGCGTCGGTGCGAAAAGGGCCGTGCAGCGGGCGAAGAATGCCCATGCGGCATGCAAAATGACGCTCCGAGTGGCAGCCCGCCTCGTACATGGCAAAGTTGTCGACCAAACCAGGAGTTCAGCTGGGAAACTCGATCAGCACGACCTTCGAGCGCTGATATTGAGCCCCACGCCTCCGGCGTGCACAGCCGTCTATGACTATGGTGTTAGCATCAAGTGTTACTGTTTTGCGCCCTATATGTTACGGATACACCCAAAAGGGGTAGCACTGTTTGGTGCGGAGCTGCGCTATGGAGGTGGTGCGGCTACAGAAGCCAGTTAAGGGAGACGTTTCCTTGCGTCGTTACGCGAGGCTCGTAGTAGCGTTCGCGCTCATAACGATGGTTAGTCTTGGCTTTTGCCCGGACAATTCGATGGCTACGCCCCCAGGTGAGCCTGCCTTCGCCCCTGGCCGCATCCTGGTCAAGGTCGAAGATAAGGCCCCGGCGAATGCCATAAGAGACACCAACCACGAAAACGGTGCCCGGCTGGAGGAGGAGATCCCCCACTCAGACGTCAGCGTGATCGACCTTCCCAGCGGCCTCTCAGTTGCCGAAGCGGTGGAGCGTTACGAGGCCTCCCCCGACGTGGAGTACGCCGAGCCTGATTTCCTGCTGTACGCGCAGGGGCAGCCGAACGACCCGAGTTTCTCAAAGATGTACAACCTCGAGAACACGGGGCAATACGACGGTACCATCGACTCTGACATAGATGCGCCGGATGCTTGGGACGCCACCACAGGGGAGCCGGGCACCACGGTAGCCGTCATAGACTCCGGTGTCGATATAAACCACCCGGATCTTCGCAACAACATCTGGACGAACCCCGATGAGATTCCAGGCAATGGCGTTGACGACGATAAAAACAACTACGTGGACGACGTGCACGGGTGGGACTTCATCAACAATGACGCGGGGGTTTTCGACGGGAGCGGCGACGGTCATGGCACGCACGTGGCGGGGATAATAGCCGCCCAGGGCAACAACGGCGTCGGCGTAACAGGCATCAATTGGAGAGCCGAGATCATGCCACTCAAGTTCATGTACAACGGCAAGGGCACAGTCTCGGATGCGGTGAAGGCTCTCAACTACGCGATCGCCGAGGGGGCCAAAATCAGCAACAACAGTTACGGCTGGTACGACAATTGTAGTGGCTGCTTCGCGCAGACGCTGCGAGACGCCATAGTAGAGGCTGACAAGTCCGGGCACCTCTTCACCGCTGCTGCGGGAAATGGATTCGACGACTACTTGGGCGACGACAACGACAAACGTCCGTTCTACCCGGCGAACTACGACAGTCCAAATATCGTCTCCGTCGCGGCCACCAACCAGGAGGACAAGCTCACGAGCTTCTCGAACTACGGGGCAAACACGGTCGATCTCGGAGCCCCGGGGAAGACGATCTTGAGCACGGCACCTGGAAACGGCTACGGTTACGGCGAGGGTACCTCGATGGCAGCGCCGCACGTCGCCGGTGCTGCGGCCCTGATCCTGAGCCAGGACCCGGGGTTGGACGCCCATACACTAAAGGCTCGCCTCCTTGAATCCGTGGACAAAAAGACCACCCTGGAAGGCAAGCTGGTCAGTGGTGGACGGCTGAACGTCGCCAAGGCGCTCGGAGCCGTGGCACCGATTATCACCAGGCTGCACCCGCAGTCTACGATTCGGGACCGCTCCCCGACCATAAAAGCGACGCTCCACAGCGATGAGACAGAACTGACCGAAGCCCAGATAGGCGTGTATCTCGACGAACATGCGGTGCAGGACTTCTCGTTTGATCAGGAGAGCGGCAGACTCACCGCCGGGCCAGGGAAGCTTGCCAACGGGAGACACATGGTCCAAGTGACAGTGCAGTATAGCCAAGACCTCGAGAAGACCCGCGCTTGGGGGTTCCGCATAGTCCGTCACCGGTAACGGCCAGGTTCTGGCACTGCTCTTGGCCTCGGCTGAAGGCAGCCCCGTAACATGCACTAGGCTTCCCGTCTCTCTGCTCTGTGCTGAAGGACGCATCCTATCTATTGATGTCTCCCAGGTGGAAGATGCCGCTAACCCGCGCAATAGCGTCGTCGTAGCCTCGGATCGAGGTGTTCACCGCCCGGCGGAGCCGTAGCCTCCCCCGGCGATGGACGAAGTCGTCCGCAACTTGGCGACTCGTCGCGGGCAGAACAAGGTGCGCCTGCGGGACGCCCACCGTAAGGTCGTGCTCACCTCCTGCGGTAAGGTCGATAGATCGCCGTGTAAGTTGCGTCGGCGGACTTGGCGACAACTTCGTGGACCCGCGCCCCGCCGTCCGACCAGCGGCGGAACCGGTACCGTTCCGTACCCTTCCTTTGAGGAGACGGCGCGCTGATTGAGTTCTTCGAACCCACGATCACGGTGCGCCTGAACGGCGTCTTCGCCTTGATGCTGCCTACCACGAGCCTCAGACCCGTAGGTTTGGTTCGGAAGTCCATCGTAGCCGTCTGCGGCTCAAGCCACACACTCTGTGCGTCAGTAAGACCGCCCGAATCGGTGGCGGTGAGGCGGAGCTCCAAGTAGGAGGGATACTCGTGGTCCGGGGCGACAAACGAGCCGGTCCCGACGCCAGGGAAGCTCTGCACGGGGTGCTCATGGCACGACGAAGGATCGTCGGGCGAACAGTGATAGACGATCAGCGCCCAAGACAGAGCAGAGCCAGGTAGCGTCCCATCCCGCTCGTCTGTCGCCAGACCCGAGAAGGAGATCTTGTCACCTACCTTCCAGGTGGTGTCGGGGAGCGGAGAGTCTATGGTCGCCAGAGGGGGTGAATTGCCGGCATCGATCTCGAGCGGCTGATCGATGGCATCGGAAGCCCCGCTGCCATCGGCAACCTTGAGCTGGACATAGTAGGTACCTGCGGCGGGGTAGCTGTGGGTCGGCTTCGGCTCAGTCGAGTCATCGTACTCCCCGTCGCCGTCGAGATCCCAGGCGTACGAGAGGGCGTCGCCGTCCGGATCGTCGGAGGCGGTGCCGTCGAAGCTCACCGTCAAGGGCGTGGGGCCGCTGCTTGGGTTCGCCGTCGCCCGCGCGACGGGGGGCTGGTTCGCCTCGAAGTACCGCACACGGTGGATCTTTCCGCCAGCGAAGTCCGCGTAGAAGAGATCCCCGCCCGGCCCGATCTGCAGGGCGATCGGGGTAGCCGCGCCGGCCACGAACGTTTCGCGCGTGGTCGGGTCCGGCAACCCGTTGGTCCCTTTCGACATCGCCCAGATGCAGTTTCGTGAGTAGTCGGCGAAGAACAGGGCGCCGTCGTAGCTGCTCGGGTAAGGACCGCCCTTGTAGAAGGCCAGGCCGGTCACAGAGGAGGTGCCCGTGCCGCATGGCTCTCCCGGTACCACCTTCGCAGCGTGGTTGTAGGTGTAGTAGGGACGGGCGACAGCGTCGTTGCCCCCGTAGAGGTTCTCGCAGATGCTCAGGCCGGCGCCGTCGTAGCCCGCCTGCTTCTTGGCACCCTCGTAACAAGGCCAGCCGAAATTCTTTACAGACGGGGCGGTGGGCTTGACGATACGGTCGATCTCCTCCCAACTGCTCCAGCCGACATCGCCAAGCCAGATTTCGCTCGTACCCGGGCGCACAGTGATACGGAATGGATTGCGCAACCCGTAGGCTATAACCCGGCGGGCGTTCGGGTCGGCTTGGCCTATGAGCGGGTTGGTAGGTAACGCGTCGCCCGTAGCGGGGTTCACGCGCAGGATGGTCCCGTCGAGACCGGCCGGATCGCGGTTGGTACGTAGATCCTGGGACCGGAGCGCGCCTCCCTCCGCCGAGGGAGGCGTCTGCGCACCGCCGACCCCGGAGGGCGGATCGCCGCAGGGGTTTGCCGGGGTGGGGCTCGCGCTGCTGCCCCCACCCTGGCCGTAATCCACGAAATAGAAACCACTGCCATCTCCGGCGCTGGCGTAGAGCGCCCCGTCGGCGCCGAAAGCCAGATCACCTACTGAGTGCGATGGATATTGCTGGCACCACCCCTCGATGAGCACTTGCTCGTCGCCGACCACCGTGTCAGTGTCGGTGTTAGCCCGCAGGCGAGACAGACGCCCGGTGACCACGCAGCCGTCCGCCGTCGCCCCTGGCGGGTCCGGGCAGGGGTCCGAGACGGCGTCGGACGCACCCCAGCGGGGAGCCGTACCCCCGGGGACTGCGTCGTAGGTGTAGAGCACATACAGGTAAGGTTTTGCCGGGAAGTCGGGGTCGAGGGCCAAGCCCAGCAGACCGCGATCCCAGAAGTTGTGGACCTCGGTGCGCAGGTCGGCGAATGTGGTTGGGGCCGTGTCCGAGAGACCGTCGAAGACCCTTATCAGACCACTCTTCTCGGCCACGAAGACCTTTCCGTCTTTGGAGAACTTTACCGCAGTCGGGTTGGTCAGGCCGTCGAGGACAACCTCGTCCCGGAAACCGGACGGCGAAACGGCAGCCGCGCCGGCCCTATCAGGAGACAGTACAGCCAGCACGGTGGCAGCCAGTATGGCCGCGGCCACCATCATCGATATCGCGAAACACGGTGAGTGCCTTCTTACCCCCTCGATCGGTGGCGGCACTCCTCTCTTCCCTCCGTTCGGAGAGCTCGCTACTCGCACACAGTGACGATCGCTTGCTGGCGGGCACCCACGGGTCACGGATGCGGCCGCCACTCAGGTTGCAGCTCTCGAGAGTCGGGCCGCTTGGTGAGAAGGGTCAAGTCCCACCCCGACCCGGCGCCAACGAGCACCGTGTAGATGTGCTCGCTTCTGTTGAAGGCGATTCTGCGGCCGCCGGGGAACCATGCAGGCTCGACGTAGAACAGCAGGTCGTCGGTCAGTCGTACCTCGTTCGGGCCGTCGGCGCCCATCACGTAGAGCTCGGGTTGGCTGGCCGAGCCCGAGTCGACGAACGCCACCTTGTGCCGTCAGCCGATAAGGCGGGCATAAGATTGTGCGCCGCAACGTCCTCGAGCTTCCTCGCTGTACCGCGGCCGTCAACGCGCAACCGGCGGAAGACATGGAAGATCCTCTGTCCCGAGCTCTTCCGGTCGCTGGCGAACAGCCAGGCGGCCGGGTTAGTCGCGGGCGTCTGCTCTCGCAGCTTTGTCGTCACAGTGGTCACGAGCAGGGTCGACACTGCGGGCGCCGCCCCGACCAACATCCACGGACGAACCATTTTCGGTACCTTTCTAACTCCGTCCCGCCAAGGGACGCGCCGGAGCTTGATCGTCGCTGGCTCGCAGCCCGTCTGGCTCGGGGATGCTCAGGCCAAACCGCTCGGCGATCAGGCCCGCAATCAGGGCCAGACCAAAGACGTCGTAGGAACTGCGGATACGAGGGTCCCCGAAAAACACCAGAGCTACCAGCACCACGCAGAGGAGGTGGACCAGCATCACTAGCTCGCCAGGCCACCGACCGGCGGCGCGCTTCCGCCGGACGATGAGGAGCGAACCGATCACGGCGATAGGAATCAGATACGAGTAGACCAGGTTGCTTGCCTCCACCACACTGCGCTCTCCGCTCTCGTCGTTGACTTGCGGCCAGGGGACGGTGGTCGCGGTCATATCCAAGACGCTCTGAGCCAAGATGCGAGCGTGCCCCAGCCCGTCGCGACGGATGCACTCCAAACCCATGCCGTAGAAGAACGACTGATCCCAGATCATGGGCCCCTCGAAGTAGTAGGTGCCCCCCCGCCCCAGTTGCGCCGGGACCGGGTTGCCGAAGTTGAAGGAGACTTCCTTGCTGGTGTCGAATACCTGGACGTCGTGGACCTGGCAGTGTCCCATCCAGAAGTTGAGACCGCTGTTCTCGCTGAGGCCCGTGGGCTTGCCAGCTACGACGCTGTTGTGCGCCACGACGCCCCCGAGCGTGACGGCGGTGCCCACGGCGATACCTGCCAGGGCAACCAGGGCTTGGCGTCGAAACCGCCACGCCAGGAGCACCGCCAGCACCACAAGGTTGAGGATCCACTGCGGCCGGCAAGCGATCGCCGCACCACCGAGCACGCCCGCTAGCAAGCCCAGGCTGCAGGCCAGCCTGCCCGACTCGCGGGCCGCGCGGTAGCTGGCCCAGAGAGCGGCGAGCATGAGCGCCAGCGACGGTGTCTCGGAGGTAAAGAACGCGCCGTAGGTGATGTACAGCGGCCAGAATGCGCAGAACGCAGCGGTCAAGGCGGCCGCCGCCGGGCTAAGCAAGAGTCGGGTCAGCCGCCACGCGAACAGCGGGACCAGGCTGGAGAGCACGCACCACAACACCGCCCCCGCCCACAGCCCCGTGCTACCCGGGCCGAAGAGCTTCATGGGCGCCGCCAGCAACACGTGCGTCCCCGGCGGCCAGAACGCATCGACCCGCCACAGCACGCCGCCGTTCACCAGCCGCTCCGCTCGCTCCACGTACCCGGCAATGTCTGAGTAGATGAAATCGACCGGCGGGTGTATTAGCAGTCCCCAGATAAAGCGGATGATCGTCCCCGCCAGGATGGAGGCCACCGCTAACAGATCCCACGAGTCAGAGACCCTCCAGGGAAGAGCCCGCGGCGCCCACCACATCCCGTGCGGTAACGCACGTGGTGCTGGTGCCTCGAGTGCCGCTTCCTGTTCTCCCATCGCGTGCCGGCGGTTCAACACCCCGGACTTGGCCTCACCCAACGGTCTGGCACCCCGCGACCCGCTTGCATGGAGCGAGTCTATGCTCCGCCTGGCTCGCTCCTAGAAGCAACTGTGCTCCCACAAGACCACTTTCTGTGGGTTGGCCTGCCGATTATCCGGTAGCGTCTCTTCGAGCATGTAGGTGATCTGGAAAGTCCTGAGTTGCTCGCTGCCCGAGTGGCGCGCGTTCCACTCCCGACACATGTACTGGCCGAAATACAACCGCTGGTCGGCGTGCTTCTCCTGCCAGATATTCTCCAAGTACTTGCGCCAGTGCTCGTTCTTGTAGGTGTCAGTTACGTCCTGCGGTTTCTCCCACGACACCTTGTAGAGGTTGTAGTCGTCTCGGGTAACGGACATGAGATCTACCTGCTGCCCGCCGCGCAGGTTGCCTGGGATGACGTACCAACCGTCTTCTTTACTCGGAGAGGGGGCGAACATGGCCCAGTACTGGTCTAGACCGAGAAAAGGACCCATGGGGACGGCGCGCTCCGGCATTGTGAACGCGGAGACCGTAGAGAGGTTCCAGCATAGGATGTAGAGCACGAAGAAGAGGGCGAACAGGTTGGTCGCGAGCGACGACCGAAGCCTCTCCGGCTCTCCGGAGCGGCCCAACTGCGAGTCGCGGCGATTGTCGGGGGGTTCTCCTCGGCTTGCCGTCTTTGGGATCGGCCGCGAAGAGAGCGAGATCTCGCCCACGGTGCGGCTCACCAGCCTGTGGTCTTGGAGCGAGAGACCGGCGAAAGAGAGCTGAGCCGTGCCGGCTCCGGCAGACAAACGCGTCCAGAAAGGCGACCCCGCGCCAGCTTCGCTCAGGCGCGCGGCGGCCCCCTCTAGGCCGCGTGCGATGCCAACCCGTCCCAAAAGCGCTGAGCGGAGCGTCGAGCCCTTCTGCCAGAACCAGGGCGGTAGGAAACACACCATGGAGAACGCGCTGATCCAGGGGAATATTCCGATGTCCATCGTAAGCCAGATGCCGAAATGGAGGCTCATGAATGCTAGAACGGCGCCCGTGCGCACCGGCCCTGTGAAGAAGGGGCAGAACAACAGTAGCGGCCCGAAGGCCTCGAGCCCGAAAGTTGCGAACGTCAGCATCTTGAGCAGATCAGGGTAGTTGAGGAGGTAGTGGCCTATCGGCGTGGCGATCTGGTCTATGCTCAGTGCGTAGTAGATGGCCGTCCCGTCCACACGCCACTCCGGCCCCGACTTCAGGAGCGCGGTGAACCAGTACACTAACGCTATCTGTAGGAAGAGGCCGAACGTGGCTACCGACAGAAACCGGACCGACAGCCGCGCGACCGCGCCCTTCGCGCGGTCGACCGACCAGTACGCCCCCAAGGGCAAGAACATGCCCCAGAAGAGGAGCAGGCGCAGTAGGGGTCCATCGGAGCCGCCAACTAGCGGGTTACGCCACTGGATGGACAGGAGCAAGACCCACAACACTATCGTACAAAGGCGCGTGCGATATCCGACCAGCATACCCAGTGCCGCCAACGCCGCGGCGGCAAAGAGCAGAACTTGGAAGAAGAGCTGGCCGTTCATGAGGTTTAGCGAGAAGGACCAGGGGCTCAGCACGTCCTGGATCAGGACGGTGCGCGGCAATACCCCCGCGTCGGTATAGTGCTGGCGGAGGTCTGTGGCCCGATTGACGAGGTCGGCGAGCACAAGGAGCGCAAGGATGACGCGGAACAGCGCGAGCGAGCGCAGATCCGCGCCGAAGATCTCGAGTGCTTTGGCGTGCAACCAATCTAGTACCGGCGAGTTCTTGCGTGTGGCCGTCATATGAGGAATCCCAAGTTAGTCAGTACGTGGAAGAAGGGGCGGGGAATCGTCCCCCGCCCTTTCAGTGCCGGCTGTGAGCCCTTACGGACGAAGCCGCCTTAGCACCAGCAATGCCGAGCCGCCGCCGCCCATGAGCAAGAGCGCCAAGGGGAGCAGTAGCACCGGGCCGCCGGTATCGGGTAGCGTCCCAGAGATGCCACCGGACGAGGAGCCGCCTGGCGAGGCACTCGCGGCCTTGACTCCGTTTCCGGTCCCGCCTCCGTTGGAGGTGCCGCCCAAGCCCCCGTTAGACGAGGCGCTCGCGAACTCAACTTCGCTCCCACTTCCGCCCGTGCCGCCACCGTTGGTTTGGCCGGTCGTCTGACCTGTAGTGCCGCCACCGTTGGTTTGGCCGGTCGTTTGACCGTTGGTATGACCGGTCGTGTTGCCGTTAGTGCCGCCAGTCGTCTGACCCGTAGTGCCGCCACCGTTGGTTTGGCCGGTCGTCTGACCCGTAGTGCCGCCACCGTTGGTTTGGCCGGTCGTTTGACCGTTGGTATGACCGGTCGTGTTGCCGTTAGTGCCGCCAGTCGTCTGACCCGTGGTGTCACCGCTGGTCTGGCCGGTGGTGTCGCCGTTCGTATGTCCGGTCGTTTGGCCAGTACTATTGCCATTGGTCTGGCCCGTCGTGTCGCCGTTGGTTTGGCCAGTCGTCTGACCGGTCGTTGTACCAGCGGTGGTGCCTGTAGTTGTCGTGCCAGTCGTGTAGCCTGTCGTGGTGGTTGTCGTGCCAGTCGTCTTACCGGTCGTTGTACCAGTGGTGGTGCCTGTAGTGCCGCTGGTGGTGCCAGTTGTTTGACCCGTGGTCTGCCCGGTGGTCGTGGTTGTCGTACCGGTCGTTCCTGTGGTCTGGCCCGTAGTAGTTGTCGTGCCAGTCGTGTAGCCTGTCGTGGTGGTAGTCGTGCCGGTCGTCTGACCCGTAGTCGTGGTAGTAGTGTCCGAGCCAGTGGTCTGGCCGGTCGTCGTAGTGCCGCTGGTAGTGCCTGCCGTGGTATAGCCAGTGGTCGTACCGGTTGTGGTACCACTTGTGCCGGTAGTTGTGCCACCAGGGTTACAATGCGGATTTTGGTTCACGGCGTTACCCTGGGACGTGCAACCGGGGACGTTGCCCTGGTTGTTCAATGTGTTATCGCCATTCTCTCGCCCGCAGGGTTCTGTGCGCTCAGCGTTGGAACCACCCTGACAGCCCACTCCACCGCCAGGTTGGCCCTGGTTGTTCGTTCCATCGTCAGGGTTACACGTGCTGCCAGGAGACGGGTTCCCTACCACACAGCCGTTGTCGGGATTACCGTTGCCATTGGTGGTTCCGCCACCAGGGCCGGTTGTTTCGGCGGTCGTGCCAGCGGTTGTCTCGCCGCCAGTACCGCCACCGCCTGTGCCCTGACCGATGCCGCCACCGCCCGTGCCCTGACCCGGGTCGCCGCCCGTGCCCTGACCGGTGCCGCCACCGCCTGTGCCCTGACCGATGCCGCCGCCCGTGCTCTGGCCGGTGTTTTGCGCATTGGCGGCAGATTCGAAGGTCCCGAGTGCAAGCACCGACGCGATCGCCAGAATGGCTGCAAGAGCCACGGCGAGGGCGATCGATTGCGGTCGTCGTGATACTGATCTCAAACTAATGCCTCCTTACAATTTGCCTTGCACGTATTTATTCGTTCTTCTGATGCTTCCCTGCTGTCTATAGAGACCTCCAACCCGTTGCTTCCTAACCCCACGAGGCAACCTGATAAGCAAGACATACATATGAATGACCTAGGGCCAAGGAGTTAGCCTCAGAGGCCAAAAGCACACCTTGAACGTCTGAAAGTGCTTCCGCTCCCGGGCACTGAACTACCTAAAAGTGCAGTCGACTCACCCTTCATAGCGCCTTCCTTGCTGTTGCTTCTATTGCACCCTGGGCACTTGACAGGATAGAAGGGTGCCTATCATCTGACCTCTGCGTTTTCGTCCATCTTTTCCTAGCTCACTTGGGCTAGGAGAGCGCGGAGGAGCCGCGGCTGCGCCGGTGCGTTCCCAGTTTATGCGGCTAAGATAGTAGTGGTGAGACACACGCTGAAGGACGCAGTGGGCATAGTAACCGGCGCCTCGAGTGGCATCGGGGAGGCGACGGCGCGCGAGCTCGCGTCGCGGGGTGCCGCCGTGGTGCTCGCCTCGCGCGATGAGGGGAGGCTCGAGGCGCTGGGGCGCGAGATCTGTGCC
>Ga0126310_10000714_pt1 | contig 11908 bp, 10 predicted proteins | sample Plot60_FD_92540 | JGI IMG/M metagenome (GOLD analysis project Ga0126310, IMG submission 92540) | Serpentine soil microbial communities from UC McLaughlin Reserve, CA, USA - Plot60 | ecosystem: Environmental > Terrestrial > Soil > Grasslands | place: USA: UC McLaughlin Reserve, Lake County... | reverse complement strand
TAGCTCGTCACAGCCCAGACCCCGCCATGACTTCCCGGTCGATGATCAGCGAGGGTTGGTGCGCCGATGGCTCAGAGCGTGGTGTGGACACACGAAACGGTTCTTGCAGCGGACCCGGGCAGCGCAGCCAAGGCGCGAGCTTTCGTCTTGGAGCATCTGGTCGAGCACCGGTTGCTGTACCTGGTTGATCACGTACGGGCGGTGGCAAGCGAACTTGCCACCAATGCCGTGATCCACGCGCGGACGGCCTTCACCGTGACTCTGGAAGGACGCCTGCAATCGGTGCTGTTAGCCGTACGAGACGGGTCCTCGGCCCGTCCGCAGCCGCCCGTCGACACTCTTGCTCCCGCGTCAGCCACCAGCGGCCGGGGCCTGATGGTCGTCAGCACGTTCAGCGAGAGCTGGGGCGTGACCCTGTGGGAAGACGATACGAAGTCGGTGTGGGCGTCATTCGGCGTCCGTGGTCGCCCCACCGGGGAGCCAGCTGGCCGGACTGAGCAAACCTGAGGACCCTCCGAGATGATCGGGCAGCCCAGGCCAGAGGTACGCCGGTGGGATCCCCGCCGGCCCTGGGCGCGTGGTAACCCGAGAACGCCTCCCGTTGCCTCAGCACCGACCGAAGTGTCGGTTCGGCTGTCGGTGTCGCGCCGAGTGCGCTCTCTGAAACGCCCGCCGCGGCGCTCGGGGCGGTCATGGAGCGCGCGCACCGTCCTCATCGGTGACGTGGCGAGCGACTCGCCGAGCCCCCGGTCAGGCAAGACCTGCGGTGACCGGGGTCTCGGCTCTGGGACACGGCTCATCACTACCCTTCCCCGTCGCCGTCTCCTATGCTGGCACTGCGTCTCTGCCCCGGACCCCGCTGGAAGCGCCACACAGTTTGGCGAGGGCCGGGGGATCTTCGTCAGACATGAAGCCCTCGCGTACGCCGCGAGGGCTTCGTGTCGTGGGATGAGCCGAACGATCGGGGGCCCGGCCCGATCCCTTGTCGACAAGGGAAGTGGGTTGCTGTGAACGCGCCCGACCACCCGAGTCCTGTGGCTCCTCCGGAAGACTCCGGCGCGTGGGTGTATGTACGTCGGGCCATTTCGGAGGCCATCGCTGAGGAGTCGTTGTCAGGCCTGCCAGCGGCACTGCAACGCATCTGTCGGGCGGCCACCTGGTCCCTGTCTCTGACCGGGGCGGTCGTTCAGGTCGGCACCGGCTCCGGCGGCGTCGTGGTGCTGGCGAGCTCGGACGGCGCCAGTCGTCGGCTCGGAGATGTCACGTTCGAGGTCGGCGAGGGGCCGTGTCTGGAGGCGCTCGCGTTCGCCCGGCCGGTCCTGGTCTCGGACCTCATGGGTGAGGGGCTGGCCCGCTGGCCGGGCTACGTCTCGGCCGTCCGCGACAACGGCGTCCGGGCGGTGTTCGCGTTGCCGCTCCATGTCGGTGCGGTGCGCCTGGGCGTCCTGGAAATGTACGGTGCGCGCGTGCGCTCGCTGTCGTCGGTCGAGCTTTCGATAGCGCTCGCCTTCACGCGGGCGGCTACCGACAGCCTGGTCGACTCACCATCCGGCTTGTCTGTCGCGTTGCTGGAGGACCGCAGCATGCAGGCCATGGGCGACCGAATCGAGATACACCAGGCGCAAGGCATGGTGACCGTCGACCTCGGTGTCGACGCTGGCCGAGGCACTGGCTCTGATGCGGGCACACGCCTTCGGGCTGGGCCTGCCGCTACTTGAGGTGGCGCGTCGGATCCTCGCCGGCGAGCGCCTTCAGGTGCCGTGAGACGAAGAAGTGAAGATGAATCGGGTCGCGACATACGCTGGAGATGAGATCAGCACCAGTCGCTTGTCGGATCTCTTCGTCGAGGTCGCCGACACGCTGGTCGACCAGTTTGATCTGATCGACTTTCTGCACCATGTGACCAGCAGTGCCGCGGAGATCACCGCCAGCAGTGCCGCCGGTCTGATGCTCGCGGACCACGACAACACGCTCAGGTTCATGGCGTCGTCGAGCGAGGATGCCCGCCTGCTGGAGCTGTTCCAGCTCCAGTACGCCGAGGGGCCGTGTCTGGACGCCCATCGCACGGGCGAGGAAGTTCCCGACATCCTGATCGCCACGGCAGACGACCGCTGGCCGACCTTCGCTCCCCGGGCCGCCGAACTCGGTTTCGAGGCCGCACACTGCTTCCCGCTGCGGCTGCGCGACGTGACCATCGGAGCGATGAACATCTTCCGGACCGAGTCGCGCCCCCTTTCCGCGGAGGCGCGACGTGTCGCGCGAGCCCTGACCGACGTGGCCACCATCGGCCTGATCCAGGAACGTGCCCTCCGCCGAGCGGAGCAGCTGACCGAGCAGCTTGAAGTTGGCCCTCAACAGCCGCATCGTCATCGAGCAGGCCAAGGGCGCGGTGGCCAGGGCCCTCGACGTGGGCGTCGACACGGCGTTCGAGCTCCTCCGCGGGTACGCCCGGAGCCGGCGCCGTCGACTCACCGAAGTGGCCCGTGAAGTGGTCGAGCACCGAGACGCCCTGCAAGCCTTGGTTGACTCCTTGAGCCGGCCCGGCCAGGGCTCGCAGTAGACAGGCTCCGCTGTCAGCAGTCTGAGTCTGACGCGCACGTCACCGGCCAGTTGTTGGCGTTTGTATATCTTGCCGGTGCCCAGCGCGATCCGATCAACGCGGGGTTACGGGGCTTCCCGCCGAGGGAAGGTCAGAAGTAGGTCTTCTCCTCGTTCTTCGGCGCGGTTCGCGCAGGGTAGTTCGTTCGAGTCCAACGGGGAGTCGCAGCCGGCCCGATGACCGGCGCCCGAACGTCGGTCTCAGGATGCCGCCATCTGCGAGTTAGCGTGCTTCTGCCGAATCAGATCGGCGTACAGGTCGAGGTGCTCGCTGACCATCCGCTGGGTGCTGAACTGGGTCTCGGCGACGGACCTGCACGTACCCCGCTCGAGCTCGGGAGCGCGGAGCAGGGCGTCCGCGAGGGCTTGCGGGTCGTCGTCGATGAACCCGGTGACGCCGTCGTCGATGATCTCGGGGACCGAGCCGGGCGAGGTCGTGACCACCGGAGTGCCGCAGGCGAGCGACTCGATCATCACCAGACCGAACGGCTCCGCCCACTGAATGGGGTTCAGCATGGCAAAGGCCCCGCCGAGCAGGTCGTACTTGCCGGCTCCGTCCAGCTCTCCGACGTACTCGATGTCCTCACCGAGCAACGGCGCGATCTCAGTCTCGAAGTACTGCCGCTCGGGCTCCTCACGCATCTTGGCTGCCATGCGAAGGGGAACGCCGGCTTTCCGGGCGATCCAGATCGCCTCCTTGGCGCCCTTGTCTGCGGTCATCCTGCCCAGGAACGCCGCATAACCGCCGTCTCCGGCGCCCACCGGCACGGTCTCCACATCCAACCCGTGGTGGATCACCCGGCTGATCGGCACACCCTCCGCGGTGGTCGCTTGGTTGTGCGAGATGGCGACGACCGCGGTGTCTCGGGCCATCTGCTGGTACAGATGATTCAGCCTCGGCTCGAAGGGCCCGTGATTCGTGGTGACGACCGGGGCGCCGGAGGGTCGGTGCCGATACAGCGGACCAGCCACGGTGTGGTCGTGGACGACGTCGGCATCTGCCATGGCGGCGTATGCCTTGGCGACGTGCGTCATCTCGATGATCGAGTTCCCCTCGATCGGAGCCCCTGGGTCGACATCGTCCAGGCCGGGGACCTGCGGCACGGGGCACGTGCTGTTCCGCGGCGCCGCGAGCAGGACGTCGTGCCCCGCCTCCACCAGTCCGCGCGCCAGCCGGTCCACCACCGCCTCCAGGCCGCCGTACGCCGGTGGCGGGACCGGCACCCATGGGGTCGAGACCAGTCCGACTCTCATGTTCTGCTCCCAGCTCGGCTCGCTCCGGAGCCGACTCCCCTCGGCGTACCCCCAGCCGCGACCGGCATGCGACCCGGCGCATGTCCGGCGCTCCGCTGGGCACCCTGACGACATGACAGCTTCGTGGAACTCTGTCGTGCCGGCTGCGCACGTCGGTGCCTCGGTGACCCTCGTCGAAGGACGGTCGTTCTGTGTCAGCGACGGGGCTGGCCAGATGAGCATGGGGGCACCACAGGGCGTCTTCTTCATGGACACCCGCATCCTTGCCACGTGGTCCTTGACGGTCGACGGCGAGGAGCTGGAGCCGTTGGCGGCCTTTACCCGGCAGCCTCATCACGCGACGTTCCTCGGCCGTGCGCGTCCTCGTGGCGTCGGGCTCGAGAGCACTGTCCTGGTACGGCGCGAGCGCTACGTCGGAGAGGGGATGCGCGAGGACATCCTGGTGAGCAACGTCGCCGCGGAGCCTGCGGCCGTCACGATCGTGCTGGACGTCGGAACCGACCTGGCCGACCTGTTCACGGTCAAGGAGGGGCGTCCACGGCCGCATGGATCCATCGAGGTGCGGCCAGGTGCGGACTTCGTGGACATGGAGTCGACGGGACCGCAGGGTCGTCGAGGCGTCCGGATACGGGCCGAGGGTGCCCTGGCGGCGCCGGGCAAGCTGATGTTCCGCGAGGTCGTGGCCTCACGCGGTGAATGGCGCGCGACCGTGCAGGTGCTCCCGACCCTCGACGGCGAAGAGGTGCCTGCCAGGTTCCCGCTGGGGGAGCCGATCGAGGACGCGGGGCCCAGTCGCCGCCTCCAGGAGTGGACCGCGCGGACCCCGGTCGCGTGGGGCGCCGACGAGGCCCTTCTGAGGACCCTGAGCACGAGCCAGCAGGACCTGGGATCACTTCGCATCTTCGACCCCGACAGGCCCGAGCGAGCGGCAGTGGCCGCCGGCGCTCCGTGGTTCATGGCCCTGTTCGGTCGGGACTCGTTGCTGACGGCGTACATGGCGCTTGCCATCGACCAGCAACTGGCGCTGGGAACCCTGCAGACGCTTGCTGATCGTCAAGGAGCGGTGGAAGACCCGACGACCGAGGAGCAGCCCGGCCGGATCCTGCACGAGATGCGGTTCGGAGCAGAGGCATCGCTGGCTCTCGGGGGAGAGCACGTCTACTACGGCACTGTCGACGCGACGCCGTTGTTCGTCATGGTGCTCGGCGAGCTGTGGAGATGGGGTGCCTCCGAGGACGACGTGCGGGATCTGCTCCCTGCCGCGGACCGCGCCCTGGAGTGGGTGTCCACCTTCGGCGACCGTGACGGCGACGGATTCGTGGAGTACCAGCGGCACACCGATCGCGGGCTCCGGAACCAAGGCTGGAAGGACTCCTGGGACGGCATCAACTTCGCCGACGGCCGGATCGCCGAGCCTCCGATCGCGCTGTGCGAGGTTCAGGGCTACGTCTATGCCGCGCTGCGGGCTCGGGCCGACCTGGCCGGCTGGCTGGGGGACCTCGAGACGGCTCGCCGGTGCGCCGAGCGCGCCAACGCGCTGAAATCGGCGTTCAACGAGCAGTTCTGGCTTCCGGAGCGTGGGTGGTACGCCATCGGGCTGGATCGGGACAAGCAGCCCATCGACGCGCTCACCTCCAACATCGGTCACTGCCTGTGGACCGGGATCGTCGACAGCGACAAGGCGGAGAGCGTGGCCGATCACCTGCTCTCGGCCCAGATGTTCAGCGGCTGGGGAGTACGCACTCTCGGAACCGAGATGCGCGCCTACAACCCGATGAGCTATCACAACGGATCGGTGTGGCCCCACGACAACGCCATCGTCGCGTCTGGGCTGATGCGGTACGGCTTCGTTGAGCACGCCCAGCGTGTGGCGGAGGGCATCCTTGCGGCGGCCGAGTGCTTTGGCGGTCGCCTTCCGGAGCTGTTCACGGGGCTGGAACGGTCCGACTTCCCCCGCCCTGTCGACTATCCGACGTCGTGCTCGCCGCAAGCGTGGGCCTCAGCGGCCCCGCTGCAGCTGATGCGCACTCTCTTGCGTTTCGATCCGTGCCTTCCCGAGGGACTCGTGCATCTCGATCCGGCTCTCCCGCCATCCATCCCGGCGCTGAACCTCAGGAACGCGCCGCTGGGTTCGGCCAGGCTCACGCTGTCGGCGAGTGCCACGAGCAGCGACCTGACGGGTCTGCCGCCGGGTGTGACCGTGGCGTTCGAGCCCCGCCGATGGTGATCGCTGGCGATGCGCTGGTCATGTGATCGCTGATGTCCTGATGACTTCAGGTCGGGACGGGGTGAACCATCAGTCGCCCCATCCCAGGGGGTAGACCTCGAACGCCGCCGCGAACGCGACTCCCATCCGCTGACCGATCTGCCGGCCGAAGCCCTCGAGGAACTCCCGCGGGTCCCAGTTCTCCCAGCCGAGCCCCTCGATGTACGCCCCGTGTGCCGCGAGCGATGCCACTCCCTTGTCGAACGTGTCGGTCGTGTCGACGCCGTACCCGGCTTCGGGGGAGCCGCCGACCCACACGGCCTTCACGCCTCCCCAGGGTTCGACACCGTCGACCAGCTGCTCTGGGAAGACCCACCGGTTGCCGGCGTCGCGAACCGCGTCGAGCACGGCCTTGCCAGTGGCGATGTGGTCGGCTTGGTTGAGGAAGCGGCCCCCGAACGTGTCATGGAAGTTGCCGGTGATCACGATCTCCGGTCGGTGCTTGCGGACGACGGCGGCGATCTCGCGCCGCAACGGCACGCCGTACTCGAGGATCCCGTCGGGCTGATGGAGGAACTCGACGGCGTCGACGCCGACGATGCGGGCGGACTCGATCTCCTCGGCCTCGCGGACCCGGCGACACTCGTCCGGCTCCATCGAGTCGATGCCGGCCTCGCCCGATGTGACCATGCAGTAGACGACCTCCTTGCCCTGGCCGGTCCAGCGTGCGACAGCAGCAGCGGACCCGAACTCCATGTCGTCCGGGTGGGCGACGACGGCCAGAGCGCGGGTCCAGTCCTCCGGGAGGGGTTCGAGCGGGGGTGGCTTGTCCATGGGTGCGAGCATGCCGCCTCGTCACTTTGCCCGGGAGGGCGGGGCAGGGTTGGCTGGTCCGGTGCCCGAGATCGCCGAGCTGGATCCCCAGGACGACGCCGGCCTCCGCGAGTTCCACGCCGTCGAGCTGGCGGCGTATCGTGCCGACCATCCGCACGCGGTCCTGCGCACGTTCCCGCAGCTGGTGCAGCTGGTCCGGAGGCCGAGCTCGTACTACCGGCGAACGCTGCTGGTCGCCCGGGACGCGGACCGCATGGTGGGGGTCGCCGAGCTGGGCCTCACGGTCGAGGACAACCTGCACCTGGCCGACGTCCGGGTGGAGGTGATGCCCGAAGCGCGACGTCGCGGAGTCGGGCGCGCGCTGCACGAGGAGCTGGCGCGGCGCGCCCGCGCTGCGGGTCGAACGACCTGGGTGGGGGAGCTGAACCGGCCGCTCGAGGGCGCCCCGTCGCCGTCGTACCGATTCGCGACCGCGCTGGGCTACGAGGTCGTGCAGGAAGAGGACCACCAGCTCCTGCATCTGCCGGTCGACCCTGCGCGGTTGGACGCTCTCGGGGCGGTCCCGGGGGAGTACGAGGTGGTGACCTGGACGAACCGTGCCCCCGATGAGGTGGTCGAGGCCTATGCCGCCATGCACACTCAGATGGGCCGCGATGCACCCTCGGGCGCGGTCGACCATCAGCCGGTGGAGATCACCGTCGAGCGGGTGCGCCAAGGGGAGCAGCGCACGGCCGAGGCTTACGACCAGGTCGTCGCGGCTGCCCGACGGCGCGGAGAAGGGGTGCTGGGTGGGTACACCCTGGTCTATCTCCCCCACGATGCGGACTACGTCATCCAGGACGACACGCTGGTGATGCCGGTGCACCGCGGGCACGGCCTCGGGATGACACTGAAGGCGACGGTGCTCCGCATCCTGGCGGAGGAGCATCCGCAGCGGCGGTTCGTCCACACGTGGAACGCGGTCGAGAACACGTTCATGCAGCGGATCAACCGAGAGCTGGGTTTCCGCCCGGTCGAGCGCGAACTGCGCGTGCAGCGCCGCGACGTCGACGGGTGAATGATGCTCAGCCGTCACGCCGGATGCCGGATCACTGTCTAGCAGTAGGCCTTCGGGTGCAGGCCGGTGAAGTTGAGAGGTCCGGCGACGACGGTCAGCAGCGCACTGCCGATGAACTCGCAGTCGCGGTGCGCGCCGGTGTCGAAGTATCCGCGGTCGTTCGCGGCGCTGGCTCCCAGGATCAACCAGATGATCAGGAGGATGAAAAGGAAGCTCTTCACCGGACCCCTCCGACGCGACCAGAACTGTGACCGGATTCTAGGGCGTCGTGGTGGGCTCCCGCGGCAAACTCGACGATCCCAGCACGGTCAGCTTTCCCAGCTGGACCGCGACCCAGGCGATGGCGATGCCGGCGACGTCGTCAACCGCGAAGTGCCAGCCGAGGTAGACGGTGGCCACCAGGGTGGCCAGCAGGTAGCAGGCCGCCGCCCACGAGAGCCGGCGCAGACCGTAATAGCGGGCCATCAGGAAGATCAGGCACGCCAGCGCACAGTGCAGGCTGGCGAAGGCGGAGATCTGGGCGAAGGCGTCGTGTGCCTGCGGGTGGGCGAGCAGGTGCGCCCGCTGGGCGACGTACGTCTCCTGCGTCTCCTGGATCGAGGTGCGGGTCAGGCCGGCGAACTCCTCGGGCGCGGAGTGAAAGGGCCCGAGGGACGGGATCAGGTAGTAGGAGCCCACACCGAGGATCCAGGCCCACATGGCCGAGACGACGAAGACGTACGCCGATCGCACGGTGGGCGCGAAGGCAAGCGCGGCGACGAGCGCGAGCGTGACCAAGGTGGAGAAGGACTCGTAGAGCACGCTGAGCAGCCGGGCGGCCAGATCCTGGCCCAGCAGGTCGTGCAGCAGCTCCGCGGGACTGTGACCCAGGAAGAGCCACTTGTCCCACCGCAGCAGCATGTCGTCCTGGGGCGGTCGAAGGACATCCCAGCTCTTCAGGTTGCGATAGCTGAGGTAGACGACCTGGTAGGCCAGCAGCGCGGCCGGCACCATCACGATCCGGTACGGCGTCCACCGCTCCATCACCGTCCGCCGAAGCGACCGGCCCTGCCTCCGTCCGACGTACCCGCGGACCACGATGTCGACGAGCACGGCCACCACCAACGCCTCGGCGGTGCTGACGATCTTGTCCGAGAAGAGCTTCCCGTGGGGATCCCGGAACGGGATGTCCACCTGGCGCGAGCGCGCGATCGCCACGGCGCCGAACACCGTGACGAGAGCGAGTACGCGCAGCATCCACGCCCACTCACGGACGCCCGCCAGCTTTTCGGGCGCGGCTGTCTGCGCCTGCGTCGGACCACCTGCCGTCGTGCCCATCGGGGACATTCAACAAGGCGAACAGCGAGGACGCCGAATGCCTGCTCCGACCCAAGGACCGGGCCGGGCACAATGTGCGGCGGGGCGGTAGCTCAGTCGGTCAGAGCAAGGGACTCATAATCCCTGGGTCGTGGGTTCGAGCCCCACCCGCCCCACCCGGCTCCTTGTGTTGAGCCTGTCCGACGCCTGACCGGCTCGGCCTCCGGGCCGTCAGCCGACGAAGGGATCCAGCAGCACGCCACCGATGGTCAGCACGACGTTCAGCAGCGCGACGAACGCACCGACGATGCCCGCGACCCGCGCCCCTCCGGTCAGCGAGCGGCCACCTCGGGTCAGGCCGGCGCACCACGCGGCACAGGCCCCGAGGACGCCGGGCGCCCCGGCCCAGAAGAACGGGATCGTGAGCACCGAGAGTGCGGCCAGGACGTATGCGCCCACCCGCGCCCGGTCCGCGGTCCGCACCAGCCACAGCGCCAGTCCGACACCGATCACGAGGGCGGCGGTGCCGAAGACCGAGATGCTGATGATCGAGTCGATCGGACCCTCGCTGCGGTGCGGGTCCTCGTCACTGAAGAGGATCACACCGGCGAAGAGGGCAAGCAGTCCGAGCACACAGATGGCGTACACGGCACCGACGAGCACCGCAGCCGACGGGAGCTGCACCGACCGCGGCGGTGCAGTCGACGTGGGCATGTGCGCCTCCGGTTCTCGGATCCGGCGTGTCCGGATCGCTGCGCCCAGCCTCGTTGCGTGGCCGTCCCGGGCGCCAGATCATGGGCGTCCCGCGTTGTCCCGGGACGTCCCGAGGGGTCCCGGGATCAATCCTTGGCCTACCGGTGAGCCGCGTGCTCATCCATGCTGACGACGTGGGCGATCGTGCGCTCGACAACCCCATCCCGTCACCGGGCCTCTCCGTCGAGGTGCTCGTGGCAGGAACGCTGTTCGCTGCGACCGCCGGTGTGACCGGGCTCTCCGCGGCGTCGCGGCAGGATCCGCCGAGCGTGCTGCTGTTCCTGGGGTGGCCGGTCCTCGCGCTTGTCGGCGGCGTTCTCCTCGACCAGCACCCCGGGTCTCACGTGGGCCGGACCATGGTCGGCCTGTCCACCGCATCGGCGCTGGTCGCCGTGTGGAGTGCGCTACGGTTCGGGCGCGTCGACTCGCCCGAACTGTCCAACGCCGCAGCCGAGCTGGCAGCCGTGCTCGCCGTGGCGGTCGCGGTGTCGGTGCCGTGGGCCTTTCATACGCCGGCACATGCGGCACCGGCGGTCGGGCTCGCCGCAGTGGCTGGAGCCGGCGCGCTGCTCGTCGTACTTGCCCGGGCCGTAGACGTGGACGCCGCGGTCGAGATCGCCGGCTGGAGCCTCGCCGGCATCGCCACCGCAGCCGTGTGGGCACTGGTCGCCCACTCCACGAACCACGAGGACCGGGCGACGCAGCGTCGGGTGAGCTGGCTGCTCCTCATCCTCACCTCCTCCGGGCTGACGGTGGTGACTGCATGGACCTTCTCGAGCGGGTCACCGGGCTACTACGCGACCTGCGGCGCGCTGGTGATCGGCACGTTCGCGGTCGCACACCTGTGGGTGAGCACCGATTTCAGACCCTTCGACGAGCACCTCCTCGATCTCGGACTCGTCCTCGCGGTGGTCGCGTCGGCCGGCGTGACCGCGGGGCTGGTCCGGCTCGGCTCGGAGATCGCGAGCCGCCCCTCGCCCGGCACGACGACGATCTTCACCGCCTTGCTCACCGCCGCGATGGCTGTGCCCGCAGCCCTCTGGGTACGCCGATCGCTGCTCGCCCGCCGCTACGGCAGTGGACTCATCGCGCCCGAGGACGTCGCCGCGATCACGGCCGACCTGCACGCCAGGACCGATCCCCGCGACCTGCTCGACAAGGCCGCCCGGGTTGTCGCCACCGCGAGCGGCAGCAAGCAGGCACGGATCGTCCTCGGCGAGGACGACCCGTCCGCGCGCGAGCACTGGGCGGTGCACCTGCTAGAGGTCGGCGGCGACCAGGTCGGAGCGCTGCTGATCGAGTCGGCACACCCGGAGGGTCCGGAGGCTCGCCAGCAGAAGGTGGTCGCACAACTCCTGCCGACAGTGGCGCTCGTGGCGCGCGCTGTCGGTCTCGCCGTCGAGGCGGAGCATGCCCGGCAGGACGTGGCCCGGGAGCGGGACGCCGAACGCACGCGGGTGATGGGCGACTTGCACGACGGTCTCGGTCCGGCCCTGGCGGGAATGAGCATGCGGGTTCAGGCCGCCCGGCGCACCACCACCTCACCCGAGTACGCCGCCGTGCTGGCCGAGCTCGCCGAAGGGCTCGGAGCGGCGCGCGCCGACCTGCGCCGCATCGTCGCGGGCATCACGCCGACCACCCTCGACGACGGCGATCTCGACGGCGCGCTCCAAGGCCTGGTCGCGTCGTTTCGGGGCGCGACCGACAGCCCGGCGCTACGCCTCACCGTGGAGCTGGACGAACGGGTCGGTCCGGAGCTCAAGGTGGCGGTCTACCGGACGGTGGCGGAGGGCGTCACGAACGCGCTGCGGCACGCCGCCGCATCCCGGATCGCCATCTGTGTTCGGTCCCGGGACGGCGTCGTCCGGGTCGAGATTGCCGACGACGGGGTCGGCGGCCCGGTCGTCCCC
>Ga0126310_10000713_pt1 | contig 11915 bp, 10 predicted proteins | sample Plot60_FD_92540 | JGI IMG/M metagenome (GOLD analysis project Ga0126310, IMG submission 92540) | Serpentine soil microbial communities from UC McLaughlin Reserve, CA, USA - Plot60 | ecosystem: Environmental > Terrestrial > Soil > Grasslands | place: USA: UC McLaughlin Reserve, Lake County... | reverse complement strand
GCACCGCGACTACCTCCGCCTGCTCGATGACCTCGGCTGGGCCGTCCACGACCCGCGGCCGGACTTCCCGCTCACGATGCCCGTCGAAGCACTCGGCCGCACCCTCGCACGACTCGCCGACCAAGACCCGGCCGTCGCCGCCGTCTGCGACGCGCTCCTCGAACGACTGCCATGAACGACCGCGGACCATGCTCGCACCGCATGAGCGCCGACCACACAGCGCTCGGCCGCGCCGTGCGAATCATGCGCGCCACCCGCGGACTCTCCCAAGAAGAACTCGGCTACCGCTCACGCCTCCACCGCAACTACATCGGCGCCATCGAACGCGGCGAGATCAACCCCACCTTCCGCGTCCTGCTCAAACTCGAACGCGGCCTCGCGATCCCGCTCTCTGAGCTGATCGCGAAGTACGAGGAACTCGCGGTCGCGGACCTGGCGCTGGCGCCGAGGATCAGGCAGACCAGCGCGAGCTAGCCTCCGCCGGTCAAGGAGCCGCTGCCACCCTCCGCCTAAGCAAACTCTACATTGCAGTGCATGGAGTGGGTCGAGGCAATCGATCTTGCGCGCAGACAGGTTGCCAAAGAGCAACAAGAAGAGGGCGATCGTCGCGCTTCTCAGTCGGCCGCTGCCGAACGGCTTGGTGCACGCTTGGCGGAGATTGCCGATTTCCTCCACCGTCTCAACCGCGAGCTGACACGGCAGGGTTTCCCTGGAGCCCACGAGTGGCGAGAGCCCAAGAAGCACCTCCTCCACCACCCCAGACTCCTCAAAAGCATTTCGATCCCACTCCCGGGGATCACAGCGTCGTATTCAATCGGCTGGGGAGACAGCCGCGACTGCGACGTACAGATCTACTTCGCCCCCGACGAACCGCCCAGGTTGGGTAGCAGAGGCGGGAGCCGAATTCCTTCAAGCGATCCACAGTCGGTGGACGATGTCTACTTCCGCCACACAGACGAGGAAATCACCCTCGAAATCGTGCGCCGAGCCGTCGCGGAGTGGTGCGTCCGTAACAACGTTCACCTTCACCTTCAATAGGGCTGCAGCAGCCGACCGGTCCGGCTATGCCGCCGCCAACTGCTCCAAGACCGCAAAGACCTCGTCGTCGTGCGTTCTCGGCGTGACCTTCGGGATAGCGTGCGCGACGACGCCATCGGGGGCGATGACGAACGTCGTCCGAGTAGCCCACCAAATGTCCGTCCATACACGACCTGAAATCGGTGCGATGCCCGTGTCCGCAGCACCCGGACCACCCCCGCGACCGGCGCGCCCCGGCTCGCATCGCTGCTTTGATGGCGCGCATGCGACGGCTCGCGCTGCTCGCGGCCGTCGTGGCTGCCGCGTTCGCTCCCTCCGCGGCGGGCGCCGCCTGGACCGAGACGGCGACCTACGACGTGCCCGGTGGCGGTATCGCCGACTGCCTCCGCGCGGCCGGTACGGAGCGGCTCGCGCTGCTCGGTTCGCTGGAGCGGATCAGCACGCCGACTGACCTGCTGGGGCTGCAGGGCGATCGTCTCGCGCCACTCGCGACGAGCACGCTCGGTTGGCTTCCCGACTGCCCCGAGATCGCGCCGGCTGACGGGGCGCCGCCGCTGGCGGCTGGCTTTGTCCTGCTGCCACGCGGCAGGGGGCGCTTTGACACGGCGCTGCGGGTCGCGCCGCTCGGCGAGGCGCCGCAGACGCTGGAACACGTGGCCGACGACAGCAGTATCGGCGTGCCGTCGGTCGCGACCGCACCCGGCGGCGCCGCGGTCGTCGCGTGGATCCAGCGCAAGGGCCTTGCCGAGCACTCACGTGTGATGGCCGCCGTCCGCCGCTCGGCCGACACGCCGTTCGCCGCGCCAACGGCCGTCGAGGGCGCACCAGGCAATCACGGGTACGCGGTCGCCGGGATCGACACCGCCGGGCGCGTGGTCGTGGCATGGCGCACGGAGTCGCCGCGCAACTTCTTGCAGCAAACAGTCCACGTGGCCGTGGCGGATGAGAGCGGGCGCTTCGGCCCGCCACGGGCGCTCGCGCGGACGCGGGGAGGCAGCCTCGCGCTGGCGGTCGCCCCAGACGGACGAGCGCTGCTCGTCGCGGAGGGCCTCGACGGCCTGCACGCCTACGAGCGCTTGCCCGGCCAGGCGGACTTCACTCGCGTCCCGCTGCCAAGCGTCCCCTACGTGCAGGACCTGGCGGTGGCACTGAACCCCGACGGCGGCGCCGTGATCGCCTACCGAACCGACCCGTGGTCCACAGCCGCGCTCGTGCGGCCCGCAGGCGGCGCGTTCAGCGAGGGCGGCGACATCGCGGTCCGCCGCCTCGGCAACTTCAGACCGACCGAGAGCGCGTTCGCGTCCCCCCTTGTGTCGTCCCTCGGCACGCACGCAGAGCCTCCAAACGACATGGCAGGCCAGGACCTCGCCGTGGCGCTCACGCCCAGCGGTCAGATGCTGATGACCTGGGTCCAGGACGAAGAGGGTGAGCGGGTGGCGTCCGCCTACGTCACGCGGGGCACGCTGACGGACGGCTTCGGCACACCGTCGCACGTCGGCGGCGCCTGCCGCTCCGCCACGGCCGCACGACCGCTGCGCTTCGACGACGACGCGCTCGGCGTGGCATGGACCGACGACGCTCGCGTCGACACGAAGCAGGGCGAGCTGCGGCGGCTCGGGGGCGGCCGCGCCCACATCGCGCGCGACCTCGCTCCCGGCGGCCCGTCAGCGAGCGCACCCGCCGCGCCTCGCATGCGCGCCCGGCTCATGGGGCCGCCGGCGCTTCGCGCGACCGAGCCCCTGCGCGTACGGGTGCGCTGCGAGCGCGCGTGCGACGTGCGCGCAGTCGCCACAGCGCGCACGCTCCCGCAGCCGTGGTGGAGCTACGGCCGCCGCGGCGGCGCGCGGCAAGTGCTCGACGCGTCTGACGCGCTGCCCACCGGCGGGGAGACGACGCTGCGGCTCGACCCCGAGAACGGATCGAACGCAGCCGGCGCCCGCGGCTTCCCGCGGACGCCGATCGTCGTGCTCGCGTGCACCCCGGGCAACGCAGTCGCGGAACGCATCGAACTGCCGGCGCCCCGCGCGCTCCCGCCAGGCCGCATCCCCAGCGTCACCGGCCTCGCGGCAAGACGCCGCGGAGACCTCGTACAAGCGACCTGGCGCACCACGGCCCCGGCGCGCCGCATGCACTTCACGGCCTACCTCCTGCTCGCAGGCGGCGTGCAGAAGCCGATCGTGGCCCGTCTCGCGGGACATGGGAGAACGCGCTTCGCGGCGACACTGCACGTGCCACACGGCCGCCAGGCGACACGCATGGGCCTCGTGATGCGCGGACCCGTCCTGCGGCTCCCCGATCAAACCATGGTCGACGTGCGCTGAGCACCCCTACTCGGACCGCAGGCGCGCCCTCGCCGCGTCCCGCGTCCACGAATCGACGTCACAGTGTGCGTCGCCGCCAATTCCATGTGCACGAGTGTGGCGAGCACGCGGGCCGCACAGTTTGGTACTCCCGGCTGGTACTCCCGCCCGCAGCCCAAGCCCACCGCACCGCCTCAAAACGACAAAAGCCCCGCTCTCGCGAGGCTTCTGCAAATAGCGGGGGCGGGATTCGAACCCGCGACCTTCGGGTTATGAGCTAGGTGAATCTTTTTCGCGTAGACGTCAGATCGCCTTATATGACGGGTTTTTTCTCCTGTTGCCTCGTGTTACGTCAGGCTGTCAGGGGAGGAACTTTGGGAGGAAAAATCAGCGCTCCCCGCGCTATGCTTTCCCTCGCTCCAAGCCTCCCGCACTACTCGGACGCCACCCTTGTCTGCAGAGAATCCCGATCCCCGGACAGCCATCAGCGGCCACGTTTGGCTCTACCACGGCAAGCGACGCGATACGTGGTGCGCGAAGTGGCGCGACGCCAACGGTCAGCATGAGAAGCGACTCGGGCCAGCCTGGACCGGGAAGGGACCTCCACCCCCAGGCTTCCTGCGCAGACGTGAGGCACAGGATCGCCTCGACGAGATCCTCGTCGACGCCCGCCGCGGGATGCTCCGCCAGGAGCGCACGGGCCTCACCTTCAGAGACGTCGCAGAGGACTGGTACGAGCGCGGACGCTTCGAGCGCGACTGGTCCGCGAGCACCAGCGTCGACTACCGCTCCATTCTCAACGCGCATCTGCTTCCGGTCCTTGGCGCCAAGCGCATTGAGTCGATCACGACGTCTCAGCTCGACAAGTTCCGCAACGAGCTCGCGAGAGACGGCGAGCGCGTCCGTCACACCGTCAACAAGATCATGGCCGTAGCCCATGCCGTGTTCGTCCACGCTTGCGAACACCATCGGCTGCAGAGCAATCCGGCCACGACGGTCAAACGCCTCCGCGAGTCGTACGACGCAGCCCGCTTCGATTTCTTCTCCCCCGACGAGGTGCACACCCTCGCGGACGCCGCCGCCCGAGGCGCGCACCGCGACCCGAAACGGCCGGCGGTGAGCGCAGCCGAGCGCGCGGTGCGCACAGCCGAGGACGCCCAGGACGCCGCGATCTATCTCACTGCCGCGTTCACGGGTCTGCGACGCGGCGAGCTGCTGGCCCTGCGTTGGGACGACATCGACTTCGAGCAGTCGTCCATTCGCGTCTTCGAGGCGTACAGCCAAAAGACGCTCGCCGCACCGAAGTCACGGAAGTCACGAACCGTCCCGATGGTCGAGGATGTCGCGACGATCCTGAAACGGCTCAAGGAGCGACCAGGCCATACCGCCAAGAGAGACCTCGTCTTCATCAGCCGCGAGGGCGGCCATGTCGACGGGTCCGCGTTGCGGCGGCGCTACCTCGCCACCCTCGATGCCGTCGGCTTGCGCCGGCTTCGCTTCCACGACCTCCGCCACACGTTCGGCTCCCTCTCCATCAACAGCGCCAGCATCGTGCAAGTCCAGGCGTGGATGGGCCACGGCGACGTCAGAACGACCATGCGGTACCTCCACCACAAGAGCCGCGCCGACGACGCACGCCTTCTCTCCACAGCGTTCAGGACGAGACGTCGCGCCGCGTAGCGCACCCCGCCCCGTCCGAACCCGCTTCAGCGGGTGGACCGCCCATGTCGCATCGGCGATACTCGGGTATCAATACTCACGGGGTTTTGAGTATTCCCCAGGAGGTAGGAAATGGTGTCGGGGGCAGGCGAAGGGAAATCGCCAGCGTCCCAGCCGGGATCGGATCCCGAGTTCAGACGCAACGGTCGAGCAGGAGCGCTTCGTCTTCCGCATCCGGTGCCCGATCTCCTGCGCGGGATGCTCATTGCGCGCTTTCGTGCCCTCTCGAATCACACCCGCTTCCGGGTATGGGACGCGCTCCGTGACGGCGAGGCCAGCGTGAGCGAGCTCGCCGATCGGCTGCCGTTCAGCCAGCAATCCGTTTCCTCCGCCCTCTTGGAGCTTCACCACGCCGGCCTGGTCGAGCGCGAGCAGAACGGAAGCCGGGCTTGCTATCGCCTGACGGACGGCTCGATGGAGCACGCGCTGGCGGTCCAGCAGCTGAGCATCAACCGTCGCGCTGCGCGGTACGTGCGCGAGCTCCGGCAGGCGCAGTTGACATCAGACTGATCGCCTCTACGTCACCGCGCGAGCTCCTGCGTGGACGTGGTTGTGATGGTTCCCGCCGGCATACGTCTTCCAGATGCACTGGATGCGCAGGCCGTCGTGGTTGAGCGTGAAAAGCCCCCCGGCGCGCGCGTTCGCCGTCGCCTCCTCGGGGCTCTGCCCTCCGGCGATCAGGCAGGCGGCCATGATGCGATCGCCGATCGGGCTGTCGTCCGTGCCGCCGTTGCCGGCCATGCCCATGTCGGCGGCGTGTCCGTCCCAATGGTCGGAGCGGTAGCCGTTGACCGTGTACTCCGAGTGGTTCGTCCCTGTCGTTACGACGATCGTTCTGCCAGCGATACCGGCCATGCGCCCGACGAACGCGAGCGTCTCGGCCGCCATCGGAGCCCCGGGTCGGTTCGCGCCGGCGGCGATCTCGACGTTGCCCGGGACGCCGGTGTTCGTCAGCCCATCGGCCTCACACCCGCCAGCACTGCTCGGAGCGACTCCAAGCGGCATCGGCGCGCCAGTGATCGCGCCCGGCGCCTGCGCCCATCTGTCGGACTTCCCGAGGTAGCGGGCGACGACCTCGGCGTTCGTAGGGAAGTTCGCCTCCGTGTACCCGATGGCCGGCAGCGCGGAGTAGAGGACGTCGACCACGCGCCCGGTCCACGGCGCCGGCCCGAAATCGGTCTGCTGGAGGATCGCCGCGCGTCCGTTCGGGAAACGCACCCACCACCAGCCGCCCTTCGTCGCGGTGTTGTAGACCGCGATGCCGGGGTGCGTGACAGGCAGCCCGATCGCGGTAGTCGGCCCAGTGGTCGAGTCGTTCGGCCCGCCGAACCACGACACCTTGCCGCGGAGCTCGCTCCCGCTTGTGCCGGGAGCAGGAACCGACGCGACGGCGCTCGTGGGCGGTTCTCCGCAGCTCGTGGCGTTGCCGCCCAGAATGCTCGCCAGAATCGCGACGACGAGGACGCTTCCGACGAGCAGCGCGACGCTGCCGCCGATCAGCGCTTTCGTCGGCCCGCCCGCTGTACTTCGCTGTGCCGGGCTCGCCGACATCGCCTGCCGCTCGCCCCTAATCGCTGGCGAGGTCGCTCACGATCCAGGCTCTTCCGCGCCGCTCGATCGTGAAGATGACACCGAACGGCGGCGCTACGCCATCGCGGATCGTCGCTCTCGCCACCATGCTTCGGCGCGTCTGCGCGGTCAGCTCGAGGTCTTGCAGCCGAGGGTGGCGCCGGCGCACGGCTCGCGGTGGTTGGCGCACCTCGCGCAGACTCCGGCGCAAGTGGACCGTGGCGCTGGCTACGTCTTGCGCTCTCGCCTGTCCATACAGGACGGGCAGATAGGAGCGAACGAACTTGACCGCAGTGCGTCGTGCGGCAGAGCGCTCAGCGGGCCCGAGCGTGGGCATTGCAGGTTGCTGCCCGACTCCGCGCACGACCAGGGGCACCGACGGGCGAGTCCGAACACCAACGTCGAGGCGCTCCCCCCCACTCCTCAGCCCGACGATCACGAGCGTGATCGCGACCAGCACGCCGGCCGTGATGATCGCGACGCTACGTCCAGTTGATTGCTTCATCGCGTCACCTCACCGTCGATCGCCGCGAGCCGCCGCAGCTCGCGGTCCCTGAACCACGGCCGCAGATGGAGATGGGCCGGCGGCAGATGGCCGTAGATCAGGACGCCCGTTCCGGGCGCGCCCTCGCGCAGGACGTGCGCGGGAGCGATCGGGCGGTAGACGCTCGACTGCGTTGTCGACCCGCGACCCTCCTCTCCGGCGGTTGAGGAGACTTGCCGCACCTGCTCATCGCCGAGGATCCGTGCGGCGTAGTCGAGCGTGTCGGGGTCGGAGATGCCAGCGCCGAGGATCTTCGCTCGGTGGTTGTTGACGATGGTGTTCGCCCGGCCGCCCCACTGCTCGCGCACCTGGGCGAGGTCCTGCACGATCGTGAGCAGTTGGACACCTTGACCGGCGCCCGTGGATGCGAGCGCGTCGAGGTCGGGCAACGGCGCGATGTTCGCCGCCTCGTCCATGACGATCAGCAATGGCGGGTCGATCGGGCCTCCCTTGGCATTGGCGAGCTCGTAGACGCGCGCGACGATCTGCTCCAGCGCGGTGACGAACAACGGGCGCAGTCGGCGCTGCTCGTCGAGCGGCGCGCAGAAGTAGGCGCTATGTGAACCGCCGTCGAGCAGTCGATCCGGCTCCAGCTCGCTGACGAGCGCAGAGTCGAGGACACCAGGGTCGGCGTACGCGGCCAGGATCGTCTCCGTCGTCGTGTAGATCGACGACCGTTGGCGCTCCTCACGCGCGAAGCTCGCGGCCGCGGCGATCATCGCCGCCTCGTTGCCGCTCTCCTCGAGCGCCGCGCGCACCTCGCTCTCCTCCTGCGTGTCGACCCAGCGCACGACGTCAGCCATCGTGCGCCCGGAGGTAGCGGCGGCGAACAGCAGTGGTGCGAGCAGCTTCGCGGCCGCCGCGTACCAGAAGTCGCCGTCAGCCAGAGTCGAGCCGCGCCGTGGAGCGGCCGCGGTCGTCAGCCAGCTGGCGGTGCGCTGCGCGCCGCGCCAGCTCTCGCAGGCGTTCAGCGGTGTCCAGCCGCAGCAAGGGACGCCGGTCGATCCGGTGGGGTCGTAGACCCAGACGTCGCCGAGCTGCTGACGGCGCGCGAGCGTGTCACCCAGCAGATCGGACTTGAGGCTGAGCGCGATCGCCGGCCCCTGCCACTCCAGCAGCGCCGGCACGGCCAGCCCGCTCGTCTTCCACGTTTGGGTGGGTGCGATGACGATGACCGACTGGCGCGGCTCGGCCGCCAACAGCGCTCCCCGGCTGCGTCCGAGGACGAGCCGTCCGGCGTCGTGCGCCCGGGCTTGAAGCACCCGCAGCTCGCTGCCGCGCGCCCACTCCGCGGCGGTGCCGCGACCGTGCTCGCGAGCGCGCGGCGCGTGCTGCCGGCGACGTCCGCGCACCACCGCGAGCAGCGAGATCGTCACGAGCAGCTCGATCGCCACGGCGGCGATGAAGCCGGCGAGGCCGGGAAGGTCCGCGCGCGCCTCGCGAGGCCACGCAGCACGAGGATCCGCGAGATGCGATGGCAGGCGAGCGAGCGTCTCACCGAAGGCGCTCGTCGAGACGTCGGGCCAGCCGCCCCCGAACAGCACGCCGGCAAGCTGCCCCGTGAGCCACACGCCGCCCCCGATGAGCACGAGCATCACGATCACGCCGAGCCCGATGCGCTCGCCGAGTCCGATCGGCTCCCCTGTGCCCGCCCACGCATGCGCGGCAGGACGACCGCCCCGCGTGCTCATGCCGCAAGTTGGTCGACGCCGCTGTTGGTGGACCCCGGACGGCGGCGGCCGGCGGTCATGCGTGCGTCGGTGTAGACGATCTTTGCCTCCACGCGCGAGAGGCGGTGCTGTACCAGGAAGGAGCGATTGCCGACCTTCCACAGCGCCTCGCCGCGCTGCAAATACGGCAGCAGCTCCGCCTCGGTCTTCGTGAGCCCGACCATCTCGCGCGTGAACGGCACTTGGTCGGGCGACTGCGCGTAGATGATCCGCGTCTGTGTCTCAGCCAGCAGTCCCTCGGCGAGCCGCACGAGCCGCGAGCCCTCATCGCCGGCGGCGAGCAGGTCCGAGAGGCGGTGCATGACGGAGATGTGCTGTCCGACCTCGCGCGAGAGCTTGCTCGACTCCTGCAACTGCTCGGCGGTGTCGAGGACCCGGTAGACCCGCCACGCCTCCTCGATGACGAGGATGAGCTTGTCGTCCTCGTCGAGCTCGGGAACCATCGCGCGCAGCCAGGCGGTCGCGCAGGTCATCAGGATGCCGAGCGCCGCCGATCCGTAGACCGAGCGCAGGTCGATGACGACGAGCCGGCCGTCGAGATCGAGGCCCGGTGTCGTCGGCCCGTCGAACATCCCCGCCAGGTCGCCCTCGCAGAGCCGCTGGAGGCCGAGCGCGGCGCGCCGGGCAGCGCGCGCGAGCTCGGGCACCGTCGTCGCCAGCGGCGCCGCCATCGCCTCTGTCGGGCGCAGCAGCAGCTCGACGACCCCGGGCAGCGTCGGCTCGCCCTCACGTCGGCGCAGCTCCTTGAGCGCCTCGCGCAGCGCCGCGTCCTCCTCCGGCGTCAGAGCGCTGTCGAGCACGCCGGCCGCGACGGCACGCAGCACGGACAGCTGGCCCTCCCAGCCGCCGCGCGCGGTGAGCGGATTCAGCCGTACGTCGCCGCCGGGTCTGAGCCGAATCGGCTTGGCTCCGAGCGCGACCGCGAGCGCGCCGTACTCACCCTTCGGGTCGATCACCCATGCCCGCCGGCCGAAGATCGCCTGGCGCCACACGTAGGTCTTGACGAGCGCCGACTTTGCGGTGCCGATCCGTCCGATCACCACCCAATTCGGGTCGGTGATCTGTGTCGGGTAGAGCTCCCAGGGGTCGTAGACGAACGAGGCGCCGAGCGCGTCGCGTCCGATGTAGACCCCGCGCGCTCCCAAGCCTCCGTCGGCCATGAATGGGTAGGCCGCCGAGAGGTGGGCGGTCGTCGCGCTGTGTCCGGGGCGCTCGCCGGGGACGCGCCGGCGCCAGCGACGCGACGCTCGTGCCGGTGCAGGGGTTGGCTGCGACTTGCTGCGCCTCACAGCAGCCCCCGTCCAATCGGGAGCCCGAACGTGAAGCCGGTCGCTTGCTCGCCGTAGAGGCGCTCCAGCTCCAACCGCGCCTGATGGCCGGCGTGCTCGACCTGCGCGCAGTCGCGCTCGAGCGTCTCGGCGTCCGGTGCCGAGACGATCACGAAGCCGCTGTGCCGGAACTCCGCATAGCCGTCGGCCAGCTCCTGCTCACGGCGGACGGTCGCCTCCTGCTGTGAGCGCTTCCGGGCTGTCGTGAGGAAGCCGTGTCGCGCGCGGGTCTGCTCGTCGGCGATGTCTGCCGTGCGCGCCGCCTCCGCGTTGCGGATCGCACGCGACGGCGCGATCGGCTCCATCACGACGGACACGGTTCGCACGATCCCGTTCGTCTGCATCAAGAGCGGCGCGAGGAAGCTGGCGCCGACGTCGAGCCGTGGCCAGCCGGAGATCCAGTAGGTCGCATGGACGGCAGAGTCGCTCTGATATGTCGCCCAAGACGCCTCGGCGGCCATCGGCCACGCGCGAGACGGGTCGATGCCCGGCTCGCCGCTGACCGTCGCAGCGCGGTTGCGGATCACGCGCCCGTAGGGATCGAAGGCGTCGCGCAACGCGCGCGCGTACATGCGCGGGCGAAGCAACCCCTGGACCTCGATGGAGGCACCGGCGAGCCGGCCCGCGAACGTCTCGAGCTCGCGCAGCAGCAGCGTGCAGGCGCCGTCGTCGCCGCCGCCGAGCTTCTTGATCTGCTTCCAGGCTCGCCGCGCGTCGAGCTGCAATGCCAGGAACAGCTCGTGGTCCTGCGCGGCCGTGCCCCCGGACTCGATCAGCTCGATATAGCTGACGACGGGGCCGGCGCTGAGCGGGATCGTCGTGTCGCGCTCCTCTTGGAGATAGCGGGCGATCTCGTCTCCGTCCGCTGGCACCGTGCGCTCGACCCACTGCAGCCGCCGGATCGGGTTGTCCTCGCGCGCCATGCTCGCGAGCACCTCGCCCCATGCCTGCAGCCGCTGCTCCTGGTCCTCCCGGGAGAGCAGGCCGAACGACGACACCCGCACTGCCACGACGGCGGTGTACGTGTTCGCCGCGCGGTCCTTCAACACGCCGACCTCCTCACCGTGCAGCGGCGCGGCGAGCATCTCGACGTCGCCGATCTCCGGTGGCGGGTCGAAGGCGCTCTCCGGCGACTCGTCGCGACCGAGCGCGTCGACGAGCCCGAGCGTCGGGGCTGCGGCGCGGTGCCCGCGTCGGCCTCCCACACGAGCGATCGCCGCGCGCATGACGATGGGCGCCCACTGCTCCGCCGTCCGGCCGGCGATCGGCCAGAACGCGATCGACAGGATCGCGCTTGCGACGACGAAGACGAGCAGCATCGCCAACGCGCTACGGAGCTGCAGCAGCACAAGCACGCTCACGAGCCCAAGTCCGAGCAGCATCACCTGCCCCGGTCGCAGCGACCCAAAGATCCCCCGCTGCTCGCGCGGGCCGAAGCGATAGCGCTGTGCTTCACCGGCCATGTCCCTCACCCCTGTTCCAGTCTCTGTCCCGCGTCGCGTCGCCCGCCGGCTCGCGTGGCAGCTCGGCACTCGGCCGCGGCGGCGGCGCGCTCGTGCCACCGCTCGCCGACCCGCTCGGCGGTGCGGGGCTTGTGCTTCCGCTCGCGGGCCGCGGCGCCGTCGCGTGCTCTGCTGCCGCTCCCTGCGTAGCCGCCTCGCGCGTGCCGCCGGTCGTTCGCGGTCCG
>Ga0126310_10000712_pt1 | contig 11921 bp, 11 predicted proteins | sample Plot60_FD_92540 | JGI IMG/M metagenome (GOLD analysis project Ga0126310, IMG submission 92540) | Serpentine soil microbial communities from UC McLaughlin Reserve, CA, USA - Plot60 | ecosystem: Environmental > Terrestrial > Soil > Grasslands | place: USA: UC McLaughlin Reserve, Lake County... | reverse complement strand
CTTGCTGGAACTTGTACCATATTTTGAAACCCGCGGCCTTATCATACTCTTTTTGCATGACTAAAGTGATGATTCGCGCTGCCGATGGGAAAGCACTAAGATTGAATTTGGACAACTTCCAGTCGTTAGTAGTCTGCTTCATCCGACTTAAAAAAGTAGCCAGACTCTTCGAGCTTGTTTAGTTTATTGTTCATGATATTCAATCTTGGGCCTTACAGGTTCTAAATTAGAAACCTCACTATATCCTTCAAGCATCAAAGCAAAAGTTGCTGAGAATGGAAGCAGAGATGTCGTGACGTCGCTCTGTGCTGCTATACAGAAAGTCCCAGTATAGTATTCTTCTACTATCCGTCAGACAATCCTTTGACGCGGTTTTCGATCTCTTCTTTTTCTGACTTCATATGCTCCCTAAGCGACTCAACTGTGTCAAACGACTGACCGCACTCCTTGCACCTCAATATTTCACTTGAAGGCACACAGTATCATAGACGACAAGATTTAAAAAACCTCCACTTCTGCAAGCGCGGATATATTTTACTGTCTCATTTCCCAATATTGTCTAGAGTAAATAAAGACGTCACAGCTATCGAATATGTCAGCTATACACCATCTATTTGATTGGCAGCTCTTAAATCTTGATGCATTATAGTATCAGCGTTGCTTCAGCAATTCTTGCTCCAAGGTGGGACAGAAATAGCAGTAATCGCTGCTTCAGTGATAATTGGTCTGCTCGTGCTGTGGATAATTGTTTCAATACCTGTATGGATAGCGGCCAAGATCCTTACACGCGGAAGAGTTAAGTTTGGCCGAGCGATGCTGGTGACAGCTCTTGGTCCCATAATATACGCTATAGTGTTTTTCCTCTTTGCTGCTTTACTTACCGCAATAGTTGGCGATCCGACCGTGCCCATTATAACAGGGTTCATTGTGGCCTTCATTGCTTGGATAGGCGTATTCAAAAAGGGATTTGATACTGGATGGCTCAGAGCGCTTGGAATAGCTATCCTTGCAATCATAGTGTTTGCAGTAATTGGATTAATAATCAGCTTCCTGATACAGTTAATAGTTCCTGAAGCTCCGCCAATAACACCCATACCACCGATCCCGCTCCAGCAGGTTTAGACTTCCACTCGGTAATTGAATTCTCGTTCAGCCCACTCTAGAAGAGCTAGCAGATCCTTGGCCACATAGTCCGAACTCTCTTCTGCGACTGGCTGCAGCTGTTGCGTTGTGACTGCTGTAATGCGTAGCTCACCCTTGATCTTCCCCTTCATGTCCTTAGCGGTGGACGATAGGAATCGAAGTGAGCCTTCACCGGATGAAAATATACATACAAGCATAAGGCCGTGCTTGTCACTCCACAAACGTAACAAATAACGATGAAAGTCAATATCAAAGAAAGGGTCAATTTGTTCGCCAACATCCCCAATATAAGACGAATCCCAGCCCCGAGCCAACAATGCCACAGCCGCGCCTTTAGCTACATGGACTCTGTCTTCAGAGCCAGCCACGCATACGGCATGGGCGTTTGCCTTTTGCTCTCTAGGCCGGACGTTGAATTTGACCAAATCAATGAGTTCCATCATCAAATTCAACAAAAAAGTCCGTTCTGTCTTATTCAATCTCCCTCTACTGTACAACTCGCCTATGGTGTTAACTGCAGGCAATACTACATCTGTCATCACTCTTACTTGGTCGACATTAGAGTTCATGAGGCTCAGCAAGATTCTCCGGGCATGATCTTCGTCACCAGCCAGAATCGCGCTTATCAGCTTTTGCTGAACTTGGATATAATTAATCGGGAATTCAATATCGCCAGCTCCAATTTGTACAAACCATATGTTTACATTGCCTATCTTTTTCTTTTTGAGAAGACCCATGGCATGCATGACATCAAGATATTTCGTAATTGTCATCCTGTTGATGCCAATCCTATCTGCGAGTTCTACTCCTGATAGTCCTGTGCCTCCGGCGCTCTGCAAAACGTCAATAATCTTGCGCTTGATCTCATCAAGTGTATAGCGCCGGTACATAAGTTACCTGATATTATGCAAAATAAAACCCTTTTTACCGGCGCTTTTTCTTCGCCATCTTCCTTGAATTCGATATCAAATCAGTAAGTGCGTTGAAGGCTTTTCCGACCTGCTCCATCTTTACAAGTACTATAGTGTCAGTATAACAACTCACAGTGTCCTCAATGTTTATGTGCCTCCTAGCAAGCTGGTTATAGAAAGCAATTGCGCATCCTGGCGTCTTGATAATATCTTCTGGGCTGTGTACAATGATAGCTGCAAGGCCGTTTTCCATTTCGAGGATATCGTCATAGGCAAACATAACTTTGACATCTTGAAGCAAAAGATCATCAAAGACAAGAGTAATTGACATTATGCTTTCTGACATGCTGATAAAATTGCCAGCACCCTGGATCATTGCTTTAGCAACCTTTTCAATCGTCTTTTTGCTCTTCTTGGCTGAGATCTTTGCGACATCTGTGTTGACAGTTATCGTACTAGCTGCCAATATTGATGCGATGGGCTTTTCCTGTACATTATAATCATACTTTGATCGCTTTAGCGCAGTGATGATGCTTTCTATACTGGTGTCTTTGCCAAGCATATGGTCTATTTGCGGCTTAATTAAACGGGCAAGCGCACTGATGTTACAGTAATCACGCTGGAGCGAGTCCTGAAATGAGAGATCGCCGCCGACCATCTCTCTAACGGCTTCTGTTATCGATTTTTGATTGTTGGCCAGCATGGGTCAATATCACCGTAATTTAGGTCATTCCTGACCAAAAAATATAAATGTAATGCTCGAAACGCACACGGATGTAATTGGGAAATAATGGCAAAGTTATATTGGCTTACTCAGGCGGCTTAGATACGTCTGTTTGCATAAGATATCTTCAGACATTGCACAATCTAGAGGTGATAACAGTGACTGTAGACTGCGGACAGCACGACGACTTTAAGGAGATTGAAAGGAAGGCGCGAGCAATAGGTGCAATAAAACATGTTTATATCGATGCCCGCGAAGAGTTTGCCCGAGATTATATAGTGCCAAGCATCAAGGCTAATGGCCTATATCAAGGCAAGTACCCGCTTGCAACCGCGCTTGCCCGCCCACTGATTGCTGCAAAAGCAGTCGAAGTTGCAAAGAAGGAAGGTGCAACTGCAATAGCCCATGGATGCACAGGTAAAGGCAATGACCAGATTAGGTTTGATGTTACAATGCATGCACTTAGCCCAAACCTTAAAATCATTGCTCCGATACGCGACCTCAACCTGACCCGCGACCTTGAAATATCTTTTGCAAAAGAGCAGAACATACCAATAAGCTCAGACGCAAAGAAATATAGTATTGACATCAACCTCTGGGGCAGAGCTTTAGAAGGCGGCCAAATAGAGGAAGCTGACTTTGAACCACCTGAAGAGGCTTTTGAATTTATCAATTTTCAGAATGACAAAGCTGGTTATATGGAAATCGAATTCGATCAGGGCATCCCCTTAGCGGCGGATGGCAAAAGTATCCCCCTCATTGACCTCATTCAATACATCAGCGATAAGGCTGGTGGACATGGCGTCGGTATTATCGACCACATTGAAGACCGCGTAGTGGGGATTAAGTCACGAGAAGTGTACGAAGCGCCAGCTGCCCTGGCAATAATTGAGGCCCACAAGGACCTAGAAAAAATGGTACTTACAAAGCATGAGCTTGCATTCAAGCAGATAGTTGACAATCAGTGGAGCTGGCTAGCATATTCGGGGCTATGGCAGGATCCGCTGCGCACAGACTTGGATAAGTTTATAGATGCGACACAAAATCGTGTTTCAGGAAAAGTTCGGCTAAAGATGGAAAAGGGATCGCTTAGAGTGGTTGGTAGGGAATCAAAATATTCTTTATATAAAGACAACCTGGCAACCTATGCCACAGGCTCGACGTTTGACCAGAGTCTTGCAAAGGGGTTCGTAGAGCTTTGGGGGTTGCAGTCAGTCATCGCTAATTCCGTGACTGCCGGCATAGCTATAGATAAAAAAAACAAAAAGGAGGTAGAAAATGAAATCAAAAGTTGAATGTCAAGAATGCGGAGCTGAAATCAGCGTTCCAGAAGATGCAGTGGTCGGGGAGATCATAACTTGCCCTGACTGCGGTGGCGAGTATGAGATCGCCTCAAAGGCAGACGAGAACCTGAAGCTGAAGCCCGCTGAAAGAGTAGGCGAAGACTGGGGACAATAATGGTCGAGGTGAGCATCATATGCGACAAAGTTCGCTTCGAGGAGAAGACACTCTATGAAAAAACCCAGAGTAAGGGTATCAAATCGAAGATAGTGGATGCAAAGACACTTACTATTGGTACATATAGCAAAACGAAGGATTTCCTACTAGGAGATGTGATACTGCAGAGAAGCGTAAGCTATTACCGCGGTCTGTACCTTACTGCCTGCCTTGAATTTCTTGGGTTCAAAGTAATAAACAGATTTGAGGTGGGACAGATCTGTGGAAACAAACTTATAACATCGATCAAGCTTGCACAAAACAAGATCCCCTCTCCAAAGACACAGTTTGCATTTAGCGCAGAATCTGGGCTAGAAAGTATCAAGAAGACCGGGTTTCCAGTTGTCCTCAAACCGATAGTGGGCTCGTGGGGAAGAGGGATATGTCCTCTGCGTGACCCCGAGACTGCAAGCATGATAGTTGAAATGAGGGAAGAGGATGACAGTCCACTTTCGCGCATATATTATATTCAAGAAATGGTTGATAGGCCGCCGCGCGACATCCGCTGCATAGTAATCGGCGACCAAGCCGTCACTGCAATCTATCGCTATTCTTCGCAATCCGAGTGGCGAACAAATGTTGCCCGGGGAGGCAACGTCGAACTTGCGCCGATAACAAAGGAGATGGAAGATCTAGCCCTAAGAGCTGCAAAAGCCGTAGGAGGCGGCATCTTGGGCGTGGACATGATGGAAGACAAGAATCGTGGGCTGGTGGTTCATGAAGTAAATAATACAGTAGAGTTTCGCGGCGCTGCCAGCGTTTCAAAGGCTGATATTCCAAACGAAATGATCGACTATGCGATCAAGCTAGCAAGAAAATAATGACCCATTTTGGTCACTATTGATCTGTTTATGGTTACACCTGACCAAAAAATATAAATGAGGATTTTTGAAGCGAAAAATTAAAAGAAATGCATTTTAGTCAAGGAGAATTTCAGAAATGAAAGTTGGAGTGGTTGGCGCTTCCGGATATGTAGGAGGAGAACTTCTACGGCTTCTGGTCGCCCACCCAAAAATAGAACTGAGTATGGTGACATCTCGGCAGAAGGCAGGCGAGTATGTGCACCGTGTTCACCCAAGCTTGAAGGGTTTTGTAGACATTACATTCTCTCCAATGGATATGGAAAAGCTGACGGACAGTTGCGACCTTGTATTTACATCAGTACCACACGGCAAGGCAAACAAAATAGTCAAGGACCTATACGATAGGGGAATGAAGATAATAGACCTGTCAGCAGACTTTAGGCTCAGAAATCCCAAGGACTACGTAAGGTGGTATGGCTGGGAGCACCCTTTCCCTGAAATGCTCAGCAAGTCAGTCTACGGAGTTCCAGAGCTCCACCGGGAAGAGATTAAAAACGCACGGCTAGTCTCCTGCCCCGGTTGCATGGCAGTAACCTCACTTCTTGCCCTCATGCCACTGATTGAAAATAACCTCATAGATACTGAGCATGTTGTAGTGGACAGCAAGATCGGATCCTCTGGAGCCGGCCAAAAGGCAAATGCAGGGACGCACCATGCGATGCGTTATGGCGTAGTCAGACCCTACAAACCTGCAAAACACAGACACACCGGTGAGATTGAACAAGAGCTTTCGCTTATCGCAAAGAGGCAAATTAAGGTCAGCATGAGTCCCCACGCAGTCAACATCGTCAGAGGCATCCTCACTACTAACCACACATTCCTCAAGAGACCTGTGGAGGAGCTAGAGCTATGGAAAATTTACCGTAACGCGTACAAGCAAGAGCCCTTTGTGAGGTTGATTCGTGACAAAAAGGGCCTCTACAAGTTTCCAGATCCGAAATTCGTGGTCGGCTCGAACTTTTGCGACGTGGGATTTGACATCGATGAGTACAACCAGAGAATAGTGGCACTTTCTGCCTCTGACAACTTGATGAAGGGCGCTGCTGGCTCTGCAATACAAAATATGAACGTGATGTTTGGATATGGTGAAAAAGAAGGACTGATGTATACCCCACTGACGCCGGTATGATAGTCACAAAGATAGGCGGAAGCGTAGTAGACGGGCTTCATTCCTCAGCTCTTGCAGACATAAAGTCAATAGCTGAAAAGTACAAGCTCGTTTTGGTACATGGTGGAGGCAAGGAAGTCACTGCCACTGCAACTAAGCTTGGAAAGAAGCAAAAGTTCATTGTGTCGCCAGGCGGTGTGCGCAGCCGTTATACAGACAAAGAGACTGCCGAGATCTATACTATGGTCATGTCAGGAAAGCTGAACAAGGCAATAGTCCAGATGCTGTTGCGCCAACATATCAATGCTGTGGGAGTTGCGGGAATAGATGGAGGCATATTGAAGGCAGAGAGAAAGAAGAAGCTTATCATCATAAATGAAAAAGGAAGAAAGATGATAATAGATGGGGGATATACTGGCAAGATAACATCAGTTGACGGGGCTCTGGTAAGTGACCTTGTTCGCAGTGGCTATGTGCCTGTGATCTCCCCTATTGCGTTAAGCGAAGAATTTGATTTTCTCAATGTGGATGGCGACAGGGCTGCGGCATATGTGGCAGGCGGCATTAAGGCAGATAAAGTTATCTTTATCACAGACGTAAATGGCCTACTACTAAATGAAAAACTTGTCAATTCAATGACCTTGGATCAGGCGAAAGGGGCATTACCGAAGATAGGGTCTGGAATGGACAAGAAGGTCCTTGCATGTATAGAGGCACTTGAAATGGGAGTAAAAGAGGCAGTCATTGCTTCTGGCCAGGTTGAAAACCCGTTGTCTACAGCAATAGCCCATAGAAATTGTACGGTGATTGTTCCACATTGAACGACGAAGACCGATACGTGGGGGCTCTTTACCAGAGGTTTCCAGTGAATATTGCAAAGGGCAAGGGTACAAGGGTCTGGGACACAGCAGGCAAGGAATACATTGACTGCATGGGTGGTTATGGAGTCGCGGTGGTTGGCCACTGCAACGACAGAGTGGTAAACGCTATCAAAAGGCAGGCGGAGATACTCATCACGGCCCACATGTCTACGTACAATGATACTCGATTAAGATTCATGGAAAAGATAGCATCAGCGGCGCCGCCCTCTTTGAACAAGATATTCTTTGCCAACAGCGGTGCCGAATCTGTCGAAGCTGCACTGAAATTTGCACGCAAGTACAGCGGCAGGCATGGTGTGATAGCAATGAACGGTGGTTATCATGGCAAGACATTTGGTGCGCTTTCTGTGACACACAGCGAAAAATACAGAAAGTCGTTCATGCCGCTATTGGACGGTGTTAAGTTTGTTCCATACAGCGATCCGTCCCTGCTTGAAGAAGTAATTGACGACACAATTGGTTGTGTAATTCTTGAGCCAATTCAGGGCGAGACTGGCATCATCGTTCCTCCAGATGATCTTCTACCAAAGATCAGAGAGATCTGCAATCGGCGCAACCTTGTCCTTATATTTGATGAGATACAGTCAGGGCTTGGGAGAACCGGCAAAATGTGGGCAGGTCAAAACTGGAACACGACTCCAGACATTATGTGCCTTGCAAAGGGCATAGCCGGTGGAATACCTATGGGGCTTGTTCTTGCCAAGCAGGAGATAATGGATACAATGAAGCTTGGCGAGCATTCTTCTACCTTTGGCGGAAGCCCTATAGCATGCGCTGCCGGCACTGCCACAATGGAAGCTTTGATCGATGATAAACTGATTGATAATGCTGCAAAGATGGGCGTGCACTTTAAGGAGGGGCTCAACCGCCTGCAGGAGAAGCACAAGATAATTCGACAGGTCAGGGGTATTGGTATGATGCTTGGAGTCGAACTACGCTTTGACGTCAAAGATATACTCTTTGACGGAATTCGCCGTGGACTGCTGATTCTTTACTCAGGAAGAAATATTCTAAGACTACTTCCGCCACTTGTAATGGATGAAACAACGGTTTCCCGCGCAGTTGATATAATAGATATTATATTAACTAACGAGGAAAAGAGAAGAAATGTCAGCCAGGGTAGATGAAACTGATGAAAAGATAATACGCATTTTGCAGGCAGATTCGCGCAGAGCATTTGTCGACATTGCTAATGAGATCGGACTTTCCGAATCGGCCGTTCGGCGAAGAGTGAAGAACCTAGTTGATAGGACGATCATTAAACGCTTTACCATTGAACTTGGCGCAAGCGACAAAACAAGCGCAATAACGCTAATCTCTGTAGCTTCAACGGCAGACAGTTCGGCTGTGTCTAACCAGCTGATGAATCTAAATGGCGTCAAAGTAGTCTACGAAATAACTGGCCAATATGATATAGCCGCCATTATTGCAGCGCCAGCAATAACTGACATCAACAAGTGTATTGACGATATACGCAAGATAGAAGGGGTGTCTGACACAGACACCGTCATAATACTAAAGACCATGAGGTAGTCTCTCTTGTATAAGCCCAAGATAATATCAACATGACATTTGGAGAAACTCCCTCCATACATAGACAATATTGCTGTAGAATGCAGTAAAAAGGCGACGACTGGTATACTCCGACGCAAACACAATTAGCTGCGACATTACTGTCGTTTGCAAAGCTCGCTTCTGTATATATACAGAAGGAAGACTTTTTACCAAGCCGTACCACGATGACTTGACAGCTTTTACATTATGCCAGACACTTTATGAAAATCCAAGCGATCCTTAAGGTAACCGTGGCAAAATAGATGTTCGAGCCATTAGAATTGTTATAAGGATGAGCGAGGAGGTTCATGTGACACAACGTTAAATGAGAAGGAGACAGAAAAAATTTACACCCAGGTAAGGATAGTGGCGTTGAACGGAACAATGCTCATAATTAGTCAAAGCTTTCAGCTGGCCTAATGGCATCATTATGGAAATTGTATCATAGCAGTATACACCGTGACAATGAAAAACAATACTAAATATTCCTAGCTTCAACTATTGGCTGAATTGATAATGACTTATCAGTGTCCTTGAATAACTCTCTATCGTGATGATATATTTCATTTCGAATTGGACCGTGTCAATTACTTTCTTGAAAACTCAATAATAATAAAATACGATAAACTATATTTCTCTGCACCACTCTCCCCATGTGTTTTTTCTTTTCCGCACCTTTTAATTAGGTAATTCAGACCATTACAAGGACAACTGGGCGACATCTGTTTGGGAACTTTTGAAGATAATCCTGGGGGACCGCCAACAACAAAAATTCCAATGTCTGCATGGAAAGTGCTTGCTGTTCTGAGCAGCCTTGCAACTATGGTCATGTACGCAGAAACAATGTTGATTCCTGCGTTGCCTGACCTCATAAATGAGTTTAGTGTACCATACAGCATATCATCTTGGATACTCTCTGCCTATCTCATACCTGGCGCTGTTATGACCCCAATAGCAGGGAAGCTCTCCGATATCTACGGTAAAAAGAAGGTGCTGCTTGTGATAATGGCGATTTATGCATTAGGCATAGCAATGGCAGGATTTGCAGAGAATATTTACTTGCTCTTTGTCTCAAGAGCAATCCAGGGCATTGGGATATCCATGTTTGTCATTGCCTTTAGCATAATACGTGATCAGTTTCCAAGAGACAAAATTTCAATAGGTCAAGGGATCATTTCGTCAATGTTTGCATCAGGCGCCGTATTAGGTCTGCTGATGGGGGGATTTATAGTCAGCAACTTTGGCTGGCGGGCCACTTTCCTGTCAGCTGTGCCGATAACGATTGTCCTATTTACCACAATCTGGCGCTTCAACTATAATGCCAAGCCTGCATCTGATAAGGTGAAACCATATGTTTTAGGAACTGTGGATATCAAAGGAGCGATAACACTTGCGATGTTTGTAACCTCGTTTCTGATGGCCCTGACACTAGTTGAAACTGGCCAAGGCTTCAATTTGGACAATATGGGATTTTTCCTTACGATAGGCGCAGTCTCGCTCATAGTTTTCATTTTCATTGAGAGACGGTCAAATGAGCCACTAGTTGATCTTCATCTCTTTGTTCACAAAGTAATTCTGCCAGCTAACCTGATAATCATGGTCGTAGGTTTCTCTATGTTCCTGGTTTTTCAGACAATACCAGTGTTAGTGCGTAACCCCATGCCGCTTGGCTTTGGAGGGGATGCTACAACAGTAAGCTATATCCAGTTACCTTTTGCGATGGTTCTCCTAGTCTTTGGCCCGACATCAGGTCTCATCGTAAGCAAGTTAGGCTCAATCAAGCCAATAATCATGGGAACAGCAATCACTGCTGCTGGATTCTTTGGTTTGCTTGCATTTCATCAAGACTGGCTAGCAGTGACAGTGAATTTAGCTGTTCTCTCAACCGGTCTTTCGATGACAAACGTGGGGGCAATGAACGTGACTATACTTGCAACGCCATCTGAGTTCACAGGCATGTCCCTTGGAATGACCAACCTACTGCGAATCTTGGGAAGCTCGGTAGGGCCTGCTCTTGCTGGTGTTTACATGCAAACGTTCCAGTCGACAGTACAAGTGGCCGGCACGATTATGGTCTTTCCCTCGATGCTGGCATACAGCATGATATTTCTAACGGCTATGATGTTGTCTATATTTTCAATCGTCCTTGCCTTTTATCTGAAGCGTAGACTTGCCAAGATGTCGATACCAAATCTTAGCACTTGACTGCAAAGTTTCTTATATGAGCGTCTATCTGAGAGTCGGGGGAATTGGTGATTAATGAAATCACATATTATAGGCCGCAATTTTAGAAAGTTCTAAAAGTTTCAGACAGTTGGCTGTAATTCAGCTCTATAAATGTAGAGAGAAGTATTCATAGTCTCAATTTTTTACATGCTGAGGGAGTCATAGACAGCAAGTCCATTGCATGTAACATTACGAATTATTTTCAATCTTTACTTCCAACCGGCCAAGTAGCTCATATATAACTCTCCTTTGAAAATAGCCTTATGAACAGACCACAGACCGACCCAGACACCCCAATGTATAAACAAGAATGCAGCAGGATTCTTGCTGTCTCGCCGCGCATACGCTATGCAGGAATAATAAATAAATTTGGCCGCACAAAGGCAGGGGGCCTACGAAAAGGTGTAGTGCCACTACTAAAGCCAGATGAGGCAAGAAATGAACACTTTATTGAAGCGACAAGAAATCAACTCCGGAAGAACTTTGAAAATTCAATAGGCCGAGAAGAGTACACCTTCACTGAGAATGAAAAGGTCAAGATAGTAACACTATCAAGCCAGGAGCATTTTTACTACATCACTATGGACAAGGAGACACCTACAAATGAAGTTATGAAAATTATAGACGATGTTAAAAGGCTGGTCGGAAAGTAAAAAGTATACATACCTCATCAGCCATTGGCTACTAAAATTGATCGATAATGGCCTGTCTGATCTCTTATCCCTATCCGACTCTCCGGTGATAAGGAGGATAAGCATAATTGATTATATCAAGATATCATTCATTCCCAGACGCTAAGATTTATAGAGAAATAATTAGGATAATCGAATGAAGATCTCTTCAAAAAGAGCTTCTGGCAATAGATGTTTAATATTTGGTTGCATGCTCCAGCAGTCCTTAGACCGTTTTGGTTCTTAGCTTGTGCCGAGAAGTTCTTCTAAGAGACACATTCAGCATTTGTATATATGTGCTCCTTGGTGCCTTGGTGTGTATCTGTATGTTGTTGTGTCCTTT
>Ga0126310_10000711_pt1 | contig 11930 bp, 10 predicted proteins | sample Plot60_FD_92540 | JGI IMG/M metagenome (GOLD analysis project Ga0126310, IMG submission 92540) | Serpentine soil microbial communities from UC McLaughlin Reserve, CA, USA - Plot60 | ecosystem: Environmental > Terrestrial > Soil > Grasslands | place: USA: UC McLaughlin Reserve, Lake County... | reverse complement strand
TGGTTCTGGCCGGCGGCCTGCGCCCGGACAACGTCGCCGAAGCGGTGAGCGTCGCGCGACCCTTCGCGGTGGACGTCGCCAGCGGAGTGGAATCCGCGCCGGGGGTCAAGGACCCGGAGCTGATGAGGAGGTTCTTCGACCGCACCCAGGCGAGCTCGGCGGACCCCCGAGTCATTGCCTGACATGGCCACGGTGCAGGCTCGCTTCGGGCCCTACGGCGGCCGTTACGTGCCCGAGGTCCTGGTGCCCGGCCTCGACGAGCTCACCTCGGCCTGGGCGGAGGCGCGCGAAGACCCGGTTTTTCGGTCGGAGCTCGACCTGTTGCTCGAGCGTTATGTCGGCCGTCCCACTCCTCTTTACCGAGCCGCGCGCCTATCGGAGCGGCTCGGCCGCACCGTCTATCTGAAGCGCGAGGATCTGGCCCACACCGGGGCGCACAAGATCAACAACGCCGTCGGCCAGGCGCTGCTGGCGCGGCGAATGGAAAAGCCACGTGTGATCGCCGAGACCGGCGCCGGGCAGCACGGCGTGGCGACCGCGACAGCCTGCGCGCTGCTCGACCTCGAATGCGCCGTTTACATGGGGACCGAGGACATGAGGCGCCAAGCTCCGAACGTCGAGAGGATGCGACTGCTGGGCGCCGAGGTCATCCCCGTGGAGGCGGGAGCGCGGACCCTCAAGGAGGCGGTGAGCGCCGCGATCCGCGACTGGGTTACGAACGTGAGGACGACCCACTACATCATCGGGTCCGCGGTCGGGCCGGCTCCCTATCCCGCGCTCGTCCGGGACCTGCAGCGAGTGATCGGCGACGAGGCCAGGGAGCAGGGCCTGGCGGCCGAGGGCGGGCTGCCCAGCCGGGTCATCGCCTGCGTGGGCGGGGGGTCGAACGCGATTGGGACCTTCACGGCGTTCCTGGAGGATTCCGAGGTCGAGCTGATCGGCGTCGAGGCGGGAGGCGAGGGCCTCGACGGAAGGCATGGGGCCTCACTCGTCGGGGGCCGCACGGGCGTGTTGCACGGGAGCCTCTCGTCGGTGCTGGCCGACGACGATGGCCAGATCCTGGAGGCCCATTCGATCTCCGCCGGTCTGGACTATCCCGGGGTGGGCCCAGAGCATGCGCAGCTGCGCGATTCTGGGCGCGCTCGGTATGAGGCCGTGACGGACGACGAGGCGGTACACGCCTTTCGGGAGCTGGCCCGCCTCGAGGGGATCCTGCCTGCACTCGAGCCCGCGCATGTCATCGCGTGGCTCTTGAGCCCCGCCGGCACAGCCGGCACCGGTGACGGCTACGACCTGGTCTGTCTGAGTGGCCGGGGCGACAAGGATCTCGCCGAGGTGCTCGATCGCCTCGTCGGGCTCGATGACGACTGAACGCATCTCCGCCGCCTTCCAGGCCGCACGCGCCGAGGGGAGAGCCGCGCTGATGCCCTACATGATGGGCGGCTTTCCCGACCGCGAGACCTCCGTTGCGGTCGCCCGCGCCTACGTCGAGGGAGGCGCCGACCTGATCGAGCTCGGGGTGCCGTTCTCCGACCCCCTGGCGGACGGCCCTGTCATCCATGCCGCCGCCACGACGGCGCTGGGCGCTGGCGCCACCCTCGACTCGGTCCTCGACGTCTGCGGGGAGGTTTCGGATCGGCTCCCAGTCGTGCCGATGTGTTACTCGAACATGGTGCTCGCGCATGGCTTGAGCGAGTTCGTGCGGCGACTCGGCGAGGCCGGTGCCGCCGGGGTGATCGTCCCCGATCTTCCGATGGAGGAGGCGGCCGAGATCGCAGGAGAGCTTCGCTTGCGAGGGTTGGCGCTGATCCCGCTGGTGGCGCCCACCACTCCCGCCGAACGGCGGAGGAGGATCTGCGAGCACGCGGAGGGCTTCGTGTACGTGGTCTCGGACACCCGGGTGACCGGCGAGCGAGATGACCTTCCGCGGGGGCTTGCCGATCTGGTCGAGGCGGTTCGCGCGGAATCCAATGTCCCGGTCGCGGTTGGGTTCGGGATCGGCACCCCCGAGCAGGTTGCCGCGGTGGCACGGGTCGCCGACGGGGTCATCGTCGGAACCCGCCTGGTTCGTGCCGTGTCCGAGGCCGGCGCACCCGAGCCCGCGGCCAAGGCGGCACTCGATTTTCTAAAGACCTCTCGAGAGGCCATGGTCGCGGCGGGCGGTCGCCGAGACCGCGTGGGCTAGATTGCCGTCGATGCAGCTCGCCGTGTTCGCAACCGCTGCGCTGTGCCTGATGGTGATCGTCTACACCCTCGGCCTCAACGGGGTCGTGTCCGCGCTCGTCTTCCTGCTCATCGTGCTGATCGGGATCTTCCTCCGGGCGTCGGAACCGATCCGAGCCCGCCTGCGCCCGTAGGCCGCCCGCTCCTTCACCCGGGCTGCCGAGCCCGCCGGAGTTCCCGAGCCGACTCGCGGGGTATGGTGCGCCTCGTGCGCGTCGGCGTCCTCACAGGGGGTGGAGATTGCCCGGGACTGAACGCCGCGATTCGCGCGATCGTCCGCAAGGGAATCGACCGCTACGGCCACGCGATCATCGGCTTTAGAGACGGTTGGCGGGGGCCGCTCGAGAACCTCCACGAGGAGCTCACGATCGAGAGCACCCGCGGGATCCTTCCCCGGGGCGGAACCATCCTCGGAACCTCTCGCACGAATCCGCTCAAGCGCGAGGACGGAGCGGCCCGGGTGCGGGAGAACATGGCAAGCCTTCACCTCGATGGGCTGATCGCGATCGGCGGCGAGGACACGCTGGGAGCCGCCGCTCGACTGCAACAGGACGATGGCGTTCCGATCCTGGGGGTGCCGAAGACGATCGACAACGACCTGGGCGCGACCGACGTCACGTTCGGCTTCGACACCGCGCTCCAGGTCGCCACCGAAGCGATCGACCGGCTCCACACCACGGCAGAGTCACACCACCGCGTGATGGTCGTCGAGGTGATGGGGCGCCACGCCGGCTGGATCGCTCTTCACTCGGGATTGGCCGGGGGCGCTGATGTGATCCTGATCCCGGAGCAGCCATTCGACATCGACGAGGTCTGCCGGTTGATCCGCCGCCGCCATTCGCGAGGGCGGTTCTTCTCGATCGTGGTCGTGGCGGAGGGTGCCGCCCCCGTGGCCGGCACGATGGAGGTGTCTGAGGGCCGGGCCGATGAGTTCGGACATCTTCGCCTTGGCGGGATCGGGCAGCGCCTCGAGCACGAGCTCGAGTCGCGCACGGGGTTTGAGACGCGCACCGTCGTGCTCGGCCACATCCAACGCGGCGGGACCCCGACGGCGTACGACCGTGTGCTGGCCACACGTCTCGGTGTGGCTGCGATCGACGCGGCGCACGAGGGACGGTGGGGGACGATGCCGGCGCTGCGTGGGACCCGGGTTGAGCTCGTTCCACTCCAGGAGGCGGTGGCGGAGCTGCGCACGGTCCCGCCCGAGGAATTCGAGGTGGCAGCGCCCTTCCTCGGCTAGCGTTTTCGGAAAACGCCGGCCGCCATCTGCTGTCGAGTTGAGTCGATCCCAAGCCATCCTCTATGACCGTGACTGTGGGTTTTGCCGCTGGTCACTGCACAAGATCCTCGCGTGGGACCGCGGCCGCAGCCTGCGACCAGTTGCGATTCAGAGCGAGGAGGGGCAGCGGCTCCTCGCCCCGGTCGATCCGGCGAAGCGACTGGATTCCTGGCATCTCGTCGACCCCGCTGGACGCGTGTGGTCTGCGGGGGCGGCGGCTGCGCCGCTGGCGGAGTTGCTTCCCGGCGGCCGGCCCCTAGCGACCGTGTTTCGGACGTTCCCTCGTGCCACTGAGCGCTCCTATCGCTGGGTGGCGGATCACCGAGGGACCATTGCGCGGCTGTTGCGGGTCGAGCGTCGTCCGAAGACCCACTCGTTATGAGGCGTGCTTTGCTGACGGCGCTCTTGGGTGCCTCGGCGCTCGCGATTTTGACGGGCTGTAGCGCCGCGGGAGGCGGGGTCGAGAGCGATTCGAGGGCGACGGTTTACGTGAGTCTGCCCCTCTCGGGTTCGGGCGCCGCCGATGGGCACGACGTGGTGCTGGGAGCCAAGCTGGCACTGGCCGATGCAGGGGGTCGAGCCGGTGAGCTGCCGGTGAAGGCCCGCTATCTCGACGACACCCCTGGCTCCGGCGCCACGCCGAACTGGAGTCCGGCCCAGGCCGCGGAGAACGCCAGGCGCGCGGTCGAGGACTCGACCGCCATCGCCTACCTCGGCGACTTCGACTCGGGCGCGACGCGCAGCTCGCTGCCAATTACCAACGAGGCCGACCTCCTGCAGGTGTCGCCCTCCAGCACGGCAGTCGACCTGGTGCAACCGTTCGCCGGCTCCGACGACGTGCCCGAAGCGCAGCCCAGCGGCGACCGCACCTTCGGCCGGGTGATCCCGGACGACGAAGCGCTCACGAGTGCCCGTCGAGCCTGGGCCAAGAAGCTGGGCACGAAGCGGATCGGCGCGCTGTATCCGGGCGACGATGCTGCCTCCCTCGCCCGCGGGGGGGACCGCTTCGCAGTCTCCGCGGCGCAAGATCCCTCACAGCTGCCGTCGTCGGGACAGAACTTCGCCCACGAGTATCAGAAGCGGTACGGAAGGACGCCGGGCCCTTATTCCGCCTACGGATACGAGGCCATGAGCGTGATCCTCGACTCGATCGACCGGGCGGGCGACGAGGGTGATCAAAGGCAGGCGGTGATCGACTCCTTCTTCGACACCACAAACCGGCGCTCGGTCCTCGGCACGTACTCGATCGACCAGGTCGGCGACACCACTCTCGGGCAACTGGCCGGATACCGCGTCTCGAGCGTGGGGAAGCTGCGCTTCGATCGGCCCCTGCGGGCTCCCTGATGGCCGCCGCCTCATCGTCCCACCCGCGCTGGGCCGAATTTCCGCGCCATAGGCGGCTCTTTCGGCCCACCACCGGCCTCGCACGGACCGGCATACTCGGGGCGCGATGTCGAAAGAGAACGTGGAACTGGTCCGGGACGCTTACGAGGGCTTCGCGGCGGGGGAGTTCGACGCGGTCAGCCACCTGCTTCACCCTGAGGTCGAGTTCTACGGCACCGTGGGGGGCATGACCGAGGGGCAGGTGGCTCGCGGGGCCCGTGCCGTCGGCGCCGCCATGCGGGAGGACGCGGAGGCCTGGGAGGAGCGTCGCGCAGAGGCGCGCGACCTGATCGACGTGGGCGACCGGGTGTTGGTCCTCCAGCACGAGTACCGGCGGGGCAGAGGAAGCGGGGTGGAGGTCGAGGCTGATACCGCTGTGATCTACACGTTCGTTCGTGGCTTGATCGTCAGGATCGAGCCGTTCATGGAGCAGGCCGAGGCCCTGGCCGCAGTGGAGGTAGAGCGCTAGCTCAGCGACCAAGGAGATGCCGGAGCGCCGGCTCGAGCTCAGGCCAGCGGAACTCGTAGCCGAGATCGAGGGCCCGGCGGGGCATCACCCGGAGACTGGCCACTATCGCGTCCGCGAGCTCCTCGCCCCGCAGCGCTCTCAGCGCGAGCTTCGGCACGCGCGCGACGGCGGGCCGGTTCAGGACTTCCGCCAACGCCTTCGAGAACTCGCGATTGGTGACGGGGTTCGGGGCCGCGGCGTTGAGGCTCCCGGACACGGTCTCGGTTCGAGCGGCCCACAGGAGCAGTCCGATCTCGTCGTCGCGGTGAATCCACGGCATGTATTGGGAGCCTCCCGCGATGGGCCCGCCGACGCCGAGCCTGAACGGCAAGAGAAGCTGCTTGAGCAACCCGCCATCGGGGTCCAGGTAGAGCCCGGTACGGAGCACCGCCACCCGCACGCCCGACCGCTCCGCCTCCAACGCGGCGTCCTCCCACTCGGTGCACAGTCGGGCGAGGTAGTCGGATCCCGGCGGCGTGGACTCGTCGACGATCGCGTCGCCGCGATTGCCGTAATAGCCCACGGCGCACTGGCTGACCAGCACGGCTGGCCGCACCCGGGCCGACGCAAGCCCATGGACGAGGTTTTTCGTCGCCCTGACCCGGCTGGCATGGATGCGCTCTTTCGCCTCGGGCGTCAGGCGCTGGTTGATGTTCTCCCCGACCAGGTTGATCACGGCGTCCACTCCGTCGAACGCCTCCTCGGGCGGGCGCTCCGCCCCCGGGTTCCAAGCGTGCCACTGAACCCTGGGATTGCTCTGCCGCGCGCGCTCCGGGTCGCGGCTCAGCCCGACGACTTCGTCTCCTCGGAAGAGCAGGGCGTCGCACGTGCTCGAGCCGATCAGGCCGCTGGCGCCACTGACGAGAACTCGCATGACGACCTCCCTTACCCCTGCCCTCGGCCGCCTACTCCAGGGTCCTGAAGGTGCCGGTCTCCTCGGATATCCGCGCGATGCCCTCCCGCCGCGCCTCCTGCACGACCGCCTCGGCGACCGCCGGGGCGACGTCGCGGTCGAAGACGCTCGGGATGATGTAGTCCTCGGAGAGATCGGCTTCGGAGACCACCTCCGCTATTCCCTTGGCCGCCGCGAGCTTCATCGGCTCGGTGATCCGCGGCGCGCCGGCGTCGAGAGCGCCGCGGAAGATCCCCGGGAAGCACAGCACGTTGTTGATCTGGTTCGGGTAATCGGAGCGTCCCGTGGCCATAATCCGCACGTGAGGCTCGGCCTCCTCCGGCATGACCTCCGGAATGGGATTGGCCATCGCAAAGACGATCGCGTCATCGGCCATCTTGGCCAGAGACTCTGCCGGGATCAGGCCCGGTCCAGAGACCCCGATGAATAGGTCAGCGCCCTCGAGTACCTCGGCAGGGGGCCCCTCGATGCGGTCGGGGTTGGAGTTCTCGGCATACCAGCGCTTCACGTCGTTCATCTCACCCGATCGGTAGTCCTCACGCTCGGTGGAGACGGCCCCCTTGCGGTCGCAGCCGATCACCTGGGTGGCCCCCGAGGCAAGCATCATCCTGGTCACCGCGACGCCCGCGGCCCCTAGACCAAGCACCAGCACCCGCAGGTCCTCGATCCGCTTGCCCACGATCTTCAGGGCGTTGAACAGGGCTGCCATGGTGACCACCGCAGTGCCGTGCTGGTCGTCGTGGAAGACCGGGATGTCCAGCTGCTCCTTGAGACGGTCCTCGATGTAGAAGCAGCGAGGCGCCGAGATGTCCTCCAGGTTGACGCCGCCGAACGTCGGCGCCATCAGGTTCACCGAGCGCACGATGTCCTCGGGATCACGCGAATCGAGGCAGATGGGGAAGGCATCGACATCGGCGAACTCCTTGAACAGCATGGCCTTGCCCTCCATGACGGGCATCGCGGCCTCGGGGCCGATGTCGCCGAGACCGAGCACGGCGCTGCCGTCTGAAACGACGGCCACCGTGTTGCGTTTGATCGTGAACTCGAATGCCTTCGAGCGGTCCGAGGCGATCTGGAGGCAGACCCTCGCGACGCCGGGGGTGTACGCCATCGAGAGGTCGTCGCGCGTCTTCAGCGGGTACTTGTTGTGCTGCTCGATCTTGCCCCCGCGGTGCATCTGCAAGGTGCGGTCGGTGTACTCGAGCACCCGCGCGCCGCGCGTGGAGCCGATCGCCCTCAGGATCTCTTCCCAATGGCCCTGGTCGCGGGCGTCGACGGTGAACTCACGGACCCGCTTGCCTTCGCTCCCCGCCCCGGGCACGAGGTCGACGCCCTGCAGCGCGCCGCCCGCCTCCGCGATCTTGGCGGTCAGCTTGCCCACCGGCTCCTGGCGCGCGTCGAGCTCCACGCGCACCGTGACCGAGAACTGAGCGCTCACCGAGGGGACTGTGGGCATTGAGCGAGGCATCATAGGAACCCCCGTCGTGAGCGCCGAAGGGGGCGAGGCGTTGCGGGGCGGCTTCTTGTCGCTATGCGACACGAACCCGCCCCGATGGCGGTCGCTTCGGGGGCGCCTCGCGGGATGGGCGGCTTCTTGTCGCTATGCGACACGAACCCGCCCCGACCGACCGCCTGGTCGCTGAGATCGCCGCACGCCAGCACGGAGTCGTCTCGCTCGTGCAGCTCGTTTCTGTCGGGATCCGGCCGAATGGCGTCTCGCGCCGGGTACGAGCGGGACCGCTGCGTCGAATACATCGTGGGGTCTACGCGGTTGGCCACACAGCGCTGACAAAGGAGGGGCGCTGGCTCGCGGCGGTCCTTGCGTGTGGGAAGGGCGCGGCTCTCAGCCATCGAAGCGCAGCCGCCCTGTGGGAGCTTCGCCTCGTTCCCGCGGGACCGATCGACGTCATCGTGGCCACCAGGGCAGGCCGCGAACGACGCCCGGATTGAGGGTCTATCGACCCTCATGCCGCCCCCCGGCCGAGGTCACGCGTCATCGGGGCATTCCCGCCACGCCCGCCCGGACGATTCGCGACCTGCGACGGGTTCTACGGCCCGATCAACTGGAGGCGGTGATTCGCCGCGCCGAGGTCTTGCGCCTCCCCATCGGCCAACAGGCGGAATACGCACCGGATCTGACCCGCAGCGAGTTGGAGCGAAGGTTCCTTCGCCTCTGCCGGAAGCTCCGGCTGTCCGCCCCGCAGGTCAATGTGTGGGCCGGCCCGTTCGAGGTCGACTTCCTGTGGGCTACTCAGAGGCTGATAGTCGAGCTCGACGGCTATCGGCCCCACGGAACGCGACACGGCTTCGAGTCGGACCGCGACCGCGACGCCCGCTGAAGGTCATGGGATACGAGGTGCTGCGCTTCACGCACCGGCAGCTCGCTGGCAAACCTGGCTGGGTCGCGGCCACCCTACGGGCGCTGCTCGCTGAGTGAGGGTGACCTGGATGGCGGGGGGCCCGGTTGGACGTGGAGCTGCAGGCGCTGCTCACTCGTGGATGAGCTACCTCCGAGGGAGGCGCCTCCTAGGATGAAGCCATGTCCCCGACCGCGGCCAAGGCGAGGTCCCGCGGCAGCACTGCGAGCGCTGCCCCGGCCGACAGCGAGCTCTTCCTGATCGACGGCAACAGCCTGGCCTATCGCGCGTTCTTCGCGTTGCCCGAGTCGATCGCCACCGCCGATGGCAGGCCCACGAACGCGATCTACGGCTTCGCCTCGATGATGGCCAAGATCCTGATCGAGCACCACCCGAAGGCGGTGATCGTCGTGTGGGACGCCGGCATGTCCGGCCGAGAGGTGGTTTACGAGGAGTACAAGTCTCAGCGCAAGCCAAGGCCCGACCTGCTGTCGGAGCAGTGGCCGCACCTGGCGCCGCTCGCCGAGGCGTTCGGCTTCGTCAACGTCAAGGTGGACGGCTGGGAGGCCGACGACGTGATCGCCGCACTCGCACGGCAGGCGCGCGAGGCGAGCATCCCGGTCATGGTGGTCTCCGGGGATCGCGACGTCTACCAGGTGGTGACCGACGGGGTGAGGGTCATGACGACGTCCCGCGGGATCACGGATACCCGGGTCTACGACGCCGAGGGAGTGGTCGAGCGCTACGGGGTGCCCCCAGAGCTGGTGCCGGATCTCATCGGCCTGCGCGGGGATACCTCGGACAACATTCCGGGCGTCCCGGGGATCGGCGACAAGACGGCGGCCGAGCTCCTTCAGCGTTTTGGCTCGCTGGAGCGCGTGCTCGAGTCGGTCGACGAGATCTCGGGCGCCAAGCGAAAGCAGAACCTCACCGAGCACGCCGAGGACGCCAGGGTGTCGAAACAGCTTGCGACGCTGAACGAGGAGATCGAGGTGCCGGTCGACGTCCGGCAGGAGATGCGCCGCGTCCCGGATCGAAGCAGCCTGCGCGAGGCTGGCGCTCGGTTCGAGCTGAGGGCGGTGATCCAGCGGCTGGAGGAGGAGTTCGACGAGGTCCTGCCCGGCAGAACAGTCGAGGCGCAGATCGAGGTCGAGGCCGAGGAGGGCACCCCCGACGACCTCGCCGACGGGTCGATCGCCCTCGCGTTGAGTGCGGGCGCATGGGGCGCATGCGACGGGGAGCGGGTGGTGACCGGAGACGCCGCCGACCTTGCGCAACTGGCGCGCGAGGTGGCGAAGCGGCCGCTGGTCACCCACGACGTGAAGTCCATGGGAGGCGCGCGGGGCGGGATCGTCGCCGCGTCACCAGAGCCGCTCGATCTCGAGCACGACACGATGGTCGCCGCCTATCTCCTCGATCCCGCCCGGCGGACCTATGAGCTCCACGAGCTCGCGGCCGACGCCGGGCTTGCTGCGGCTCCTGCCGGGGCCGATGAGGGCCAGCTTTCCCTGGCGGCGGAGGAGGGAGAAGCCGCCGGCGATCCGGCCGTGGACGCCCGGCTCGTGTGGGAGCTCGCTGCCCGCCAGCGCGAGCCGCTCGACGAGCTCGGACTCGACGGTTTGCTCCGCGAGGTCGAGATGCCGCTGATCGAGGTGTTGGCCGCCATGGAACGGGTGGGCGTCAAGCTCGACGCCGGGCGGCTGGCCGCGATCGGCGAGGGGATGGCAGACCGGATCGCCCAGCTCGAGCGTGAGATCTACGAGATGTGCGGCCGGGAGTTCGTGATCGGCTCTCCGCAGCAGCTCGGCACCGTGCTCTTCACCGAGCTCGGACTGACCAAGAAGCGACGCGGGAAGACGGGGTTCTCGACCGACGCCCGGGTCCTCGCCCAGATCCGCGAAGAGCATCCGGTGATCCAGCAGATCGAGAGCTGGCGCGAGCTGACCAAGCTCAAGAACACCTATCTCGATGCGCTTCCGGGCCTGATCGATCCCGAAACCAGTCGCATCCACACCACGTTCAACCAGGTGGTTGCGACCACAGGTCGACTCTCGAGCACCAATCCGAACCTTCAGAACATCCCGATCCGGTCGGAGATCGGGCGGCCGGTGCGTGGCTGCTTCGTGGCCGAGCCGGGGTGGAGGCTCCTCTCCGCCGACTACAACCAGGTGGAGCTTCGGGTCCTCGCCCACGTGGCGGAAGAGGAGGTACTCCGCGAGATCTTCGCCACGGATCAGGATGTCCATGCCGCCACGGCGGCCGAGGTCCTCGCCATAGCCGAAGACGAGGTCGGCCCAGCCGAGCGCTCCAAGGCGAAGATGGTCAACTACGGGATCGCCTATGGGCTCTCTGCGTTCGGCCTGGCGGACCGGCTGCAGATCGAGCGCGATGAGGCCGCCGCGTACATCAAGCGCTACTTCGACCGGTTTCCGGCGGTCAAGGCCTTCATCGACGAGACGATCGCTCGGGCCGAGGCAAACGGGTACGTCTCCACCCTGCTCGGGCGACGCCGTGCGATCCCGGAGCTACGCTCGAATCAGCGCCAGCGACGCTCGCTGGGCGAGCGCCTAGCCGTGAATACGGTCATCCAGGGCACGGCCGCGGACATCATCAAGCTCGCCATGGTGCGGTGCCATCGTGTGCTCGCCGAGACTGGGGTGGAGACGAGGCTCGTCCTGCAGATCCACGACGAGCTCCTCTTCGAGGGCCCGGAGGGTGAGATGGATCTCGCCGGCGAGCTGGTCTCCAGCGAGATGATCGCCGCGTTCGACCTGGATCCCCCACTCGCGGTCGACATCGGCGTAGGGAAGGACTGGCTGGCGGCGAAGTAAGGCGGCGCCCGTTTGGGCTGCGCCTAATTCGAGCCGTCGCGTCCGGAGTCCCCGCCGTCGGATCCGGAGCTCCCGCCATCCCCTCCGGAATCTCCGCCGTCCAGACTCGTGTCCGGGCCGCTCGAGCTCGAGCTCAGGCTGACGTCCCCGGAGTCACCGGAGAGGCTCTCCCCGCTCAACCCTCCTGATCCCCCGGAACCCGACGAGCCACCCGATCCGCCCGAGCCGGAGTCACCCGAGCCACCAGAGCCGTCTGATCCGCCTCCGCCACCGTCCTCCCCGCTCGAGGTCGACTGCGTGAGTCGATCGTCGCCGCCCCGCTCGCCGGATCCGGAGCTGGTGTCCAAGCTGGTCGTGCCGCCCGAGATCCCACCCTCGCCGCTGTTGTCGACTCCGGAGGTGTCCTCGCCGGACTCGCCTGCACCGCCGGCGGCCA
>Ga0126310_10000710_pt1 | contig 11945 bp, 10 predicted proteins | sample Plot60_FD_92540 | JGI IMG/M metagenome (GOLD analysis project Ga0126310, IMG submission 92540) | Serpentine soil microbial communities from UC McLaughlin Reserve, CA, USA - Plot60 | ecosystem: Environmental > Terrestrial > Soil > Grasslands | place: USA: UC McLaughlin Reserve, Lake County... | reverse complement strand
TGCTCAGTGCCACTAAAGATCAATAGACTATAAATACTCCTGTCATTAAATGGATTCTACAACATGCTAGTAGCATATGAACCCATATAGTTAACGGGCCCAGAGGGATTTGAACCCTCGACCAACTGCTCCGCAGGCAGCCATTCTATCCAAACTGAACTATGGACCCTGCTAAGCTTATCAAGTATAGAACCTTATATATGAAGTAACAACAACTTGATCTATTTTATCTTGCAATAGATATTTTTGTGTATGAGATCAGATCTATTCATTGGATTTGCTAATCAACAACAACCAACATCGAAATACACTCATAGATCGAAGGAATTCATTAGTGCAAAACTATTAAACGGCATAGCATATTCTTAAAGTTAACCATAATGAGGGAATCATTTGTTGACTATGTTGAAAAGAGGATCCTCCTTTTTGATGGAGCAATGGGAACTGAAATCCAAAGCTTGAATCCAAACTTAGATGATTTTCCAGAAAAGAAGGACGGCTTTAATGACGGGCTTTCGCTAAGCAGACCGGAGTGGATCAAGCAAATTCATATAAATTATCTGCATGCTGGTGCAGATTGTATTGAAACCAATACTTTTGGGAGCAACAAGCTAAAACTTGCGGAATACGGTTTTGCCGATAGAACTGTTGAGTTTAATAAAAATGCAGCTCACCTTGCAAGACAAACCTGCAATTTATTTTCTGATAGACCAAGATACGTGATAGGTTCAATGGGCCCTACAGGATACCTGCCAAGCTCTGACGATCCGGATCTAGGACAAAAGTCACTCGATGATATAAAAATGGCATTTGAATTGCAGGCTGAGGGTCTGATCCTGGGTGATGTCGACGCCTTACTTATCGAGACAAGTCAAGATATTCTTGAAGTAAAACTTGCAATTGAGGCGTGTCGCAACGCAATCGAAAAAACGAACCCTGCTGAGAGAATTGCCATTATAGCTAACGTCACGCTCGACCAGTACGGGAAAATGCTGCTTGGAACTAACATTCAGTCAGCATATACTACAGTATGTGACATGGGGATCGACGTATTCGGATTGAATTGCTCAACGGGACCAGTCGAAATGGAGCCTAGCATTAGATGGCTTAGTGAACAGAATGAATTACCCATACTCGTGATGCCTAATGCAGGAATGCCGCAAAACGAGGGTGGCAAAGCACTGTACAAAATGAGCCCTAGGGAAATCGCAGATAAGATGGAAGATTTTCTGATAAATTATAAACGTGTTCGCATAATAGGGGGGTGCTGTGGGACTAAACCAGCCCATATTTCTGAACTACGGATAAGCCTAGATAAGTATCAACAATCAGTAGCACCACAGCAACTAGATGATCGTATATCGTAAGGTTTTAGATAGGATTTAGCTCAATGACACCGGTATCTAATCAAATGAGGAAAAATATAGCTAGAGTCAGTTCCGCACTAAAGGCAGTGGAACTTAGACAAGAGCCTCCGCCTTTAATAATTGGCGAGCGACTGAATACGCAGGGCTCAAGGAAAGCCAAGGAAATGGTTCTTAAAAACGACTTTGAAGGCCTTGTAAATTTAGCTAGAACTCAGGTTGACGACGGAGCTCATTGTCTCGACGTCTGCGTCGCTACCACAGAAAGGTCAGACGAATGTGATTTTATGAAGACTCTTGTCAAGCGTCTCAGCCTAGAGATAGAGGCTCCCCTCGTTATCGATTCTACAGATCCGAAGGTGATCAAGACTGCTTTGGAACAAATTCCAGGTAAACCTATAATCAACTCTATTAATTTGGAAGGTGACGGTTCAAAGTTTCATTCATTAGCTCCATTGATGGTAAGGTACGGTGTTCCTGCCATAGCTATGTGTATTGGTCCTAGTGGCATGGCGAAAACCCCTCAGGAAAAACTTGAAACTGCAAAGCTTCTATTTAGCACGGGCAAGGCTTATGGTCTTCAGCCATGGCAATTTATCTTTGATGTCCTGACCTTTACTCTTGCCACAGGCGAAGCCGAATTCATGAATTCAGCAAAGGCTACACTAGAAGGAATACGCTTGGTGAAACAGGATATTCCGGGCTGTTTTACAACACTGGGTTTGAGCAATGTTAGTTTTGGTCTTCCCGCTAAGGTTAGAAAGGTAGTAAATTCCGTGTTTCTATATCATGCTATCAAAGCTGGACTCGATACTGTCATCATTAACGCTAGAGATATTACTGCCTATTCAGAGATCGAAGCTGTACAACGAAGACTAGCAGAAGACTTGATCTTTAATAGAAACTCAAATGCCCTAGGAGAACTGATTTCATACTTTGGAGAACTGGAGTCTAAGTCCTCTTCTTCTTTTTCTTCTTCTATCAAACCAACAGATATTGACCCACGGTTAACCCCTGATCAAAGATGCTATTTTAGAATTGTCAATAGATTGAAAGATGGGATAGAGCAGGACGTGGTTGAGGCAATTTACAGCAGAATTAAAGGCTCAGAGAAAAATGAGGTCATAAAGGACCGTCAGGAAACTAACCTCACGTTTCAGGCGTCAAAAGAAGATTTTCATAATGCAGCAGTTCAAACCCTGAACGAAGTTTTGCTACCTGCTATGAAAGAAGTAGGTGACAAGTTTGGATCCGGCGAACTCATACTTCCATTTGTATTAAAGTCAGCAGAATGTATGAAAGCCGCTGTTGCCGAGTTGGAAAAATATCTGATCAGACAAGAAGGAGTTAGCAAGGGCAGAATAGTGTTGTGTACAGTGTATGGGGACGTTCACGATATAGGAAAGAACTTGGTGAAAACTATTTTAGTAAATAACGGATACACTGTTTACGATCTTGGAAAACAAGTTCCTCTACAGAGAATAGTTGAGAAAATTAAAGAAACGAATTCCGACGCTGTGGGACTATCTGCATTGCTTGTTTCAACGTCAAAGCAAATGCAGTATTTCATAGAATATGCTAAGCAAAACAATCTAAATATCCCCGTATTATGTGGCGGTGCCGCGATTAATAGTAGCTACATAAACAGAATCGCAACAGAAGCAGGAATTTACAAATCAGGTGTGTTCTATTGCAAAACTGCCTTTGAAGGTCTGAAAGTTATCAATAGCCTTATGTCACAAGAGAAGCAGCAATTTATGTTGGACTGGCAAAGCAAAACAAAGGCTTGGGAAGATCGGCAAATCCAGGCTGGACAGCACCCCGAAAGTTACAAGATTGTGCCTCCACTCAGCAACATAAAGCCAATCCCACCACCTACTCCGCCTCACATTAACAAACAAGTAAGGTTAGGATCAGATGAAATCGATCTCAATAAAGTATGGAATCACATTAACAAAAAATCTCTTTTTGTGCTCTCTTGGGGAATACGCGGGCAAGCTGCTCGTGATTTCACAAATGAAGCCGAAAAGCTGTTTTTACAATGGAAGGAAAAGGTCATAGAAGAGAAATTATTTGAACCTAGAGCAGTTTATGGCTACTTCAGCTGTCACAATAGGGACGGCAAGTTATTGGTCGATCCCCCCATATTAACGGAAGAGGAAGTCGTATTTGAGTTTCCGAGATCATCCAAAGAAAAATATCTATGTTTAACAGACTATTTTGGACCAAATGACATTGTGTGCTTTCAGGCCGTTACCGTAGGTAATAAAGTCACGGAGATTATTGATGAATGGAATAAGCAAAATAGATACACTGACGCATATTACTTGCATGGATTGGCAGTAGAGACAGCAGAAGCCTTGGCCGAGTGGCTCAATTCCATCATAAGAACTGAGCTTCAAATAGGCCCTAATCGTGGTCTGAGGTATAGTTGGGGTTATCCTAGCTGTCCTGATATATCGCAACACCATCTTGTTTGGAAGTTATTGCGTCCTGAAAAATCAGGTATGAGTCTAACTGAGTCCGGACAAATAATACCTGATCAGTCCACTGCGGCGATTATAGTACATCACCCCGAAGCAGAATATTTTGTACTATAAAGCTTGATCGTCATTCAGATCTTATGATGTATATTATGATCGACACGGCATCGGAAAGACAGATAGTAATGATAAATACATTGTGGTAACGACAAAATGATTCTTCTTGCTTGTTGTATCTATAATATTCATTTTATTGCAAAGTATCCATTATATTATGTTCTTCTTAGATCTATTAGTGTATAGTATTTAAATTGACCATAAATTGTTTTGCTTTAGCATGTGCCATAGATGATTCCCCCCCTTATTTTACCTACCATGGTAACACTATGTTAATTATTCAATCCAAAAGCCATGCCAAATCCAAAATCAATGCATTTGAACATATCGAGGCTTTTATTGAAGCATTAATCTCTCATGAGTCTATTCACGTTGTAATAAAACAATTAGTAGAAGATCAAAATATCGCTGACTCGTTAGATGATTTAGAAATTATAGTAGAACGTAACAGAACGAGGTTTCAGGTTACTATAAATAACATGTTTTTTGCAACTGATATGTCAGGCATAGTTGTTCCATAGAATTAGGCTGCTACAGATACCAGAAGCGTATATCTTGGAATACTAATAGCACCCAGAGATTGTTCGCCTTATCGAGTAACAAGTGCAAATAACACATATTTGAATAAGGATTGCATTGGCCAAAAAATTAATATACTCTTAATAACTCTATTTATCCAGTCCAGAAATGCCACAAAAATCATAGTCCTTTAGTCTTGGCTTTTTCTTTTATAACTTTTTGATTGTAATTTGTATTTATTTTACAGGAATGCAAAAAGATTAGATAATAGCTGTCATCAATATACTAATTAGATGAATAATAAATCAAATACTAATAACATAGATGATGATGGATTTGAAACTACTTATAATTCCCATATTTCTAAGTACTCGCTTGAGAACACTGAACAAACTTTTATTGAGCTGGCAAGCGAGCAGAGACTTTCAATACTTCTGAGGCTTACTGAAGAGGATATAAAACTCTCCCAGCTCGCAAAAGATCTCAGCGTTACCATGCAGGAGGTTCACAGAAACGTTAACAGATTAATGGAAGTGGGCTTGATAAAGAAAAACGCTGAAGGAACTTTTTCTCTAACAACGTTTGGTAATACAATCATAAAACAGATCCCTGCTTATGACTTTCTTTCACGGAATAAAGAATATTTTTTGGATCATAACTTGGGAGAAATTCCTATGAAATTTGTACATAGGATAGGCGCACTTAATAATTCAGAGCACGTTTCCGGGCTAGTGGCTGTTATTGAGCGCTGGAAGCGGATGTACAACGAATCGTCCGAGTACATATATGGTATGGTGCCACAAATACCGCTAGAATTGATCGAATCTGTGATACCAAAAATAAAGAATGATGGAGTTAAATTCAACTATATACTTCCCCAAAAGGCGATAGTACCCAAAAGGCGTACTCAACTCCTGACACAGTCAGGATATTACGATTTGTTAAAAATGGAGAAAAAAGTAGTAGACCGAAGAATGGTAGATAGAGTGCAAGTCTCAGTAGTGTTAAATGAAAGACAAGCAACAGTAATGTTCCCTACAGTTAAAGACAAGATAGCTGCAGATATGAATTCTATGTTCTATAGCAGAGACGATTCTTTGTTTCATGAATGGTGTTTAGACTATTTCCGATATTGTTGGTACAATTCAAAGCCATTTGATGAGACTAAATTGTTGGAAGTTTAAATCAATTCGAAATGCTGCAATCATAAAGCTGTAAGAAGCGTCGTATTGTTGTTCTCCTGAAGATATGAGAATATAGAAAAGGTTAGGAAAAAGACGAATGGAAATAAACTGTCTCGACTCTTGGACATAGGCTGATGAATAAGCTGATGGTTCTTGCTAAATGTAGTCTGTAATTTTATTATTCTTAGTTTCTTGTATCAGCTGTGTTATCTGTTTTTTTTCTGAGCAAAGATGGAGATCGCTCAAATTTCGCAGAAAATCTATTTCATCCTTTAGGAACGTAACGTGATCGTCATTGTACAACTCACTAAATGCCAGTTTTTGGTTTAGTCTTTGTATATCAGTGATACACTGATGAATTCTATCTATCTTATTAGTTATACCGTTGTCCAACAAGATTCTTGCAAGTCGTCGCTTTTTTATATTAAATATAGAATTTATTACAAGCTTATCAAACACAGAAAGGAGATCAAAATTATCATCCTTCCCACTGTAACCTATGATCGTGGCAGGGATCAAGTTTGCTATTCTTCGCTGTACTACTCTTTTTGAGTGTCTTTCATCCAATACTATTACGGACCTTCCGAATGTTAGAATTGCATTGAGAATTTGGTTTGGCAGTCTCTCATCTAAGATGTCGTCATCAGATTTCAGCTCCACTGGATAGAACCGAATGGCATCTATTCTGCAGCGTTCAGTTCTGGCAAATTGTGTTAGCATGCCACTTCTCATCAGAATATTAAGATAGTTGTCATAGGATTCAACTGAATCGTAAATTATATTATGCTTACGATTATAGTTTTTCTTGTCTATTACCGCAATTACTAGATCAAAGCTTCTAAAGTATCCTTCATCCTTTATTCTAATATCCGTGTCTGCACTTGCTGACAATGGAAAAAAATTGACATCGTTACTAGCTGCGATGTCATATTGTTGATTGTTATTAGTATCGATACTATTACTTTTAATATGACCCGATCTGATCGAGCTTATAAACAGCTGCTTTAGCTCTTTTTCATTCATTCACAACTCAGCTCTTCTATATACGAATATATGTATAATACCGACGCAGATATACATCGTGAGAATATTTAAATCATTCAGAAGGCTTGCATGCCCTTTTCATTTCGACGACATAAGAACGTAATCTCTCAAGCATCTTCTTGTGGTTACTTCTGTTTGACTTTATCTTCTTGACAATTGCGCTACCAACTATTACCGCGTCGGCCCCGGCTGCTATCATAGATCTTACGTGCGATGGTTTGGTAATTCCAAATCCGACGACCACTGGAAGACGAGATTCAGCAATCCGTTTAGCATGTTTTATTGCATATAGTGTATAATCTTCAAACGACTTGCGTGTACCTGTGATTCCGTACACAGATACCACATATACAAATCCCGATGATCTATTGACAATATTATTCATTCTTTGCTCAGAGGTATTTGGAGAAACCAAAAATATTGTTGCCAATCCAAGCCTTGATGCCTGTTTGATGTAACAATCAGACTCCTCAACTGTCATATCAGGTAAAATAAATCCATCTATTCCCAAGCTCTTAGACCTTATCATGAATTTTTCAAAACCCTTTTTTAATAGAATATTTGAATAGGTCATAACGAGTATTGGCAGGTCAGGAAATCTCTTTCTAATGCGGTGAGCTAGACTCAAGCATTTCTCTGGTGTGGTGCCTCTCAGTAGTGCGTCATATGATGCTTCCTGAATAATTGGACCATCTGCTATAGGATCTGAGAATGGAATTCCGATCTCGATTATATCTGCTCCGGCAGACGCAAGAGTATTCAGTATGCGTTCGGTAGTATCGATATCAGGATAGCCCGCAACCACATAGCAAATAAGTGCGTGTTCATTTCTTTTTGACAAATCCTGAAATTTCCTGACAAGTCTGTTATATCTAAGATCGATTGCCATGTTTTTTTTGTCTTATTTTCACAGTTCTTTTTCTTAGATAGTCTAAAACAATCTCTACGTCCTTATCTCCACGTCCAGATAGCGTGACCACGATAGCATCGTCAGTGTGCATTTTTCCTGCCAATTTCATTGCATATGATATCGCATGAGCAGGTTCTAACGCAGGAATTATACCCTCAAGCTTACAGAGCTTCAAAAATGCGTCGACTACATCATCGTCCACACATTCAACGTATCTCACTCTTTTTATGTCCTTCAATAAGGCATGTTCCGGTCCCACGCCTGGATAATCGAGTCCAGCAGAAATGCTATGCGTTTCTGTGACCTGCCCAAATTCATCCTGGAGAAGGTATGTTAACATTCCATGCAATATTCCTTGTGAACCTGCAGTCAAAGTTGCAGAATGCTTTCCTGAATCAATACCCTGCCCACCTGCCTCAACACCAAAGAGTTGAACTTGATTATCATCTAGGAATGGAGAGAAGGTTCCAATAGCGTTACTGCCGCCTCCAACACATGCGACAATGGCGTCGGGCAATCTATCGGATATATTGTAAATTTGTTTTTTAATTTCATGCCCAATTATACTTTGGAAATCCCTAACCATCATTGGATAAGGATGAGGACCTACTACTGATCCTATAAGGTAATATGTATCTTGAATGTTAGTGATCCAGTCTCGCAATGCTTCATTGATTGCATCTTTTAGCGTCTGCGATCCTGACATAACCTCGTGAACTTTTGTGCCAAGCAATTGCATACGAACTACATTAGGACTCTGTCGACGCATGTCCTTTGCGCCCATATAGACTTCCGCAGCCATCCCAAGCACTGCAGAAGCAATAGCAGTTCCCACACCGTGCTGCCCAGCACCCGTTTCTGCAATAATCCTTTTTTTGCCCATACGTTTTGCCAACAACGCTTGACCCAGGGCATTATTAGTTTTGTGAGCGCCGCCGTGAAGAAGATCTTCTCTTTTTAGATATATCTTTGCACCACCAACATGGTCGCTCAGATTCTTGGCAAAATAAAGCGGGGTAGGGCGGCCGGCATAGTTTGTTAAATAATATGAAAGTTCCTTTTGAAATTCTGCATCCACTTTATGTTTTTCATATGCCAATTCGAGTTCTTCTATTGCTGGAACAAGAGTTTCGGGAATGTATTTTCCACCGTACTTTCCAAACCTGCCATTAACTGGGTCGTTATCTTTCATAATTGGACATCTTCATCTGTTCTTTTCAAGGCCTATTAAGACATTCGCAATTCTTTAATTCTTCAAAAGAATGGCATTCGTACAGAATCATAGCGCTAAAGTGAAAGATATAGCTCCTCAATTTTGGTAGCTATGTCATTCGATTCCATTATGCTCGTACCTACTAGGAAAGCATCAGCGCCGGCATTTTTCAATAATTGAATTTCTTTTGCATCATTTATTCCGCTTTCGCTAATAACGATATTCTTACCCTTTGAACACTCATTAAGCAATCTTGTCGTGGTATGAATGTCTACATTAAGGCTATCCAAGTCGCGGTTATTGATGCCTATCAAATTATTCTTGTTATTTTTATTCAGCTCTATTGCTTCATGGAATTGCCCTTCAGAATGAACCTCGACTATGATCTGTAGTCCTCTTCTATGAGCATATTCTGCGAATCTTTCTATGCTCGCTTCTGCCAGACCATGATCAAAAATGGACTTTATCAGAAGGATGCAATCAGAACCAATTCTTTTTGCAGCATCTATCTGAGTTTCGCTAACTATGATGTCCTTCATAAGTAACGGGACGTTTACAATCTTCCGAATCTTAGCCAGCTTATCTATCGAGCCATTGAATAAGTGAGGCTGGGTGAGGATTGATATACCGATCGATCCTGCTCTAACCATCGTGATCGCGACTTCGGCGATGTTTATTTTGCTTTCATGAACAATTTGTCCTTTAGACGGCGATGAAAGCTTAATCTCTGTAATAAGTGGGGCGTGGGGACAGGAAAGAATCCGGTGTCTCAGACTAATCTGACTATGAGTAGAGAAATTATACTGTTCTGAATCGTATGCCCCTTCATCCAACGCTTTATAAGAATTGTCGGCAAGTGTTTTTAGCGCAAAATTTTTTCGAATAAATTTGCTCATTCAATAAGACAACATCTAATGATACACCATTAGTATATAATCCTACAAAAACGACTGGAACCTAAAACTTTGGACTAAACTCCTACTGTTCTATTCGAAACAGTCGCTTTACTTGCGAGGAAAACCATAATCAAGACCTGATGATTAGCACAATCAGACGAACACAGTCCCGAATAAAAATACGAGAGCTGCATACAGACATGTTAATTTTAAAGCCTAGCAGAAGAGAAAAAAGAGATGGCACGAAGCCAAGACAAGACGACATAGCTATTCCCTAGGTTCAAGTTCGCGCAGTACAGCTCTACGAACAGCAGGCATTTGGTTTCTTATGACTAAGAATAAATCCGCCATTTCGTCTCTATCTGGTTGTCGACCATTTTTAGCTACAAAGCGTTCTGTGAAGCCTCCTATAATCATTCCACAAACTAATCCATATGTAAATTCTCCAACATCACCTTGACTTGGAATAAGCCTTCGGGCAAGATCCGTCCATAATTTTATTTGTCTTATTGTTGATTTGACATTGGATTCTAACTCTTTTCTGTCTTGTACACCGAGGATCATGATACAAGTATATTACCTGGGTGTGCATCTAAACGTTTATGGTGCTACAATCTGCTTAAGTATAATTTGATAATCGGAGCCCTAAGACTCGAAGAGCTACAATTTTTTGCTCTTAAGGTAAATATTATAAATATCTGTCTTACGCTGGTCAGGTAGCATTAAGGATTACTGTCGCCTTGTGTGTTCAGTTTAACTTGTGCATGTGCTCAATTATATATTTTGATGCTAATAGTAAGCTTGATTGATATGCAGAGGTACATGATATATTTAAAGAATAATTCTCATGCTCCCAAGGATGCCCAAAATTTACTATTAAGGGCAAGGTCTCTTCTGTCAGCATCCAACGTGGTTATACGAGATACACGGGTTTCAGAATTTAACATAGAATTTGATACAAGTATTCCAGATAATGGCATGATGAAAGAAGTAGTCGATATACTGACATCAATTGCACCTTTATCTGAGTACGAGCACATAGTAGAAAAGAACCTGCCAAAGGAGAGAGCCATTGAGTACGCCAGGTCTTTGTTTAATGTGCAAAAATATTGGTTAGCCCACGAAGTTCTTGAATCTGTTTGGAAAAGCGCTCAAGGAAATGAAAAGGAGATCTTAAACGGGATCATATTAGTTGCCGCTGCATTCGTCCACGAAGAAAAAGACGAGGCAGATATTTGTATTTCAATATTAAAAAGGGCAAGTAAAAAATTAGAAAAAGGTGCTGGCGATTACCGCGGTATAGATATTGATAAATTAAAACACGATATTTTAAAAATAATTCAAAAAGGCCCAATAAACCGCTTTCAAATTTAGACATATTTTTGTTTGTCTTTTTAAATGAACTCGACACTCACTTTATGGTTAATATAGTATGACAAAGAGAAGAATCCTATAGCAGAAGTTGACTATAGGACGTATTTGAGCATGACTTTACTGCTATATTTAGTCTTTAAGTCTCCTCCTTCTTAAAATTAGCGCAATTATAACGAGTACTATTAGGATAGATAGCATTGCAAAAAACGTAGCCTCATCTCTTACGGCTCCTTTTGGAAGGATTGAAAATAAAATCAAACAAACGATTTGCTGTACGCTCATCCTTACAGAAAGCCTTTATTTGGTGTTGTACTTCAAGCTTTGGGACGATAGCTGCATTGTGGGAGTACATACAATAGTATCATCGGCTAGCTAGTCGACCTAAACAAGAAGCTCCATCATGCAAGCAAAATGATGAAGCTATTCACTTGGAACTAAATGCACTGCTGATTAAAATTTCCGAATAAGAAGATGCATACATATATAGAAGGTGGGGAAGGGATTCGAACCCTTATAAATTCGCTATCAGCAAATAATTGACTTCTGCAGGCGAACGCATAACCGCTCTGCCACCCCACCGAGAGACCAGTGCTTGCTGCTCTAGTTGTAAGTAGTCTAAATTTAAAGCATTAGGTATATACATCTCTCGATTACTTCCTAACAAAACTATACAGCATCTCATCTAAATGTACTGGCTTTTGTATTGCAAATCAAATTTTCAATACATTTTTGGCAGCAAGACGTATGTCTTCAGGTTTTATTGTCTTTCTACCCGCATGAACTGACAAATCTACTGCCTGCGTCGCAATTCTAATTGCCACATCTTCAAGAAGCCTTCTTA